>ERZ761607.3369-NODE-3369-length-15623-cov-5.181655_pt1 | contig 15623 bp, 11 predicted proteins | sample MGYA00511164_ERZ761607 | MGnify/ENA primary metagenome ERZ761607 (study PRJEB28899, sample SAMN02445080) | bioreactor sludge metagenome | biome: EBPR sludge | place: Australia: Brisbane, Thorneside Wastewater Treatment Plant | collected 2011-06-22 ...
CATGGACATGGGCTCGAAGGTGCGGGCGCGGATGGCGACGCCGCAGTCGCTGGCGCAGTCGACGCAATACTGGGCCCACTCCTGCCAGGTGCAACTGCCGGCATTGCAGAGGTGGAGCAGGCCGGTGGCGCGCTCGCCGTCGTGCCGGCCACGGCCGCCGGCGCCGCCGCTGCGCCGACCGCGGCCGCCGCAGCCGGTGGCGCGAAGGCCGCGCCCATCCACGCCGGCACGAAGGCCGGGTTGCCGGCGACCATCAGCTGCTGGCCCAGGATGCCGGGCTGGCCGGCCAGCGCGGCCGTCACCTTGGACTGCGCGCAGCGCGTGATCTCGTCGACCGTGATCGCGCCGCTGCCGTCGAGGTCGCGCGCCTGGCCGAGCAGGCAGTCGCGCCAGGCCACGGTGGCGAAGCCGCCGACCGCGCTGCTGTCGAAGCTGACCTCGTCGGGCCGGCTCGCCGCGACATGCACCACGTTCTGCGGCAGCGCCTGCGCCTGCTGCATCACCAGCGCCAGGCTGCGCGTGCGGAAGTTGCTGGGCTGCGCGCAGAACTCGGGTGCGCCGGCGCGCGTGAATTTCGGCGTCACGATCTCGTCGCCCAGGCGCAGCGAACGCGTGCGGAAGGGTGCGCCGGCGACGCCGCCGGAGTAGCAGGCGTCGTAGAAGACCAGCATCTTGTCGGCCCGCTGCGCCAGCGGCGCGAGCAGGCGGCCCATCTCGACGTTGGTGATGGCACGGCCGTCGGCAGCCAGCAGGCCCTCGGTGCAGGCGTCGCGCGGCACCGTCTCGTCGTACCAGCGCGTGCCGTGGCCGGAGAAATAGACGAAGACGCGGTCGCCGTCGGCCACCCGCTGCTGCAGCGCGGCGATCTCGGCGCGGATGCGGTCGGCCGTGGCCTCGTGGTCGCGCAGCACGGTGATGCGCTCGTCGGCCACCGCCATCGCGCGCGCCATGCGCCGCGCGCTGGCCATGTCGTGCACCACGCCCTTGAGCGGCGGCACCTCCGGGTCGGCATAGTCGCCGATGCCGATGACCAGCGCGTGCCGCGTATTGCGCGGCTCGGGCGCGGCCGGGTCCTGCGTGCGGGCCGGCGCGGCGGCCAGCAGCATCGCGGCGCCCGCGGCGGCCATGGCCGCGACGACGCGGCGGCCCCGCGGCCTCATGGCAGCGTGACGACGCGCACGCGCCGGTTCTCGGGGGCGCGCGGGTCGGACCGGTTGACCGGCGCGCTGGCACCGCGACCGACCGCGCGCAGGCGCTCCGGGGCCACGCCCAGCGTCACCAGGTACAGCCGCACTTCCTCGGCGCGCTGCAGCGACAGGCGCTGGTTGGCGGCCGGCGCGCCGCTGGCATCGGTGTGGCCCTCGATCAGGAAGCGGTGCGCGCGCAGCTCCGGCGAGATCATCGCGGCGACCAGGTCGCCGAGCAGCGGACCGCTCTCCGGCCGCAGCCGCGCCGAATTCAGCTCGAACGGGATCGCCAGCGACAGGCTGGGCGGCTCCGCCGGCGCCGATGGCGCGCCTGCCGGCGCGTCCAGCACGGCGCCCGGCACGGCGGCCGCGTCGTCGGCACGCCGGCGCACGTACAGGTTGCGCGAGGCGCCGGGCAAGGCTTCGGCCGGCGCCGGCTTCAGCGCCTCGATCATCGCCCGCGTGTCCGGGTCCGCGGCCATGGCCTGGGACAGCGGCAGGAGCGCCAGCAGTCCGGCGGCCAGGCAGCACAAGGTCAAGGCGCTCACGTCCGGGGCTCCTTCGGCAGCGGGCGGCGGTCAGGGTGCGACATGGCGGATGCGGGCCTCCAGCACCGTGACCTCGCCCGGGCGCACGTCGCTGGCGCCGGCGAAGGCCAGCGTGGGGTCCGGCTGCGCCAGGTTGACCAGCGCGCGCGGCACGACGCGGCCCAGGCCACCGTCGGCCGACGCGACCTGCAGCGCGCCGCCGTCGCAGGGCGGCAGCCGGCCGGCGAATTCGGCCGCCCAGGGTCGCGTCGCGGCCTCGGCCGGCAGGCAGGGCTGGAAGTAGAAGCGCAGCCGCTCCAGCCCGGGCCGGCCCTGCAGCTGGATGCCCTTGTCGCGCGGCAGCCGGTTGAGCTGGTCGACGAGCACGCTGTAGGTGCCGAGGTCGGCGACGCGGCCTTCGGGGTCCCGGTTCTCCAGCCGCACCAGGCCCGGCAGGTTGGTCGAGAACTGGAGCACGAAGACGTCGCCGGTGCGCAGCAGCGGGTCGGCCCCCGCCACCGGCACGGCGCGCAGCGTCGCGAAGTTGACCGGGTCGAGCTGCTCCATCGCATAGCCGAGTGCCGGCGTCACGCTGGCGCCGGCGTCGCGGCCGGCGCCCGGCGCACCGGCGTCGCCCGCCCCGGTGGGCAGGTCCTGCGCCGCCAGCGTGGCCTCGCCCGGGTTCAGCCGCTGCAGCAGCCGCCGGAACAGGCCGGTCGGGGTCTGCCCGGTGGCCGACTCGACGGCGGCGTCGAGCACGCGGCTGAGCACCAGCCCGAGCAGCGGCGACAGCCGCGGTGCGATCTCGGTGCCCGAAGCAGCGGGCGCGGGCGCGGGGGCCGCAGAAGGCTGCGTACAGGCCGGGGCGGCCGCCAGGGCCACCGCCGCGCCGAGCACGCCGCGCCAGGGCCTCACGACGCCGTCCCGACCCGGATGCGCAGTTCCTGCTCGGCCAGGTTGCCGCGGTCGTCGGCGACCTGCAGGATCAGCCGGTGCTGGCCGTCGGGCACCTGTGCCCGCTCGACCACGACGCCGCTCTCGCTGATCTCGGCATGGCTGCGCAGCCGCTCGGTGAGGTCGATCTTCAGCAGCCCGTACAGCACGCGAAAGCTCTCCGGCACGATGCGCGTGCCGGGCGCCGGGTTGAACGCGACCTCGATGCGCAGCGGCGCCGGCACCTGCGCGTCGGCGCTGCGCGGCTCGACGATGCGGATCGCAGGACGCCGCGGCTCGGCCGGGCGCGCGCCGGGGTCGCGCGGCACCGGCAGGCTGCGCGGCACGACACGCGGTCGCGCCGCCTGCTCGGCCTGGGCGGCGGCTTCCCGCTGCGCCTCGGCCGGCGTGATCAGTTCGAAGGCGGCCGGCGCCTGCGCACGCGCCAGCCCCAGGACCACGAGCGCCAGCACGCCGACCGCGATGCCGCTCAGGATGTGCTTCCTCATCATCGACTCCTTGTACCGCAAGCCCGGCGGCCCCGCGGGTGCGCAGCGGCGGGCCCCTTGCGTCGGTTCATGACGGCTTCATTGGACGCAGGTCGCGCAGTCTGCCCAATGATCCCCTCGGATACCTCGTCCATGCGGACGACGCGGCGGCGTGACGCCGGCCACGGCCGGCGCGGGACGGCGCCGCGTCACGAGGTCGCGGCCGGCGCCGGTCGCGCCAGGTGCTGCAGCGTGGCCACCAGCAGCGCCAGCGGCACCGGCTTGGCCAGCAGCGTGCAGCGCCGCGGCATCGGCAGCGTGCCCAGTGCGGCGATGCGGCCGGTCACGATGGCCGCCGGCAGCGCCGGCAGTTCCCACTGCTCGCGCAGCGCCTGCACCGCGGCCAGGCCGTCCGGGCGGCCGGCGCCGAGGTCGAGGTCGAAGACCAGCGCGTCGGGGAATCGCGGTTCGTCGTCCAGCCGCTCGACCAGCTGCTCCAGCGTGCCGGCGTCGACGACGGTGGCGCCGGCGCCTTCCAGCGCGGCGCGCAGCGCGGCGCGCGGCGCCGGCTCGTCGTCCAGCAGCGCGAGCAGCCAGCCGTCCAGGCGGTCGGCGGCAGCCGGTGCCGGCGCGGCCGCCGCGGCCGGCCCGTCGCGGCGCAGCGCCGGCGGCACCAGCACGCGAAAGCGCGTGCCGCGGCCGGGCGTCGAGCGCACCGGCGCCAGCGCCAGCCCGAGCTGCGCGACCAGCCCGCGCACGATGGCCAGACCGAGCCCGCGGCCGCCGCGCGAGGCGCCGCCGCTGGCGTCGGCGAGCTGGACATAGGGCTCGAAGATCGCATCGAGCTGGTCGGCCGGGATGCCGCGGCCGTTGTCGACGACGTCGATCGCCAGCCCTTCGCCGCCCGCCATGCGGTGCGGCCGCACCGCGAGCACCACGCGTGCCGGCCGGCCCGGCCTGGCGCCCAAGCTGTAGCGCACCGCATTGCCGGCCAGGTTCTGCACCAGGCGCGCGAGCTGCGTGCGGTCGCTGTGCACCCACTGGCGCCGGCCGTGCACGCGCAGCACCAGCGCCGAGCCCGGGTGCGTGGCCTGCAGCGTGGCGGCCACGCCGCCGAGCAGGTCGCGCAGGTCCAGCAGCGTGGGGTGCGACTGCAGCGCACCCTGCTCGATGGCGCTGAATTCGCTGAACTGGTCGAGCATCGCGACCGCGTCGTCGGCGGCGCGCATCTGCTGGCGCAGCAGGTCCTGGCGGCGCGCCTCGTCGACCGCCGCGTCGGCGCCTTCGGGCCGGCGCTGCAGCGCCTCGGCAAACAGGCGCACGGCCTGCAGCGGCTGGCGCAGGTCGTGGCTGATGCTGGCCAGCAGCCGCGTGCGCGCCTTTTGCAGCGCGGTCAGCTCGGCGCCGCGCTGGTCCAGCCGCGTGATCAGCGCGTCGCGCTCGGCGAGCGCGGCAAACAGCCGGCGGTCGCCGGCGCGCAGGTGCTGGCGGTCGATCCAGACGAACATCGCGACCAGCACCGCGGCCGCCGTCCACAGGCTGGGGAAGGCCGACAGCGCGATGTCCCAGCCCGCCACCGCCAGCGCGGTGGCCAGCAGCAGCGCCAGGCCGCCTTCGCGCGCGCCCTGCCAGCCCAGGCTGGCGACACCGGCCAGCATCAGCATCGCCAGCGAGGCCGCCGCGCCGCCGGCCGCGCCATGCGCCGAGCCGAGCAGCGCGCCGGCCAGCGCGCCCAGCGGCAGCGCCTGGCGCGCGCCGCGCGCGAAGTCCAGTGCCAGCAGCGCCAGGGCACACAGCAGCGCCCAGCCCCAGACGAGCTGGGCCGCGCTCAGACCGGGCAGCCGCCAGGCGCGGCGCAGCGCCTCCAGCGCCGTCGGGTCGTAGGGCAGCCACCACTCGACCAGGCTCTGCAGCGCCAGCAGCAGCACGCCCAGCGCGAGCAGCGCCGAGCCCAGCCGGCGCCGGCGCTGCGGCAACTGCTCGCCGATGGCGGCGGCCGCGTCGGCACCGGCACTGCGCTGCACCACGGTCAGCGGGCGCTCACTCGGCGAGCGGGCCCGCGGTTGCGGCGGCGCCGCCCGCACCGTGCAGCGAGGGCACGCGGTAGCCGCGCTGCGCCAGCAGCACCAGCAGCTTGGTGCGGTTGGGCGCGCCCAGCGCCTGCAGCGTGGCCGTGACATGCTTCTTGACGACGACCTCGCTGCGCTCGAGCAGGCGCGCGATCTCCTTGTTGCGCAGGCCCTGCACGACATAGCCCAGGACCTCGATCTGGCGCTCGGTCAGACCCAGCGCCGCCAGCTCCTGCAAGTCGCGGCCGCTGGCGTCCGGGGCCGCGGCCAGCCCGCCGGAGACCGACTGCGGCAGGTGGATGCGGTGATCGACCAGCACCCGCGTCAGCGCGTCCTTCAGCTCCGCCGGCGAAGCGGCCTTCGAGATGAAGCCCATCGCGCCGGCGTCCAGCGCCGCGAGCACGGTGTCGCGGTCGTCCTGCGCACTGAGGATGACCACCGGCACATAGGGAAAGTCCTCGCGCAGCCGGCGCAGCCCGGCCAGGCCGTGCACGTCCGACAGCGTCAGGTCCAGCAGCACGAGGTCGAAGCGGCCGGCCGTCTGCAGCGCCTGCACCGTCTCGGCCAGCGAGCCGGCGAGCTGCACGCGCAGCGCCGGCAGCACCTCGCCGATCAGCAGCTGCAGGCCGTGGCGCACCAGGCCGTGGTCGTCGGCCAGCAGGATGGAGCCGTGGGGGTTCATGGCGTTCATCGGCAATCGGGACCCGGCGATGCTGCGCGGCGTGCGCTTTGCACGGTACGGTACCAAGGTATCACGCCGGACCCCGGATCGGTTCGGCCGGTGATACCTCGGTCTCCTGTTCAGCGGCAGCCGCCGGTGTCGAAATGGCGCCACCGGAGCCCACCGCCTCCGGGTGTCGAGGAGACCGCCGTGACCACCCTGCGCCTGATCGCCGTCGCCCTGCTGCTGTCGCTGCTGGCCCTGCTGGCGGGCCCGGCGCGTGGCCAGTCCGCCGAGCAGCTGAAGGCCGACTTCGCGCGCGCCGTCTACCTGAACTCGGCGACCCGCGTGCACCAGGACCAGCCGCAGCCGCTGCTGCGCGCCGTCGTCGTGCTGCGCGTGCGCCTGGGCGACGACGACCGCTGGCACGCGGAGGTCTTCCGCGACAACCCCGAGCAGCCCGAGCTGACGCGCGTGGCGCTGGAGTCGGTGGCGCGGCTGCCGCCGGCCGTCGGGCTCACGCACGAGGCGCGCCAGGCGCTGCGCGGCGAGGGCCTGATCGAGGCCTGGCTGTTCCAGAACGACGGCCGCTTCGCGCTGAAGACGCTGGCCCGGCCGCAGCGTGGCGCATGACGCGTCGGCGACGGCCGCACCGCGCGACGGCGTCGCGCATCGGCGTAGGATTTGTCCGCAGGGCGGCGCGCGCCGCCGCAGGAGAGCACGCATGAAGACCTTCTTCGAGACCGCCCACCCGGCCCTCGCCGGCGCGCTGTGCGCCGCAGTGCTGGCCGCCGCGCCCGCGCTGGCGCAGGAGAAGCTGCTGCGCGAAGGCCAGGTCACCGAGAAGGCGCTGATCGACGCGCTGACGCCGCCCGAGGCGGCGGCCTCGGCCGCCGACGAGCGCCCGCTGACGCGCAGCTTCCGGCCGGCGATCCGCCCGGGCGCGGCGGCGGCCGGCACGGCGGCCGCGGCGGCCGGCGCGGGCAAGGCCAGCATCCTGGTCACCTTCGTCACCGACTCGGCCGAGCTGACGCCGCGCGCGCGCAGCGCGCTGGACGTGCTGGCCGGCGCGATGAAGTCCGACCGCCTGGCCAGCCAGCGCTTCACGATCGAAGGCCATGCCGACCCGCGCGGCAGCGACGAGCACAACCTGCGCCTGAGCCAGGCGCGTGCCGAGGCGGTGCGCAGCTACCTGCTGACGCAGCACGGCCTGGCGGCCGAGCGCGTCAGCGCGGTCGGCCGCGGCTCCAGCGCGCTGATGAACCCGTCGGACCCGGCGGCGCCGGAGAACCGGCGCGTGACCATCGTCACGCAGACGAACTGAGCCCTCCACCTCAAGGCCGGACTGCACCCGACCCGCCCCCGACGGGGATCGAGCTGCCCGGCCGAGCCGGTTCAGCTCGAGACCACGTTCAGCCCGTGCCGGCGCCCTGCGCGCGCCGGCGCGCGAAGTCCACGTACCAGTCCAGGCTGTCGGCGTTGGCCATCGCGTCGCGCTTGAGCACCGTCTCCGGCGCGGCGCCCAGCAGCAGCTTCTTGACCGGCAGCTCCATCTTCTTGCCCGACAGCGTGCGCGGAATGGCGGCGACCTGGAAGACCTCGTTGGGCACGTGGCGCGCGGACAGCGCCTGGCGGATCGCGGCCTTGATGCGCGCCTTCAGCGCGTCGTCCAGCCGCAGGCCTTCGCGCAGCACGACGAACAGCGGCATCCAGCTCTCGCGGCCCAGGTATTCGAGGTCCACGACCAGGCTGTCCAGCACCTCGGGCAGCGCCTCGACCGCGCGGTACAGCTCCGCCGTGCCCATGCGGATGCCGTGGCGGTTGATCGTGGCGTCGCTGCGGCCGTAGATGATGGCTCCGCCGCGCGGGGTGATGCGTATCCAGTCGCCGTGGCGCCAGACGCCCGGGAACATGTCGAAGTAGCTCTCGCGGTAGCGGCGGCCGCCTTCGTCGTTCCAGAAGTACAGCGGCATCGACGGCATCGGCTTCGTGCAGACCAGTTCGCCGACCTCGTCGACCAGCTCGCGGCCGTCCTCGCTCCAGGCCGCCACCGCGGCACCCAGGCAGCGGCACTGCATCTCGCCCTTGACCACCGGCAGCGTGCGGTTGCCGGCCACGAAGGCGCCGGCGAAGTCGGTGCCGCCGCTGATCGGGTTGAGCCAGATGTCGTGCCCGTCGACCTTGGGGCAGTGGTCCCAGATCCACTGGTAGCCCTCGTCGGACAGCGGGCTGCCGGTGGAGCCGATGGCGCGCAGCCGCGACAGGTCGCCCTCGCGCACCGGCTCCACGCCGGCCTTCAGGCAACTGGCGTAGAAGGCCGCGCCGGCGCCGAACCAGGTCACGCCGGCGGCCGCCGCGAAGCGCCACAGCGTGCCCCAGTCGGCCGGCCGTCCGCTGGCCGGGTTGGGCCCGCCGGGGTTGCCGTCGTACAGGCAGATCGTGGTGCCCGACAGCAGGCCGCCGACCTGCGCATTCCACATGATCCAGCCGGTGCTGCTGAACCAGTGGAAGCGTTCGCCGAATTCGTAGGGCAGATCCGGCTTGGCCGGGCTGCCCGGTCCCCCTCGGGGGGCGGCGGCCTGCGGCCGCCAGGGGGCCCCTTCGACACTGGGGGCGATGTCGTTGTGCAGCCCGCCCTTGAGCATCTCCAGCACGATGCCGCCATGCCCGTGCACGATGGGCTTGGGCAGGCCGGTGGTGCCGCTGGAATAGACGATCCACAGCGGGTGGTCGAAGGGCAGCCACTCCGGCTGCCAGTCGCCGGCGTCGCCGGCGGCCCAGTCCTCGAAGCGGTGCAGCGCGCGGCCCGGCGCGGCGAAGTCCTCGGCATTCGCCGACGGGTCCACGTCGGCCAGGAAGACCAGGTGGCGCACCGACGGCAGCGCGTCCAGCACCTCGCGCAGCACGGCGCGGCGGTCGTGCACGACGCCGCCCCAGACCTGGCCGTCCACGGCGACCAGGACCTTCGGCTCGATCTGGCGGAACCGGTCCAGCACCGCCACCGGCCCCATGTCCGGCGAGCACACGCTCCACACCGCGCCGATGCTGGCGGTGGCCAGGAAGGCGACCACCGCCTGCGGCGTATTCGGCAGGTAGGCACAGACGCGGTCGCCGCGCTGCACGCCGGCGGCACGCAGGCGCTGCGCAAAACACCCGACCTGGCGGCGCAGTTCATGCCAGGACATCGCCACCGGTGCGGCCAGGCGTTCGTTCTGGAACACGAGGGCCGGGTGACCGGCGGCCTGCGCCGCGTCGGCATGGCGCAGCGCCTGGCGCGCATAGTTGAGCTGGGCACCGGGGAACCATCGTGCGCCGGGCATCACCTCGGCCTCGATCACCGCGCTCCACGGCGTCGGCGACTCGATCGCGAAATAGTCCCAGATCGACGACCAGAAGCCCGGCAGGTCGCTCGTCGACCAGCGCCACAGCGCGTCGTAGTCGTCGAAGTGCAGGTCGCGGTGCTGCGCCAGCCAGCGCTGGTACAGCGTGATGCGGGGCGTGGGTTCGCTCATGTCGTGGCGCGCGTTGCTCAGGCGCCGTCGGGCGCGATGTCGACCCAGCGGAACCAGTCGCTGTTGAACGGGTGGCGCACCGGGCCGCGCACATGGGCGTGCAGCAGCTCGGTCTGGATCTGGTGGAAATGCGGCAGGTAGGGCACCCAGGCCAGCATCATGCGGTTGAGGCGCTGCATCAGCGCCAGCCGCTCGGGGCCGTCGGGCAGCACGCGCTGGCGCTCGTACAGGCGGTCGTATTCCGCCAGCTTGAAACGCGCGTCGTTGCTCTGGTCGGCATTCGGCCCGTAGGCCAGGCCGAGGAAGAAGTCGCCGTCGGGCGCGCCGGCGCCCCACTGGAAGCCCCACATCATCAGCTGGCCGGCGAGCGCGCGCTTGATCAGCTCGGCGAAGGGCGCGAATTCGAACTGCGTGCGCAAGCCGAGGCGCCGCATGTGCTTGAGCCACAGCTCGCTGACCGCACGCGCGCGGCGGTCGGGCGTGAAGGCGATGCGCAGCGTGAGCGCGCTGCCGTCGGGCTTCTCGCGCAGGCCGTCGCGGTCGCGGTCGGCGAAGCCGTAGAGGTCCAGCAGCGCATTGGCGCGCGCCGCGTCGCCGCGGCCCATCTGCGACACCAGCGCGGCGTCGTAGCCGTAGCAGTGCGGCGCGATCATGCTGGACGCCGGCACCGCCTGCCCGCGCATGACCAGGCGCACCTCCTCGCGCGTGTCGTAGCCGATCGCGATGGCGCGGCGCAGCGCCACCTGCTCGGGCGTGTAGCCGCCGACCACCGGGTCGTCGCAGTTGAAGAAGGTGTGCGAGATGCTGGGCGTCAGCGCGCGCTCGGCCTGCACGCCCAGGCGCTGCAGGAAGGGCGCCGGCTGGCCGCCGGGCATCGCGAGCTCGCCGAATTCCGACGGCAGCGTCAGCACGTCGTGGTCGCCGCTCAGGAAGGCCAGCCAGCGCGGCTGCGACTCCTCGATGACGTCGAATTCGAGGCGGTCGACCAGCGGCGCGCGCCGGCCCTGCAGGCGCCTGGCGGTCGCGGCGCGCGCGGCCTGGCCCGGCGCGTCCAGATCGGCCACCGTCGCGAAGCGCTGCTCGCGGAAGTTCGGGTTGCGCTCCAGCACCGTGCGCGAGGCGCGCCGCCACTGCACGAGGCGGAACGGGCCGGTGCCCACCGGGTGCGCCATCGTGTCGTCGGCATAGGCCTCGATGACCTCGCGCGCCACCGCGCCGCAGGTCCAGCCGGCCAGCACCTGCAGGAAGCGCGGTGCCGGCTCGGCGAGGCGGATCTCGAAGCGGTAGCGGTCCAGCGCCCGCAGCCCGTCGACCTCCACGTCGTACGGGAACGGCGTCTTCTCGGCGATCACGCGCCGGCGCAGCTCCGACAGGCCGAGGATCTTCGCGTTCTCGAACTGGTACAGGTACTCGGTGCGGTTGGCCGGGTCGTAGTGGCGCTTGATCGTGTAGACGTAGTCGGCCGCCGTCAGCTCGCGCGGCTTGCCGCCGAAGGCCGGGTCGTCGCCGAACAGGATGCCGCGCTGCAGCGTGACGACGAAGCGCCGGTGGTCGTCGGACACCTCCGGCATCGCCGCCGCGGTCAGCGGCACCATGCGCGGCGGGTCGGCCAGCGGGTCGTAGGTCAGCGGCGGCTCGAAGATGTGGGCGATGACGCGGATCGAGCTCTGGTCGCCGACACGCACCGGGTCGTAACCCGACTCGGCGGTATTGGCCGCGAAGCGCAGCACCTTGCGCGCGCCGGCGGCCGGCTGCGCGCGCGCGAACGGCAGCGCACCCAGCGCGGCCGGCGCGAGCAGCAGCGAACGCCTTCGCAGCCGGTTCACGCCGCCTCGCCGGCGCCGTCGGCGACGTCCACCATGTGCCACCAGTCGTTCCAGAACGGCGGCCGCCGGTAACCGACGACGCCGGCCTGCACCAGGTCCACCGCATGGCGGTGCACGTGCAGCTTGTACGGCGCCCAGGCCACCGCGACGCGCTTGGCACGGTCGAACAGCGCGTTGCGCTCGGGGCCGTCGGGCAGCGCGGTCAGGCGGTCGAACAGGGCGTCGAACTCCGGCCGCGCGAAGCGCGACAGGTTCTGCTGCCCGGCCTGCGCGCCGTGGTAGCGGCGCAGCATGTCCTGGCCGTCGCCGCTGGTGGCGCTGGAGCCCACGCCCCACATCTGGAAGCGCCCGGCGCGTGCGGCGCGCAGGTTCTCCGGCCACTTGGCGGGGCGGAATTCCAGCCGCACGCCGATGGCGTCGAGGTTGCGCTTCCACAGCTCGTCGAGCTGGCGGCTGACCTGGTCGGGCTGCGTGGCCATCGCCAGCACCAGCGGGCGGCCGTCGGGCAGCTCGCGCCAGCCGTCGCCGTCGCGGTCGACGTAGCCGTAGAGGTCCAGCAGCGCCTTGGCCCGCGCCGGGCTGTAGTCGCTGTTCTCGCTCTTGAAGGCCGGGTCGTAGCCGCTCATGTGCGGCAGCACCGGGCTCTGCGCCGGCACCGCCAGGCCGCGGCGCGCGGTGCGGATCTCGCGGTCGATGTCGACGGCCAGGTTGAGCGCGCGGCGCAGCGCCACGTTCTCCGGCGCATAGCCGCCGACCACCGGGTCGTCCATGTTGTAGACGGTCATCGCGATGTCGGGCTGCAGCACGCGCTCGCCGCGCACGCCGGCCTTGGCGAGGTTGGGCGCGATCACGCCGCCGGGCATCGCGAGGTCGCTGAACTCGGCCGGCACGCGCTCGATCAGGTCGGCCTCACCGTTCAGGAAGCTCAGCCAGCGCGGCTGCGCCTCCTCGATGATGGAGATCTCGACGCGGTCCAGCAGCGGCAGCCGGCGCCCGCGCAGCCGCCCGGCGATGGCCTGGCCCGCGCCGTCGCCATCGGCCGGCTGCGCATGCCAGCGCCGCTCGCGGTAGGCCGGGTTGCGCTCGAGCACGATGCGTGAGCTGCGCCGCCACTGCGCCAGCCGGAAGGGCCCGGTGCCCACCGGGTGCTCGCCGATGCGGTCCCCGTAGTGCCTCACCACCTCGTGCGCCACCGCGCCGTACTGGCCGGGAATCGCCAGCGCGTCCAGCAGGCGCGGCCGCGGCTCGTCGCAGTGCAGCTGCAGCGTGTGGCGGTCGAGCACAAGCAGGCCGGGAATCGGCCGCGCATAGTCGAACGCGGTCCGGCCGTCGATCGCCGCCCGCCGCGCCGCGGCCAGGCCCGCGAAGCCCAGCAGCGCCACGTTGGACCACAGCGGGCTCTTGGTCGCCGGGTCGGCGCAGCGCTTGAAGGGCAGCAGGAAGTCGGCGGCGACCAGTTCGCGCGGCCGGCCGCCGAAGGCGGGGTCGTCGGCGAAGAAGATGCCCGGCTGCACGCGCACGGTCCAGGTGCGGAAGTCGGCGCTGACCTCGGGCATGCCGGCCGCGGTGAGCGGCACGATGCGCGGCGGCCGCGCGAGGTGGTCGTAGCCGTACAGCGACTCGAAGACATGGCTGATCACCGTGCGCGAATAGACGTCGGTGATCTGCGCCGGGTCGAAGCTGCTCTCGGCCACCGGGAAGGCGTAGCGCAGCACATGCGGGCGCCGCTGCGGCGCGGCGCGGGCCTGCAGCGACGCGGCCGGCCACGCGGCACCGGCGGCCAGGCCGCCGGCCCAGCCCAGCGCGTCGCGCCGCCTGAGCGTCATCACCGCGGGGTCAGTGCGCCCCACCCGCCCCGCGCCGGCGCTGCTCGTCGAGGTCGATGTCGACGTATTTCCAGAATTCGCGCACGAAGACGTTGCGGTCGTAGCCGACGACCCAGGCATGGGCGAGGTCGGTCCACACCCGGTGCACGTGGATCTTGTAGGGCATGTAGGCGACCATCAGCTTGGCCGCCGCGGTCATCGCGGCCTGGCGCTCGGGGCCGTCGGGCAGCCCGCGCTGCTTCTCGTACAGCGCATTGAAGGCCGGCAGGTTGAAGCGCGAGTGATTGGCCTGGCCCTTGTTCGGCCCGTAGCCCAGCGCCAGGAAGGTGTCGCCGTCGGGCGCGCCGGCGCTCCAGCCCACGCCCCACATCATCAGCTGGCCGCCGCGGCTGGCGCGCAGCTGCTCGGGCCACTTGCCGGTCTTGAACACGATGCGGATGCCCACCGCGTCCATGTTCTTCTTCCACAGCTCGCTGGCCTGGCGGCTGAGCTGGTCGGGCTGCGTCGCGTACTCCAGCAGCAGCGGGCTGCCGTCGGGCTGCTCGCGCCAGCCGTCGCCGTCGCGGTCCACGTAGCCGTGCATGTCCAGCAGCGCCTTCGCACGCGCCACGTTGTAGTCGCTCATCTCGGTCTTGAAGGACGGGTCGTGGCCCCAGGTGCCGGGCGCGATCGGCCCCTGCGCCGGCACGGCCTGGCCGCGGCGCAGGATGCGGATCTCGCGCTCGATGTCCACCGCCAGGCTGATCGCGCGGCGCAGCGCCACCTTGTGCGGCTCGTAGCCGCCGACCACCGGGTGCTCCATCGCGAAGTAGGACACCGAAACGTCGGCGCGCGCATAGCGCACCATCTGCACACCGCGCCGGACCAGGTGGGGCGCCAGCTCGTTGTTCGGGATCGCGGTGCTCGCGAATTCGGAGGGCACGTTCTCGGTCAGGTCCTGCTCCTCGCCGAGGAAGCTCAGCCAGCGCGGCTGCGTCTCCTCGATGACGGAGATGTGCACCTCGTCGATCAGCGGCAGGCGCTTGCCCTTGAGCCGGTCCACCGCCTTGACCAGGCGTTCGTTGCCGGCCGGCGGGGTCTCGTTCCACAGCACCTCGCGGTAGTTGGGGTTCCGGGCCAGCACGATGCGCGAGCTGCGCTTCCAGCTCTTCAGCACGAAGGGCCCGGTGCCCACCGGGTGCTCGCCGATGCTGTCGCCGTAGGCCTCCACCACCTCGCGCGCCAGCGCGCCGGTGAACGAGCCGTCGGTGAAGTTGTAGAGGAAACGCGGCGACGGCTCGGCCAGCCTGACCTGGAAGGTGTAGCGGTCCAGCGCGCGCAGGCCCTCGACCGGCGTGTCGTAGTCGAAGGGCTTCTTCTCGTCGAGCAGCCGGCGGCGCAGCTCCGACAGGCCCAGGATCTTGGCGTTCTCGAGGATGTAGAGGTTGCCGCTCTTCCAGCGCGGGTCGTAGTGGCGCTTGATCGAGTAGACATAGTCCTCGGCCGTCAGCTCGCGCCGCTGGCCCTTGAAGGCCGGGTCGTCGGCAAAGTAGATGCCCGGCTTGATGCGGAAGGTGAAGGTGCGGAAGTCCTCGCTGACCTCGGGCATCGCGGCGGCGGTATTGGGCCGCATGCGCACCGGGCGCGCCCAGTATTCGAACTCCAGCGGCGCCTCGAAGAAGCCGACCGCGACGGTGCGCGAGTACAGGTCGGTGATCTGCGCCGGGTCGAAGTTGCTCTCGGCGATCGGGAAGGCGTAGCGCAGGATCTTGGGGCCGCCCGCCTGGGACAGCGCCGCCGGCGCCGCAGCCAGCAGGGACAGCGCGGCCAGCAGGGGAAGCAGCAGTTGGCGGACTTTCATCGCTCGGGTCTCCGGCGCCGGGGCGCCCCGGGGGTTCAGTGCAGCGCCGACGCCGGATCGACGTCGAGGTAGCGCCAGTATTCGCGGACGAACGGGTGCGGCACGTAACCCTGCACCTTGGGCTGCGAGACCCACTGCCCGATCACGTGGCCGGTGGCCTTGATCGGCATGTAGGCCACCGACAGGCGCAGCGCCTGCTGGATCAGCGCCTCGCGCTCGGGGCCGTCGGGCAGCAGGCGCTGGCGCTCGTACAGCGCATTGAACGCCGGCAGGTCGAAGCGCGCGTGGTTGGCCTGGCCCTTGTTCGGGCCGTACAGCACGTCCAGGAAGTAGCCGCCGTCGGGCAGCGCGCCGGCCCAGCCGGTGCCCCACATCTGCAGCTTGCCGGCGCGGCTGGACTTGATGTTCTCCTGCCAGGTGCCGGTGCGGAAGGCGACGCGGATGCCGATGTCGCGCAGGCTCTTCTGCCAGACCTCCTGCAGCGCGCGGTGCAGCTGCGAACTCTCGGTCGTGAATTCCAGCGTCAGCGCGCTGCCGTCGGGCTGCTCGCGCCAGCCGTCGCCGTCGCGGTCGGCATAGCCGTAGAGGTCCAGCAGCGCCTTCGCGCGCACCGGGTCGAAGTCGCCCATCTCGGTCTTGAGCCTCGCGTCGAAGCCGCTGACCAGCGGCGGCAGCACGCTCTGCGCCGGCATCGTCTGGCCCTTGCGCACCAGCTCGATCTCGCGCGGCGCGTTGTAGGCCAGCGCGATGGCGC
>ERZ761607.3370-NODE-3370-length-15620-cov-16.963958_pt1 | contig 15620 bp, 11 predicted proteins | sample MGYA00511164_ERZ761607 | MGnify/ENA primary metagenome ERZ761607 (study PRJEB28899, sample SAMN02445080) | bioreactor sludge metagenome | biome: EBPR sludge | place: Australia: Brisbane, Thorneside Wastewater Treatment Plant | collected 2011-06-22 ...
TTCCTCCCTCCTTGTCAATTATCTTCTTATGCTCTCCAGCAAAAGGACTGCAAAAATATACCCGCATTAGGAATTACACAACTATTTTGTGAAAAAAATTATGTTTTTTTAAGGCAATTTTTTACATAATAAAAAATTAAATGTATTAACTTGTCAGATTCTGATAGCTTATAAATTTGGACACTTGTAAAAAATTAAAACTTTTTTTAAAATTATCCTTATTACCTCGAAAAACCATTAACCAAATTTCATATTTCAGAATAAAATTTGATTTCCTGTCTTAATTGATATTCTTGTTTTATTGTAAACATCCAAATGTATCAATTCCCAAATTTTATTTTAATCCAATGAATCTATAACTATATGCTTTTTGTTTGCAGAATCTGCAATTTCTGGATTTTAAACAATTACGATAAATCTTTCTGACTTCAACCAAATACCTCAATTGGACTTATTTCCGGAAACAAACTTTTGAAATCCTCAATATCGGCACTATATAAATAGTAAAATCCTCCGCCTCCCGCACCACACAATTTGATCAGATGCTTCCCCGAAGGATGAACTTCTCTCCAAACTTCTGCCATCTCCGGCAAGATCATCTCCGGAAATGCCTTCAATTCAATATAAGACAATTCTGCCAGCTTTTGAATGATACCTAAATCTACCTTACCTTTCGTATAACTATTGATCAACTCATCATTGATCCTTATAAGCGGTTTAATATAATTTTCCCTGAAGAAACCATCTTTTAGTTTTTCCCTGAAAACCTCCACGTAGGTTGCAGTACTCCTCGCCATACCGGAATCAATGAGATATATTCCATATGGATGAAAATATTCTTTTGGAAGATCAACCAGCTTAATGTTACCTTGCCCGTCATTCAATACAGCCTGATTCATGTAACTTATAAGTGGATCAAAACCAGAACTCTTGCCATGAAAATAACTTTCCATCAATGCAAAAAGCGATTGCAGTGTTTTCAAATCTGCATGGTCAACTGGTTCCATAAACGCATCATATACTGCTGCTGTAAATGCCCCGGAACTACCAATGCCATATCCGACCGGAATCTCAGGATCAAAATACATACCCTCTTCACATACTTTTTTAAATGAATCAGCTCTGAATGTCGTATTCCATTTTCTTAAATCCAATGCACTCATGTACCGGTGAAAATCATGATAAAGCCCTAAAAAATTGTTGTTTTCGCCCATCCTGAACTTCGCGCTGAATTTCTCGAATGGACATGCAATGGCAGACGATCCTTCCAGTACCGTATATTCCCCAAATAATAAAAGTTTTGAATTAAAAACCCTGAATTCTCTTTCCATGTCTAAAATTTAAACAAAGATCATACGAATGAAGTACAGAAAAACAACATCAATACTTAATTAAAAATCATCGAAACATTGACAAAACATAGATTGAAAGCGTCCTTAAATCAAATGCTTCGTCATTTTCTTTTCAAATAACCCTTTTCCCCACACCTAAATTTTTGCTATATATTAAAAGTTATTTAGCAAAATAAACGAAAATCTTTTAACAACCTATAAATAAAAGCTGTCTGTTCAATCTGTTTCACCTAAGAATTTTACAAACTTAATTCTTTGTTTTATATTGCGCGCTGAATTTTAATATTGTTATTTTTAAGGACAATAATATAACAAATTTTCGTCGTTTAAATCAAAAATACAGTACTGGATTGTATTGACCAAAAGACTTTTTTTATCGTAACTAATTGTTATCAAGTAAGTTGTTTTTATATTTTTACAATATTAATATTTCTAATAGTTTTTATTTTTCTTATACATATTACTGGAAGGTTATTTCAACGATAAATTGATTTTGTTTTGATTCAAATATTTAGAAAAAACTGGTTTGTTTTCTCTTTGCTTTTACTGCCATATACAGTATTAACACGGATTTGGATTTTTTTTGAAAAACCTGAAATTCCCGCGACCAATCTCAACACAACACCTGTATACAATTACATCGATCAGTTTTTACCCTCGGATTCCTTATTCAATGCACTTACGGCCAGTTTTTTGGTTTTTATTTGTGCGGTTTTACTCAATAATATTGTAATCAAAAACCGCATAGCCCGCGAAATAAACCTCATTCCGGGCATGTTACTTATTTTCATGAGTTCGTTCCATAAAGACACTTTTTTTGTATCTCCAATCCTGGTTTCTTCCGTCATTTTGCTTTTTGGTTTTGCCAACATATACAGAACCTACCATCGTCCATTTGCAGGTATATATATTTTTAATGCCGGATTTATTGTAGGTATTGCCAGTTTAATTTATGTTCCGCACATTTTATTCACAGGGGTTTTATTTGTCGCATTGATAATCTTAAGAAAAGTAGATTTCAGAGATTTTGTTCAATTGTTTACCGGATTGATCATGGCTTTTGCTTTCTGGGGATTCGCCAGTTTTTGGTTTGAATTGCCTTTTTACTATTTTGAAAAGCTGCCTGAACATTTTTATCTTACAAACCATTTGAAATCATATAAACTCAATGAGATCATCATTTTAATTATTTTAGGCCTCTCCTTGCTGCTTTCTGTGTTTAAATACAAAAGCTTTGTACTTAAAAAAAGTATTCAATCCCAAAAAAAAGTAGAATTGCTCTATTATTTGATTGCTATTGGGTTTATTTGTATGATGATAAGTCCGGATCAATTCCTTTTCCACAGTTTATTTGTTATTTATATCCCCTTGTCCGTTTTCCTTGCTATGCTGATGAATAAAGTCAGAAATGAACCTGCATTGGAATTAGCGCACCTTTTTATATTATTTTTTATCATCTTTTCCCATTTTCTGTTCTGACCCGACAATTTTGTGTGCTTAAAATCACAGAATAGCACTGCAAGAGTTATTAACTTTGCATCGTTTTTTAACGAAAAAATGTTACCATTCTAATATCGGTCAGCATTATTTGGAACGGACAAATAAAAACTTTATCAAAATTAAATATGTAATATCATCGTTAAAATTGTTAGTTTTTTTGAATTCCAGAAATATTTTCGGTCTGACAAAATTATTTTCCAAAAATCAAATAAAATTTGAACAATCTTTAAATAAATTAATTCGAATGAAGAAAATACTGATTTTAATAAGCACTTTTTTGCTTGCGCTTTCTTTGCAGGCTCAGGTTCTAAAACCAGTAAAATGGAGCTGGCAAATTGAAAAACTGAGCGAAACCGAATTCAACCTTATATTTAAAGCAAAAATAGATAAAACATGGGCCATTTATTCTCAATTTGTAGGAGAAGGTGGTCCAATTCCAACCAGCTTTACATTTGATGAAGGAGCACATTTCAAACTCATAGGCAAAACCACGGAAGGAGGCAAACTCAAAAAAGGTTTCGATAAAGTATTTGAAATGGAAGTTGCCAAATTCCACGATGAGGCAATTTTTACGCAAAAAGTTAAAATTCTTGACCCTTCAAAACCAATTACCGGATTTTTAACCTTTATGACATGCGACGATACGCGTTGCCTCCCTCCCACAGATGAAGACTTTAGTTTTGACTTTCCAAAAAACAATAAGAAGGACAACACAAAACCTGACAAAAACAATGTTGGACAGAATTCCCATGTTAATCCTGATGCTGACATGGAAAACATTTCCAATGCTATGGACGCTACTACAGAAAATGACAATGATGGCATGGAAAAACCCGTAATATGGAGTTTGGAGGTAGAAAAGTTAAACGATACTGAGTATTTATTAAAATACACTGCCAATATAGAAAAAGGATGGGGTGTTTATTCGATGTTTACCGAAGATAACGGACCTTTACCCACAGCCATCCACTTTGATAATGCAGAAGGCATAGAACTTGATGGCAAAGCAACAGAAACCGGTAAAAAGAAATCGGGTAAAGATCCCATGTTCGATAATGTCATGGTATCGAAGTTTACAGCTGAGCAACCATATACCATCATACAAAAAATCAAAGTTATTGACCCGAATAAACCACTCAACGGGTATATCGAATATATGGCATGTGATGACACGAAATGTGTGAATTTACAGCAGGATTTCGGTTTTGATCTGGTAAATCTTAAGCCTATAGCCTATAGCCCTCAGGGTAACCAGGCCGAAGTTGCACATTCAGATGCACAAAATCCGGTGATGAAACACTCTTTCGATCGTACAGATGAAAACTCAAGTTGCGATGGCAAGACAGCTCCGGAAAAAAAGAAAAGCAGCTGGTTTTGGATTTTCTTATTGGGATTCGGAGGTGGCTTGATCGCGATTCTGACGCCTTGCGTATTCCCGATGATACCATTGACCGTGAGTTATTTTACCAAAAGCAGTACCACTCGTGCCAAAGGTATCAGGAATGCAATGTATTATGGATTGTCCATCGTAGTGATATATCTGGTATTAGGTTTACTGATCACAGGCGTTTTTGGTGCAGATGCCCTTAATCTGCTGTCAACCAATGCATGGTTTAATATCGGATTTGCTGTATTGTTCATTGTTTTTGCCATTTCATTTTTTGGTTATTTTGAGATTACATTACCCAGTTCCTGGGCCAACAAATCTGACAAACTTGCAGAAAACAGTGGTTTGATCGGAATTTTCTTTATGGCTTTTACACTCACATTGGTTTCCTTTTCCTGTACAGGACCGATCATTGGCACCTTGTTGGTTGAAACAGCCACTGGTGATGGACCAAGGTTATTTGGCACCATTCCTGCAGGACCGCTGTTCGGTATGCTCGGATTTTCCATTGCACTGGCACTGCCATTTGCCTTATTTGCCATGTTCCCAAGCTGGTTGAACTCACTCCCGAAATCAGGTGGCTGGATGAATCTGGTAAAAGTATCATTAGGTTTTATAGAAATAGCACTGGCGTTGAAATTCCTGTCCATTGCAGACCTGACTATGAACTGGAAATTTATGCCGTACGAATTATTCGTAGGTCTTTGGGTGATCATCGCTTTCGCAATGGCTTTGTATTTCTTTGGCAAACTTCGTTTTAAAATGGATGGTCCAATTCAAAAATTAAGCAAAGCCAGATGGATACTCGGAACTTTGATGCTGGTAGTCGGATTTTATATTGCCAGTGGAGTTATGGTGAACAAAACTTCCAACACATTTATTACACCAAATTTACTCTCTGGTCTTGCTCCACCTGCAGGACATAGCTATATTTTACCTAAACATTGTCCATTGAATATCAATTGTTTTCATGATTATGATGAAGGGCTGGCCTATGCTAAAGATCAAAACAAACCAATTCTACTTGATTTCACCGGTTATGGTTGCGTCAACTGTCGCAGAATGGAGGATAATGTGTGGAGCAAACCTGAGGTCAATAGTCTGATCACAGATAAATTCGTTTTGATCTCCTTGTATGTGGATGATCGAAAAGCTCTTGAAAAAGAATATACTTCTACTTTTAGCGGTAAAAAAATGCGTACTGTGGGCAATAAATGGGCTGATTTTCAGGCCATTCACTTCAATACAAACGCACAACCACATTATGTGCTGGTTGCACCGGATGGCAAAGTGCTCAACAAACCGGTCGCTTATACACCGGATGTGGAAGAGTATAAGGCTTTCCTTGAATGCGGCCTGGAACGGTTTGAGGAGTGGAAGAAAAAATAAATCATTAAAAAAGAGGCTGGATTAGCCTCTTTTTTTTTATCTTCAAACACCTCCTGATTGATATAAATAAATATCTTTACCTGAAAAAATGCCTTAATTTCAAGATTCTTTGGTATCGTTATTATGATGTTTTATAATGACCATAATGCACCACATTTCCATGCGAACTATGGTGAATACAAAGTTGTTATAAGTATTGATGAAGAAATCGTCAAAGGATTTATGCCAAAATGAGCTTTGGAATTGGTGTTTGAGTGGATGGATGTACATAGGGATGAATTAATGGCAAATTGGGCCAAATGTCAGATGGGAGATATTCCTGACAAAATTGAACCATTAAAATGGTTTTTTAACTTTAAAGTTACTTTATGAATGCAATTTGGGTTACAGAAGCAAAGTATATTCGTGCGTATTCTATCTATTTAAAAATCAATGATGGAATGGAAGGCATTGTTGACTTTAAAACCTTGCTTAACGGTAAAATTTTCCAACCATTAAAAAATATGGACTTTTTTAAAGAATTCTGTTTGAACCCATGGACATTGGAATGGCCAAATGGGGCTGATTATGCACCTGAATTTCTTTATGAAAAGGTACTTGAATTACAAACCGCTAAGATGTAAGTAATAATTTAGCTAATACCAATGTTGATTAGGTTTTATACATTAATTGAATTGCATTACATTATTCGATTCATCCACATCCGGAATGATCTCATTGCCCAAAATGATCTTATTGATCAGATCAGCTTGATCCAGTTTGAACTTTAACTTATAGTTTCTGCCATTCCATTCAGATAAATCATTCCGGATCACCTTTTCAGACCCATCCCGGTAATAAACATTCAATACTACCGGCAAAAATAAACGCCCTTTGTTAATGACCTCTATTTCACCATTTTCAAAACTTCCCAAAGCCAGATCAGCATGATTTTTCTCAAAATACCAGTTGTGCCAGAACCAGTCCAGGTTTTGGCCTGAATACGTGCTGAATGAGTTGAAAAAATCATAGGGCATCGGGTGTTTATATGCCCAGGATTTAATATAAGATCTGAGAGATTTAAGGAAAACATCTGTTCCCAAATAATCATACAGGAAATAGTTGGCATAAAACGATTTATTATAACTGGCCTGCCGGTAGGGAGCCCACAAACGAAGGTGGTCAGTCAGTGTCATCATATTTGTTTCAATTTCCTGTCCCGCAAGGCTGTAATACCGCGTTTTTCTTGAACTCAAATAGGGTGCCCCGGGAACATGATCCTCCATATAGAACATAGGAAACAAATTTGCCATGCCTTCATCCATCCAGGCATATTTACGCTCATTGGTGCCTACATAAAAAGGAAAATAGGTATGTGACGCCTCATGATAGGCCAGGACCACCGTTCCTCCCCATTCTTTTTCACTCGCATTGTTGCACATCATGGGAAATTCCATGCCTGCATTGCCATTGAAAATCGTCATGACCGGAAAAGGATACGGAACACCCGGCACTCTGGTTGAAAGATCGTGCATCATTTTTTTGCCCAATTCGGCCATTCCGTAATAATCTTTTGAGTCTTTACGGTAAGCAGCATTGAAATTGACTTTCCGGCCGGTTTCGGGATCCACCACCACATTGACCACATCCCAAAGGAACTTATCGCTTGTACCGAAGGCAAAATCAGGCACCATACTCGCCTTGAAATGCCAGGTATTCCATGCCTTCTTTGCAGTGATATCATTGTCCAGATAATTGGTGGAATCAATCATGGAATAGACCTCCATGGATTGCTGAGCTTCCTGCCATTTTTTGAAGTATTTACGGGAGAGTACTTCCTGCGCATTCTGCAATTCTCCGGTTGCCCACACCTTGAATTTCTGAGGTACGGTCACAAACACTTCATAATCACTGAATTCACCAAAAAATTCTGCCATACCCGAATAGTTTCTCCGATCCCAGCCATCGAGATCATCATAAACGGCAACTTTGGGATAAAAATAGGCGATAAAAAATGTGCTGTCCCCGTAATTTCCGTTTCTGATGGTCAGTCCCGGAGGATACATTACGTTCCATTCCATCTCAATATTCAAAGTTCTGCCAGGTAACAAAGGTTCTTTCAACTGAACGACTGCATTGGTTCCGATCCTTGTAACGGCTTGTTTTCCAGGATCGTAATCCATTCCGTTGATCCCTAAACTGGTTATCTGCACACCGTCGTTGAGAATACTCAGCGGGACGTTCCAATCCCGGGCATTTGCTTTATTTTGTATATCGGATAATACCGTAATGACCAATTCCCTGATCGTATCCGGGCTGTTGTTCTGATATACAATGATCTGTGAACCAGTCACTTTCGAAAGATCCGGTTCAAGTTTTACCTGTATCCTGTAGCTGGCTTTGTTCTGCCAGTAATTTTTACCCGGCTCGCCGGAATGGTCTCTTGAGCCTTTTTGATAAGCTTTTTGAATATTGACCGGGATGTATAATTCGGTTTGGCTGCTTAAAAAAGGTGAACAAAGCAAAAACACTACCCAAAATATGAAATGTCTCATTGATCCTAATTTTTACCCAAATATATTAAATGGATGAATGCATTCAAAATAGACAGTATAATATCCTTTAAAAAATTAAATCATGATCATTTAACCAATTTTAATGCGCCAACACCACCTTAGCCGAATAAAAGATCCTGTCTTTCTGATGATCAGGATAGTATTCTATAAGGTAGGTTCCTGGTGGAAGGTGAGAAAGATCCATCGTTGTGTTATCATCTTCCCGGAACACAGGCTGTGTTTCCAGCAGTGTACCCTGCATATCCAGCACCATGATCCTGCCTGAGTCATCTTCCGGTTTTTGTACGGTGATCAAGCCGGATGACGGGTTTGGAAAGATTTCGAGATCACGACGATAAAACACAGGCTGACCAAAGACTGAAACGATCGTAGGGTCACACTTTTCCGTATCATCCACACGGAAACGAGGAAAATTGGGCATGGAGCCAAAGTAAGAACTTAGAGGAAGTCTTATTCCGTTTTGTACAAAATCACATGCTTTTCCCAGACTATCGGGATGATTGATCACATGATAGGTATTAGTGCTGCTGGTAGAACACATATAGATGCGACAATCCGGTCCCTGTGCCATCAAAAAAAAGGTGGTGCGAAATGGGTCAACTGTGCCATTATAGGTGTCGATGAGCCGGATGCCATTGCTTTGAATATCTTCCTCCCATAAGTCTATCTGATGAAGTTCTTTACTGGAAGCTGTATAAATGAAACGACTGTTGGGTGACCACTCTACTGAGCTAAATCGGCTTTCTTCTTGATTTGGATTTTCAAAGATCTCAATATATTTATGATTACAGAATGTTCCTGTGGATCTGTCAAAATCATAAATATGAAGGCCATCATAATAATTATAAATAGTATACTTTTCCCCGTCAGGACTGAATTTTGCTGTACCGGTTGCTGATGATTTTGCTCTGTTAAAATAGATACCCGTGCTCTGATCTGGCAACTTTTGAATACCCTCCTCATTAATCAAAAATACTGTAAAAACCGAATCATTTGTCAGGGGTTGCACTACCCACCAGTCTTTACCATTGGCATGATTGATAGCCGTCAGATAGGCTACCATAGTATTCTTTCCCCTGAAAAACGGAATGTTTTTAGAGGTAAGCTTTCCTTTTCCTCCATTATAGTTTAAATCGACTTTTGAATAGTAAAGTGGCAATGAGTCTTTCGTATTATATCCATTGAATTTTCTGGGTTTGTGAATGATATAATATTCGTTCTCATCCCCCGGATCATTGAGGATCATGATATCCTGGTGCCCCGGGTAACCATAGGTACAATCATCAAACCAGAGAACCTCTATCCACTCATCGTAGTTCAGGCTATCCCCGTTTTCCATTACAGCTCCATTTCTGTCCATCACATGGCATCCGTTGGTGTAAAACAATAAATTCCCCTCTTTGTCACAAATGGAAGCATTATTTGAATCCATTCTTGTTCCAACCGGATATTTTTTTGGCTCAATCGGCTTATTGTTAAAATTCAATATATATCCATCAATACTGTTGTCATAAGGCTCGTCATAACCGAACATCCATATATAGTCCTGCTTATTCTGTGAACAAAGGATTTGACTGAACCAAAGCAAGGTAGAAATAAACAGGAGTTTCTTCATAGCACTAATTATTATTTAAGAAATATCTCAAATATAACGAATTATACCATCTAATGTGATAAGGCAATAGGGCTAAAGCGCTTTTGTGTTTCTTTGGTTTCCTGGTTTTTTGGTGAAAACAGTTTCTAAAATTTTCATTGACTACCTGATTGTCAATAAAACCTCATTAATGCCAAATGCGCTAAATGAAATCTATTGATTTTGATGCTCCTGAATTATTTTCTGCACCATCTCCAGGCTTAATCCCGAAATATCAGAAAGTACTTCAATCGAATACCCTTTTTTGTACCCCTGGATGATCAATCGCATCTTTTCAGATTCAACTCCCTTCTCAATACCTTTTTCAAATCCCTTCTTTTCTATCTGTTCGTATGTGGTCATGATCTTTGATTTTGTCTGTAACGGTAAATCTTCTAACAATGTAGTCAATTCTTGAACGCTAATTTCTGATATTTCAAAAAAATAAACAAATAATTGTATGGAAAAGTTCCATGGAATATCCCGCTCAAAATCAATTCGTTCCAGTATCTTCCGAATGTGTTCCATCAACAGATCTGGCCTTCCGCTATACCGCTGAAGTTGCACGGCTGCCCTCAATAACATCAATTTGATACCTTCCAAAGCGTCTTCACTCATCCTTGCCAAATCCACAAAAAGTGTTTCAAAATCAGGTATGTACCTTCTGAATTCTTCCTTTAACCCTGGCACCAATTGCCTCAACGAACTGTATTCCCAATGCTCAACGCCCTGGTAAAAGATCATCGGGATCACAACATACAATGGTTCTCCGCTCTTCAACTGCGTTTGATAAGCGTTAGATAGATAGGAAAGCAACTGAACTGCTACCATTTTATCAGGATAACTCTTATGTTCGATCAAAACGCTTAAAAACAGGGAAGAAGTATCACTTTCCAAAACCGGACACCGGAATACAGCGTCAGAAAATATTTCCTTCAATTCTTCCGTAACAAAACTGTCTTTATATGCTTCAATCCTATCGAAATCAATCATCCGACTGATCTCTTCCGGCAGGAAAAACTGCAAAAAGCCGATAGCAAGCTCCCTTTCTGCCATCATGGCCTTGAAAAATTTGTCGTGTGGATGGTGTATGTACTGGTTCATTTTTATATGGTACTGGTGATAAAATGTAAAGATGCAAAAACTTCTGAACTATCCTAAATAAAGGACAATGAAGTTGTTTAAGAAATATGTTGATTGCTGAAAATGACTGACCGATCCTGAAAGGTGAATATCCGGAGGATATTCAAGGGAAGGAACACGAAGTGGTGAGTCAGCAAAAGTCAAGGCGAAGCTATTTTTTGAATCGCAGATGCTGACAAGCTTGCTTCGTCAGTATCACAAATGCTGACAAGCTATTTTCGTCAGTATCGCAGATGCTGATAGGCTCTGCCTCGTCAGTATCGCAGATGCTGACAAGCTTGCTTCGTCAGCATTGCGTACCGGAATGTACGGAATCAAAAAAAAGCTGAAGCATTTGGTTGAAAATGCTGATTGAAAATGCTGACAAGCATGCTTCGTCAGTAAAAGCTTGCGTGATAAGTGCTGATATGCAAAGCATCGTCAGCATTCGTCAGGGCTTTCAATGATTTGTTTGCAAGCATTAAGGTACATTTTTAAACAACTTCAATGTATAAACTCATTTGGAAATAGAAATTTTCGAGGCGATTCCTTTCTCTTCGAAATTTACTTTAATGATATTTTTACTTGGCTATTGATACCTCAATTCATTAAAAAAAGGGATCTCATGTATTTTCTGCAAGAAATATGCTTTCTCCCTGATCGTGGAATGAATCAGTTTTTGGTAGGTTTCTTTCGCTTTATCTTCCTCTTTCAGTTGGTGGTAGATCACAGGCAGGATGTAGGTGGCGTAAGCAAAATGACTGGTAGATTTGAAACCGGAGTTTTCCGCCAGTTCCTTAAAAATAATCAGTGCATCCTGATATTTGCCCGCAGTGAATAGTTCCACGCCTTTTTCAAACATTCGGATCTCCTCATTGAGCTTTTGGTCCAGCACAATGCCTTTCAGGCTAAAACAATGATCACTACACCCTTCAATGATATCTATTTCTTCCACATTGGAGCCAAGAGCAGGAAAATATAATCTGAATAAGAGAATTTCACCGATCTTTTTAAATGAATGTGTTTCGGGACAAACCGGAATACCAATCTGCTTTCTTAAAGGGTATTTCTTATTGGTTTGAACATCAACCAGATAAATATTTTTATCTGCACAGAACCAGGCCGTTCCCTCTGTATTTTCATTTATTATATGCAGAAAAACAACTGTTTCTTCACCCACATAGATACTGTCAATATGAAGCGATGGATGCGTTTTGCTCTTGATAGAAGGTTTGACCACTACTTGTCCCGACAAACCACTTGCAATAACACCCAATAAAATCCCACTCAGGATCAGCTTGCTGATTATCCTATAATTCATCCCTGTTTTTTAAAGAAATGGCTGCTCACCTGTTGAGATGAGCAACCATTTTTATTCGTTTTTTTGATTACAATTTTAAAGTAAGTCCTGCAGCAAAAACATTCGCTGTTCTGTCATAGCTTTCTTGATAAGCGCCAGTTCCTGTACCAAAATCTTTGGTATAAACATCATAATCTGTCAGGGAATAAGCCAGATCAATACCTATTCTTGAAGTCAGATTCACCCTTGCTCCAAATCCAAAGGTTTTTGTTTTCAAAGTATGGCTCAAAGCGCTTTGGAAAACTGCATTTGGATTGGACGCGGTCATCAAAAATCCTCCGCTGAGGGTCAGCATTTTGATTACATCAAACTCAAGACCTACTGCAGCTTCATAGGAATTTCCTGCAAGATAGGTTGTCGTTGTACCGCCGATCAGCACAGATTCACCATTGTTGACGAAGTTGCCTGCATCATCTTTTCTTCCATAGCTCGCGCCATTGTCAAGATAATAATGATAACCGGCCTGGATCCTCAATTTTTCAATGGGTTTCACCCTTAGACCAACGGACAACATTGCAGGAATATTGGCTGTTACTTCTTCTCCGTCAGTATACAACCCAACATCATCTTTAGTCACCTTGGTAGTCACCTTCATATTGGTTTTGTGTTCGTATTTCAAGCCAATGCCCAATTTGCCTTCCATAAACTCAAGGTCCACACTGACAATCGGGGTAAAACCACTACCGCTTTGTGTAACATCGACTTCTTTATCACCTAATTGAGCAGCCTGTGCCTGTAAAGCTGAAGCAGTACCTGTCAAGGTTGCCACATTAGTATTTAAAGTTGTCAGCGTTGCATTCACAACATTTCCAAATTGTTGGACAGTAGTTGTTTGTGGATTTTGGCCCAGGAGTATCAATACACCAGTAAGTTGAGTAGCTTGTTCAGCTGTAATTAAACCTGCCTGCTGCAATTGAGCAAGTGTAAAACCTCCTGCACCACCAGCAACCAGTGCCCCAATTGCCTGAGATACAGGGGTCAATTGATTGATATTACCTTGAAGCTGAGTTTTTACTCCATTGATAGTTGGAATCGCTTTAGTGGTCATAAAAGCATCTGCTCTCATATTTCCGGAAGGAGTAACAACAGAAATATCTTTAATGGCTCCTGCATATGAATTATTTGCCATAATATACCTGCCTCCAATACCAACTGAAATCATGTCATTGATCTGATAGGAAACACCTGCCTGGATACCATAATATGCAGAAGTGCCTTCAAAGTTAACTTTGGCATCATATCCGGTGACTGAAAGATCTACACCAGCTTGCTGGCCTACAGGAGCCAGGCCTGCTAAAGCTGCAGGCAATCCTGACATTTGATACTCAAACTCTGGCAAACCTTTTTCAAATACAGCACCACCGCCACCGCCGATCACTGTAAAACCTGCAGAAACAGCCAGCTTATTTTTCTTATAGGCAATAAAACCTGTTGGCAGGAATGGAACATTGGTAGAACCAGTGTAAGTATCCGTGTTAATCGTAGGAAAAGTACTGGTGATCGTCCTTGTTTGGTTGACTGTCTGAGAATTGATTTGAAAATAGAAACCGTCCTGCATCCTGGTTAATCCGGCCGGATTATAAAACACAGCATCTACATCCACTGAAGCATCTCTTGCCATGCTTCTGATCCAACTCGCACTCTGGTTGGTATTGGTGACAATACCACCGGCAAACATAAAGTTAGCTGCAATAAAAAGCAGCAAATAAGTAAAAGTTGTTTTTTTCATAATTAAAATTTTAGTTAAGATAAAGCAAGATAGAAATAATTTCAATTGTATAATTTATTAAAGGGTTTTATTTTAAAAAATGGTTAAGAATGCACTAAAAATCCAATTAAGAAATACAATAAACAATTTAAACAAACGGAATGAGATTATCATTTCTCAGAAATAAAAACTTTTGTAGAATATGCCCTCATAAAGCCGGATCATTTATCCAATCTTGACTAACCTGGACGAGCCGGGACTAAAGAGGATAATGATTTAAAAACTCCTACGGGGAAAATATCCCGCATGGCTTTATTTCTAAGATCAGATTTATTTAAGTTCTGCTAAAAAATAAACGAATTCAATTTTTATGTGCCTATTTGAGGGTTTACCCCAAAAAAAGCCGCTTTGCGGGATGTTTGAACAAAAAAAAGTAGAATATCCAACAGCTGAAATGAACAAAATGTTGGTTAGTTATGGCTCCTAAGCGCCCAAAACACGATATTGTCATTCCGGGCTTGACCCGGAATCCCGGGAATTGAAGAATTCCTTATGAGGAGTGATGAATGAATGAGTCATCCATGACAGGTCGCTGGTGTACGGGATGGCGGATCAGGCCCGCCATGACAGATTGGTGTACGCCATGATAAATGGGTTCCGTCAAATCAGATTGATCGTATGCATTAGCATGTCAGATGTATACTTTGGTTAACATTATGAATTGTAGAAAAAGGGATGTAACACTGTTCTACCTAACCTGGATACGCCAGAACCAAAGAGGAAAATGATTTAGAACCCCATACGGGCAGGTCCCTACGGGAAGGCCCATACGGGCAAGCTCATACGGGCAAGCTCATACGGACAGGCCCCATACGGGCAAGTTCATACGGGCAAGCTTATACAGGCAAGCTCTGATCAAAGATTTTTAATTTAAAAGTCCAATACATCTTTAATATAATTCGTTCATCCTTGCCTGCCCCGTTGGATATGCATCCTTCGGAGCAAATATTGAGTCTACTCCGAAAAGTCTTTGCCCCCTAAATCCCTACTGAGGTTTACAGTCAGCACAGGAACTGACGTTTACAGTCAGTACACGCCTAAAAGGGGACTTTTAATTTGTTGATTTTCAATTGTTTCCCTTTCATCTTGTGCTGATCTTTGACGCCAGTAGGTCGTGGCAAAAAACGAATGAAAATCAACAAATTGGACTTTTCGGAGCAGACTCAATATTCTATTGGCTTTATTTCTAGGATCAGATTTCTTTAAAATTCTGCCAAAAAAGACACGGTTTCAATTTTTATGTGCCAAAAAAAGTAATATCCTGACATTTCCCTTGAACCTGAAAACTCAAAATAATCCTATTATGGATTAAATAACTGAATTGACAACTCCAGATAGCGTAGGGTCCTTTTACCTTTCTATTATCATCCAAAGCCATCAACATTCATTTTCTCTTTATTAACGAAGCCATATTCTTCGAAAACGAAGAACATTTTATACTTCGTTTTTGTGCTTAAAAAATATTATAGCGCTGAATTACAATGAATTACATTTCATTTCTTCGCATTGGCATCACAATTGAATATTATATGGCATTATTGTTAACCTTTTAAA
>ERZ761607.3371-NODE-3371-length-15620-cov-7.133890_pt1 | contig 15620 bp, 18 predicted proteins | sample MGYA00511164_ERZ761607 | MGnify/ENA primary metagenome ERZ761607 (study PRJEB28899, sample SAMN02445080) | bioreactor sludge metagenome | biome: EBPR sludge | place: Australia: Brisbane, Thorneside Wastewater Treatment Plant | collected 2011-06-22 ...
GGGCCGCGGTCAGCTTGATGAACTCGCGCGGCACGATGAAGACCAGCTCGCCGCCCGGCTTCAGGTGACGGACGCACTTCTCGATGAAGAACAGGAACAGGTTGCTGCGCGCATCGAAGAATCGGGAATTCAGGCGTTTCCGGGTGTCGACCGCGACATCCTGAAAGCGCACGTAGGGCGGGTTGCCGACGATCGTGTCGAACTGCTCGCTCAGCGGGTAATCGAAAAAATCGCATATTTCTGCGCCCTCAGGAGCGACGCGCGGGTCGATCTCGATGCCGACGCAATCCGCATGCCGCTCCCTGAGCAACTGGAAGAACACCCCGTCGCCGGCCGACGGCTCGAGCGCCCGCCCGCGGTTGGTGCACAGGGCGAGCATGAACTCCACCACCTGCAGCGGCGTGAACACCTGGCCGAGCTGTTCGACGTTACGGCTCATGTGCCTCCGGGCGACCTGTCCCTGGCGGCGACCTGCTCCTCCCGCGCCCTCTTCTCCCAATAGCGCTCGTTCTTGCTGTCGTCGGCAAAGCGGTAGCGCCCGGCGAGTTCGCAGCCCTTCATGCCAGGATTGCAGGGGAGGTTGTTGACCCTGGTGCAGCGGTCATCAACCTCGTGCGGACAGCCCCAGCTTCCAGCCATGTCAGCCGCCCTTGCCCCACGAATCCTTGAGCGTCACCGCACGGTTGAACACCGGCCTGCCGGCGCCGGAATCGACGGGATCGACGACGAAGTAACCGTGGCGCTCGAACTGGAAGCGTTGTTCCGGCCGCGCATCCTTGAGCGCCGGTTCCAGTTGGGCGGTGATGACCGATTTCGACTCCGGGTTGAGATCGGCGAGGAAATCGCGCTCCACTTCCGGAGCATCCCCTTCGCGCCGCGCGCCGGGAGCGGGAACGGCGAACAGCCGGTCGAAGAGACGGATTTCGCCGGCATAGGCATGGGCGGCGGAAACCCAGTGCAGGTTGCCCTTGACCTTGACGCTGTCGGCGCCCGGCGTGCCGGACTTCGTTTCGGGCAGGTAGTCGCAGTGGACCGCAACGACCCTGCCGTCCTCGTCCTTGTCGGAGCCGGTGCACCTGACCACGTAGCCGTAGCGCAGGCGCGCCATGTTGCCCGGGAACAGGCGGCGGAAGCCCTTTTCCGGCACCTCCTGGAAATCCTCGCCCTCGATCCACAGCTCGCGGCTGAACGGGACGCTGCGCTGGCCGAGTTCCGGATGCAGCGGATGGTTCGGCGCGAAGCACTCCTCGACCTGCCCTTCCGGGTAGTTGTCGATGACCAGCCTGAGCGGGTCGAGTACGGCGATGCGGCGCTCGTCGGATTCGTTCATGACCTCGCGCATGGCGTCCTCGAACAGCGCGTAGTCGATCAGCGAATCGTTCTTGGAGACGCCGATGCGCTCGGCGAACAGGCGGAACCCTTCCGGCGAGTAGCCGCGGCGGCGGGCGCCGACCAGCGTCGGCATGCGCGGGTCGTCCCAGCCGTCGACGTGCCTTTCGTCAACGAGCTGGATCAGCTTGCGCTTGGAGAGCACGACGAAGCTCAGGTTGAGGCGCGAGAACTCGATCTGCTGCGGCAGCGGGCGCTGCAACAGGCCGCCCTCGGCGAGGCATTCGAGCAGCCAGTCGTAGAACGGCCGCTGGTCCTCGAATTCCAGCGTGCAGATCGAGTGGGTGATGTTCTCCAGGGCGTCCTCGATCGGATGGGCATAGGTGTACATTGGATACACGCACCACCGGTCGCCGGTGTTGTGGTGCGCGGCGTGGCGGATGCGGTAGATCGCCGGGTCGCGCATGTTGATGTTGGGCGAAGCCATGTCGATCTTCGCGCGCAGGACGTGCGTGCCGTCGGCGAATTCCCCGCTCTGCATGCGCTTGAAGAGGTCCATGTTGTCGACGGCACTGCGGTTGCGAAACGGCGAATCCCTGCCGGGTTCCGTCAGCGTGCCGCGGTTGGCGCGCATTTCCTCGGCGCTCTGGCTGTCGACGTAGGCATGGCCGGCCGAGATCAGGTATTCGGCGAATGCCACCATCCAGTCGAAGTAGTTGGAGGCGTAGTAGAGGTTGTCCTCGCCGCCCTGCTCCCACGAACAGCCCAGCCACCTCACCGAGTCGATGATCGAATCGACGTACTCCTGCTCCTCCTTCTCCGGGTTGGTGTCGTCGAAGCGCAGGTGGCAGCGGCCGCCGTATTGCTGGGCGAGGCCGAAGTTGAGGAGGATCGACTTGGCATGGCCGAAGTGCAGGTAGCCATTCGGCTCGGGCGGAAAGCGGGTGCGGATCCGCGCCGGGTCGAGCGGGCCGGCGGCATGGTCGGCGGCACTGCCCGGGTGGCCGGCCCAATGCCGCTGCGCGTGCTTGCCGGCGGCGAGGTCGGCGTCGACGATGTTGGTGATGAAGTTGGCGGCAGGGGCCGGGGTGTTGGCGGGTTGGTTGGGGCTGCTCACGGTGGGGCCTCGGTTTTCGATCGCGCCATTTTAACCGGCAGACGCGATCAAACCGCTACAATTGGCCGTGATGTCCGTCCTCCACAACCTGACCGCCCTGAATTTTGTCGCCGTCGGCGTCGGCGCTGCCCTCGGCGCCTGGACGCGCTGGCTGCTCGGCCTTGCGCTCAACCCGTTGTTCATCGCGGTGCCGCTCGGCACGCTGGCCGCCAACGTGATCGGCGGCTATCTCGTCGGGGTAGCGGTCGGGTTGTTCCACATCAACACGCATTTCCCGCTGGCCTGGAAGTTGTTCGCCATCACCGGCTTTCTCGGCGGGCTGACAACCTTTTCCACCTTCTCGGCCGAAGTCGTCGAGCGCCTGCTCGCCGGCCAGCCGGCCTGGGCGATCGGTCTGGCCTCGCTGCATCTGGCGGGTTCGCTGACGGCGACCTGGCTCGGCCTGCTCACCGTCGGCGCGACCCGCATCTGGTCCTAGCCGAGCCTGGCGGCGCCGTCGGCAGCGGCCAGAACCCGTGCCCGGTGCGGGCGCGGGAGGCGGAGGCATCACGACTTGCCTCGCTGGCCGCCGAACGATCGCAGCCGGTTCCGAGGGGCTTGCGATCCTGTGCGGCAAGCGCAAGCCCCGGTCACGCCAGGTCAGAAACGACCGACGAAAGTCAGTCCGAACAGCGGTGCCGGATCGAAATTCTCTTCACGCACCCGGTCACCGGAGGAGTTTTCGACCCGCAGCTTTCCGCCCGCGACGACGCCACCGTAGAAGTGCAGGGCCATTTCGTTGCCCAGGCTGCGTGTCACGCGCACGAAGACGGGGATGCCACTCTCCTCGCCGATCCCGTTGCGCACGGGACCACTGTCGCTCAGACGGAAGCGCAGGCTCCGGTAAGCCGCACCGATACCCGCCGTCCAGTCGCCGTCGAAGCGAAAGTCGAGCTCGAGACCGGCCGGACCCGTCGGGCCGCTGGGCAAGGGATTGACCAGACGCCAGCGCTCGTTGAAACGCCAGTCGACGATCAGGAACGGGAATGCGCTGGTTTTCTCGATGCGCGAATATACGCCCGCGCCCAGACCGAGACGATTACCCCCCGCGAACTGCCTGACCCCTGACACTGTCGCTCCCCAGATCAGGGAATCTCCGGCATTCGCCCCGTTCTCCTTGACCCAGTCCAGGGAAGGGGCAAAGCCCAGGACCCAGCCGTCTCCCACCCCGAGCGAAAGCGGCACCGCCACGCCGTAGCGCTGCACGATGTTCCACGGCGCGATCGATCCGAAGGCGCGCGCGCTGGAGAACGAATAGTCGAGGTAATCGTAGTTTAGGGTCACTCCTGCGCGGTTCCCGGCGCCGAAATCGTAAGCCGTGCCGCCACGCAGGATGAGCCCGCTCGTCCGGTAATCCCCGCCCTGATCGAGGTTGGCGCCACTCTGATAGACCGCCGTCGCCGACGCGAAGGATTGCCATGGGCCCGGATCGGCGGCTTGCGTCGATCCGGCAACCGCCAACAGGGCGCCGAGCGCCGACAAGCTTGATACGGGCTGTGAACGCCAAGTCATGGAAACCTCTTCTCCGTCAGTATCGAACAGCGATGATAGCACCGGCCCAGCGCCTTGCGGATGGCGACGGCGTCAATTCCAGCGCCTGCCGGAATCCGGCACTGAACCACGGCCTGCGCCGCGTGGCGCAAGGGCCGGCGTCAGCCTAGCCGGCATGCCGACGCTTGCCAGCCACGGAGCGACGCCAGGGGGCATTGCCGAACCGTTCGACCAGAAAATCCACCATCGCCCGAATCTTGGGGGAAAGATGGCGACCGCTCGGGTAGGTTGCGTAGAGCGGCACCGGCTCGACGTGGTGCCATTCGCTGAGGATCGGGACCAGTTCGCCGCGCCCGATGGCGTCGCCGACGATGACATCGGTCAGGCGCGTGATGCCGACCCCGGCGACAGCCAGTTGCAGTACGGTCTCGGCATTGTTGGCAACGACATTGCCGTCGATATGGACGACGCGGACGCCATCGTCGGTATCGAACGGCCAGCGGCGCAGGACCGGCAGGCTGGTGATCCACAGGCAATTGTGGTGATGCAGCTCGTCCGGCGTGCGCGGCGTGCCGTGTTGCGCGAGGTACGACGGCGCGGCACAGATCACGCGCTCCAGGCTGCAGATGCGCCGGGCGACCAGCGACGATTCGTCGAGCGCGCCGATGCGGATCGCCAGATCGACCCCTTCCTCCAGCGCCGCCAGCGGCTCGTCGCTGATCGTGATGTCGAGTTCCACCTCCGGGTGGCGTTCGAGAAACAGCGCGATCGTCGGCGCCAGCTGGTGCATGCCGAACGCCGACCCGCAATGCAGGCGCAGCAGCCCCTGCGGACGCAGGCCAGCTTCGAGCACCTCGGCCTCGGCCTCGTCCATATCGGCCAGGATGCGCCGCGACCGCGCGTAGAAGGCCTCGCCCTCGGGGGTAAGGTGCAGGCGCCGCGTCGTTCTCTGCAGCAGGCGCGCACCGAGCCGATCCTCAAGCCGGTTCACCAGCTTGGAAAGCGCCGATGGCGTCAGGCCCAGCTCGCGCGCGGCGGCTGAAAACCCGCCGGCATCGACGGAACGGACAAACGCGGTCATTTCAGCGGAGCGGCCCATAACGTTATTATCGACCAGAATTCACAAATGTTTTTCCCGTTGCGCGGATTGTCTTTCCACGCGAGGGCAATTAGAGTTCCACATGTGCCATGTTGCACTGAACCAGATGGAGTTAATGATGTACCCGATCGACATTCCCGCCATTGAACGCCAGGCCCGCGAACTACGCGCCGCGGAAATCCAGCGCATAAACGGCCTGTTTGCCGAGCGCACGCTACTGCTCACAAGACTCGCCGCCAGCAGCATCCTTGCCGGCGCGCATGCCATCAGCGAATTGCTGCGCCCCCTGTTCTCGTGGAATCCGCAAGAACGGCCGGCGTCGCTGTCGGCAAATTTCGCACCCGCGGCCAGCCGTCTCAACGACGCTGCGCGCGCCCTGTTTTCCTGGAATCCGCAGGAGCGTCGCTCCTGAACGACAGGCCGCGAACGCTGCGGGAGATCTGACACGGGTCTCCGGCGGGTGATAGACTTAAAAGGTAACTAGGTCCATCAACCGCTACAGGAGACAACCATGAAGGATCCCCAACAAGACGCCGGCATGCTGGCCGTGCTGATCGAGCGCCTCGAAAGCCAGCGCTTGCCAAGAGCCTTAGCCCTCAAGGAAAAGGTCGACCAGGGCGGGCGCCTCGACGACTTCGACATCGCCTTCCTCGAGGAGGTATTCTCCGACTCGCAGGAAGTCCAGCCCTTGATCGAACGGCATCCTGAACACCAGGAAATCGCGGCCAAGATGATGGGGCTTTACCACGACATAACCGAGAAGGCCCTGGCCAACGAGCAGGCCGGCGGCAAGGCCTGATCAGGAAAGCGGCGCGGCTGGCGCCGACAGTGTCAGCCAGCGTCTCGCGCCGGCCATGAGTGGTCTATCCGCACTCGGCAACGGATGACGCGGAAGGAATTCGTCATTGGCGAGGCTTGGCTGTCGTCGCCCGTTCACAGCACATAAAGCAGGATGACGATGAAATGCATCAGGCTGCCGGCGACCACGAACAGGTGCCAGATTCCGTGCCAGTGGCGGAAGCGATCGTCGAATGCGAAAAAGATGATCCCCACCGTGTAAAACACGCCTCCCGCCGCCAGCCAGACGAAGCCGGCCGTGCCGAGGCTGTCCAGCAATGGTTTTACCGCCACGAGAACGATCCAGCCCATCACCGCGTAGATCACCAGCGACATGATCCGCGCCTCGGAGCGCGGCTTGATCTCCTGCAGCATGCCGATCAGCGCCAGCGTCCACACGATGCCGAACAGCGACCAGCCCCACGGCCCGCGCAGGGTGATCAGGCAGAACGGCGTGTAACTGCCGGCGATCAGCAGGTAGATCGACAGGTGGTCAAGCTTGCGCAGCACGGCCTTGGCCCGCCCGCGCACGCTGTGATAGATGGTCGAAATGCTGTAGAGCAGCACCAGGGTTGCCCCATACACGGCAATGGCGAAGACCTTCCAGCCGTCGCCGCTGGCAACCGCGAGCGCCAGCAGCCACAGCGCCCCGGCCAGCGCCAGCAAGGCGCCGACAAGGTGGGTCCAGGCGTTGAATTTCTCTCCGTGGTACATGGCTTACCTTGTAGTGACTCTAGGCGCGGTCTCTGCGCGACACGCAGCTTAGCTGCTTGGGACAGCGAACGGCAGCATCGAGCCAGGTCGGGAGAATGGCACGTGCGGAGAGCGTATCAGAAGAGGCGAGCCAGATGCGCAGCCAGTTCCCGCTCATTGACGAACGTCAGGTCGTACATGGCGGTCAGGCCCTTGGCGTGTTCGTCGCCGACGCCAGTGATGCACAATATGAAGTTCTTGAACTCAATGCCGAGGCGTTTGCGCAGACCGAGATACTTGTCGATGTTGTGGCGGTATTCGCCGGTCTTGCATTCGATGCAAATCGGCAATTTGCCGTCGATCAGCATGAAGACATCGAGTTCATGGCTGTCGCCGTTCTGCAGCGTGATGCTCAGATTGCGGGCGCAGGAAAAGCGCATTCGACGTTCCCTGGCGTAGGCCAGGCAAACCATGAGCGCATACCATTCCAGCCATTCGCCGTTGAAGAAGTCGCGGATGGTCGGGGCGGTTTGCAGAATCAGCCGGATATTGTTTTCCGGCCGGTTGTGAAAGCACTTGGCAACGAATGAAAAGTCGTACAACTGCTGGCAGAAGTTCGAAATTGCCTGCGCTTCGGGCGGGGACTTCTTGTCGAGATGGATGGTCGCGCTGGCATATTCCTTCAACTGAGCCCAACGGATGCGTTCCACCACGTCCTTCAGGCTGGATAAGTTGTTACCGATGAGCAAGGCCACTTCGTCAAAGAAGCCGGTGGTGTCGACACCGTGCACATTCGCCTGTACCTGAATCTGCTTCTTGTGAAACCAGTCGAAGATTGGCCCATGCTGAAGTTCAGTCGCGAACAGGTCGGTATTCGCGATGTCGATTTGATCCAGTGTAGCGGCGCTGCCGTGCCTCGAGGATTGTCCGCCAGTCGCGGACCCCTTGAGGCGGGCAATTTCACGCTGCCCCTCGAAAAATTTGTCGAGCAGCCTGCCGATGAAAAACATCGTGCCGTAGACCGGGGCCGGGTGCCCGCACCTCGGGCACGCCATGGTTTCACCAAGTTGGTTGTCGGGGTACTCCTGAAGGTGAGCGCACTTGTTGCAGCGGAAGATGGCCATGGCTGATCTCGGGGCGATTGGTGTTGGGATGCCGCGAGTATAGCGAGTTACCTGCCTTCCAGCGCCTCGCGCAGGTAACCCGTGAAGCTCGGCCACGGCGTTACCGCAAGGCGCGACCCCCGGCAGGCGGACATGCAGCCCAAGCTGCTGCGGTCGACGGGAAAAAAATGCCGAAAAACGCCATGCCGATTTCTCGGCGCTCCCATTCATGACACCGCCAGCATTCGCTTGCCAACGCGGACTCCGGGCCGATCATGTCAACTGAGCGTCGCTGATCCGTCGGGTATCGTCTTCCACGGCTAGAACACGATTACCTGGCGTACCGCCTGGCCCGCCGCCAGCCGGTCGAAGCCCTGATTGATCTCGGCGAGGCGCAGGCGGTGGGTGATCAGGCGGTCCACTGGCAGACGCCCGGCCCGGTAGAGTTCGATGAAGCGCGGAATGTCGCGCGCCGGCACGGCCGACCCGAGGTAGCTCCCTTTCAGCGTGCGCTCCTCGGCGGTCATCTGGACCACCGGAAGTTGCAGGTGATGCGCCGGGTTGGGCAGACTGCAGGTTACCGTCGTGCCGCCGCGGCGGGTCAGTTTCCACGCCAGATCGAGCGCCCGCACCGAACTCGCGGCCTCGATCGCAATGTCCACTCCCCCCGGAATCGCCGCCCGCAACTGCGCGACGACGTCGGGATCGTCCGCGCGAAAGCCGCGCGTGGCGCCGAGCGACAGCGCCAGATCGATCTTTTCCGGCAGCGCGTCGCAGGCGACCACCTCGCGGGCGCCGGCAGCCAGCGCGCCGAGCAGGGCCGACAGGCCGACGCCGCCCAGGCCAACGATGGCGACCGTCTGTCCCAGGCGGATCGCCGCCGAGTTGATCGCCGCGCCGACCCCCGTCAACACCGCGCAACCGAACACCGCCGCCACCTCGGACGCCAGGTCCGGCGTCACCTTGACCAGCGAGCCGCGGTTGACCACCGCATATTCGGCAAAACACGAAACGCCGACCTGATGGTTGAGCACCTGGCCATCGCGCCGCGCCAGAACGCGATGCCCGCCGACCAGCGTGCCGGCGCCGTTGGCGGCCGCGCCCGGCTCGCACAATGCCAGACGACCTTCCCGGCACGGCAGGCAACGGCCGCACGAGGGCACGAAGACCAGCGCCACGGAATCGCCGCGCGCCAGGTCGGCGACGCCCGGCCCGCAACTCTCCACCACCCCCGCAGCCTCGTGCCCGAGCACCATCGGCAGCGGTCGCGGGCGATCGCCGTTGATGATAGAGAGGTCGGAATGACACAGCCCGGCGGCGGTGATGCGAACCAGAACCTCTCCCGGACCGGGATCGCCGATTTCGATGGTTTCCACGGAAACCGGCCTCGACTGCGCGTAGGGCGGCGGCAACTGCATCCGGTCGAGAACTGCGGCGAGCATCTTCATTGCTGTCTCCTCTGTCCGAGGCCCCGGTTCGGGGCCGATCTCCCGTGGCCATTCCGGGGATTGCCCCGCGTTGGCGGAAAGTACCACCAGGCCAGGACGACAAGCAAACCGAACAGCGTGTACGCGCCGGTGAACACCCAGGGCGGCGCCTCGTGGAAGAGCAGGCGCTGCACCCAGTATTCGACAAAGCTCTGCCGGTAGGCCGCCGCCCCCGCCCGCACGCGCAGCCACGACTCGAGGGTGGTCAGCGGACAGGTGAGACCGAACCATGACTCGGCAACGACAACCGCGATTGCCGCAAGATGCGCAAGGCGGAACCAGAGCCCATTCACCCAGCGCCAGGAGAGAAGATTCCCGACGATGACGAGCGCCAGGCCGGCAACGACGAAGACGACGACGCCGAAGTGCGCGAGCAGCACGAGATCCGCGAGAAGCTGGTAGGGCAGCATCTCAGTGCCCCCTCTCGGCGCCTTGAGCGAGCCTTTCCAGGATGATCTCGCCGACGCGTCGGCTCGCCGGCAGAAGCGTATGAACGCAATCGACCACGACCTGGTCTTCGATCCATTCCGCGCTGGCTTCCGCCACCGACACGACGCCGTCGTTCGCCTCCCCGGCGAACACCCTGGCCGGCCAGGGCAGGCCGCGCCGGCCGACAATGGCGGTAGTCGGCACGGTCGTCGGGCCGATTTCCTCCATTCTCGCGGTCGACCCCAGCAACTGGCCGCAGTCGCCGGCAAGCCCGCGGTAGACCGGATTGGCACCGAGCCATTGCGCGATGCGCGAAGGCTGCACGGGAGAGCCCAGTAGAAACAGGTGCCGGGGCTGCCGGACCGCCGATGGCAGGGAATTCAATGCCGCCCTGAGCAGGACACCGCCGAGCGAATGCCCGACGACCGCATAACTGCCCTTCTCCGCCAGTGCCGAAATGCGCGCGACAAGGCGGTCCCTGATCTCGGGAAACGCCTCCAGCGCGACCGAGTAGCCGAAGGTGCCGGTCAGCAGGCCCGCGCGCCTGAGCTGCAACAACAGCGGCTGCCCCGACAGCGGCGAGCGACCCATTCCATGAACGAACAATGCATGCATGACCTCTTCCCGTGGCCTGACGGCAGCGCAACGGAAGGCACCATCGCCCGCCGATGGACGCAAGGCGGCGCCGGCAACCGCCAAGTGCTCACTGCATCGAATGCAGGCCGATCATGTTGCCTTCCGTGTCAACGACCAGCGCGATGAACCCGTACTGTCCGATGGACATCTTTTCCTTCTGGACCTTGCCGCCGGCCTTGGCCGCCTTCGCCGCCTCGACGGCACAGTCGGCGCAATTGAAGTAGACCAGGATGCCATTGCCGCCCGGAGAGAAGCCGGGCATCCTGACCAGCGCGCCGGACGCGCCCGGGCTTTCCGGCAGCATGGGGAATGCCAGCATCTCCATTCCCGGGCTCACGAGTTCGGAAAGCTCAACGTCGAATACCGCCTCGTAGAATGCCCTGGCGCGGGTCATGTCGGTTACATAGATTTCAAACCAGCCAACGGGGTTGTTCATGACCTTCCTTTCCTGATAGGAATGAAATGCGGATCCCGGTGTCTCGCACAGGCTTGAGCCACCCACTTGACGGTGGCTGCCGCTTCGCTTGATGCGTCGGGTCTTACTCACCCTCCCCGACAGGCTCACCCGATGTTCCCAGGAACCCGCGTCCGTGCGCAAAATACACGCTGATCGGCTTTTCGTTGCGGAGAACGTCGAGGACGCTTTGGAACATGGCTGAGGGAAGGTGCATCTTGATGATCCCGCCATCGATCCCATCGTCTTCGAAGTACATGCCAGGATCATTGAATCGAACCCACGCAAGGGTCTTGCCCATCGCGTCACTCAGTTGAATCTGGGCGCGATCGGTCTGGTAGCCTTTCGGGCTGCCGTAAAACAGGACACTGTAACTTGATACCAACGGCATGTCATTGCTCCTTCATCTTGAGTTCGGGCAGTTGTCCACCCGGTTGCGGTCTGCTCCCAAAAGACCCGGTCGGGACGGGAACGAACTTCCGTTCCCCCTCCGATAACTCCCTGTCAGCCACCTGTCGCAGCCCCGCGAGGCCCGTCCGGGATGGATCGGAAGACCTGCGTGCGCTTCGACGGCGACCACCTGCGCATTGGTCAATTGCACGGCTCGACAGTTCCTGCCGGGATGATCACAGGTCCGCGTGCTCCAGGATTTCCTGGCCGATCAACAGGCACTCGCCCGGCAGTCGCGCATAGATGAAGCGCATCCGGTACTGTCCCTTGTAGATGTGGCCCCACACCTGCAGCACGTCGAACAGTTGCTTCCTGTTTGCCGGGTTGCGCAGGGGAGTCAGTTCCTTTGCCGACCTGTCGACTTCGATGCGGTCATCCGGGCCGTAGTGGAACGCCAGCAGCTTTGCCGCCTGTTCGATGGCGGCACCGGCACAGCGGTGCGGCGGCGCCGCATGAGCGAGACCGCCCAGCAACAAGACGGCTGCGCATGCCGCGGTCTTCAGGGCCGGGCCCAACATCATTGCCTTCCCGACTGACACCAACGGCTGCTCACCGCGCAGCCTCGCCCGCTCGCCAGCAGTGCCACAGCCTGACCTAGAACCATACCGCCTTGGTGCGCCTCGCCCACTCCATCCGGTCGGCGAGGCCAATCTGTCCGGCGTTGATGGCGCGGGTGATTCTTCTGATGTCGTCCTGGTCGGCCAAGGCATTGCATCCTCTTGCCGCCCACACGGCCGCCGCAATCGCCAGGCACCACTCCGCGCCGATGAACTCGTCGGGGGGCGGCGACGAAGTCGGGGGCGTCGGGGTTGTCCCTGCGCAGGGTGGCCGTCGCCTCCTGGTAGCTTGCCTTGCCGGTGAGTTGCAGCAGGCCGCGACCGCGATACGTGTAGCCATCATTGGGGGCGGTATTTCCCATGCGCCCGCCATAGACCTAGTTGGCGAGCTTCTGGGGGTTGTTGGCATAAGCCGACGGATCGAGCGGGCCACTCGGCTTGAAACGCGATGGCCAGACCTTCGGCAGGCGCCCGGCACTATAGTTGAGGTTCTCGAATTGGATGGCGAGACCGCCCGACTCGTGGCGTATCTGGGCCATGAAATTCGCGACGCGCAGCAGCGTTTGCGAAATTCCCTGGCGATCGAGAACGGCCTGGCCATTGTGGAAAGCGTCGCGATAGCTCGATCGCGCATTGGGCGCGAGATGCAGAACCTGGGCAAGGGAGACAGTGACGGTCATGGCGAATGCTCCTCACGCAATGGATGTTGGGCGTGCGCGGTTTCGATGTCGCGCGCGACCTCGCGAAGAATATATTCCCATTACCACGCGTTGACCAGATCGGGGGGACCGCCATCCTCAAGCGGGAACTGGCATCCGCCTGACCTCGGCGGCGTTCGTCGTCGCGGTCCCTTCCCCCTTTTTCAGGATTCGTCGGCGAACCGTGCCCAGATCTTCTTCCTTTCGCCGGGCTTGAGGTTGACCCAGAAGTGATGGTTCCATGGCTTCCTGTTGCCGCGGATCTCGACCTTGTGCTTGCCCGGCGCGACCCTGTACTCGGTCAACGCCGGCGAATTCCCGATCCTCCTGCCGTCGATGAACACGACGGCAGGCTCGCCGGGCGGCGCGATCTGGAACAGCAGCGTCGCCGACCCCACGGCCTGCGGCGCCGTGGCCTCTCCCGCTTGCGACTTCTGCCGGGCGCGCGGCGGCGACTCATCGGCGGCTCTGGATTCTGGACGCTCGGCATCAGCGGCGAGTGGTGCGACCGGCTGTGGCGTTCCCGCTGTTTCCGCGAGGGGAGCCGGGGCTGGAGGAACCGGTGGCGCGCCGGTGCGGGCGAGCACGAAGATCCCCAGCCCGGCGAGCAAGGCAACCGCGGCAGCGACGCCGACAAGCCCGGCGCGCCGGCCCCCGGCAGGCGGAGCCGCGGCCGGAGCGACTGTGCCAGAGGGCACCGGCGCCTCGCCCAGCAGCACGCGGCGGAAGTCGACTACACTGCGCGGCCGCGTCTCCTCATCGACGCGCAGCGCCCAGTCGATCGCGGCGAGGAAGCCGGGGCTGTAGCGGCCGGCGCCGGCGACGGCCGCGGGCGGCAGCGTGTCCTCCTTGACCCGGCCCGGCGCCTCCACGGGCTTTTGGCCAGTCACCAGCCAGTAGAGGACGCCGGCCAGCGCGTAGAGATCGGTCCATGGCCCCTGGGCGCCGCTCGTGTGGTACTGCTCGAACGGTGCGTAGCCCGGAGTGATGACGCTGGTCAGGCTCCTGCTCGCCCCCCCCGCGGACTGGCGGGCGGCGCCGAAGTCGAGCAGCACCAGGCTGCCGTCGCCATCGCGGACATAGACGTTGGCGGGCTTGATGTCGCGGTGCAGAACCCCAGCGTCGTGAACCACGGCAAGTCCATCGAGCAGCGGCAGGAACATGCGCCTGAGCGTGGCCTCGTCGACCGGGGCGTGACCGGGCAGCCAGTCGCGCAACGGCTGGCCCTCCTCGTAATCCATGACCATGTAGGCGGTGCCATTTGCCTCGAAAAAGCGGCTGACGCGGACGATGTTCGGATGGCGGAAGCCGGCAAGGACCCGCGCCTCGGCAAGGAAGCGCTCGAGGCCGAGCTGGAAACCTGGGCTGTCGGCGTCGCTGCGCGGCAGCACGGTCTGGCCGGCGGCGCGCACCGCCAGGTGGTTGGGCAGATACTCCTTGATCGCGACCGCCGAGTGCAGGTTGTTGTCGCGGGCGAGGTAGGTGATGCCGAAGCCGCCAGCGCCGAGCATCGTCTCAATGGTGTATTCATGCAGCGCGAATCCGACCGGCAGGGCGATGGCGTTGACGGCCGGGGGACTGTCGGGCTGGCCATCAGGACTGCCCTGCGCGGCCTCGCACTGGGCGTCGCGGTCGAAGACGGCACTCGCGCCGCGCAGGGGGTAAGGCATCGTTTCGTCCTGCGAGGGAAAAGACGCAATAGATCCGGACAGTCCACGATCTTCCTCTTTCACCGCATCACCTCCGCCGCCGGCGCAGCATTCTTCCCCGGCCTGCCGCCGGCGCTCCGCCTGAACGCGGTGTCACACCAGGCCGGCCCCCGGAAGCATGTCCTGGCGGACCAGACCAGCTTGCCCGGCGACACGCTGCGGCGGATGACGGCTTCCACCTCACTGGCGAAGCGCTCATTCCCCAGCACGAAACTGCCTTTCGTTGCGCGTCGAATCTGATCCGACACTCCTGGCTCCAGTTCGCACCTGAACAGTTCGCGACATGCCGCCTGCCGACGACCCGCAACCTGCCTCAAGGCCGATGATCGGGTGACGGCTCTGACTTTCCCGGAATCTGTTCCGATGGGATCGGGCGCCGTCGTGCTTGTCAGCACCCGCCGGGCGTACGCCATCGCCCGGGCGGCGCCGTGGTCGTTGTCGGGGTCGTGTTCGGGTCCGCAAGTCACTGGCTGGAAACTTGTCGTCGCCGCGTCGCCGGCATGCTCAGGCGCCACAGCATTTCTTGAATTTCCTTCCCGAGCCGCAAGGGCAGGGATCGTTGCGGCCGACCTTCGGGGCATCGCGGCGGAAAGTGCCGGCGGCGGCCTCCGGCCGCTGCGCGGGGCGCGGATGTTCCTTTCCGTCGTGGAAGCGGTCCGACCAGCAGTACCACCTTTGCATCAACCCGATGGCATCCGGCACATAGGCGTCGTGATAGCGGCCGAATCGTTGCAGGCGCTCGGCCCAGGGACGGTTGACCTCGGTTTCGTACCAGTCCCAGCCGGCGACTTGCGGATCGAGCCAACCGCTGTCCCACCAGCGCCTGAGCGTAGGCAGATGCTCCGGCCCGCCGATTTCCGCGACAGCGCCGGTCAGGCCGTCCATGACCTTGGCCTCGGCGTCCGTGTCGACCGATGCGTGCTGCGCTTCCAGCCAGGCCAGCGTGCGGTCGCCGGTTTCGACCAGCCAGGCAAGGAGCGGCGCCGCTTCCCGGTCGCCGGCGAAAACCGGCAGCGTCAGCGCGTCGATCATCACAATCCGCGCCCATTTCCCATGGCGACGGTCCTCGACGAAGGCGCGCAGCGCCGCCTCGTCGTCAGAAACCGCGGCGACACAATTCTTGAACGACTCGGTGAGATGGTCATCGAGCGCGGCGTCGAGTTCCGCCTCCGGCAGCGCCGCGATGGCCAGCAGGGGACGGAAGGCCCGCGGTTCGCGCCGCTGCGCCAGCAGGTGCATCGCGTGCAGGTGGAACATCGACTCTGCGAGTTCCGCCGGTTGCGCGGACATGCGCTCCAGTTCGGCGACCATGCGCTCGTAGTGCGCCGGATCGTCGAGCGCCGCCCGCGCCGCCTCGACGGGGTAGCCACGGCGCACCGCCGTCAGTTCGTCCAGTATCTCCTGCCAGTCCATGATTTTCCCGCCCCCGAAACGTTGCCGAAGACAGGCGTTTTACCGGCAAAGCGTCGCTCCGTCCAGCGCTCCAAGGGAT
>ERZ761607.3374-NODE-3374-length-15597-cov-9.125853_pt1 | contig 15597 bp, 5 predicted proteins | sample MGYA00511164_ERZ761607 | MGnify/ENA primary metagenome ERZ761607 (study PRJEB28899, sample SAMN02445080) | bioreactor sludge metagenome | biome: EBPR sludge | place: Australia: Brisbane, Thorneside Wastewater Treatment Plant | collected 2011-06-22 ...
ACTGAATACTTATACGGATATTTAATCCGCCTTCGTTAGAAGTTCTTGGGATTGTTGCGGCGGTGTTTTCTGTCGGTTCAGTTCTGATATATTTATAGAATAACTGCATCTGTACCTTTTGACTTAGACTATATTGAATGGCAGGATTAAAAGTTGTTACTACAGAACCATTACCCGGCAGTCTTTCCCTGTTGTTAACTGCATTCACAGAATATCTGAAGTCAACAGGTGTGTTATTTGTTTTTGAGTATGTTACCGAGAAAGAAATATCATTTTGTAATGATAATCCAAACAATGGAATTTCAAATCCTGATTTTGTGAATGTTGCGTTTATACTTAAATCATTAGTCTTTGTTGTCTGAATTAAACTTGATGCAGGAAATAATGAGTTTGTTGCAGTTGAACTGATTCTGAAATTCGCATTTAAATTTCCCCCGAAAGTTTCCTTAAAAGTAATATTCATTCCGAACAGTGGATTAAACCCTTTGGTTATAGAAAGTTGCTGTGGAATTAGCGAACTTGTCAGATCAATGCTATATCGTTCCAGAAAATCAGCATTGTAAGCATTATCTATACTAACCGATTGTGCGAATTGAGCAAACAAAGGAAATTTTTCTACACCTGAGATTGTTAAACTCCAGTTTGGAAACGGAAACGAACTGACATTAGATTTAAATGCTTCAGTTATATTATTAATATTCTCTGTTGAATTTGCTGAAGGAACATAATTAAAATTCTCAATGTCACCAGGGAAAAATATAGAAATCGAATTTGAGTTTGAACTGCTCTTGGATGTTTGTGTTCCGAGTAATCCCTGCTCATTTGTAACAAATGAACCACCGTTATTAAATCCCCATTTCTTTTTAAATGTCAAATTCATTCTTATATTATTCGGAAATATAGGAGATACCGAACTCGTCAAAGATATTTCATTTTGTAAATCATAATTATCCTGAACCTGCAAACCGGGAACTCTATTACCCGGGAATTGAGAAAATCCTAATTGATAAAATCTCGAAGGACCAAACTCTTCTTTTGTAGTAGGAGATATCCAGAAATTACCAAAGCCCGGTCTTCCGATCACACCTTGATTTCTAACTAAATTTGATTGAGTAAATGCAACAGTAACATTATCAGGGAAGAAAGTACCAAAGACTTTAAATATATCAAGAATATTCTGTGAACTTTTTAAAGTATCTGATGATGCACTTCTAAGTCTTCCGGGATTCTGATTACCACTTCCTTTGAATATGTTTAAGATTTCACTGAATTTTAATGTAGCATTCGCAGTAAGATTATTCTGATATCCGACATTATATCCTATATTTTCAGTCGTATTTGGATTTGTCCATCCGTATGTAACAGAATAATTACCTCCAAAATCTATAAATTTATTTATGAAAGGTAAATTAAACTTAGGATTAAAAGTTGTCGTTTGCTGATAATCCAGATCTTTACCAAAATTTATAAATGCATTGTTAAAAAATATCTGATCTAAAACCTGATTTTCAGGTCTTTGAGATTGAAGACTATCTCCAAGTGTTTCAAACTCTCTTAAATCACTTCCAACTTTAAATCTGTAATTTCCCGACATATCAACAACCCAGTTTTCAATAAATTTCCAATCGAATCCAAATCCTCTGTTCGCATTAAAATTTCTGCTTGTCGGATCATCAATTCTTAATGCCCTTTGTTTTCTCTCTTCTCTGTTTCTTGTAAAGTCAGTGCTTGCATTAAAATTATTTGAAAACAATGGAGCAAACGGTAAGAATGGCAAAGTCAAATATATCTTACCTTCTTTATAATTATCACCTAAATTAAATAATCTTCCGATGTTTAAATTTAAATTATCCATCAGTCCGAAATCAGTAACAAAATCAACACTTCCTCTTACATCAAAATTATTTCTTTTTTCATAAGTGACATCTCTTGAACTACCAAAAGTAGCCGTTATGTTATAAGCAAATCTGTTTATAAAATTCTTTACAAAATAATTATTGCTTGGAAACTGGAATCTCATACCCTGTATTCCAAGTTCATTTCTGATATCAAGTGTTTGTGATTCTAAATCAATATTATTAGAAAGTCTTTCCGCAAGTTCAACATCTCCGGTTTGCTGTAAAATCTGATTGTATCTTCTCACCCTTGCTTCTTCTATATCAATATCAGTTCCGGGATAATATCTCGGTTTATAAATTGATTCACTGTGTCTGAACGTAATTGGTAAAGTTAAAAAGTCTTTCCATTCTTCTGAGAACAATGATGATAAAGCATTATTTATAAATTTATGAACATTAATAGTTCCGCTAAAGTCCCAGGCTTGCGAAGTCCGCCTTGATCCGAATCTGCCGTCAAGTGCATGGAAGTTTGGATCAGTTTTTGAAAAATTAAAATTGAGATTCATAAAATCAGCAAATTTAATTCCCGCATTCAAATTAAATGCATATCCATTATTATCCTCGATATTTAATACTCTGATTTCGTTAAACCATACACTTCCGCTGATACTTGCATTAAATGCCTGACGGTTTTTTTCAACACCGACAGAAATCTGTCTAATGGAAGTTAATAAAGGATTTCCCTTAATAATATAATATGACCCCGGTGGTCCATTTGGTACAGGAAACTCTGTTGTGGTATTAATCGAATCCTGTAAAATTTTGAATGCAGTTAAATCTGCAAAATCTATACTTACCTCATTCAAAGAATTCCATGGAGTTCCGGGACGAATATCCGGATGTATAGGAGCACGGTATTCATAATAATTAAGTGAATCAGTTCCAAGTCTTACAAGCATCCATGCATCAAATATATTTTCATTCGTATAATTAAAAGTAGGATCTCCATTTACAAATAATTTTAATTTTCTGTAACTGAATAAATCCAATGGTTGTGATCTGTAATCTTTAACGGCAAGTTTTCTTTCACCATCTATTAAATCAAATACATCAAGCGAAAGCGATGCCTCGTTTGATAATAAACTTTGACCTGATTGTTGCTGAACCCTTTGTCTCAAAACATCTCCGGGCACAGGACTTCTGTATATCTGTGGAGTTTCTTCCAAACTTACGATTGAAATATTATATGTAGTATCGCTTTTATTTGGTTTTGTCCATTGATTTCCTACTAAATTAAAATCATATAAACTAAACTGAACTCTTTGAGATAAACCTTTAAGATAAAATCTTGCAAACTCAATATTGTTTAAAGTTGGATTACCAATAATTTTTGTGTATTCATTTAATGGAACTCTGATTGATACCCATCCGTTTCTTCCTCTGCCTGAAATAAACTGATTATTGTTTGTATCAAGTGGTATCTCATAACTGAAATAAACATTCGGAGTACTGACAGATCCACTAGTTCTGTTCAAGTCTTCAGTATCAGGTCTGTTTCCACCTTCCTTATCTCTGTTATCCTGAGTACCATTTATTCTGTCAACATCAAATGTTGTACCCGTAGTGTTATTATCACCCGCAGGATCATTATTCGGAAAATCTGTCAGATTAGCGGTTGTGTTTCCTGATATTAATCTATACTCTTCTAATTCTTCCTGATCAGTTTTATAATCAACACCTAAATCTTCTGTAATTTCAAGAATATCATTTCCGTTTCTGTCTTCAGTATCCATCACTCTATTGAATAACGCATCCTTAGAAAAACTTCCAAGTTCAACTACAAATTTACCTGTCCTTAATGCATTTAACTGAGAACTGTCAAGTTGAATATTAAACTCAATAAAGTTTATATTTTCATTTATCAAATCTGTTGAAGTCGTGTTCAGATATTTCATCACACCATTCCAGTTCGATTGCCTGTCAATATTTGGGAAAAATATTCCATCACCTCTCGTATATGTATTTGAATAGTTATAAGTTGCTCTCAGGTTAGGATCGAAGTCTATTATAAATGGTGTAATTGATTCCTGTCCCGGTTGGACATCTCTATTCGGATAAATGTCTTTGATATTTGCAGCATTTGGAAGATTATACCATCTTAATTTTGCTCTTTTAATAAATCTTAAAGAATCGTTCATTCCTAAGTCATTATCTTGTGGTACAGATGAAAATGTCCATGAACTGTAGTTTGTCCCAAGTGAAACTATTTTTTTAGATCCTTCCATATCATCCACGTAAGCAACAGATTCATTATTATCAGATGGTATAGCAGAACGTTTTGTATTTGGATCGGGAGTTAAATAAGCCAATTCGCCTTTGATAGTAAATTCAGATTCTTCTTTTGTATTATATCCGGGTAATAAATTTACAAGCCGGGTTAACCATTTTGATTTTATTCTTGAAGTAAAATCAATTCCGAATACTGAGTTATTAGTTGGTTCTTCACCGATCCTTACTTTGTCATTTAATGTTTCTTGTTTAAGATTTATAAATGTGAATCCAAGTGAATTATTTTCATCTATTTTATAATCTCCTCTAAGTCCTATAAGTGTTTTCGAAGCAAGTTGGAATAAATCATTTGTTTCATAAGTAATTTTTAAATCAGTTGAAGCCAAAGCGGCAGCATTTTTAATTACGACAGTTCCTGTCGTATAATCTACGGAGTAATCAATATTCTCATTTAAAGAAGTGCTTCCAATCATAACTTTAACAGAACCGGGAACAACATTTAAACCAAGATTTATCGTGCTTGATAAGCCTGCTTCACCTTTTGCTCTACCTTGAAGAATATATCTGTTTGCGTTCGTGGCATTTTGAGCATCAAGATTTCTGTTTGTGTATAACTGTGAATAATAATAAATGGAATCAACACCTTCTCGGATTAGATTATCCCAAAAAGGTCTTAAAGTAGGGAAAATAACATCCCCCGTTGATCTGTTAATTGTAAGTCCATTAATAAAATCAAACTGATCATCAGGTCCTCCTGTTCTTGTGTTACCAGTATATCGGTCAATATCAAGCATAGTTGACAAAGATTTATTTGCACCTGGTAAATTAGGATTATAAATACCATCATTAAAATATAATGCCTTAAGTTCAAATCCTGATTCAATGATTTTTGATACCGGTAACCTGTAAACATTTTTCATCATTTTTTCCCAGGCAAGAGGAGTAATCACCGGGTCTATAATATTACTCTTTACAAGTTTAAGAATTAATGTATCGGAAGATTGAACTGAAAATCCGGGAGTTCCAAATGTTAACCCACTTTGTGTTCTGTATGTAATAGCAACTGCATAATTCTGAGGAATATTAGTTTTTAAAGTTATAAATCCTGCATCTTCATCAATCTCATAATCTAAATCTTTTGTAAGTTTACGGAAAAAACTCGCATACCTTACACCTTGTATTTCCTGTATATTATAATAAGAAGTATCGTATCCGGTCGGAGGTAATTGAGGTAAGTCTATATGTGTTACAGCAAATCTTTTATTAGTCTCAGTTTGAGGTGATTGCACCCATACTTCAAGTGAAGTTTCATCCGATATAATTCTGTTCTCAATTACAAATGTAGAATAACTCGATGTTGTACTGTTATATTTTTCAAGGAAACTTCTTTTATATAATGTGTCAATGAAATAATGGTTAGTAGAATAATTGAAAACATTAATTGTAAATTGCTGATCGGCCGCTCCGCCTGTAAAATCTTTTGTTTCCTGTTTACTTTTCTTTTGTGAAAATACCGTTGATAATGAAAGAGGTCCTAACTGAAATTCACCTTTAACCCCAAACAATGCCTGTGTTGATTGTATTAATCCGGAGTTTGTAGTTAATGATACGTTACCCGCTTCTATTCTTTTTATAACTTCATCCGCATAACCTTCATATTTTATCTTTAACTGATTTTCAAAATCAAAAACTCTTTGTGTATTCCAATCCGCATCAATCGTTAATTTATCACCGATAGTACCCTTTGCAGTTACAAAAACTTCCTGTTTAAAATTAATATTGTTTTGAGTATTTGATGCTTGAGTTGTAACTAACTGATCAGAAGTTATATTCTGATATGAAGCGGTGATATCAATATTACCATTAATTCTAAGACTTACCGTTGGTGGTCCGAAAATCGTTTCAGTTTTAAAAGGAAGCGGAATTGTAATATCAGTAAACTTTTCAAAAAGTTGAGTTAAATCATCAGTAACTAAACCCTGATATTTTTCTTTGAAGATTTCATCAAAGATACTGTTTTGGTTTACTTGCGATAATGAATTAATATATTCTTCAAGAGGTATTACGAGTGGAATTTTTAAATCAAATTCTAAAATGGTTTCGGTTATAATAACCTGATTACTGTCAAACCTGACTGAATATTGAACTCTTCCGGAATTCCCCATTAAGAGCGGATGCGAATATTCTTCCAAATCAGTTATAGGAGAATATTCACCTTCATATGTGAAATATTTTATTCTTGCCGTAGAGTCAACCGGTAATCTTCTCAGAGAATCCTGAATTGCTTTTAGCGAATCACTGATTTTTACATCAATAGAATCACCATATTGATATTCAAAACCTGAGCCTCTATCCCAGTCTCTTCTACCTTGTCCATTAACGGAACCGGTTAACAATAAAATTGTTAAAAGGGAAAAAATATAAATCCCTAAAGAAGGTTTTAATGATATTATATGTTTTTTAACTTGAAGAACTGTCAAAAATTTTAGATTTTGCTGTATAACTTAATTCATAGGCAATTTTAATAATTTAAATTTTTAAACCCGATAAAAAACTTTTTACCTACTTTTAAATCAAATCTCATTGCTTATATAAGATTGTTTACCTTTTTGTATTTCTGCAAATTAAAACTAAAGTATTCTTTTATCAATGATTAAAATAAAATATATTTTTCTTTTATTCTTGTTTTTTATTTTTGTTCCATTTTCAGTTAAGGCTCAATTTGACCCTCATCCGGAACTTGACTGGTTCACTATTGAAACTCCACACTTTATAATCAATTATCACAGTGGAACTGAAAGGACAGCAATGACTGCCGCTAAAATTGCTGAAGATGTTTATGGTCCGATTACATCGCTATATCAACATAAGCCATCTTCAAAAACAACTTTCATAATTACGGACGTTTCCGATATTGCAAATGGAGCGGCTGATTATTTTGGAAACAGAGTATCGATTTTCGCATCTCCTTTGGATTTTGATTTAAGAGGAACACACAACTGGTTAAGAAATGTTATCACACACGAGTTTACTCACATTGTTCAGATTCAAACAGCAATGAAATTTGCACAGGAATTGCCGGCATTTTATTTACAGGTTTTAGATTACGAAGAAGAAAGAAGACCTGACGTTTTATATGGTTATCCTAATGTTATTGTATCATATCCTATTTCAGGAGTAACAGTTCCCGCCTGGTTCGCTGAAGGTACAGCACAGTATCAGAGACAACAATTATCTTATGATTACTGGGATGCTCACAGAGATATGATTTTACGTATGCAGGTTCTCGGTGCAAAAATGTTAACATGGAATGAGATGGGACAGTTTGCAACAATCACATCACTAAAAGCGGAATCAATTTATAATTCAGGATTTGCATTAACAAGATACATTGCTGATATATATGGTGAGGATAAACTGAGAACAATAACGGACGGTCTTGCTGAACTTACAAACTGGAGTTTTGATGCCGCATGCGAAGATGCTATAGGTAAGAACGGACAGGAATTATACAATGAATGGCAAAAATATTTACAAACAGAATATAATGACCGAGTAGCAGGGATTAGACAATCTGAACTAAAAGGTGAATTAATTGAAAAGAAAGGTTTTGCAAATTATTATCCTAAATTTTCTCCTGACGGAAAAAAAATCTCATATCTTTCAAATCAGGATTTTGACTATGGTACTACCGGCTTAATGCTTTATGATGTAGCAACTAAAAAATCAAAAATTTTAACCGCTCCGGTTGCAACTTCTTACTCCTGGCATCCTGATGGAAACAAAATTATTTTCGCAAAAAGAAATACACCTCCGACAATTCATCACGTTACTGTTTTTGATTTATATGAATACAATATTAAAACAGAAAAAGAAACACGTTTGACTACGAATTTGAGGGCTTACTCCCCTGCTTATTCACCTGACGGAAAATTAATTTGTTTTGTCGTGAATAAAGACGGAACTTTGAATTTGCAAATTGCTGATGCCAACGGAAAAAATAATGATCCTATAACAGCATTCAATGATGGTGAACAGGTTTATAATCCTGTATTCACAAAAGACGGCAAAAGTATTATATTTGATTACGCATGGAAAGAATCAAGAAAATTAGCAATGATTGATATCACTTCCGGTGATATGAACTTCATTATAGATAAACCCGGAGTGGATGCAAGAAACCCTGAACTTTCTGCTGACGGAAAAACTTTGTATTATTCATCAAATGAAACAGGAATTTTTAATGTCTATTCTTATAACTTTGATACTAAAGAGACAAAACAGATTACAAATGTTCTCGGTGGTGCATTTATGAGTTCTGTTGATAATAACGGAAATCTTGTTTATTCGTCTTATGAAACAGACGGATATAAAATTTCACTTTATAATAATTATTCAAATTCATTTGATAAAAATATTGTTGCTTATAAAAGATTTCCAAAGTTAATAGAAAAGTATGCATCAACTGATTCATTAACATCCGAAGGTAAAAATAATTTTAACTGGGTTGAGCTTAGAGAATTTGATGACAGTAAAATTCCTGATTATAAATCAAAACCATATTCAAATCAATTTACTCAACTTTCATTTTTCCCTGTGTTAAGATATGATAATTATACCGAAGGAAATAGTTTTTTAGATGACCTTAAACCCGGTCTATACATTTACTCTGATGAAATGTTAAGCAGATTTTCGATTTTTGGAGGTGCTTCAATAAATAAACGTGGAGAGAGAGATCTGTTTTTACAGTTCACTTATAATAACGGTGTTCCGTTTTTCCATGAATTTTTCACAAGACAATTGCAATTTGTTCCTCAATTTTCACTTGAAGGATATAACGTTACCAGAAAGACAACCGCTGACCTGATTGCAAGTGTTGATACACTTGGTGTTGGTGTTGAATATAATTTGCTCGCACTTGATTTTTCAATGGCTTGGAAAATGTTTAATGTTAATCATGATTTTAAATTTAAATATTCCGTTCAGAAATATTCATCTATTATTAGTCCGTTTGTTATTCCGCAATCGGGAATTTTTGTAAGATCGTCATCCGATGATTATTTTAAATCAAATTCATTAGGTCTCGAATATAATTTTGATTATACATATCCGACAAAAAATTCCGATATTAATCCTATCGGAAGAAAAGTGAAATTAAAATATGATTATGAAATGTCAGATATAAATCCTGAACTTGAAGTAACTGATGACGGAAGATTGATTTCAAAATTTCAAACTAATAAACTACATAAAGTTGAAGGTGAATGGCTTGAATCATTTGGATTATTTAATAATGAGCATTCATTATCATTTAAATTATATGGTGGAACAGTGTTTGGACCTCCTGTAGATGATTTTTATAATTATTATGTATCAGGTCTTCCGGGAATGAAGGGATATCCTTTTTATTCTCTTGGAGGTGGTCGTGCTGCAAGTTTAAATGTTACTTACAGATTACCCTTATTACAGAATATTGATTTCAGATTATCACCGGTTTATTTTGATAAATTATATTTATCATTATACGGTGATTATGGTTATGCCTGGAATGGAAGTGATGTAAAATTAAGTGATTTCAAAAAAGATATTGGAGCACAATTAAGACTGCAAGCATTTTCATTTTACGTCTTCCCTACTTCAATCTTCTTTGACGCCGCTTATGGACTTGATCAATTCACACGAGAATTCAGAAACGAACAAGTAACGTACGGAAAAGAATGGAGATTTTATTTCGGAGTATTATTCGGTTTCGATATTTAAACTTGATATCTAAAATTGATATTTAATTTTTTCATAAAAATTAATATATCAAATTGATATTTAAAATTGAGATGAATATTGATATTTAACATACCTTATTAAATATCATAAAACAAAAAGGGGCTCCAGCCCCTTTTTTGTTTTACCAAGCCTAAATTTATTTCCTACTTCACAAGCATCATTCTTTTCGTTTCAGAAAATTCTCCGGTTTGAAGTCTATAAAAATATGTTCCGCTTGGAAAACTCGCAGCATTCCAATTGATTCGATAACTTCCCGGACTCATTTCTTTATTAACAATCTTTTCAACTTCCCTGCCACAAATATCATATATCACCAACTTTACAAATGAACTTTTTGGTATTGAAAATTCAATCGTTGTCGCAGGATTAAATGGATTCGGATAATTTTGTTTTAGATCAAATCCATTGATAACTTCATTCCCACCCGTAACAGAAACCGTTCCGTCATACATCTTCCTTTCAAAATTTCCGTTTCCATGTGTGAAAATTCTTAACTTCCTGCTGAGTCGCACAATATTAATATCATAAATAACGCAACCTACAGGCAAACCTGTATTATACGATTGCCAGTTAACTCCACCGTTTGTTGTAAGATAAACTCCCAAATCATTTCCAACATAAATTATATCACTATTTAGATTATCAACTACAATCGCATTTGTTGGTAAATCAGGTAAACCGTTTGTAATATCTGTCCAGTTATTTCCTCTGTTTGTTGATTTAAAAACATGCCCACTTCCAAAACCCGATGCCACAACAAAAACATTCTGATCATTTGCAGGATCAACTGCAATGTCTGTTATATACCTGTTAGGTAATCCGTTTGTAATATTCACAAAGTTTGTTCCGCCATTCGTAGTTCTGAACATTACATTTGAGTTTGAGATCGGAGATGTTGATACATATAAAATATCAGGATTTGTATATGATATACCCATTGCCAGCGGTGGATTAGTTCCATTCAATGCAACTCCTCCGTTCTGTGCTGTAAATCCTGATGTTCCGTTAGTTGATTTATGAATTATTGATCTGCCTGAATATACAATGTTTGAATTACTTATACCCAAAATATAAGGTGCTAAAAATCCTACTGTTCCACCTGAACCCATTGTCACTCCTGAAAAAGATATTCCTTTATCAGTTGATCTGAAAGTTTGTAAATTCTGTGCCGCTCCGTAAACTATATTATTATTCTGCCAGTTTATACCTGTACCTGTTCCATCGCCACCAATAACTCTATACCAGGCAAGATCTCCATCATACCATGCCGTTGCATTATCCTGCATTCCTCCGATACTGAACATTGAGTCCTGATTTGCAGAAGATGCTCCCATATAAAACTGGGTTGTCTGATAACTTCCGTTACATCCTTCAAATGTATTTCCACCGTCTGTTGATCTGAAAACTCCACCATCATTTGCCATATAAAAAATATTTGGATTTGTCGGATGATATTCAATTGCGTGATGATCCGCATGAGAATAATTCGGAGGTCCTTCAGGTCCACCAATAGGTGTTCTTCCGAAATCCCAAACTGACCAACTGCTTTTAATATCTAATGTTGTTCCGCCGTTTGTAGATTTAAACACATCAATACCTGCGGCAATAACATCATTTGGATTTGTCGGATGAACTCCAACAAAATGTGAATACCAACCTTGATACGTTGCATAATCAGTCGTGTTAACAATACTCCAGTTTGTTCCTTTGTTTGTTGTTTTGCAAAGCCATGTGCCCGCTCCTGTTGCACTTCCGTTACCGATACTTGCATAAATTATATCAGGATTTGCTTTGTGCATAGAATAAATTGCTTTACCTCCCCAACTGTTTGGCAATCCTCCACTCATCTTTTGAAAACTTGTGCCTGCATTTGAACTTCTATACAAGCCTGTTCCCGGTGAATTTAAATTTCCACATGCAAGATAAACATAATTAGTATCAACATTATTTATAACAATATCAGTTACCATTTTCGTCGTATCAATTAAAGACCAGTTACCGCCTGCGTTATAACTTTTATAAGTACCTTCAGATGTTCCTGCATAGACAACATTCTTATTCAAAGGATTTATTCTAATCACCATCACTCCCCTTCTCTGATTTTGAGTCCAGTCGAGAGATTTCGTCCATGTCTGTCCGTTGTTTGTAGATTTCAATATTCCAATTCCATAACTTCCTCTTGTAGTTCTAATTGTAAGACCGCCAATAGAATTCTGATATGCATAAACTTCACCGGAGCCGATATAAATTGTATTGGTATCGCTTTGATGCATCGCAATTGCACCGACACCTAAAACCGGAAATCCTGTTTCAATTCTTTTCCAGGCAACAACTCCTACTCCGCCTGTATGTGAAACCCAAAGACCGCCTGCTGCTGAGCCGGCGTAAATTGTATTAGGGTTTACTGGATTAATACACAAAGCAAGAGTTCTGCCCCCTATATTATGAGGACCAATTTCTTTCCACTCATCATTGACGCTATTATCAATAGTCTTATTCATAGATTTCTCATATTCGTAAGCATCGTAAAAACCTGTTTCAGGTAATAATTTATTGGGATACGCTCTGGAATCATTCCAGTAATCAAGGGATTTCATTGCTCCTGACTGTTTTATTTTAACTTTCGTTTCGTTCAAAGTTAAGCCGAGAACAATTAAAACTAAAAGTGTTGTTACTGTAGTTTTCATCTCTTAGGTAGTTGTTAAATTAAAAATATTTGCCAATATTGTTTTTATAAAATTAACAAAAAAGGTATGAAAATTTCAATCATTTTATTTATTTTTCTCATTCATTGCAACCTATTAGCACAGGATGTTACACTTCCTAAAACAAGAGAATTCCAACAGTCATTAACTCCCGATGAAGTTATTAATATTCTTAAAGAAGGTAATTCAAGATTTATAAATAATATGCGTCTTGAAAGAGAATACCATACTGAAGTTAAAAAGACTTCACAAGGTCAATACCCCTGGGCAGTTTTACACGGTTGTATGGATTCAAGAGTAACTTCTGAAATTATTTTTGACACCGGAATCGGAGACATTTTTGTTAACAGTTTAGCAGGCAATATTATAACAGATGAAGTTATAGGAAGTATGGAATATGGATGTAATGTTGTCGGTTCTAAATTAATTTTAGTTCTTGGACATACAAATTGTGGAGCTGTTAAAGGTGCGATTGATGATGTTGAGTTTGGAAATATAACAACCGTTTTAAATGAAATACATCCCGCTGTTGACTCTGCAAAATTTTTATTATCATCAAATATTTTTACTTCATCAAATTCATCTTTTGTAGAACTTGTTACAAGATTGAATGTTAAAATGGGAATGGATGAAATAAGAAGAAGAAGTCCTGCTCTGAAAGAACTTGAAGATAATGGTAAAATAAAGATTGTAGGTGCGATTTATGATGTTGAGACCGGTGAAGTCAAATTTCTTGAATAAAAATTTCATTAATTTTGGCTTTTATTATTTGTAGATTTGGTAATGAATCTCAACAGTGATATTACCGTTTCGGCAAATCAATTTGTTTTTAATCTATTCAGAGATAAATTATCTCCAGAATATGTATATCACAATTATTTGCATACAACTAAAGTTACCGAATCCGCACAAAAAATCGGAAAGAAATCCGGATTAAATGAATCAGAACTTGAATTAGTAACGCTAGCCGCTTTGTTTCACGACACCGGATATATTGTGAGCAAAGAAGGACATGAAATTAAGTCAGCAGAATTCGCCGAAGAATTTTTGAAATCAAAAAATTATCCTCCCGAAAAAATCCAAAAAGTTAAAGAACTTATTCTTGCTACTACAATTCCAGTATCTCCTAAAAATTTGATGGAAGAAGTTATTTGCGATGCTGATTTATCACATCTTGGAAGCAAAGAATATAAAGAGTATAATGAATTACTGAAAATTGAACTTGAGAAAACAACCGGTGAAAAAATCAGTGATGTTGACTGGTTAAACAAGAACAATGATTTTTTTGCGAAACACAAATTTTATACTCTCTACGCTAAAAGTGAATTTGAAGAAACTAAAACTGATAATTATCTTAAGATACAAAAAAAATTAAAAAAGATTTCAGAAAAACTTGAAGATAAAAAACAAAAAGAAGAAAAAGAGTTAGCAGGTAAACTAAAAGAGGAAAACAAAGCAAAAGAGAAAAGCAGCCCGGGAAGAGGCATTGAAACTATGTTCAGAAATGTTATGAGAACTCATGTTGATTTTTCAGCAATGGCAGATACTAAGGCAAATATTATGATAAGTATTAACACATTGATTCTCGGCGGTATAATTACAATAATGTTAAGGAAACTGCCAAAAGCACCTGAACTTATATTTCCTACATTTTTACTTATGGCTGTGGCTCTTGTCTGTATAATATTTGCCGTTATGGTAACAAGACCAAAAATTACTGACGGAAAATTTACAAAAGAAGATATCTTAAATAAAAAAACTAATCTGTTATTTTTCGGAAATTTTTTCAAAATGGATTTACCTGACTTTGCCTGGGGTATGAAAGAAATGATGGAAGATAAAGATTATTTATATGGAAGTATGATAAAAGATTTTTATTTTCTTGGGCAGGTTTTGGGGAGAAAATATAAATATCTCAGAATCTGTTATACAATTTTTATGTTTGGACTAATCATTTCAGTTGTTGCATTTACAATTGCATTTTTTCATAATCCTGTCAGTTTATTTTCAGAATAAATTTAAAAGAATATCAAAACATTATATTTAATACGACACGCAAAATCGAGTTGGAAATTTCCTGAACTGAATGATTTTCAACGTCCTTTGAATAAGCGGGGTAAACGGGATGCTCCGTTTATGGCTAAAGTTTTAAAAAACTATATCTCAAAACCTGATTTAATAATTTCAAGTTTTGCCGTTCGTGCATTATCCACAGCGAAAATTTTTGCCGATGAAATAGATTACAAAAAGAAAGATATAAAAGTTGATGAATCATTATATCTTTGCAGCAGAGATCATCTGCTTTCAGTAATCAAAAATACACCGCAGTTTTTTAACACGTTACTGCTTTTCGGACATAATCCTGAATTGACTGATTTTTGTAATTCAATTTCAGATTATACTGTTGATAATATTCCTACTTGCGGGATTTTTTGTGTTTCGTTTAATACTTCGGATTGGAATGAAATTGATTTTGGTAAAGGTGAATTTGGTTTTTTTGAATATCCAAAAAAATATTTTAACTGAAATTGGGATACACAATTGAATGAAAAATAAACCGGAAGAAAAATATTTTAACCGTGAACTGAGTTGGTTATCATTTAACCATAGAGTTTTACAGGAAGCATCAAATATAGATAATCCCCTTCTCGAAAGATTAAAATTTTTATCAATTTTTTCATCAAACCTGGATGAATTTTTCAGAGTTAGAGTTGCTGGGCTAAAGTCAGTTTTAAAACTTAAAAAAGGTAAATCAGATGAATACAATTTTAATGTTAAAAAAACATTAAAAGAAATTTATCACCGCGTTGATTTTTTACAGGAAGAATTTGGAAAAATTTTCAGAGAAAATATTATTCCCGGACTTAATGAAAATAATATTTTCATTAAGTCTTTTGAAAATCTGACAGAAGATGAAATAAATCACTTAAAAAATTATTTTAATGAAAATCTGCTTTTTGAATCCAATCCGATTATATTAAAAA
>ERZ761607.3375-NODE-3375-length-15597-cov-4.397761_pt1 | contig 15597 bp, 10 predicted proteins | sample MGYA00511164_ERZ761607 | MGnify/ENA primary metagenome ERZ761607 (study PRJEB28899, sample SAMN02445080) | bioreactor sludge metagenome | biome: EBPR sludge | place: Australia: Brisbane, Thorneside Wastewater Treatment Plant | collected 2011-06-22 ...
CGTGAAGATCGCCCGCCCCAACTGGGCCGGCAAGGTGGCCAGCCGGTAGCGGTATTCGATGGTACCGACCCCCAGGTAGGAACCTCGGAACTGGTCCTCGGCCAGGCCGGCGAAGTTGAACGGGCCGCCCAGGGTCAGCGATGCATACTCCGGAAGATCGCTGTTGAAGGCGGAACCGGCGCGCACGCCGAGGGCGGCCGTGTGGTCACCGACCGAATGGTAGGAACGGGCCTCCAGTTCGCCCTTCTCGAAATCGCGGTCGCCGCCGAACGACTCACGGGCGAACGAGGCCTGCGCGGAGAAGAAGTACCCGTCCCGTGCGAACACCGTTCGGTCCTGGCGATCGACCACGAGACCAACCGACCAGCCGGCGAAGTCCTCATCGAGTTCGGGCAGGTCGGTCGAGCCGGTCTCGACATCGGCACGGCCGGTTCCCCACCACGGACCGGTGCGGAATTCAGCATAGTGGCGCAACTGCACGCCCAGGTCCAACCGGCTCTCCACCGAGGTCACGTCGTATTCGGCCACCCGCTGTTTTCCGTCGTAGATGTCCTCGATGTCCGAACGGTACTGGATGTTCGGCGCGACGAAGAACACGCCTCCGGCATCCAAGGGCTGGTAGAACTCGGAAAACAGGTCCAGCACGCTGCCGACCTGCATGTCGTTCCGCCACTCGGCCCCGAGGTCGTTGATGCTCATCCGGGTCAGGTTCAGCAACATCGCCCAGTCCGAGGCGTTGTCGAAATCGGTGCTGAGATTCAGCCCGTACTTGAAGTAGAGCGGACCGGAGGCCTTCTCGCGCGCGTCGTAGGTGACGCGCCCGCCATCCGGTGACGTGGGCTCCAGGGTGAAGAGGATCCGCTCGAACTCACCCACGCCATACATGCGCATCAGGTCCAGTTGCACGGTATCGAAATCGAGCGGTTGTCCCGGCCGGGTGCGGATGCGGCCCTCCATGACCGGCGTGGCCACCCGCTGGTTCCCCGTCACCTGCACATCGGTGACCATGAGCCCTTCGGGCATCGGCTTGCGGTGACGGGCGAGAAAGTCCCGGTAGCTGTCTTCCGGCACGGACAGGGCGCGCAACGCATCCGCATGGGCCTGGGCCGCAGCTTCGCCACGCGGGATGAAGTCGGCGACGCGGGCAAACTGCGATGCGGTCATGCCGTCGAGATCCGGCTGGATGCCGATGTCGGCGCGGGCGAATTGCTCCAACTGCCGCGGTCGCTGGGCGATGGCGTAGGTGCGACCGAGGATGCCGCCGAGCGATGCGAACTGCCGCGGGTCGACATGGTCCGAACTGGACCCGACATCGACGGCGATGATCACATCCGCCCCCATGGCCTTGACCACATCGACCGGAAGGTTGTCCACCACGCCGCCGTCCACCAGCACATGCCCGTTCCATTCCATCGGGGTGAACACGCCGGGCACCGCCATGCTCGCCCGCATGGCCAGGCCGAGGTTTCCGCGATCGATCACAAAGGGTTTGCCGGAGGCCAGGTCCGTGGCGACGGCCCGGTAGGGAATGGAGAAGTCATTGAAATTGGTCACGCCGGCCACCCGCAGGGTGATGTACTGCATCAGGTTGTTGAACTTCTGCCCGGCGGCCATGCCGGTGCCGACCTTGATTCCATTCCGGCCCAAGCCCACCTCGAACAGGAAACGCTGATCCTCGAATTTGCGGCGAAAAAACAATTCGCGCCGGGGTGTCGCATCGCTCAATACGTCGTCCCAGTTGAGCGACTCCAGGAAGGATTCGATTTCGCCGGGGGCCATGCCGCTGGCGTAGAGTCCGGCGATGATCGATCCCATGCTGGTGCCCGCGATGTAATCGACAGGAATGCGGTTTTCCTCCAGCACCTTCAGCACGCCGATGTGGGACAGCCCCAGGGCGCCGCCTCCCCCGAGCACCAGTCCGACCTTGGGCCGGGACGGGGTGTCGGATTCCGCCATCGCGGGAAACAGGGGCAGCACGAGGAACAGGGCGATGTGCAACAGGGTTTTCATGTCCGGAGCCAAACAGGATCAGCGTCCCGCCACCGATGCACATGGCATCGGCGGAGGGACGCGAACGGTGCTGGTTATTCGAATTCGATCTGGAGCGTGCCGTCACGCGCCTGGGCCAGCTTGATGCGGGTGTTTTCCGCCCATTTCTCGGCAGCGGCCTTCACATCGCCCCAGGAGCTGAGCTTGCTGGAGGAAATGGTCTTCTCCCCGACCCGCGCGGCCACCCCTGCGGCGATGAGTTCACCGGTCGTGGCATCGGTCAGTTCCATTTCCGCCGCGGCCTTGCCCACGAAGGTGTGGGTGCCGGTGGCGATATCCTTGGCATAGGAGATGGCCAGTCCGATCGGAACCACCGTGGTGATCATGTTCAAGGCGACCTGGGACTTGGTCGCCTCGGTCAGGGCGGCCCGGATGCGCAGCGTGCCCGGTTGCGGCTCGGTCACGATGGTGAACTCCTTGGCCAGCTCCGCACTGAGGGTGTCGTGGAAAAACGCACCGACTTGATGCAACTGGTCTTCCGGCAATTCGGCCATCTTCGAACCCGGCACGCGCCAGATCGTCACCGGATCAACGATGATCTTGGTGTACTGCTTGAAGTTGGCCTTCGGGTTCACATACAACAACTGGGCGATGTCACCCTTGGTTTTTTTCATCAGCGCGTAATTCGCCGCCGGCTGGAAACCGGATTCCTTTACCTTGCGCGCCTTGCCCGTCGAAGCGCAACCCGCCGCCACGGCAGCCACGAGGCCACCCACCACCATCATGCCGATGTACTTCTTCATGCCTTTTTTCCTTTCGCTGGTTTGATTGCCTACCTGGGGAACAAGAACGTCAACTGCGCACGCACCCCCCACTCCTCGGGGCCGCCATCGGGCGATTCCGCCCAGTACCGCGGGCCGAGGGTGAACTGCATGATCCGGGAGCAGACCTTGAACAACTGGGATACACTGGCGTTGACCGGAACCGACCACTGCTCGGACCGCCAGTCGTAGGTGGACTCGGTGTTCAGGGCCAGGGTCGTCTTGGTCTTCGTGATATAACTCACGAACGGCTGGAGGAACGTGGCGTTGATGTGCGCGCGGTCATCCTCGCCCGCGACCGACCAGATATGGTTGGCGAGGCCGCCAAAGGTCCAGGAGCCCTCCTGCTTCAACACCACCACGGTCGGGCCGAGACCCCATTGTTCGCCGCCGAGCGTGTCCTCGGATGCGGTGGGCAGCAGCTCCACCGGGCCGGCACCCCAGATCCACCCGCCGGCCGTCGGTTCCTTGGGGGAGAAGAATTGGCTGGCCGTGATATCACCGAGACCCGAATCGCTGCGGCCGCGCACCGGGATATCCTCCTGGTCCACCAGCGGCACGATGGTCCGGCTGATCAGGTTCCACTCGTCGCTCACGGTGACGGGAATCACCGGCTGGATGTTCAGGCGGTGCTGTGAACCCTCATCGCGCAAGCCGAAGTTCTCGTCGTAGTTGTACTGGAGCGGGACGCTGACCAGGTTGGCCACCGGATTGGCCAGCTTCCTGGCCAGCGCAGCGGCTTGATCGGCAGCGGACTCGGCCGCAGCGACCGTCATTGCGGGCGCAAGCAACGCCGCGGCGATCATGGATGTCCATTTGTTCATACCGGTTCTCCCTGTTGATTCATCGCATCAGTTGATCATACACCAGTTCGTACGCCTCGGGCCCGACACCAAGCTGGCCGCAGAACGGCCGGTCATAGGCCAGCACCATCACGATGATCAGGCCGATGAACGCGGCCAGCAGGCTGACCATGATGCCGTGGAGCCGGACATCCTCCACCCGGAAGAACGCCGTTGAGAAGAGGCTGATGAACGCCCCGAGCACGATCACCAGCCACAGGACGCCGGAAAGCCGCGTCTCCGCCGCCTCCAGACGGAGGCACCGCCGTTCGATCAACTGGTTGTAGGCCTGCAGGGCTTCGGCATACAACGCCTTCTGGCCCTCGGTGACCGGCTCGTACTGCGCCAGCCTTTCCTGGAAGGCCGCCAGGATCGGGAATCCGCCGGGTGCCATCAGGCCCTGCCGCTGCACCGGCCAGGCCTCGTGGATGACATACTCCGTGTAGTTCCTGATATGGGCTTGCAGTTCGCTACCGACCGGGTCGGGCAGGCTGCCCACATCCTGGTAAAGATCCGCGATGGCCGTGGATTCGTTGGAGGCGATGGTTGAAACATCGGAGTGGGTCTCCCACACGCTCACCGCGATGAGGGCGACGGCCAGCCCGTAGAACACCATGATCGAGGCGACCATGGTGCCCACGAACCCCGAATGCTCGTGCTGGACATCGAGCATGCGGCTGACGAAACGCCGCATGGCCAGGGTGCCCGCCACCCCGGCCAGCGACAACAGCACGATGATCAGCGTGCCGCTGAACACGAGAGGGACGTTGTAGAACCAATCAATCATCGAGTGATCAGTTTGCGACCGGGACCGCCACCATCTGCGGCTGCCGCCACGATCCGTTCAGCGCCTCCTCCTTCGGCCAGTACAGGCGCATCGCGCACCAGAAGGGGCCGTTCGGTGCAGGCAGCCAGTTGCTCTCCAGCTCGGGTCCCGGCGAGTCATGCTGGATGTACAAGGTCAGGCTGCCATCCTCGTTGTGTTTCAGGTCGGGCAGCATCGGCGAGTTGATCAGGTACCGGTTGAGGGGGTTGGCGAAGAGCAGGCTTTCCGGCAGCGTGTACATCGTGACCGACCAGAAGGCGTTGACGGGCGGCAGGTGGCCCGCCTCGAAATGGATCGTATAGCGGTTCTTCGAGCCGTCCAGCGGATGGCCATCGGCATCCACCTTGTACGCGGGGTACATCGCCTCGAAGGCCGAGTTGCCGTAGATGCCGAGCACGGCGGCGGCGAAGCGGTTGGCATAATTGCCCTTGAGGTGCTCGCGGGTTCCGAACAGGTCGCCCGAGGTGACCTTGCCGGCGGAGATTTCCCCCATGACCTCGCCCATCGTCTTCCACCCGTCGGCGATGCCGTCGGCGAAGGCCTGCTTGATCTCCGGAGCAAGCGCATCGGCATCGATGGTGCGTCCGGCCCCGATGCCCACCGAGGCGAATCGCTCCATCAGCCCGGTTTCCGACGGGACGGTCGGGCAATACTGGAGGGCGAAGTTCAGGATGTTGAAGAACTCGATGGACTGCTTCTGCTCCTCGGGGGTCAAGGGCGCGATGAAGTCGATGGGAGGCGCGGCCTCCGGTGCAGGTTGACCGAGGAATGCCGACAGGCCTTCGACCTTGTAGCCCGCCTGGATCGCCTTCACGTTTTCAATGTCTCCCGGGTTGAAGAGCTGGGTCCGGTACACGACGAGCCCGAGTTCGGTTTCCGAGCGGATGACCCGGGTGATGCCCGGAGGGGTTTCACCGCTCCAGCCCGGCCCCGCCAGGAGGAAGGAACCGCCGCCGTTGCCGGTGGCACGGCTGCCCACGTAATCAAAATTGAAGGTGTAGGCGTCGATGAACTGCAACGAGAAGTAGCGGCCCTCCTCGATCGGCGGCACGGTGATGACCAGCGGTTCGGCACGGAGGTCGAACCCCAGCATCGAGTACGGCGTGTCCGAGTTCGGCGTCTGGATCGCGGTGTCTTCCGGGGTGAAGACGCGGCTGATGTTCTTGATCTGGTTCCATGGACCCTTGTACTGCGGATTCTGCGTATCGACGCAATACGCATGCAGGACCCGGTAATTGTCCACCATCGGGAATCCGTACACATAGGCTTCCTTGACGATGGCGCGCACGGCCTCGGGATCCAGGGTGAGGTCACTGGAACGCGCGGCCGGAACCGCGAGTGATACGGCAAGCACGCAACCGGCGAGCCGTGCGAACAGACGAGTGCAGGTATTCATGTTGGTAGTCTCCTTCTTTCAGCTTTCAGGACGAAGATGTTGACGGGGCGAAAGCAACAGGCTGATGACCACGCCCTTGCCGAACGCGGCGTGCAGGATCGAGAAGGTGTTGAACACCAGCAGCGCCCCGCATACGCACAGCAGGTCGGCCAGCAGGTGGTTCCGGTGGACCCCTCCGACGATGGCCGCCAACGCGGCGCTGAATCCGCCGTGCTCGTGGCGGGATTCGAACGCACGTTCCAGCACCATGATCACCAGGGCGCCGGCCGTGTACAACGTCGTGCGCACGACCACGTCCACCCAGGCCGGCTGGCGATCCACCCAGGCCCCCAGTGGCACATGTTCAAGGACCAGGACCACCTTGGCCAGCACCAGCGCGCCGACCAGCATGATCGAAAGACCCCGGAACTCGATGGCATACTCCTCGAGCACCAGGGTCTTGATCAGCACGAAGTAGCCCAGCCAAGCGGCAAAGAACGCCATGGCCACGACCAGCCCCGTCAATTCCGCCCTGATTCTTCCGGATGCGTCCATTCCCTCACGCCCGTTCGTATGTTAATGGATCTCGACGGTGACCTTGGGTATGCGGCCCGTGAACTTCGAGGCCGCCTCGCTACCCACGACCTCCACCACCGGCGTGCCGAGATCGATGCCGACGTCGGCCGTCTCGTCGGCGGAGAAGATACCGGCTTGTGTCACTTCGATGCGGCCCTCGGCCACTTGCTCGTCATTCACGAACAAGGTTCCGGTCCCGCCCTTGGCCGGCCCGCCGCCGTCATAGGCGAACGAGAAACGCAGCGTAACGGGTCCCTCCGGAAGCGGTTTCGAGGCGGCGATGGTTGTCCGCTTGAGCCCGAGGAAATTGTAGTCATAGGCGGGAATGCCGTCCTTCACGTACAAGGCCCAGCCGCCGAAGCGACCGCCCTGGGCGAAGATGATTCCGTCGGCACCATCCGCCGGCACCACGAGATCCGCCGTGATGGTCTTGGATTTGTTCTTCACGTTCAGGAAGGTGTTCTCCAGGAGGCCCACCATGCCCTCGGCGAGGGTGATGGAGGTGCGCCCGGCCATCAGGTCGGGACGTCCGACCATGGTCGCATTCAACCGCTCAAACACCCGGTCGTCGATCGGCAGCACGTTGTATTTTTCCGCCTCGGCGAGGAACAATTGTTGCATTTCCTCAAGCTTCTCGGGATGGTCGGCGGCCAGGTCGTGGGCCAGGCTGAAGTCTTCCCGCACATTGTACAACTGCCAGCCCGACGTGTCTTCGACCGGACGGCGGCCCTTGGCCTCCCATGGCGCACGATGGATCACCCGGGCAAACCATCCGTCATGGTAGATCGCGCGGTTGCCGGCGATCTCGAAGTATTGCGTGACGTGCCGCTCCGGAGCGCTTGCATCCTCAAAGCTGTACACCAGGCTGGTCCCCTCCATCGGGATCTGGGGGGTGCCGTTGACCACCTTGGGATCAGGCAGGTTGGCCGCTTCCAGCACCGTCGGCGCGACATCGATCACATGGCTGAACTGGCTGCGCATGCCGTTCCTGGCCTGGAAACCCTTGGGCCAGTGCACGACCATGCCATTGCGGGTTCCGCCGAAATCGGAGGGGACCTGCTTCATCCAGCCGAACGGCGCATCGAAAGCCACCGCCCAACCTGCCGACATGTGCGGGTAGGTTTCAGGTCCACCCCATTTATCGAGCAACGGCAGCATATCCTCCACCTTCTCGGGCACCTGGTTGAAGAAGGTGTACTCGTTGAACATGCCGTGCTGTCCGCCCTCACCGCTGGTTCCATTGTCGCCGGCGATGTAGAAGATCAGGGTATTGTCGAGCTGGCCGATGTCGTCGATCGACTGGATCAACCGCCCGATCTCGTGATCGGTGTATTCCATGAACGCGGCGAACACCTCGGCTTGCCGCTTGTACAAGGTCTTTTCATCTTCGGACAAGGTGTCCCAGTCCTTGATCGCTTCGGCCTTCGGGGCGAGTTCGGTGCCGGGCGGCACGATGCCCATGGCGATCTGGCGGGCCAGCGTCTCCTCACGGATCTTGTCCCAGCCCTGGTCGAAGGCGCCATGCCACTTGGCGATCCACTCCTTCGGGACGTGATGCGGGGCATGCACCGCACCGGGTGCGAAGTAGATGAAAAACGGCTTCTCCGGCGTGATCGCCTTCTGGAACTTCAACCAGGCGGCGGCCTTGTCGGTCATGTCGGTCATGAGGTGGTAATCCGGGTCGTTCGGAATCTCGACCGTGGTGACGCCATCATGCAGGTACGGAGACCACTGGTTGGCCTCACCCCCGATGAATCCGTAGAACTTGTCGAACCCCTGGCGGGTCGGCCAGCGGTCGAAGGGTCCCGAAACGCTGGTTTCCCAGACCGCGGTTTCGTGCCATTTGCCGAAGGCGCCGGTACTGTAGCCGTTGAGCCGGAGGATTTCGGCCAGCGGGGCAACGGAGTTCGGGATTTCACCGGTGGCGCCGCGGAAACCGGTGCCCATCTCGGTGATGAACCCCATGTTGGCGGTGTGGTGATTGCGCCCCGACTTCAGTGCGGCGCGTGTCGGCGAACACAAGGCCGTGGTATGGAAATTGTTGTAACGCAATCCACCCTGTGCCAGCCGGTCCAAGGTCGGCGTGCGGATCGGTCCACCGAAGGTCTCGGTGGCACCGAAGCCGATGTCGTCGATCAACACGATCAGCACGTTGGGTGCGCCTTCGGGTGCCTTCACCTCATTCCGCGGCGGCATGGTGGCATCCTTGACGCTGATCGCCTCGACGGCCGGGAGGGGCGGGAACTGGATCGGCAGGACCGTCCGGTCCAACATATCCGCGCCGAAGGCGGACCAACCGCCACTGATTGCGACAGCACACGCCATCGCTCCTACCGTCGTGTTTCTTTTCATGGTTGCTCTCTCTGGTTGACACTTCCGATCGGGGGTAACATCGAATGGGCGTGGATGGCCTCCTTGATGGCGGATAACAGGGCCGATTGGTCCACCGGTTTCAACAGGATGCTGGATGCACCCAGCGCACGCACCCGTTGCTCCAGGCCGGCTTCGTCGTTGCCGGTGATGGCCACGACCGGGACGCGCAGGCCGCGCGATTGCATGACCGCGAGCAGGTCAAACCCGTTCAGGTCGGGCATGTGGAGATCGAGCACAATGCAGTCATGGGGAATCACCTGGAGAGCCGCCAGCAGTTCGAATCCGCCTGCGTAGGACTCCACGCGGCACCCGTGGCTGGACAACAGGCGCACCAGGGCCTTGCGCATATGCGCTTCATCATCCACCACGGCCAGATTGCAGGAGGAATCGATCACCTGTGCAGTTAACCAAAGTCCGGTGCATCCCGGCTATTGTACCTTGGTCCAATACGGGGAGCGAAGCGCAGCTATGTTCCGGCGCGCAGGCGGTCGGCGATGCGGACCAGTTCCGCCACCGATTCGACCTGCATCTTGGCCATGACCCTGGACCGGTGCACCTTGATGTTCTGTTCGCCCGTGCCGAGTTCGGCGGCGATCTGCTTGTTGAGCTTGCCGGTCACCACCAGGGCCATGACCTGTTTCCCGCGCGGCGTCAGGGAGGCAAAACGGTTCCGCCATACCTGGTCTTCCCGGACCGCGAGATAACGCCCTTCCGATGCCGCCAGGGCACTGCGCACCGCACCCAGGAGAGCCTGGGCGTCAACCGGCTTGGTCAGGAAATCGATCGCCCCGTCCTTGATCGCCCGCACGCTCATCGGGATGTCGCCGTGGCCGGTCAGGAAGATGACCGGAATGGCCTCGCCCCGGGCGATCAGGCGGCGTTGCAACTCCATGCCATCGAGTTCCGGCATGGCCACATCGAGCACCAGGCAGGATCGCCCCTCGGCGCGCGGGGTGGCCAGGAATTCCGCAACGCTGGAGAATCCGTGCACCTCGTAGTGCTCCGTGTGCAGCAACCGCGTCAGGGCCTTGACCATGCCGGGTTCATCGTCCAGGAGGTACACGACCCCGGGTTCGGCCCTCATGACATCCCCTCCTCCGCGCGGAACGGGAGTTCCAGGTTAAACACGGCCCCGCCCTCCGGATGGTTTTCCGCCCATAACCAGCCATGATGGGCCTGCATGATCGAGCGGCAGATGGACAAACCGAGCCCCAACCCGTCCACCTTGGTGGTGAAGTAGGGCTGGAATACCTGCTCGATGTTGCCGGTGATGCCAGCCCCCTGGTCACGCACGGAAAGGAACACGCGCCCGGAACGCAGCCCGGTCGCGAGGTGAATGCACCGTTTCCCGGAAGGCAGGGAACGCGTGGCATCGCAGGCATTGCGGAGCAGGTTCAGGATGACCTGCAGCAACTGGACCCGGTCGCCCATCACGCCGGGAAGGATCGCATCCGTGCTCCGCTCCAGGCTGACCCCCGCGGAGAGCAGCTCGGAGTGCATCAACGCCACGCTTTCATCGACCAGGAGGTTGAGATCCTGCACGGCAAAGCGGGTCTCGCCCCGCCGGAGCAGGTCGCGCATCTTCTGGATCACCTCGCCGGCGCGGCGGTCCTCCCGCACGATATCATGGAGGATCTCCCGGACCTCCTGCAGGTCGGGCGGTTCGCGGTCCAGCAGGCGTTGCGCCGCCTGCACATTGCTCAACATGATGGCCAGGGGTTGGTTCAGCTCATGGGCCAGTGCGCCCGACAATTCGCCCAGGGTGGTAACGCGGCTGATGTGGGCGAGTTCCTCGCGCTGGCTCTGTACTGCCAGTTCGGCCTGTTTCCGGTCGGTGATGTCGATGGATACCCCGATCATGCGGACCGGTCCCGCCTGGTCTCCCCTGTAGAGAAACGTCCCGATCGCGTTGATCCACCGCACCATACCGCCAGGCAGGACCACCCGGTAGTCGGCCTTGAATTCGCGCCGCTCGCGGCGGGCCGCCTCGACCTCGGCCCGGACCATCGCCCGGTCGTCCGGATGCAGGGTGGCGATGAAGCGATCGAACGTCACCGTCGCCTGCCCGTCCACGCCGTACAGGCGGCGGCCGGTCTCCTCGGTCGTGATGACGTCCCGGGGAATATCCCAGCTCCACATGGCCAATTGCGCGACCTGGGCGGCGAGCTTCATGCTGGCCAGGTTCTCCCCCAACTGGTCACTGAGCCGCGCCGACTCGATCACATCGCGGCTCAATTCGTAGCCCATGATCACAATGATGAACAGGAACATGGTGCTGATCATGTAGGGAACCTGGATCAGTCCCCGGTGCATCAGTGTCGACAACGTCAGGATGACAGCCACGTACAGGACATACGAACCACCGATCAGGACCGCCTTGCGCCGTCCCCCCGGTTCGTTCCTTCGCCAGCAGGTGCGCATCGCCCCGAGCGTGAAAACCAGGGTCAGGAGGATCGTCAACTCACCGATGGCCAGCAAGGGGTTCCGGACCGCCTCCCCCACGACATACACCGGGCTGCCAAGGAAATCGATCACCTGCATGGCGATGATGTCCGTGTAGTTGAGGTTGGGCGGAAACAGGAAGTTGAGCACGAGGCTGATGAACCGCAGGCCGATGATCGCGAACGCGAACCGCCACGAACCGCCGAGGTGCAGCCGCACGAAGGCGAGGAAGCCGCAGAACAGGGTGAACACCGGCACATGCGTCCACTGCATGATCCGGCCATACCGCCCCGGATCCGCCGTGTGCATCAGCAGGAGTTCACACAACGCGATCACCGCAACGGAAAAAGCGGCGACCGAAAAGGCGCAGTTGGCCCCCTGCCGACCCTTGTACCACACGACCAGGTGGATCGCCCCCAGGGTGAGAGCCACCGCAGCAACCATGGGCCATAGGATGACAACTGCATTCATGCGTTACGAAGTTGACGGGAACAATGCTTGGAAAAGCTAGAACAAGCCGACGAAACGGTCCACCAAAACCACACAATCGGCAGTACAACAATTTAGCATACAAGCTTTTGCGGGAACGACACCCGAAAATCCGGATTGCATATACTTCCTATTTTGCATCGTGTATACCACTATCATGGCATCATCCGCCGGGCGGACCTACTCCAAGGCGGATGGTGTGGAGGAGGATCGGATTATCCATGAGCACGCCGAAGCCAACGACCAACCACCGTAGCTCCCGCAGGATCCGACAGACGATCACCCGAGGCCTTTCGGGTTTGTGCCTGTTGATAATCTCTACCGCGCCGACCCTCGGTGGCGTGGTGATTTCCGGCGGCGGGTTGACCTTGACCGGGGAAGGTGGGGCGTTCGAGTCCGGGAATGTGGCTCCTGGCGGAATGGCATTTGCCCTGAACGAGATCGGGATCGCCCCCCACGCCATCGCCGATGTGAACGACGAGGTGTATGGCAACGCCAGCAGTTGGATCGGCGCATCGGCGGACAGTTTTGTCGGCATCAACCTCGGCCCGACCCCGGTGCCGCTATACAAGGTGGCGTTCGGACGCGACAACCTGAGTAATTTCACCGACCGCGCGTTGGGCCTCTACACGCTCCAGTTCACCACGGTGGCTAATCCGAATGAATCGACGCCGGAGGAATACTGGACGACCATTGGAACAATCGACTACCAATCGGCCGGTGGCGTCAACTTTTCCAACCCGCGCGTGCGGCATGTCTTTACCTTCAACCCGGTCACGGCCACCGGATTCCGCATCAAGACTGCCAGCGCAACGGACTACATCGCGATTGATGAAATCGAACTCTACGGCCCGCCCCAACTCCGCCTCGAACATCCGCCCGGCACGACGCGCTCCATGCCGGCACGGATCGCCGTCTGGGGCAACAACGACTTTAACCAGAACCTGGTGCCGACCAACCTGGTGCAGCCGACGACGGTGGTGGCCGGGAACTCCCGCATCGCCGCCCTGGACGCCCAAGGGGCCTATCGCGCATGGGGCAACGCCAACCACAACCTGCTGACCGATCCGTTCGGACTGACCGGCATACGGGCGATCGCCGCCGGCGTCGCGCACCACCTCCTGCTTAAATCCGATGGCAGCGTGGCGGGTTTCGGCACGGATATGTTCGGCGAAACCACCCCGCCGTCCCTGTTGGATGGCGTCCCCGTTCGGGCCATCGCGGCTGGTGAACGGGTGTCGCTGGCGGTGACCGAAACCGGACAGGTGATCGGCTGGGGCGATCCGGCTTCGGCGATCCTTCCGGTCCCGACCAACCTGTCCGATATCGCGGCCATCGACTGCGGCGCTGCCCATGCCATCGCCCTGCGTAACGACGGATCGGTGGTGGCTTGGGGCTCGAATGCGGAATCACAAACCGATATTCCCGTCGGCTTGTCGAATGTCGTGGCCATCGCCGCCGGAACCTTCCACAACCTGGCCGTGCGTCGCGACGGATCGGTGGTGGCATGGGGGTTGAATGACCAAGGACAGCGCAACGTGCCTGCTGGATTAACCAACGCGGTTGACGTTGCCGCCGGACGCTGGCACAGCATGGCCCGTCGGGCGGACGGCACCGTGCTGCTCTGGGGCGACAACACCTCCGGCCAGTTGGATGCACCCGGCGGTTTGCGCTACGTGCGCGCCATCTCGGCCAAACTCCTCAACAGCGCGGCGCTGTATGCCGATCCCCTGCCGCTGGATTTCGTGCCCAGCGTGCCCGGCCAGCCGGCAACACGCGTTATCACCCTCTTCAACGATGGCCCCGGCCCCATGCAGATCCGCGACATCACCCTCGACAACGCCAACGGTTTCAACCTCGACACCTCCTCCCTGTCCAACAGCCTCGCGCCCGGAGCGTCCACCAGCTTCAGCGTGAGTTTCCTGCCCGCGGACACCAACGTCGTGCAGACCTCCCTGCTGATTGAAACCGACGATCCGGATACGCCGATCTTCGAGATGGCCCTCAACGGAAGCACCGAAGACCTCGTCCCGCCGGTGATCAACGCACTCACCAACATCACCCTGTTCACCACCAATATCGCGGGTGAGGTCATCACCTTCACGCCGACCGCGACGGACAATGCCGACAATGAACCGGTGGTGAACAGCATCCCGCCCAGTGGGAGTTTGTTTCCTGTCGGTGCAACGACGGTGACGGTGAGCGCAGTGGATTTTGCCGGCAACACGTCCACCGCGTCGTTCGTGGTCAACGTGACCCTGCCGACGCCGGTGCTGATCGAGTCCGGCGGCAGCTTCGCGACCAACAACCTGGCGTCCGGCGCGACGGCGTTCGCCCAGGACCAGGCCTTCTTTCCCACCCACCGCATCACGGCCGTGAACGACGGCGTGTACGGCAACGCCAGCAGTTGGATCGGGGTCAGCCCCGCCAACTTCATCGGCATCAACCTCGGCGCCACGCCCGTCGCGGTGGAACAAATCGCCTTTGGCCGCGACAACCTCGGGAACTTCGGTGATCGCGTGCAAGGCGTCTATACCGTCCAGTTCACCACCACACCGAATCCCGATGCCTCCACCCCGGCCTCCGCCTGGACCAGCTTCGGATCGATCGTGTACCCGGGCGCAAGCCCCCTCCCGGCCCGCCGCAACCGCTACGCCTTCCAGCGGGTTGAAGCCACCGGCATCCGGCTGCTGATACAAACCGATTCGCTGCCGGTCGCCATCGACGAAATCGAACTCTACGACTACAACCCCATCCCCTTCATCGTCATCGAACAACCGGCGGGCAACGCGCTGGTTTCCGGCGTTTCCACCAACAATTTCGGCACGCGCGAAGCCGGGTCGTCCGGCCCGACGAACACCTACACCGTGCGCAACGCCGGCGGCGTGCTGCTGAACATCACCTCCATCAGCACCATCGGTTCGAACGCGACGGACTTCTCCGTGACCCCCGCGGGCGGCTGGCCCAACCTGCCGACGAATTCAAGCACGACCTTCCACGTCGTCTTTCAACCCTCCGGCGTCGGCCCCCGCAGCGCCACCCTCCGCGTGCAAAACAGCTCCAGCAACGAACCGGTGTTCGACATCCACCTCACCGGCATCAGCGCGGACACCACACCCCCGGTGATCAACATCCCTTCCAACCAATTCGTGTACATCACGGAAGGCACCGGCTCGGTGGCGACCTTCACCCTGCCCAGCGCCACCGACAACTCCAGCCTCCCGCCGACGGTCTCGACCGAACCGGAGAGCGGCTCGTTCTTCCCGCTCGGCACGAACAACGTGACCATCACCGCCACCGACAGCGTGAACAACAGCGCAACCGGCACGTTCGCCGTCATCGTCCGGCCGCGCGCACGGATCGGGGTGGAGGCCCCGGCGGGATCGGCGCTCACCGGCGCACCGCCGTCCTTCGCCTTCGGCTCCCTGCTCGTGGGCGCGACCACATCGCAGACCTTCACCCTGGTCAACGACGGACTGGCCGCGCTCGCGATCTCCGGCGCCAGCGTCATCGGAGCCCATCCCGCGGAGTTCGTGCTGGAAACCTCCAGCCTGTCGCCGTCGATCGGCGTCGGCGGCACCAGCCATTTCGCGGTGACCTTCGCGCCGCTGGCCCATGGCCCACGCACCGCCACCGTGCGCCTCGTCACCGACGATCCGGTGACCCCGTTCCTGGATGTGGCCCTGTCCGGCGACGGCCTGGACATCACGCCCCCCGTCATCACGCCGCCCGCCGGCTTCTCCGTGGTCGCGGGCTCGCCCACCGGCGGCGTACGCGTGTTCTATCCGCCGATCACGGTGACGGATGACGCGATCCTGTCTCTTATACACATCTCCGAGCCCACGAGACCGTACTAGATCTCGT
>ERZ761607.3380-NODE-3380-length-15575-cov-8.044394_pt1 | contig 15575 bp, 14 predicted proteins | sample MGYA00511164_ERZ761607 | MGnify/ENA primary metagenome ERZ761607 (study PRJEB28899, sample SAMN02445080) | bioreactor sludge metagenome | biome: EBPR sludge | place: Australia: Brisbane, Thorneside Wastewater Treatment Plant | collected 2011-06-22 ...
AAAGACATTGATCCTGTGGAAGTACGCCGCAAGATCGGTATGGTCTTTCAAAAGCCAAACCCCTTCCCCAAATCCATTTACGAGAATATCGCCTGGGGTGCGCGTATTAATGGCTTCAAGGGCAAAATGGATGAATTAGTGGAAACCTCCCTGCGCAGCGCAGCCCTTTGGGATGAAGTGAAAGATAAGCTTCAGCAAAGCGCCTACGCCCTCTCCGGCGGTCAACAGCAGCGCTTGTGTATTGCACGTACCATCGCCATTCAACCTGAAATCATTTTGATGGACGAACCCGCCTCGGCGCTCGACCCGATCTCGACCCTGCGCATCGAAGAGTTGATGCAGGAGTTGAAGAAGAACTACACCATCATCATCGTCACCCACAACATGCAGCAGGCGGCGCGCGCCAGCGACTACACCGCCATGATGATGATCGACGAACAACGCGCAGGCGGCGTGATCGAGTTCGACGATACTAAGACCATCTTCACCCGCCCCAGCGACAAACGCACAGAAGATTATGTGACCGGAAGGTTCGGCTAGTATGAAACCCAAAGTCCTCATCCTTTGCACTGGCAATTCCGCCCGCAGCCAGATGGCGGAAGGTCTGCTGCGCGCCCTGGCGGGCGAACACTTCGAAGCTCACAGCGCAGGCACGGAGCCGAAGAGCAGCATCCTGCCCGAAGTCCAGGAAGTGATGCGCGAGATCGGCATCGACCTTGCGGGACAGTCGCCCAAGTCCGTCACTGAGTATCTTGGCAAAGCCGTTTTCGCACACGTCATCACCGTTTGCGCCGACGCGGAAGAAAAGTGCCCTGTGATCTTTTTGAATATGGGAACCCACGACCATTGGCCCTTCGACGACCCCGCCAAGGCAGATAAAGAACACCGCCTCGACCTGACCCGCAGAGTTCGCGACCAGATCGCGGAGCGTCTGCGCCTGTGGCTGACCGAACAAAACATCACCCCGGCGCCGCTCGGATAATGTAAAATTTATTCAATCCAGAGGACTTATGACCAGAAAAGCATTCGATACAGAAATTCAAAACATCAAGGATGAAGTGATCCTACTCGGCAGCATGGTGGAACACGCCCTGCTCGGCTCGGTCGAGGCGCTAAAGAAACGCGATATCAAAGCCGCTGAAGCCATCATCGTCGAGGATAAAGCCATCAACAAAAAACGCTTCGACCTCGAAGACCAACTTGTCACGCTGATCGCCCGCCAACAGCCCATGGCACAGGACTTGCGCCTGCTTGCCTCCACACTCGAGATCGTCTCGGAGCTGGAACGCATGGGCGATTACGCCAAAGGCATTGCCAACATCAACGTGCGCATGGGTGATGAAAAGCTGCTCAAGCCTCTGATCGACATTCCGCGCATGGCGAACAAAGGCGTGGACATGCTGCACCGCGCCTTGACCGCTTACGCCAACAATGACGCCGATACCGCAGCCACCATTCCCGTCGAAGACGATGAAGTGGACGCGCTCTATAACCAGATCTACCGCGAACTGATGGTCTTCGTCATCGAAGACCCAAAGAACATCGAACGCGCAAACTGGCTGTTATGGGTGGCACACAACCTCGAACGTTTTGCAGACCGTGTCACCAATCTCTGCGAACGTACGATCTACATCGTCAAAGGCACTTTTGGCGAGATCAAACAAAGCGATGACGAATTCTGGAAAGATCAAAATAAATGATCAAAACATGACTCACCCCGAAATTAAGGTTTCGCGGGTGAATGTGTTTTAAGAGCTTATGGGACGCGGACACTTGCACCGAACGCAAGTGCGGTGTAAACGCTGAAAACGCGGATTTTAAAGGTTTTATCCGCGTCCATCTGCGCTCGTCAGCGTCCCGTATTAAATTTGGGGTTAATTATGTTTTCTTTACCACACCTGTTCCAAATTCTCGTTCTCACCCACCCTTCGACCCACCTTCGCCATATCGAGCCACTCACCGTGGACTTTCACCCGCACCACATCGGCTGTGTAGTCTGTGCTCGTCCCATTGCCATTGCTGAATAGATACGACCCGACAGCATAAATATCGGCTGGCACACCCAGCTTTTCGAACTTGCGGATTTTTTCAGGAGCGAAGCCACCCGAAACAACGATCTTGACACTTTGACAAAATTCCTTCGCCGCTTCTTTCCAAGACTTGGGCAGATCCCAACGTTCCCAAGCTGTATCCAACCCCGAGCGGACATTAAAGACCAGCCGCGGGTTGACACCCAGGTCCAATGCCGGGTCACCCAGCGGCGTGACGGACACATCACGCAAACTTCCGCTCGTATCCAAACGCACACCATATAACCTGTATTTCTCCGCCTCTTCTTTATTTCCGGCATCCATCAACTCGCGATACCTGGCGAACATGCCATCCAACACACGCAGCGAGTCGCGCACCGAGTCATTGTTGAAATCGACCAGCGCAATGCGTGGAATGCGGGCAGGCAGGATATGTGCGAACTGCATCATCGCTTCGGCAGTGTCGCCGAGGAAAGAGGCGATGGCGGCATGAGCCACCGTTCCGCCGCCCGCACCGCCCCACCAATCTCCCTGGGCATCGGTCGATACGAAAGCGCCTAATTCCTGAGCGTGGTCTTTGTTAAAACGCTGTAATGCGATATTGTAGGCATATCCATCCGCAGCTTGAACTTCATGAACATCGAAACGCGCCGGAAAGAACAAGACCGGCTTGCCCTTCGCCGCGACCAATGTCTCATACACATTGGTTGCTACGCGGCTGGAACGGGTGAGGATGCCCAGGGTCGGAGTTTCAAGCAAAGCAAAATCGCGGTACCGTCCGCGTACTTTGATGACGGGTTGGATCTTTGTCGGGTCGCCATCATACTTGACCGTCGTCCCGTCGTGAACCGCCCACACCTCGATCCTGTCGGATGTATCAATAAAAGACTCCCCATCAAAGTAACCTGTGCAATGCTTCAGCATCGCCAGGGACTTATCCACACCGACAACAGTGGTCTTCCCCATACGGCGCGTGAACCATTGCATTTCCACTTCGATGTCACCCACTGCAATTTGCTCCGGCGACATCCCTTCAGGTAAATTATGATGATTCCCTGAATAGGCATAGCCCTCTTTCGAAAGCGCTGTCAGCATTCGGTTGATATTCTCAAAATATTTATCCGAGTACCAGCCGTGCCGCATGCGCTCGATGTCTAATTTAAAAGTCTCGTTCGTCAGTCGTTTACCGTCGAAGATGGACATATCACCGGTCTTCCTTTGGGAAATCGATAAATTGCGGCGGGATGCTCTGCGCCAGATAATGTTCCGATTCTGGCGAATAGAACTCGATGCCTGCTTTTTGCGCCTCCGCCGCACGCACAAGCAGCAAACGAACATTATCCGTCCTGCGCCCACCCACGATCATCGCCCGATCTGTGTTTGCAGAGAGATGGACATATTGACGCTTCATCGAACGCAGCCCTTCCCTGCGGATGACTCGCTCTGCCTGTAAAGTCGTGCCATGAAAAAGTACATCGGGCGGTGTAACCGGTTCATATATGATGCGGTCGACTTTACTGTGACCATACAGGGCACGAATACGCCCATCCTTCAATTCAAAACGCTTCTTGCCATCCAGTTCACCGTTCAACACCTTACGCCAATCTTCTTCATTGTATACATCCGTAGACTTTTCCTCGACAATGCGTTTGAGGTCGGCAAACTCTACAAATCCCTGCGGATCAAGGTGTAAACCAAAATCGTTCGCACGGTGACGAAGAATGACAGAAATGAATTTGGACAAACGCGTGAGGTTGGGCATTTATCTGATCGGGTCTACAGACTTGACGATATGCATCCCCGCCTTCTCAAACCAGGCATACGCATCGTTCGCCGCATCGGTATGATCCACGACACCAGGGACGACCACCGCTGACGAGCAGTCGTCGAGCAGGTAGATTTTCTTCGCAAGTTCAGTGTCCGTCGCCATGATATCGTCGAGCAGGTCTTGCACCGTCCAGGCTACGCAGTGGCTTTTTGCCTGTCCGGCAATATAGAGCTTATCCACTTCCCGCAAATGCTGGATGAATTGCGGGTCGTGCTCGCCCAACACCTCCCCCATTGGACCAGTCAACACTTCGGGACCCACCACCGAATAATTCTCGGTAAAAGGTTTGTCTCCTTTAGTGGCGAAATGAGGCTGATCCACCCGGGCATGAGAATGGAAGAAGATGGCTTCCTCCACGGCAGGGACGAGAGCATGTCCAATTCCGCCCAGCATGGCGTGATAGGGCCAGACCGTCAGCGCGTATTTGCCAATTTTCTTGAGTGTCTCAGCATAATGGATCATCATCTGCTGACCGTACTCTGGCGCGATGCCAAATTGAGGCGCGAGCGCGGGATTGAAGGTCCACTTGCCAGACTGCAATTCATCTACATGGATGTCAGTATATGGCGCAGGATGATCTCCTTGCGCATCGATAAAAAAGATGGGATGGAATATCTGTTGTGATTTGTGCGTATCCATCGTGGCGATGATATGCGTCAGTTTATCGAGGTTACGATAGATGAACTGGCAAAGGCGGACGTTATCTTCCACCGCGCCGTTGCCGCTGCGCCCGCCGACAAATAACTCAAAGCCGGGGATGCAGAAGGTATTTTGCACGTCGATCAGCAAAAGGGAGATGCGCTCACTGGAAGCCGCTACAGGCTTGAGGTCGTGTTGAAGCGCGAAAGCTTTGGCGTCTGCGGCACGGGCGGAATAATCCACCTTCCAAATTTCGCCCACGCGAGATGGGTCAAAAAAGTCAGGGATGGGCAGGCCGGTCATGGGTCAAGTATAGCATCGCGCAATAAAAAAACAGGCTTCGAGCGCGTCTGCTGAAGCCTGTTTTTCGTTGCTAGATGGCTAGGCTTGGGCAACTGCCCGTGCGGGATGTCGTGTGGGAGTCCACGCAAAGAAATAGATGGCGGTTGCGAGATAGATAATGTAGCCGATCACCTCTGTCAACGAGGGGTTACCGTTGTACCCGAACAATGTCTTGAGCAACTCGCCTGTCATGGATGTTTCGTCCACAATGGCGTTGACATCCCAAACGTGTTCGATGACGGCGGGAACCCAACCGGCTTCATTGAACTCATGGATGCCGTGCGCGACCAACCCTGCGGCAAAGAGGATGAGCAGGTAACCGGTGACCTGGAAAAATTTTCTCAGGTTGAGCCGTGCGGTGGCGGCAAGGAGCGACCAGCCAAGCAAAATGGAGGTCCCAAGCCCAAGCACAACGCCCGCAAGGGTCAGAATAGTGTTTGAGGCAATGTTTTCGTTATTGCCTGCAAAGAAGGCGGCGGTGATAAAGAGTGCGAGTTCCACACCTTCGCGCACCACGGCAATGAACGCCAGCCAGAAGATGGCGCGCTTGCCTGTGGAGAGCGCAGCTTTGTTGACGCCTTCTTCGAGTTCGGTCTTGATGTTCTTTGCCTGTCTGCTCATCCAAAAGATCATCCAGGTGAGGATGCCCGCGGCAAGGAGCATGGTGATACCTTCGTAGATTTCTTCGGCGGCGCCTTCGAGGCTGAGACCGAACATGGTGAGCAGAACGGCAGCCAGAGCGCTGACAGCGACAGCGCCAAGCACACCGAACCAAAGCGCGGGTTTCAGATCGTCGCGGCGGATCTTATCCAATGCGCCAAGTACAATGCCGATGATCAGGGCGGCTTCAAGACCTTCGCGCAGGGAGAGTAAATAGGAAGGGAGCATGTAAAAAGCTTGTCCTTTTCTTAGTAAGGTTGTCTGAATTGCCCGATAATAAGCGCAAAGAAAGGGAGAATCCAGTCTGCCGCTTGAGAAGAGTTTTCAACCTGGTTGAAAATTTTTGTAGCTGCAGGAAAGAAAACAGCCTGTTTTGCAGGCTGCCATTTCAACCGGGCTATTTTTTCTTCGTCGCGGATTTCCCGCCTTTGACGATCCTGCGATACGGCGGCATGTTGATCGCCACCACTTTACATTTTTCGGGGTCGAGCAATTTATTCCACAGGTTTGGATAACTGAGCGCAAAAGATTCCGGCTGCAAAGTGGATGTGATGACTGTGGGCAGATGCGCGTTGTAGCGATAGTTGAGCACGCTGTAGAGTTTATCTTCCGCCCACACCGAAGCCGCGCCGCTTTCTTTCAGGTCATCCAGGATCAACAGTGGCGTGGTGCGGATTTCAAAGAAGCGGCGGTCGAATGAGACGTCGGAATTTTTACCGAAGGTCTGGCGAAGGTAATCGAGCAGGGCGGTTACTTCCACGAGCAAAGCCTGTCCGCCCAAGCCGATGCGATAGTTTCCAATGGCAGCGGCGAGATGAGTCTTGCCGCTAAATGACTGCCCCAAGAACACCAGCCAGCCTTCAGGATGTTCGGCGAATTCCACGGCAGCGTTATGGGCATCATGCAAGGTTCTCACATCGTCTTTTGTGACCTTGATGCGTGAGATCTCTTTGCTCTTGACCTTGTTACCAAAGCGGTCTGCCTTCTCTACTGTAGTTGTCGTCACCGCTTCAGTTCCGACTTCATCATCGCGCGGCTGGAAGGTTTTGAAGGTCATCACCTTCATCTCCGGTAATGCCAGCATGGAAATACCGGGGTTGCTGGTCTCTTCGGGACGGCGATAATCGGGTGCGCTGATCTTGAGATGCTTGACATAACTTTCGTCCTGCAATCTTGAGCGGATACGCGCCTCGATCTCATCCAGCATCAAATTGGTGGTGATGACCGTCGGTAATTTGTTGATGTAGCGATAATTGATAATTTGAAACAACTTCTCCTGTGCCCATGGGGTCGCATTCTGCGTACCGAAGTCATCGAGAATTAGCAAGTTCGAATTACGAATATCCTCAAAGCGTTGTTCAAAAGTTATCTCGGGGTCATCGTAAGAAAAGCGCAAAGAGTCGAGCAGGTCCGGCACAGTAATGAACAAAGTTGGCAGTCCGTTATTGACGGCAAAATTTGCGATCGCCGCCGCAAGGTGAGTCTTGCCGCAGCCATAACCGCCCTCGAGTAAAAGCCAGCCTTGCGGGTTTTTCGCAAATTCCTCACACGCATCAAAAGCAGCCCGCAAATTTTCGCGCTCCTGCCCGGAGATGAATTTCGCTTTGGGGTTACCGCCCTGGCTGAAATTTTCAAACGTCAAATGGCTGAGGCGATTCAAATTACTCATCGCAAAAAGCCGCGCCCGTGCTGCCTCGGCTACATCCTTGGCGCGGCACACACACGTTTCCACCTTGCCAAACTTTTCGTGGTCCATCGGTACGTCATAGCGAACATAGCCCGCTCCCCCACAATGCGGACAATTCGGGTCACCCAACGGTTTCGCCACGCTTTTAATCGCGTTTGAAGAACTCGGAGAACTCGCCATCGGTGTATCGTTTTGCATCTTGGATAGAGTCTTGCGGATCTCTTCTTTCATCTTTTCCGTTTTCCTTCCAGCGCCGCAGGATCGCCTCAATATATTTCCAATTCCGCACGTTCCGGCTGACCGCGATCTCGAACGCCTCTTCGAACCAAACACCCGGGTATTCGCGCTCGGCTTCCTTCAACATATCCGCCAGCAGCGGCGTCAACGCGCCGATATTTTCTTCATAGAGTTTGAACACATTCGACTTGTTCGGTACATACGAACCAGACGAAGGTCTGACTTGTCCCTTGATAAACGCCTCAGCGGATAATCGTCCGCGCGGCGAGTTGAGGAAGAAAAAGACACCCGCTTCACTCTCCGCCCGGAGCAGGGTCTGCCTCTCGACGGCTTTTCCCAGCCCGCGCCGAATCTCCTTTACGCCCAAGCCTAATGCCGTTTCGTCAAAGTCACCTTCCCCCAACCCGCGGAAGTTCCCTTCCATGTGTTCAATGCGCCAAATCGCAAAGAGAGTCACCTTCAGTTCAGCAACATCCTGAATCTCATTCATCATCTGTATGAACGAATCAGGCACCTGCGTAAATGTTTCAGAGGAGGTGAAGCCGGGAAATGAGGTCATGTCACATTTTACGTTTCACGCATCACGTAATATGTGAAGAGTGAAACGTGAATTCGTCATTCGTTCGGACGAAAGACCTTTGTCGCCGCATTATCGAAGCGGGTGATGTCACCGCGGAAGATCAGGTCGATCTCACCGGTGGGACCATTACGATGCTTGGCCACCGAAATTTTGGTAATGTTGCTCTTGTCGCCATCCTTCTCGTAATCATCGGGACGGTAAATGAACATGACGATATCGGCGTCCTGCTCCAGTGACCCCGATTCCCTCAAATCTGAAAGGATGGGTCGTTTGTCGGTTCGCTGTTCAACGGCACGGCTCAACTGCGCGGCGGTAAGAACCGGCACATTCAACTCACGTGCCAGCACCTTGAGGTTACGGGAGATATGCGAAACTTCCTGCACACGGTTGTCATTGCGATTGTCGCCGGTCATAAGTTGCAAGTAGTCGATGATAATCAGGTCGAGACCGTATTCCATGTGCAGACGGCGGCATTTCGTACGAAGCTGAAGCGGGGTCAATGCAGGAGTATCGTCCAGGAAGACCTGGGTACCGCCAAAGACTTCGATGGCATGGTTAAAAAGCTGCCATTGATCGTCCGCCAGTTTGCCGGTGCTGAGATTCTGCGATGAGATTCCCGTCTCTTGCGCAATGAGACGCTGTACCACCTGCTCATTTGACATTTCCAACGAGAAAATGGCTACACGCTTTTTATAAGTCAGCCCGGCGTTCTTGGCAATGGAAAGAAGAAAGCCGGTCTTACCCTGACCAGGACGCCCTGCCACAATAATGAGATCTGAGGGATGCAGCCCACGCAGGATCTTATCGAGGTCGATGAAACCGGTCGGTACGCCATGGAAGTCCGCGCCGAGTTTGGCGAGTTCGGCGACCATGTCGTAGTATTCCGAAAGAACGGTACGGATTGGAAGAACATCGTGCCGGGTCCGCCGCTCGCTGACGCCAAAGACGGCTTTTTCCGCTTCCCCCATCACATTGTCGATCGCATCACCTTTGTATGCCAATGAAGCGATCTGGTTCGCCGCCAGGATCATCCTGCGCCGAAGCGAGTTCTCCTCGACTATATGGGCGTAGGCTTCGGCGTTGAGCGAGGTCGGGACCTGGTTAATGAGCGAGGTCAGGTAGGCTGAGCCGCCGATCTCTGCCAGCTGGTTGTTGCGCTCCAAATCTTCAGAGAGGGTCAGTAAATCGACAGGGGTGCGCGCCTCATGCAGGCGGATGAAAGCCTCCCAGATCCAGCGGTTTCGGTGGATGTAAAAATCATCCGCCGAGAGGAACTGGGCGATGTCGTAATAGACTTCGGGGTTAATCAGCACCGCCCCTACGACGGCTTCTTCGGCTTCCCTGCTGTGCGGTACGCCTGGGCTCGAGGGGACGGTGGATTCTTCGGGGTAGATGTCTGTCATTGAGGCGAATCAGTTTGGGTTTGGGGGTGAGCCGGGGTTGTCCTTGTTCGGGTCGTCAATATCCAGCTTCTCGATAAAGTCTTTGAAGACGGAGAGCCTGTCGTTGGCATCTTCACTTAAAGGAGGTGCAGCGGTTTTCTTTGCGGGCGTATTGGTCTCTGGCATGTCGTGGTCTGGTTCGACTGCGGCTTTTTCCATGACAGCGGGATGGATGAGGATGGGGACATGGGTGCGCGCGGCGATCGCGATGGCGTCGGACGACCGGGAGTCGATGTGGACCTCGCGCCCGTCCACTTCGGCGACGATGTTGCCAAAATAAATATCGCCTTCAAGTTTGACGATCTCGACACGGATGACACGAGCGTTGAAAGCTTTGAAAACGTTCTTGAGCAGGTCGTGCGTGAGCGGGCGGGACATTTCGACTTCCTGCAAGGCGACAGTGATCGCCTCCGCTTCATAGGGACCGACCCAAATGGTGAGATATCTTTCGGCATCTACCTGTTTCAACACCACAACGCGCTGGGGCGCCATTAAATGCACGCGGATGCTGTCGATCGTAACTTCTATCATTCCAGACATAATGGGGACTCCGATACGCGCCTATTTTAGCATAAAGGTGAAGGAGCGCGTGAGAGTTTAAGTAAGTCGCTTTACGCAGTACCACAAGGTTTACCTTGCTGTGCGCCGACAGCGTGAACGTCATCGTGTGAGCGAGCCGTTTAAGGTAAGTAAGCCGGATTGGCGATCCGACTTAAACTGCAAGGTCAAAATTCCATTTGCAATAAAAGGGAATCGCGACTATAATCCGCGTCGCTCAATCGGGGCGTGGCGCAGCCCGGCTAGCGCACTTGCATGGGGTGCAAGGGGTCGGAGGTTCAAATCCTCTCGCCCCGACAGAGAGTAAGAAAAACCGTCCTCGCCGGGGACGGTTTTATTTTTAAGAGCTCATACACGAAGGTCACAAAGTACACAAAGGAAAAGGACTCAGAAACTTTGTTGTGATCTCAATTTGTGGTCAAGCATAGGTTTTACATTTTAAAGGCAAGATACGATGGAATCAAACGAACCCATTTACTCCTCCCCACCCACAAATCGACATTCCATCATCAGCCTGATCCTCGGCGTGTTGACGGTCATTTTGTTTTGCGGCAATTTTATAATCCCGCTCCCCCTTACCAGCCTGGTCTGTCTGCCGGTCAGTTTTCTGCTTGGTTTGGGAGCGCTGGTTTACGGAACTGTTTCGTTGAATCGCATCCGCAAACACAACGAAGCGGGTAGCGTCATGGCATGGATGGGGATTCTTTCGGGCGGCATCATCTTTTTATGCATGATATGCATGGTCGTCGCCATCGCAGCGCTTTTCTATTTTTCCCCGGATACCATTCAGCCTGTCATCGAAGGATATCAACTTTAAGAGTGTGTCTAAACTAAAGATCGAAAAGAGCATAAGCCACAGAGAACACGGGGCCCACAGGGTTTCTTAAGGTTGTCTCCGTGACCTCTGTAATCTCCGTGGTAAAAAACCTTAAGAAACACCCTCTAAGCCCTTGTTAACTTCAAACTTGCAAAACGATACCATCCCGGTTATGCTTGCGGACGGGAGTGGTTAGGTCCCGGTGGGCTTCCTGGTCTTCAAAACCTGTGGCGGGTCGCGTTGCGGGTCGCGGTGGGTTCGACTCCCATCCACTCCCGCCTATTACAACCTGCGAATGCTTTTTATTTTTGGAGTTAATGAATGTCCTATCCCGAACCTGAGATTTTGAATCAACTCGTTGCGCGGGTCTTGCGCATCGAAGATGTGACCAGCCTCGGTACACAGCCGGGGGGGCAACCCGGATTTTTGATGCGCTATCGTGGTCAATTACTGGATGAAGACACCGCTTCCGCCTACGACCTTTTGGCTGATTTGCTCACCCCGCACAAACTCTCCCCTCATTTCCGCCTCGAAGACGGCAAACACGTCGTCTACCTTGCTCCAAAATTACCGGAACCAAAACAGGATAAAGTCTCCACAAATATCGTCCTCTTTGTGTTGACCGTGCTCAGTGTGATGATGGCAGGGGTGCAGATCGAAGGACCCGTCCCTGACGATTTCCTGGGTCAAATAACCTTGATCGTAAAGAATATCTTCACCGGCTGGCCCTTCGCTTTGAGCCTGTTGGGAATTTTACTGGCACATGAACTCGGCCACTACTTCATGAGCCGCTATCACAAGACCCCCGCCACTCTGCCGTATTTCATTCCATTCCCATTCAGTCCGCTTGGGACGATGGGCGCGGCGATCCTGATGCGCGGCACGCCGAAGAACAAACGCGTTCTCTTCGATATCGGTGTGGCGGGACCCATCGCGGGACTGGTCGTCGCGGTCCCTGTTTTGATTTACGGCTTATCGCTTTCCACGCTTGGCACCATCGAACCAAACCCAAACGGATTTCTCGAAGGTAATTCGCTGATCTACCTGCTTGGTAAATTTATTGTCTTCGGTCAGCTATTGCCCGCTCCTGCCGCGCCGCAGGGGATTCTATACTGGCTTCAATACTTCTTCACCGGTCGACCAGTGCCCTTTGGCGGACTTGATGTATTCATTCACTCCGTTGCATTCGCGGGCTGGGCGGGGATCCTCGTCACTGCGCTCAACCTCATCCCTGCCGGGACCCTCGACGGTGGGCACGTCATTTATTCCCTGTTCGGCGAGAAATCCAAGAAAGCTTTTCCATTCATCGTCGGTCTGCTAGCCATCCTCGGCTTCTTCTGGAGCGGATGGTGGCTGTGGGCGGCATTGCTCTTCTGGCTCGGGCGTGTCAATGCTCAGCCGATGGATCAGATCACCGAACTCGACCCGACGCGTAAAATGATCGCGTATGGAATGATCGTCATTTTTATTCTTGTGTTCACGCCTGTTCCATTTATGTTATTGGCTCAATAAGCTGTCCATAAAGTTGACAGTCATGGCGCCTTGTGCCATGACTGTCAACTTGTACGCAATCCCCCTTGAGAAATCAATGAAAAAAATAATCCCTTTCTTCATCATCGCATCCATTCTGTTATCAGCATGCGGCACAGGCGAGGCAACCCCGGTCGAAGGTGTCGTTGAATCAACCGCAGGCGTGCCGGAGACCGAATCAGTTCAAACGGCGGAAACAACTCCCGAAGCAACGACCCAGCTCGAGGTCAATGAAGAAGCGCTGAACGGGTTGGAGATCACGGTCTGGACTCCGTGGTACGGCGTGGAGCAGAGTCTGTTCGAGACCTTCGTCAAGGAATTCAACGCGAGCAATGAGTGGGGCATCCAGGTTGCGGCGCAGAGTCAAAGCAACTTCACAAATCTATATGAAGCGACAACCGCCTCATTACCGACCGAAGGCAAGCCCGACCTTGTGATCGCCTTGCCCGAACATGCGCAGGAATGGTTCAGCGAGGGTGTTTCCAGTGATATGACGGAGTACGTCAATGACCCGCTTTATGGCATCGATGAAGACGACATCCCTTATGCGATCTGGAACCAGGACCTGACAGGCAGTGTGCGCGTGGCGATCCCCGCGCAGCGCACGGCGCAGGTGCTGTTGTGGAACCAGACCTGGGCTGAAGAGTTGAAAATCAAGAGCCAGCCGGAATTGACTGAAGATTTTCGCCAGCAAGCTTGCCGCGCGCACGACTCGATGAAAAAGGATGAATTTGCCGAGAACGACTCGATGGGCGGCTGGCTTGTGAATACTGAACCAATGACGGTCTATTCGTGGCTGCTTGCGTTCAACGGCGGCGTGCTGGAGGGAAGCGATTACCGCTTCCTTACGCCTGAAAACATAGACTCATTCAAATTTTTGCGCGAACTTGCCGAAGCGAATTGTTCGTGGCAGGGCGCGTCCGATCCCATTCAATCCTTTGCAAAACGTGAGGCATTGTTCATCACCGTCAACTTGAGCAACCTGCCTAATGTGACTCGCGCCTTTGCGAGCACGGAGAATCGAGACAAGTGGGCTGTGCTCCCCTTCCCGAAAGATGATGGCGGGACGATCGCAGTGTATGGCTCTTCGTACGTGATTCTGAAATCGACCGCCGAGGAGGAGCTGGCAGCGTGGCTGTTCGCACGCTGGCTTTTGGAGAATGAACAGGATGCCCGCTGGGTGGAGGCGACTCACAACTTCCCGCTTCGAGACTCGACCTTGAGCCTGCTCGGCGACTATGAGAAGACTCATCCACAGTGGCGGCAGGCGGTCGACCTACTGCCTCGCGGCGAATTGCAACCCCAACTGAGCTCATGGCGTAATATTAAGATAATGCTGGGTGACGGTTTCGATCACATGTACCGTGTCAACGTTTCGAGCGGACAGGTGGCGGCCATCCTCGCACAGATGGAATCGACAGCAAAGGAATTGAGCAAGTGATTTTATGTGGTAACGCAAGGTTCACCTTGCGATAAGCGAAAGGATTCAAAATGGCGACATCCGATTACAAAGCCCGCCAGGTTCGGGCAAAGACGCATGAGGTGTACGAATACGACCACGACGACTCCAAGCCCGGGAAACCTTTACATATCCTTATCCCCGGCGGGTTGATCGCACTGGCTGTCCTTGGACTGATCCTTTTTATTGCTTACTTGACCTGGTTCGACGGCAGTCTTGCCGAGTCGACCGGCACGTTCTTATGTATATTGCTCTCGCCCTTCTACGTCGGCGGTGTGTTTCTATTCAGTTACGGCTATGAGCTATACAACATCCCGCGCGCCATCCGATTGACGGCGATCATCGTATTTGTTACGCTCGCGGCGGTGGTTATTGTTGCTGTGTTGTTCTTCCTGCTCGGCAATATGAAAAGTGGAGGTTCGAGTTCTTCGAACAAATCCTCATCGTCCCGATCCAAGTCAAGTTCGTCGAAGGGCGAATCATCGAAGGGTTTGCTTGGCGGCGCACTCGCAGGCGGACTCTCGCAAAAATCCTCGAATTCCTCCGGCGGCTCATCGTCCTCGGGTGGGCATTTTCACTCCGGTCCCGTTATCATTGGAGGCGGCGGCAGGACTCGCGTGGAAACCCGCGAAGTGACGAAGGAAGTCGTCAAGGAAGTGCCAAAAGAACCGATGCCGATCGAATGTCCATTCTGTAAACGGTCATATAAACCGATTGAGCATAATTTTGTCTGTCCCAGCTGCGGTGCGGCGACACCGAAAGATTTGATCGAAGAGTCGCAGATGCCGGATAGTGGAAAGTAGAAAGTGAAAAGTAATGCGTGATACGTAATACTTAAGTTACGGATTACGGATTACGCATTACGTATTAATTGGTGTCCTGCCAAAGGAGAAACATCACATGAAACCCATGTATATCAACGGCAAGTTTACAAATGGACAAGCCAAAGAAGCCATCGAAGTACAGAATCCAGCTACTGAAGAGATATTAGACAGTGTCCCACGTGGGACACCGGAGGATATCGAAGCGGCAGTTCAGGCGGCAAAGTCCGCGTTTGACCCGTGGAGGAAGATGGGATCCTTCGAGCGGGCGAATCTCTTGCATGAAGTTGCGGAGAAGGTCCATGCGCATCGAGAAGAAATTGTACGCTTGTTGACATTGGAAGAGGGAAAACCAATCTCTGAAAACGAAGAAGAACTCGAATGGGTGATGAACACCTTCCGCTATTACGCCGAGTTGGGACGGCATCATCGCGGAAGTGTGCTGACCCCGGCGACTCCTTCGCAATTCAATTTCATCATCAAAGAACCGTATGGCGTGGTGGGCTGTATCGTGCCGTGGAATTTTCCGCTTCTGCTCATGGCGTGGAAGGTTGCGCCTGCACTCGCGGCAGGTAATACCGTCGTCATCAAACCCTCTGAGATGACTCCACTCACAGCCTTGTATCTCGCGGAACACTGCTTCAACCACCTCCCTGCTGGCGTGGTGAACGTCGTAACTGGTTATGGTTTGGAAACAGGTGAACCGCTAGTGAAGCACCCCGATGTACCTGTCATCGCCTTCACCGGAAGTTTAGCCACCGGACAAAAGATCGCATCCATCGGCGCGCCAATGATGAAGAAACTTCATCTCGAACTTGGCGGGAAGGATGCAACTGTCATTGCCGAAGATGCTGACCCCGAAATTGCGGCGAAGGCGGTTGCCTACGCGGCTCTGATCAACGCCGGGCAGGTTTGCACATCGACGGAGCGGGTTTACATCCCAAG
>ERZ761607.3382-NODE-3382-length-15564-cov-5.253788_pt1 | contig 15564 bp, 10 predicted proteins | sample MGYA00511164_ERZ761607 | MGnify/ENA primary metagenome ERZ761607 (study PRJEB28899, sample SAMN02445080) | bioreactor sludge metagenome | biome: EBPR sludge | place: Australia: Brisbane, Thorneside Wastewater Treatment Plant | collected 2011-06-22 ...
TCGCCGCGCTCCCCGACGAAGGCGCACGCCGCATCGCGTTGCTCACCGACGGACGCGAGACGCGCGGCGACGTTCGCGCGGCGATCCAGGCCGCGCGCGACGCGGGCGTTCCGGTCGACGTGCTCGGCCTCGGCGAAGCGCGCGAAGAAGCGACGGAGACCGGCACCCGCCTCGGCGCGCTGGCGGCGACCGAGAACCGGCTCTCGTCCGGCGAGCCCGCCCACCTGCGCGTGCCCATCGAAGGACCACCGCACGGATCGGTCACCGTGCGTTGGCTTCGCGACGGTCGCCCGATCGGACCGCGTTACGCCTACACGCGCCTCGACGCGGAAGGAAGAGGCGAAGCGCAGCTCGTCGACCCCACGCCGCCGGGGGGCTTCCATCTCTACGAGGTCGCGATCGAGCGCGCGTACGGACAGCACTACCGAGGCAATGCCGGCTTCGACACCACGCCGCGTCGCGCCGCGCTGCTCGTCGGCGGCAAGCCTCGTGTGCTCGTGGTGACGCTGCTCGGCGATCAGCCGACGCTCCTCGTCGACGCGCTCCGTCAGATGGACGCGGACGTCGAGCACCTGCCGCTCGTCGATCGCGATCTCGACGCCGCGCGCCTCTCCGGTGTCGACCTCGTGATCCTCGCCGACCTCCCGCTCGCCCGCGACGGAGAGGTCGCGCTCGTCACCGGCCTCACGCACGCATCGCAGCAGGCGCTCATCACCTACGTCGGCGAGCAAGGCGGTGGCCTCGTCGTCACCGGCGGCGCGTTCGGCTTCGGACCCGACTACGCGAGCACCCCGCTCGCGCGCATCCTCCCCGTCGCGATCGAGGATCGCGGGCAAGTCGACGATCCGCCGGTCGCACTCGCGATCAGCCTCGATCGTTCGGGCTCGATGGGTGCGCAGGTCGGCGCGCACACCAAGATGGAGCTCGCGATCGAAGCCTCGCTCGCGGCTGCCGCAGCGTTGCGCGCCACCGATCGGATCGCGATCGCGAGCGTCGACGTGCGCTCGAACTGGCACCAGCCGCTCGCGACGGTCGACGTGCTCGCGAACAACCGAAGCGCAGTGCGCACGGTGACCGCGGGCGGCGGCGGCATCTACGTCTACACCGCGCTGGCCGATGCATACCGCGTGCTGCAGCCGGCGGGCGAGCCGGTGCGGCACGTGATCTTGTTCTCCGACACCGCGGACAGCGAGGAGCAATGGCAGGGCTGCGCGTTTCGTCCGTGCCGTCGCAACTTGCCCTACGCGGTCGACCTCGCGCGTGACGCGCGCGCGGCGGGCATCACCACGAGCGTGGTCGGCATCGGCAACGCGAACGACTCCGACACGCCGTTCCTGCAGGCGCTCGCAGCGGCCGGCGGCGGGCGCTTCTACCTGACGACGCAGGGCGCGGATCTGCGGCGCATCTTCGTCACCGAGACACGCGCGGCCGCGCTCTCGAACCTGCGCGAGGAGCCGACGCCGATCGCGCACGCGGACGCGCACCCGATGACCGACGGCATCGGCGCGGTGCCGACCGTCGCTGGCTACGTGCAGTCGCAGCGCCGACCCACTGCGGACACGCCGCTCGTCACGGCGGAAGGTCATCCGGTCCTCGCGGGCTGGCGCTACGGCCTCGGTCACGTCGTCGCGCTCACCACCGACGGAGGCGGTCGCTGGACGGATACGTGGAACGAGTGGTCGGGTGCGGGGCAGCTCATGCGGCAGGTCGCGCGCTACGCGCTTCGTCGCGCGGCGCCGACCGCGGCCGACGCGCGGCTCACGCTCGACGGTGCACGACTGCACGGTGAGCTCGAGGTGGCGGAGCATGGCGAGCCGCCCGCGGAGGTCGAGGCGTTCGTGTACGGACGCGACGGAGAAGCGCACGAGGTACAGGCGCGGCTCGTGCGCACGGGGCCCGAGCGTTGGTCGGTGCAGGCCGCAGCGTCTGCGAGCGACGCGCCGGGTGGAGAACCACCGTACGCGGTGTTGCGTGTGCGCGACGCGCAAGGTCGCTTGATGGCGGAGGCGATGACGGAGCAGAGCGGCGCGGGCGAGCTGCACACGATCGGTCCCGACGACGCGGTGCTCTCCGCCCTCGCGAGCCTCGGGCGCGGCGCGCGCGATCCTTCGCCCCAGCAGGTGATCGAAGCGCGCACCGAGCCCGCGCCCGCGAAGGAGCCGCTCTGGCCGTGGCTCTTCGCGCTCGCCGCGTTGCTCGTGACGATCGATCTCTTCGTGCGTCGCCTCGAGAGACCGAAGGCGCGTGCGCTCCCGGCGGGTTTGGTGCGTGCTCCGACGCAACCGTCGCGCGCGGACGAACGACGCGAAGCCGCGTGAGCCCTCGCGCTGGGGCAGACACACGAAGCCGCGTCGAGCTCGGGTGTTCCCTCGCGCGACGACGACCGACGCGACGCGCGAAGCGGCGTGAGCTTGCACCGCTTCGGCGACCAGCCACGTTCCGGCGCATGGAGGATCTCTTCGATCGCCAAGCGCAGACGAACGCGCCGCTCGCGGAGCGCATGCGACCCGAGCGTTTGTCGGATGTGATCGGCCAAGACGCGATCCTCGGGCCGGGCAAGCTGCTCGCGCGGCTGGTGCGTGCGGATCGGCTTCCGTCGATCGTGCTCTACGGCCCGCCGGGCACCGGCAAGACGACGCTCGCGCGCGTGCTCGCGAACGAGACGTCCGCGACCTTCGAGGCGTTCAGCGCGGTGCTCGGCGGCGTGCCGGAGCTGCGCAAGCTCCTCGCCGCCGCGAAGGAGCGACGACGTCGGGGTGGTCGCACGATCCTCTTCGTCGACGAGATCCACCGCTTCAACAAGGCCCAACAGGACGCGCTCTTGCCGCACGTCGAGGACGGCACAGTGACGCTCGTCGGCGCGACCACCGAGAACCCGAGCTTCGCCGTCAACGCCGCGTTGCTCAGCCGCGCGCGCGTGTTTCGTCTGGAGAGCCTGTCGCCAGAGTCGATCGAGCAGCTCCTGCGGCGCGCGCTCTCCGATCCGCGCGGTCTGCCCGAAGCACGCGCGGAGGACGACGCGATCGCGACCATCGCGCACGCGTCGGGAGGCGACGCGCGTCGCGCGCTGACGGTGCTCGAAGCGCTCGCAGCCGACGGTCGCCCCATCGACGTCGAGAGCGTCCGACAAGCCTTCGAGACGCGCACGCTCCTCTACGACAAAGACGGCGATCAACACTTCGACGTCGTGAGCGCCTTCATCAAGTCGATGCGCGGCTCCGATCCGGACGCGGCGCTCTACTGGATGTTCCGCATGCTCGAGGCGGGCGACGATCCGCGCTTCGTGCTTCGGCGCATGATCATCTTCGCGAGCGAGGACATCGGGAACGCCGATCCGCGCGCGCTGCAGGTCGCGGTCGCGGCCGACCAAGCCTTCGCGCGCCTCGGCATGCCGGAGGCGACCCACACGCTCGCGCAGTGCTGCACCTACCTCGCGGTCGCGCCGAAATCGAACGCGGTCTACGTCGCGTGGGAGAAGGCGCAGGCGGCGGTGCACGCGCACGGCGCGCTCACGGTGCCGATGCACCTGCGCAACGCGCCCACGAAGCTCATGAAGTCGGAGGGGCGCGGCAAGGGCTACCGCTACCCGCACGACGAGGGCGGCTTCGCGCCCGGTGTCACGTACCTGCCGGAGCCGCTCGAAGGCGAACGCTTCTACGCGCCGACCAAGAACGGGCTCGAAGCGCAGATCGGCGCCCGCCTCGCGCGGCTGCGTGGAGAGAGCGCGGACGAGCCGCCGAAGCCCGATCGCGACGAGTGAGAGCTCAGCTCTCGGACGGCGTCGACGAGAGCGCTTCCTTCGCGGCGCGCGCCTCGGCCTTCGCCTTCGCGAGGTCCTGCTCCATCTTGCGCAGGTTCCGCTTGAGCTCGCGGATCTCCTTCATCGTCGCGAGATTCAGCGACTTCGCGATCTCCTCGACGCGCTGATCGAAGTTCTCCTGCACGCGCCCGCGGAGCTGGATGGCCTGCATCATGGCCTTCATCACGCGCTCGTCCTGCATCAGCTTCGCTACGCGCGGGTCCTGCATGAGCTCGAGGCTCTTCTTCGTGATGAGATCCTTCAGCGCCACCGAATCCTCCGTGCTCCCCCGCCGATCGCTCGATATGCGCCGAGGCGATCCGCCACGCAAATCGACGTTCGCTTCGCATCGGTTCCGCGGCGAGCGCGGAGCCGATGAATTGAAGCGGAATCGTTCGAGTCGAAGCGGACGCAGTCCGCGAAGCTGAACGATTCCGCGAAACTATCGGGCCGCGCGCGAGCGCGGAGCCGATGAAATCTTCTCCGCCTCCGACGCGTAAGGGGTCCACGGAGGCTACGATGAGCTCACTCGTTCGCGACGTTCGACCCCTTCCGCCCACCGTTCGCCGCCTCGCGGCCGAAGCTCTTCCCGTGCCCCAACACGATCCCTCCGATTCGTGGGTCGATCCGCGCACTCCGTCGCTCGACGAGATGTCGCCTGCGGAGCGCGCGAAGCGGCCGCTCTCCGAGGTCGCGCCCTTCACCAGCAAGCTCACGAAGGTCCTCGACGACTGGGGCCTCGACGCGATCACCGGCTTCGTCTTCCCCGGCGTGGGCGACGTCGTCACCGGCACGATGTCGTTCGCGGTCCTCGCCACCGCGCTCCGCGAAGGCGTGCCGACGATCATCCTCCTGCGGATGCTCCTCAACCTCGGCATCGACGTGATCGTCGGCATCTTCCCGATCGTCGGCGACGTCTTCGACCTCTTCTGGCGCGCGAACCGCAAGAACCTCGATCTCGTCGAGCGCTACCGCGGCGGCAAGGAGAAGCCGAGCGGCGCGGACTACGCGATCGTCGCGGTCGGCTATCTGCTCGCGACGCTGCTGATCGTGCTCCCCGCGATCTGGATCACGAGCCTCGGCTTCGGCGTCGCGAAGCTCTTCGGCGGCGAGTGATCGACGAGCGTGACGCGTGCTCGGTCGCGCGTGGCTGCGAGCGTGGCGTGATCGATCGCGCGCGTGACTTCGCGTGAGCAGTCGCGTGCGTGACTGCAGAGTGGCGTGATCGGACGACGTCGTCCGACGATCAGCGCCGCTCGAGGAACTCCTTCACGAGCGGCCAGATCGTCGTGACCGCCTCGCGGCCGATCACGATGTCGACGTGCCCGGCGGGGAACACGCGGAAGAGCTTGTCGCGGCTGCGGCTGCGGTCGAACGCCGCGCGGCACGACTCGGGCGGCGCCAGATCGTCCTGATCGCCCGCCACCACCAGCAGCGGCTTCTGCAGCCCTTCGAACGCGATGCCGTAGTCGACGCTTCCGTCGCGGCTCCGCAGGGCTACGCGATCGCCACCCGCGAAGATGTCGAATGCGATGGTGAGGTTCGTGGTCTCGAAGGAGGTCGCGAGGTACTCCGCGAGGATGTCGGGCTCCATCGAGTCCGGCCGCCACGCGCGCACGGGCGTGGGGAAGAGCTTGCTGTTCCAGAGGCGCTGCCGCTTGCGCAGGTGGATGCCGACGTAGCGCAGCGGGAGCGAGACGTTCGCGTCGAAGATGCCCGTCGCGCGCGCGCTCTCGAGCACCAGCGCGAGCGCCTTCATCGGCCACGTGCCTTGGCCGAACCGATACGGCGAGCCGAGCGTCACGATCGCGCGCACGTGGTCCTTCAGCTTCGTCGCGCCTGCGCTGTAGCTGATGAGCCCACCCATCGAGTGCCCGACGAGCACGACTTGCTCGTGACCCGAGAGGCGCATCACCTCGCGCGCGCACGCCGGCACGTCCTCCTGCACGTACTCGTCGAGCGCCTCGGGGCGCTTGCCGTCGAAGCGCGCCGAGCGTCCGTGGCCCCGCAGGTCGACGTTGAACACGTCCCAGCCGTGGTGCGCGAGATACGACGAGAACGAGCGTTTGCTCGTGTGCCACGTGTAGCGGTTCTGCCCGAACCCGTGCACCAACATCAGCGCGCCGCGCGTGCGCGGCTTCTTCGTCGGGGCGTCCTCGGGCTCGTGGGGATCCACGAGATCGAGCTTTCGTTTGCGCACCATCCCGATCGGCTGACCGGGGGTCATCACGATCTGCTTGAGGAAGGTGTCGCGACGCGGACCGTCGATGTACTGCTCGACCGACTCGGTTCGGAGAATCACGCGACGCGGGAGATACCACGGACGGCGCCCGCGTTCCCCCCGATTCGCGTCGACGCCTCACGGCTTCCTGGACGGTGCCGGGCTCGTCTGCACGCGCGTTCGCGTGCGTCGAGACGCACGTCGTCCGCGCGGTTCCTTCGTGCTCCGCCGGTCAGCCGAGCACGCGGTCGAGCAACGCGCGATCGCCCTGCACCGCCGTGCGCTGCTGGTAGAACGACAGACCCCGCAGGCCACCGAGCTCTTCGCCGCCGCCCGCGCGACCCGGGCCGCCGTGCACGCACGACGGCAGCACCATACCGGGCGAGATGCCTTGGTCGGCGACCTTCTCACTGCCCACGAGCACACGACCCGACCACGGCGCGATACCGAGCAGGAGCGTCTCGAGCGCGTCGCGATCGTCGGTGTAGACGCTCGCGACGAGCCCACCTTCGCCACGCGCCACGAGCGCCGTCGCATCCTCCACCGACGCGTAGGGCATCACGGTGCTCACGGGCCCGAAGACCTCGCGCTCGTGCACGATCGCGACGTCGTGCGGCGCGTCGACCCGCAGCAGGGTGGGCGGCACGAAGTAGCCACGACCCTCGGGCACGCCGATCGGCGCCGACTCCGCGCGGTAGACGACCTTCGCGCCGGCCGCGACGAGCGCCTCGATGCCTTCCTTCACGTCGCGGTGCTGCTGCGCGCTCGCGACCGGGCCCATGCGCACGTCGTCGCGCGCGGGATGACCGAACGCGATCTGCGACAGGCCCTCCGAGAGCGCCTCGATCACCGCGTCGATCCGTTCGGCCGGCACGAAGATGCGGCGCGCGGCGGTGCACTTCTGGCCCGTCTTCTGGGTGATCTCGCGCACCGTGTCGCGCACGAAGACCTGCCAGGTGTCGGAGCCGGGCTCGACGTCCGGACCGAGCACGACCGCGTTCAAGCTGTCGGCCTCGACGTTCACGCGCACCGAGCGGTGCGTGACGGCGCGGAGCGCGCGCATCCACGCGCCGGTGTCGCCGCTGCCGGTGAAGGCGAGGCAGTCCTGCGGGCCGAGGTGCTCGAGCAGATCGCCGGCGCCGCCGCACACGAGGTGGAGCACGCCGGGCGGGAGCACCTTCGCTTCGGTGAGCGTCTCGACGAGGCGGTACGCGGTGAGCGCGGTCGACGTCGCGGGCTTGCTCACCACTGGCACGCCGGCGAGCAGCGCGACGGCGGCCTTCTCCGCGAGGCCCCACGCGGGGAAGTTGAACGCGTTGACGTGCACCGCGACGCCGCGCCGCGGGACACACACGTGATGGCCCCAGAAGCGCTTGCTGCGCGTGAGCTGCTCGCCTTCGCCTTCGACGGTGATCTTGCGATCACCGAGGGTCTCGCCGAGGCGCGCGTAGTAGGCGAGGGTGCCGATCGCTCCGTCGACGTCGAACTTCGCGTCGCCGCGCGTGGTGCCGGCGTTGAGCACCGAAGCGTCGATGAGCGGCTCGCGCGCGGCCTGCAGCGCGTCGGTCATCGCCTTGAGGAGCTTGCCACGCTCGGCGTAGGTCATCGCGCGCAGCGTGGGCCCGCCGACGTCACGCGCGTGGGCGAGCGCGCCGCGCAGGTCGAGGCCCTTGGTGCTCGTGCTGGCCACGACCTCTTCGGTGGCGGGGTCGACGAGCGTGTTGCCCTCGCCTTCGCCGTCACGCCACTGCCCACCGAGATAGCTCCGGAGTCGAATCATGGCGCGAACGCTCCGGCGGAGAGGGTTCGGCGCCTAGGAGATTCCTCGCTCAGAGCTGCCGCAGCGCCGCGATTCGTGCCTCGAGCGGCGGGTGCGAGGAGAAGAGGCTGCGTACGTCGCCCAGGATGCCGAAGGCCTTCACCTGCGGCGGCAGCTCTGCGGGGTGCGAACGTTTGAGCGCGTCGAGGGCCGAGATCATCGCGCCCGCGCCCACCAGCCGCGCCGCGCCGGCGTCCGCGCGGTACTCGCGCATCCGGGAGAACCACATCGCGATCACCGTCGCGAGCACACCGAAGACCAGATCGAAGAGGAACACGAACAGGTAGTAGAAGCCGCTCGGGCCGCGGCGCTCTTCGCCGCGGGAGAGCGCGGTGTCCGCGATGCGCGCGAGGGCGCGGCTGAAGAAGATCACGAACGCGTTCAGCACGCCCTGCAGCAGCGCCATCGTCACCATGTCGCCGTTGGCGACGTGGCTGACCTCGTGCGCGAGCACCGCTTCGACCTCGTCGCGCCGCATCCCGCGCAGCAGGCCCGTGGAGACGGCCACCAACGCGGCGTCCCGGCGCGCGCCGGTGGCGAACGCGTTCATGTCGGGCGCGTCGTAGATCGCGACCTCCGGCATGCCGATGCCGGCGGCCTGGGCTTGGCGCGCGACGGTGGTCAGCAGCCAGTGCTCGACCTCGTTGCGCGGCTGCCGGATCACCTGCGCACGCACCGCCATCTTCGCGAGCGACTTGGAGAGCGCGAGGCTGATGAACGCGCCGCCCATGCCCCAGACGAGGCTGAAGAGCAGGAGCGGGACCCAATCGCTGCCGAGGCCTTCCTTCGGGATCAGGCCGGCGCGATCGAGGATCGCGTAGATGCCGCCGAGCACGAGCATGACGGCGAGGTTGGTCAGCAGGAAGAACCCGACGCGGCGTGCGAGTGCCATAGGTCGCTACGTGTAAGCGCGCGAAAGTGTGTGGCAAGAGACTCGCACTTCGGGCGTCGTCTTCGTTGCAACGAAGAACCCGGTGCCGTCCACCGTCGAAAGCAGGCGCCACGCACGGTCGCGCTTGCTTCCGGCGCAGCGTCTCCCCGATTCTTTCGGGGCAAGCTTCGCCGGGGTCTCTCCGAGACGCCGTGGAAGAGAGGTTTCGAGGTCGCATGCACGCGGTGGGGTCGGTCGAAGCAGTCGTCGCCGGGCAGGTCCTGGCGGGGCGCTTCCGCGTGGAGGCCGAGCTCGGCGAAGGTGGGATGGCGCGCGTCTACCGCGTGACCGACCTCGCGACGCAGCGTCCTTTCGCGCTCAAGCTCCTCAAGTCGTCCATCGCCGACGATCGCGAGGCCGTCGCGCGCCTGCGCCGCGAAGCCGAGGTGCTCAGCACCATCGACAACCCCGCGGTCGTGCGGATCGAGACCTACGGCCAGCTCCCGGACGGCCGGCTCTTCCTCGTCATCGAGCTGCTCGAAGGCGAGACCCTCGGGGCCCGCATGCGCCGCGAGCAACGCCTCGCGCCCGAAGCGCTCTCCCCGATCGTCGCGGGCGTCGCGGCCGGGCTCGGCGCCGCCCACCGCGCAGGCGTCGTGCACCGCGACCTCAAGCCCGACAACGTCTTCCTCTGCAAGGCGCCCGACGGCGTGCAGGTGAAGATCCTCGACTTCGGGATCAGCAAGGTCTACTCGAACGAGGAGCGCCTCACGCGCACCGGCCAGGTGCTCGGCACGCCGCGCTACATGGCCCCCGAGCAGCTCAGCGCGGAGCCCGACCTCGACGCGCGCACCGACGTCTACGCGCTCGGGGTGATCCTCTACGAGGCGCTCGCGGGCACGCCGCCCTTCGTCGCGACGACCCCGAGCGATCTCATCCTCGCGATCCTGCACGGCAAGGTGACGCCCCTGCGCGTGCTGCGCCCGGAGCTGCCCGCCGCGCTCGAGTCGATCGTCGCGCGCGCGATGGCGCGGCATCGCGACCTCCGGTACGCGAACCCGGTCGAGCTCGCGGAGGCCTGGCTCGCGCTGATCGCGCCGACGAAGGCCGCGCCGCGCGCGGGCATGGCGACGAAGCTCGCGGGCAGCGGCGGCCTCGGGCTCGCGTCGGTCTCGGTCGAGCCGGTGCGCTCGGATCCCACACCCGCGCCGGGCTTTCGCATCGCGACCTTCAGCGAGCTCGAACAACAGCCCGGGCCGGCGGGGACCACCGCGCCGCTACGTCCGGTGACACCTCCGGCCGTCGCGGCGTCCGCGCTCCCGCCGCTCGGTGCGAGCGCGTCCGGCCCGCACCCGGCTTCGAGCGCATCCGCGGGCCCGTCGTCGGGGCCCTACGCGGCACCTCACCCAGCGGCACAGCACCCGAGCTCGGGCTCGTTCGCGACGGACTCGGGCCCCCATGCCGCGAGCGCGGCGTCGTCGATGACGAGCTCCGGCGCGTGGGCGAGCGGCTCGGTCGCGTCGATGGACGCCGTCGTGCTCCCGACGAGCGGCGGGCGCTGGCTCTGGGTCGCGCTCGCCCTCTTGGCCGGCGCGCTCACGGCAGGTGCGGTGCTCGCGCTCCTCGGCAGCCGAGACGAGCAGTCGTCGCTCGAAGCCGCGCCGGCGGCGGTCGCCTCCACGAGCGCTAGCTCGGGCCCAGTCGCGAACCGCGCCGGGAGTCCGGCTGCCGACACGGTCCCGACCCCGAATCCCGCGAACGCCCCGACCACGGTCGCGGCGGTACCGGCGGGCGGTGTGGACGGCGACGGTCTCGCAGCCAGCGAGGTCCCGCTCGGCGAGGCCTCCCCGCCGATCCCGGAAGGCGCGACGGATCGCACCGAGCGCACGAACCGAGTCCCGCCCCGCCGCACGACCGCGCGCCCGCGCCCGCCAGAGCCGGCGAACGACACGAACGAGCTGCCTCCTGCGCCCTTCGTGTCCACGGCGCCCGACCCCCTCGCCGACGCGCGCGCCGCGCTGCGCTCGGGCGACCCACGCCGCTGCCTCACGATCCTCGACGCGGCGTCGCTCCCTCCGAGCGCAGCGCGTCTTCGCCTCGAAGGCGACTGCTACCGCGAGAGCGGCCAGGGTCGCGAGGCCGTGAAGTCCTACGAGCGCATCTGCGAGCTCCACCCGAGCTACGCCGACCTCGCCGCGATCCGTGTGGAGGTCGAGCGCCTCGGCGGTCAGTGCCGCTGAGCTCGACGTCACACCCTCCGGCCACACTCCTGCTGGGCCACGTGCAAGCCGCGGTGCCACTTCCGCGCCCCCGGCCCGTCACTTCGATCCAACCTCGGCGCGACCGTTCGGACACACGATCCTCCGGCGTCTTTCCGTCTTGTTTCGGGATCCTGCGTGTGATCTAAGGCCGCGTGACATCGACATCGACGGCCCGTCTCACGCTCGATCCCTTCGAGACGCGGCAAGCCCGAACACCGGGCGACATCACGGAAGAGCTCGCGGCACACGACCCGCAGCTCGACGCGGAAGACGACGAGGAGGAGGGCGGCACGGGTTACGGAGCCGCCCTTCACAGCCTCGACGAGGCGCGGCTCCGTCGCGAGGACGTGCTCCGTGAGGTGCCCGCGGGTGAGGTCTACGCGGGCCCGCTGGTGCCACGCCTGCGCGTGTTCTCCGACAAGGTCTTCGTCGCTCGCGACGCCCACGGCAACAAGCTCGACGAGGTCGACGCGCCGCTGCTGGAGCTCTCGTTCGACTACGTCGAGATCGGCCAGATCGTCCGCGCGAACGACCTCCAGGAGCGCTTCTTCTCCGCCTCGCGCGAAGGTGTCCGGACGGTGCTGCGCAACCGCGAGGCGGAGCGTCAGGCCCGCCGCGTGCTCGAGAGCTTCGGCGCAGTCGAGATCGACGCGTTCGACATGGTCGGCGTCCCACCCGACATCGAGGCCGACTACCTCGTGCGCCTCGGCGAGGGCCGCCACGCGCAGTGCGCCTTCACCGCGTACGCGCTCCCTCAGCTCCAGCAGCTCGGCTGGAAGATCGCGATCGATCCCAAGTATCCCTTCCAGGTCGTCCAAGAGAAGCCGGCGTTCTACGCGAACGTTCGGCGCGTAGACGACGAAGAGAAACCCGATTGGTTCGCGCTCGAGCTCGGGGTCGACGTCGGCGGCAAACGCGTGAGCCTGATGCCCGCGCTCCTCGACATCCTCGACGAAGGCGCAGAGGGCGACAGCTTGGCCGCCCTCTCGCGGGGCGTGCGCGAGACCTTCGCGCTCCAGGTGAGCGACACCCACCACATCTCAGTCGATCGCGAGCGCCTGCGCGCGCTGCTGCGCGTGGTGATCGAGCTCTACGAAGGCTCGGACGAGATCCGATTCCCGGTGGAGCGCGCGGCGGCGCTCGAGTCGCTCGACGACGTCTTCAAGAGCCCCGACGCGACCGAAGAGCTGCGTTGGGAAGACGACGAAGGGGTGCGCGAGCGCGCGTTCGTGCTGCCGAAGGAGCCGCCGCGCCGCGACGAGCCGGAGGGCCTGCAGGCGACGTTGCGCCCGTACCAGCGCGAGGGCCTGGGCTGGCTCCAGTTCCTGCGCGCGCACGACAAGGGCGGCGTGCTCGCCGACGACATGGGCCTCGGCAAGACGCTGCAGACCATCAGCCACCTCGCGACCGAGAAGGCCGAGGGGCGCATGGACCTGCCCACGCTCGTGATCGCGCCGACCTCGCTGATGGGGAACTGGGCGCGCGAAGTGCGGAAGTTCGCGCCGCACATCTCGGTCGTCGAGTACCACGGCGCCCAGCGCGCCACCGTCTACGAGGACATCTGCGGCGCCGACGTGGTGCTCACGAGCTATCCGATCCTCATCCGCGACGAGGAGAAGCTCGCCCAGCAGCCCTGGCATTACGTGATCCTCGACGAGGCCCACGCGATCAAGAACCGCAAGAGCCGCGTGCACCAGAGCGTGCGGGCGATGGACTCGCGGCATCGGCTCTGTCTCACCGGAACTCCGGTCGAGAACCACCTCGGCGAGCTCTGGAGTCTCTTCGACTTCTTGAACCCGGGTCTGCTCGGCAGCGAAGAACGCTTCCGGAGCTGGTACCGCATCCCGATCGAGAAGTACGGCGACGAAGAGCGCCTGCTCGCGCTCCGCGACATCGTCGCTCCCTACATCCTGCGACGCGTGAAGAGCGACGTGGCCAAGGAGCTGCCGCCGAAGACGCGCCTGCTCCGCCCGGTCGAGGTCCAGGGCAAGCAGCGCGAGCTGTACGAGGCGATCCGCGTCGCCGCGCACGCGAAGGTGCGCCAGACGATCCGCAAGAAGGGCCTCGCGGGCTCCACGGTGCCGATCCTCGACGCGCTGATGAAGCTCCGTCAGCTCTGCTGCGACCCGCGCCTCGTGAAGATGGACGCCGCGCGCTTCGTGAAGCAGTCGGCGAAGTACGAAGCCACGATGGAGCTGGTCGACCAGCAGCTCGCGGACGGCCACCGCATCCTGATCTTCAGCCAGTTCACCTCGATGCTGAAGCTGCTCTCGGACGGGCTCACCGAGAAACGACTTCCGCATTTGATTCTGACCGGAAGTACGAAAGACCGTCAGGGACTCTGCGATCAGTTCGAGAGCGGCAAGGCGGACGTCTTCCTCATCAGCCTCAAGGCGGGCGGCACGGGCCTCAACCTCGTGAGCGCGGACACCGTCATCCACTACGACCCGTGGTGGAACCCGCAGGCGCAGGAGCAGGCGACCGATCGCGCCTACCGCATCGGCCAGAAGAAGCCGGTGTTCGTGTACGACATGTTCGTCGCGGGCAGCGTCGAGGAGCGCATGCTCCAGCTCCAGCAGAAGAAGCGAAAGCTCGCCGACGCGATCCTCCACGGCGAGCTGCCGCAGGTGGACGCGCTCACCGAAGCGGACGTCGAGGTGCTCTTCGCGCCGCTCGTCGACTGACGGCGCGACCGAGCGGTGCGACCAAGCGGTGCGATCGAGCGGTGCGACCGAGCGGTGCGACCGAGCGGTGCGACCGAGCGGTGCGACGGAGCGGTGCGACCGAGCGGTGCGACCGAGTGGTACGGGCGATCGAGCTCCAGCACGGACCGCGGCGTTCTCGGCGCCCGGACCGCGTGGTAGAGGCTTCGCGGAGGCGCCATGTTCGTCGTGATCTTTCGAGCTCGGGTGCGCGACGCCGACGACGAGTACGCGCGCGTCGCATCGCGGCTCCGTGAGCTCGCGTTGAGCGAGTTCGGCTGCCTGGAGTTCGTGAGCGCGCTCGACGGAGCGGACGAGATCGCGCTCTCCTACTGGCCCGACGAGGCGAGCATCCTCGCGTGGAGGCGACACGGCGAGCACGTCCTCGCGCAGGAGCTGGGCCGCGAGCGTTGGTACGAGCGCTACGTGGTCGAGGTGGCCGAGATCACGCGCGCGTACCGTTGGTCCCGATGAGGCACCCGCGCGTCGACGAGCTGCTCCGCGATCCACCGCCGGACGAATCCGACGCGGCGCGACGTGAGCGCGTGCAGGACGCGCTCGGCCCACTGGACGATCCGGCGGCGGTGCTCGGGCTGTGGGACGGCCTCATCGGGGCGATCGCCGACGTCATCCGACAACGCGGCGACCACCGCGGCTATCGCGGCACCGGCCGTCTTCGAGGTCACGAGCTCTCGGATCTGACGCTCGCCACGGAGCTGGTGCTCGAAGCCGCGACCACGCTGCGCTTCGAGCGCGCGGTCGCCGAGCGGGCGCGGTCGGCGGGCACAACGCGTCGTGAGCTCGACGAGGAGGGCCGCGGATCACGGTGGCGCACGCGGCTCTTGCTCGGCGGGGCGGGCGCGTGCGTGGTCGCCTTCGGCGCGCTGCTCGCGTTCGATCTCTCGGCGTGGCTCCCGATCGCGTTCGCAGGGGCCGGCGCGCTCTCGTCGGCGGAGATCGCGGCGCGTGTCGTCGACAAGCTCCCCAAGCGAGGCGGCGAAGCGATGCGCGAGCGGCGCGAGGCGCAGTGGCTCTCGCCCGAGGAGGTGCGTCGTTGGCTCGAGAGCCGCCGCGACGAGGCGCTGCGCGAAGCCCTCGGCGCCGATCTGGACGCCGCCGAGGTCTGGGTCGAGCGCATCCGCGTGCGCGTGTCGGAGCTCCCGCGCGCGGAGCGTCACGACCACGAAGGGTCACCCGAGGCGCCGCACGAAGAGTCGCGAGAGGCGTCGCGAGACGCTCCAGAGCGCGAGGCGCTGGAGGCTCGAGGAGAGCCGACCGGTTCTGGAGACGACGCGGACGCATGAGCTCTCCGATCCGCGCGTTGGGATCGGCTGCCGGCTCTGCATCGCTCGATTCGTTCGATCGCGTCACGACCGGTCGGCGTGATGCTCTGCCGACCGCGAGCGCGGGGACGAGGCTCCATCGAGACAGTCGAAGTCACCGACCGTCGCTCTCGGTGTCCATGCGGACGTTCGGGTCGGGGTATGCGCCCGAACCCAGCGAGCGGTACGATGTGCGCGTGAGTGAGCCCGCCCGCCGCGTCGCGACGATCGACGACCTGCTCGCGATCCCCGAGGACGAGCGGCACCACGAGATCGTCGACGGCGCCTTGGAGCCGAAGGAGGCCGCCTCCGGTCGCCACGGCCTCGCGCAGGGCCGCCTCTTTCGAACCCTCGGACCGTACGATCGCCGACCGGGTGGCCGCTTCCCCGGCGGCTGGTGGTTCGCGACCGAGGTCGAGGTCCGCTTCGAGAACGATCAGATCTTCCGCCCCGACATCGCGGGTTGGCGACGCGAGCGCCTCGCAGGCCCCCCCGACGAAGTCCCCATCACCGTCCGGCCCGACTGGGTCTGCGAGATCCTCTCGACGAACCGACGGAACGATCTCGTC
>ERZ761607.3384-NODE-3384-length-15558-cov-4.496872_pt1 | contig 15558 bp, 11 predicted proteins | sample MGYA00511164_ERZ761607 | MGnify/ENA primary metagenome ERZ761607 (study PRJEB28899, sample SAMN02445080) | bioreactor sludge metagenome | biome: EBPR sludge | place: Australia: Brisbane, Thorneside Wastewater Treatment Plant | collected 2011-06-22 ...
CGAGGCTTCGGTGCCCGGTTCGATGGTCGCGGGTTCGGCGGCCTCCTCGACGGCGAGGCTGGCGGTCATCGCGTTCAGGCGTTCGATGGTCTGCTGGATCAGCGCCTTCTGCTCCTCCTTCGAACGGATCTTCGCTTCCTTGATCGCCTCGCGTTCGGCGCGCAATTCGATTTCCTTGTCGGTCAGCTGGCGGGTTTTCTCCTCGAGCACGGTGCGGACTTCGCCGCGGACCTCATCGCGTTCGGCGCGCACGGCCCCGAGTTGCTCCTCGACCTTCTGGATCACGGCGGAATGGGACTGGCGGGTGGCCATCAGTTCCTGTTCGACGCCTTGGGAGAGGCGGGACTGTTCCTCGCGGGCGTTCATGACTTCGCTGCGCACGCCGTCGAGGGTCGCAACCTGTTTCTGGGTTTCCTCGGCGATGGTCTGGCTGGTTTCGGCGAGGCGCTGATCGACCAAGGTCAGGTTCGCGGTGGTGACCAGTTCGTGGCGAGCCGACTGGCGCATCAGGTAGGCGAGGCCGGCGGCGATCACGACGACGATCAGGCAGCAGACGATCACGTAGCGGCTGAGGATGCCCTGGCGTTTCAGGGCGGTGTGCATCTGGGCGATGGCGCGTTCCTGTCGTTCGGATTCACGCTGGCGCAGCTCGGTCAGCTTGCGCAGTTGCATGACGGCCTCGTTCAGCACTTCGGCCGAGACTTCGACCTTGTTGCTCGATGCAGGAATTATCTCGGCGGGTTGATCAGGCGAAGGGGTCTGGTTGTCGTTCATGGCCGTTCCTTCCGGGGTAAAACAGGTGTACGTTCGCTTCCTGAAGATACGACGGAGATGTGAACGGGGAAAGGAGAAAGTGTCACACCGACAAGGTACGATATCGGTTGATTTCCGTTTTTACTTGCCCAATCCGCGCGGCTTCCTTCATACATCCGGGCTTTTTGATCCCATGATCCAGGCATTTTCCAGCCGCGAGGCGTACATCGCCCTGAACATGCTGGACCAGATTGGTCCGGTGCGCACGCGCAAGTTGATCGCCGCCCTCGGTTCGCCGGAGGCGGTGTTCACGGCGGATGCGGCGACGATCGGCCGGATCCCCGGTTTCGGGCGCGAGCTCGCGGCGTCGATCGTCGAGGGTGGGGCGAAGATGAATCCCGCCGAGGAGGAGCAAAAGGCCGCGCGTTCCGGGATCCGGCTCGTCACCTTCCTCGATCCCGACTACCCGGCCGCCCTGAAGGAGATCCATGACCCGCCGCTCGTCCTTTATATAAGGGGCACGCTGGACAAGGCGGACCGCCACGGCCTGGCCATCGTCGGCACGCGGCACGCTTCGCATTACGGGGCCTCGGTGGCGGACCGGCTGGCCTACGGCTTGGCCAAGGCGGGCTTCACGATCATCAGCGGTTTGGCGCGCGGCATCGACACGGTGGCGCACCAGTCGGCGATCAAGGCGGGCGGGCGTACCCTCGCCGTGCTGGGCAGTGCGATCGACCAGTTGTATCCGCCGGAGAACGCGGAACTCGCCGAGCGGATCAGCACCCAGGGGGCGGTGATCAGCGAGTACACGATGGGGCGTCCGCCGGACCGGCAGACCTTTCCTTACCGGAACCGCATCGTTGCCGGGATGTCGCTTGGCACGATCCTGGTCGAGGCGGGCGAAAAAAGCGGTGCGGTCATCACCGCGCACACCGCGCTGGAACAGGGACGTCAGGTGTATGCGGTGCCGGGGCGGATCGATTCGCCGGGTTCGCGCGGCTGCCATGCGTTGATCAAGCAGGGGGCGAAACTGGTCGAGACGATCGACGACATCGTCGATGACCTGAACCTGTTGCTGCCGAAATCGATCGAGCAAAAGGCGCAGGCCCTGAAGCAGGCGCCGGATGTTCCATTGAACGGGGAGGAGTCCGCAGTGGTCAAGGCGTTGTACCAAGGCGGGTTGCAGGTGGACGAATTGGCGCGGGCGTCGGGTGTCGGCGCCTCGCGGTTGAACGCCCTGTTGTTGGGACTGGAAATGAAGCGGGTGGTCCGTATACTGCCGGGGCGTCGCGTGGAACTGCGCGACGGCACGGCCCCCGGCGTGTAGCAAGTGAGGAGCGAGCGATCATGGCAAAACATCTGGTAATCGTGGAGTCGCCGGCCAAGGCCAAGACCATCAACAAGATTCTCGGCAAGGACTACGTGGTCAAGGCCTCGATGGGCCATGTCCGTGACCTGCCGGAGAAGGAGATCGGGGTGGACCTCGAGAAGGGGTTCAAGCCGAAGTACGTCTCCATCAAGGGCCGCGAGAAGGTGGTCAAGGAGCTGAAGGAAGCGGCAAAGTCGGCCGAACACATCATCCTCGCCCCCGACCCGGACCGCGAGGGGGAAGCGATCGCCTGGCACCTGATGGCGGCGCTGAAGGGCGCGGTACCTCCCGAGAATTTCCAGCGCGTGACCTACAACGAAATCACCGCGCCGGCGATCCGCGAGGCGTTCGCCCATCCGCGTTCGATCAACCAGCACAAGGTGGATGCGCAGCAGGCGCGCCGGGTGCTCGACCGCATCGTCGGGTACAAGGTGAGCCCGCTGCTGTGGCGGCGCATCCGCGGGGCATCGAGCGCGGGCCGCGTGCAGTCGGTCGCGTTGCGCATTGTCTGCGACCGCGAGAAGGAGATCCAGAAGTTCGTGCCCGAGGCCTACTGGCTGATGGGGGCGCGGGTGCGCAAGACGGTCGCTCCGGTCGATCCGTTCGCGATCAAGCTCGCGCGCATCAACGACGACAAGGCGGAAATCAAGTCGGCGGAGCAGGCCGAGGCGATCCGCCGCGACCTCGAGGGCCGCACGGTCAAGGTATCGGCGCTGGCCCAGCGCGAGATCAGCAAACGTCCGCAGCCGGCCTACATCACCAGTTCGCTGCAGCAGGCGGGCAACCGGTTCTTCGGCTTCGCCCCGACGCGCACGATGCGCATCGCCCAGAAACTCTATGAAGGTGTGGACACCGGCAACGGGGTGGTCGGTCTGATCACCTACATGCGTACCGACTCGGTCAACATCTCGCCGGTGGCGCAGGAGGCGTGCCGCGCCTTCATCGCCCAGCAGTTCGGCACGGAGTACCTGCCCGAGAAGCCGCATTTCTACAAGAGCAAGGGGAATGCCCAGGAGGCGCACGAGGCGATCCGTCCGACCGATGTGGCGCTGACCCCGGACAAGCTCGCGCACGTGCTCGAGCCGGATGCGCTCAAGCTGTACCGCATCATCTGGCAGCGTTTCGTCGCCTGCCAGATGGCCTCGGCGCGCATCGCCCAGCGCACGGCCGAATTCGTGGTCACCGGCGGGGCCGCGCCGCTGGCCAACCACTACCTGTTCCGCGCCTCGGCGTCGGACGTGGTGTTCCCCGGCTACATGAAGGTCACCGGCATCGAGAAGGAAAAGAAGAACGATGCCGAGGACGTCGAGGGGGAAGACGAGGATATCGCGTTGCCGCCGCTGACCGAGAACGAGGTGCTGGAGCACATCGAGTGGCTCGAAGAACGCAAGGAGACCACGCCGCCGCCGCGTTACACCGAGTCGTCGCTGGTCAAGGCGCTGGAGGACAACGGGGTCGGGCGGCCTAGCACCTACGCGCAGACCGTCTCGACCATCGTCGACCGCGACTACGTCGAGAAGGACAAGCGCACCCTCAAGCCCACGACAAAGGGCATGGCGGTCAATGATTTCCTCGTGCACTACCTGCCCGACCTGTTCGACATCGGGTTCACCGCGCAGATGGAGAAGGAACTCGACGAGATCGACGAGGGCCATGTCGTCTGGACCGACATGCTCCAGCGGTTCTATGGCTCGTTCACCGGGTGGGTGGACATGGCGAAGACGCCGCCGGCCGACCTCAACGTGGTGCGCGGCCTGCTCGACCTGTTGCAGGGCGTGAAGGAATGGGCCCCGGAGGCCAAGCGCGGCAAGAAGACCTACAGCGACAGCAAGTTCGTGCAGTCGGTGCGCGAACAGTTGGAGAAGGGTGATCCGCCGCTGACCGACCGCCAGCAGGAGGCGCTGGTCAAGATGGCCTGCCGCTACAAGGAGCAGCTACCCGGGATCGAGGCGCAGTTCGGCGCGCTCGGCCTGGCCGACGAGCTGGTCAAGTACCACGAGCAGAGCCTGCCGCCGCGACCCGAGACCTTCATCAAGCTCGACCTGGTGCGCAATGTGGAATTCGACCCGCCGCGCAAGGTCGGCAAGAAGACCTACGACGACCGCGAGTTCCTGTTGTCGCTCGACAACCAGGTGCGCGGGGGCAAGCGGCTCAGCGAGAACCAGGTGCGGTACCTCGACCGGTTGGTGCTCAAGTATGCGCACCAGATCCCGGATTTCGAGGCGCGCAAGCCGGAGCTGAACCTGGCCGAGACGCCGGCGGCGGAGACCGATCCGCTGGCCGGGGAGATCCTCGAGCTGCTGGGCCGGATCACCGAATGGAAGGAACCGGTCAAGCGCGGGCTGCGGGTGTGGGACGACAAGGAGTTCTTCCAGTCACTCGACCGCCAGTTCCGCCAGAAGAAGAGCCTGTCTCCCCGCCAGACCGCGGCGATGCGCAAGATGGCCTCGCGCTATGCCGCGCAGATTCCCGGGTTTGCCGATCATGCCGAGCGGCTCAACCTGCGGGCGGGTGGCAAGAAGAAAGCCGACGAGGAATAAGGCGTGGCACGAGATTGGTGATTCAACTTTCAACTTCCAACTTCCAACATTCAACGTTCAACATGCACTGTTCGCGGGCGAAAAAAGATCATCTGTTGGAAGCTGAGTGTTGAACGTTGGAAGTTGAACGTTGGACGTTGTACGTTGAATCTTACCTCTTCATGCAAGCCCGATCCCGCGATGGCGGCCTTCACCGTGCACCTGCGCGGCGAACGCGACGCGTCCGAGCACACCATCACCAACTACCTGATGGATGTGCGCCAGTTCATCGCGCTGCAGTGGGGCGCCGATGCGGCACCTCCGTTCGACTGGAAGGGCGTTGACCGGTTCGCCGCGCGGCGTTTCCTCGTCCACCAGCAGAAACACGACCGGGCGGCCACGACCACGCGGCGCAAGCTGTCGAGCCTGCGTTCCTTCTACAAGTTCCTGATGCGCGAGGGCCATGTGCCGGGCAATCCGTTCAGCGGCCTTGTCCTGCCCAAGTTGTCGCGCCGCCTGCCCAAGCTGCTCAGCGTGGAGGAGGTCGGGCGGTTGCTCAACGCGCCGTTCCTGATCGAGGTCGAGGAGGGCGGGGCGCGGCCGGGCACGTGGGGGCGGTATGCCCGTGACCGCGATGTCGCGATCCTCGAACTGCTGTACACCACCGGGGCGCGGTTGAGCGAGATCGCCCTGCTCGCCGAGGACCAGCTCGACCTGGCCACCGGGGTCATGATCGCGCGGGGCAAGGGCAAGAAGGAGCGGATGTGCCCGCTGGGCAGTCCGGCGATCAAGGCCCTGCGCCGCGCCCTCGAGGCGCGGGACGGCGTGTGGGCCGGGTGGGGGCGGGCCGGGCGTCCGCCCGCCTTGTTCCTCAACAAGAACGGGGGGCGGCTCACCCCGCGCTCGATCGAGCGGATGATGAAAAAGTACCTCGTCCACGCGGGGTTGAACCCGGCCTTGTCGCCGCATGCGCTGCGCCACAGTTTCGCCACCCACCTGCTCGATGCCGGGGCCGACCTGCGCAGCGTGCAGGAGCTGCTCGGCCACGCCAACCTGTCCACCACGCAAATCTACACGCACATTACAGTTGAACGTTTACGCGAAGTATACGACAAAGCGCATCCGAAGGCCCGCTTATGATCTGGATCCTGTACAACCTGTTGTTCGTCCTGGTGTTCCCGCTGCTGCTGCCGCATTACCTGCTGCGCATGCGCAAACGCGGGGGGTATGCGCGCGATTTCGGCCAGCGGCTGGGCCGCTACAGCGACGACACGCTGCTGCAGCTTGGCGGGGAGCGCCGGATCTGGATCCATGCGGTCAGCGTGGGCGAATTGTATGTCGCGTTGCGGCTGATGCAGGAGTGGCGCGAGCGCGAGCCGGGCGTGCTGTTCGCGCTGACCACGACGACCTCGACGGCCTACGGCATCGCCCAGCGGGAGTTGTCGGCGCCGGACGTGGTGTTGTATTTCCCGGTCGATTTCCCGCCGGTGATGAAACGCGCCTTCGACGTGATCAATCCGCGTGCGGTGGTCCTGGTCGAGGTCGAGTTGTGGCCGAACCTGATCCGCATGGCGCGGGCGAGGGGGGTCCCGATGCTGCTGGTCAACGGGCGGATCAGCGACCGGTCGTTCAAGGGCTACCAGCGGTTGCGGATGCTCACGACGCGCCTGCTGCCGGAGTTCGAGCTGATCGGTGCGCAGTCGGAGGAGGACCGTCGCCGGTTCGTGCTGCTCGGGGCGGATCCGCGGCTCACCTTCAACTTCGGCAGCGCGAAGTACGATGTCGCCCTGGCCACGCCGGTCGGGGAGGGCGAACGCACGCTCGACCTGATGCGCTATTCGGGCATCACGCCGGACCAGCTGGTTCTGCTCGGCGGGTCCACCTGGGAGGGCGAGGAGGATGCGATGGTCGACCTGTACCGCGGGCTCAAGACGCGGTACCGCAACCTCGTGCTGCTGCTCGCGCCGCGCCATGTCGAGCGGGTACCGGCGATCATCGAGCAGCTCAAGCCGCGGGTCGGCAAGATCGTGCGGCGTTCGACGATCAAGGAACGTCCGGCCATCCTGCCCGCGTCGCCGCCGGACGTGTTCCTGATCGACACCACCGGGGAGCTCAAGCACTTCTACGCGCACGCCGACATCATCTTCATCGGCAAGAGCCTCACCCAGCACGGCGGCCAGAACATCATCGAGCCGGCCCTGTACGGCAAGCCGGTGGTGGTGGGTCCGAACATGGAGAATTTCCCGGCGATCATGGAGGATTTCCTGCGCGAGGGGGCGGTGGTGCAGGTCAAGGACCTGCAGGGCTTGCGGCGCGCGGTGGACGATCTGTTGTGCGCGCCGGCCAAGCGCGAGGAGATCGGGGTGGCGGCCCGCGGGGTGGTCGAGAAGAACGCCGGTTCGCTGGGCGTGTACCTCGACCGGGTGCTCGAGTCCGGGGTGATCGGGCGTTAACGCGGAGGCGGGGGGAGCGATGGCGGAACCTTCAGGAGCGTTTTCCAACGAATACTACGCGCGGTACCAGCGGATCAAGCAGGCGGGCAAACCGTCGGGCCGGGTCAACCCGGAGCGCTTGAAGCAGAATGCCCTGTCGGCCCCGGCGGGGTGGATCGAGCAGCCGAAGGACTTCGACTGGCTGGAGAAGAACATCCCGTGCCAGGCGGCCTGTCCGGCCGGTACGGACATTCCCGGTTACCTCGATGCGGTGGCCCATGGCCGTTACGACGAAGCCTACCTGATCAACCTGCGCGACAACGTGTTCCCGGCGGTGCTCGGCCGCGTCTGCACACGCCCGTGCGAGCCGGCCTGCCGGCATGGCTGGGAGGGGTTGGGCGAGCCGGTGGCGATCTGTTTCTCCAAGCGTTCGGCGGCGGATTTCCTCGCGCGCAGCGAACCGGTGGTGCTGGCGAAGATGTTTCCGGACAGCGGTCGACGGGTCGCGGTGATCGGGGCGGGGGCGGCGGGATTGGCCGCCGCGCGCGAGTTGGCCTTGCTCGGTCATGCGGTCACGGTCTTCGAGCAGTACGACGAGCCGGGAGGGATGATGGTGCAGGGGATTCCCGAGTTCCGCCTGCCGCGGGCGCTGGTGCGCCGGGAGATCGATCAGGTGGTCCGGACCGGCGTGGAGATCCGGTGCGGGGTATCGGTCGGCCGCGATGTCGCAATGGACGAGCTGGTCGCGCAGCACGATGCGGTCATTGTCGCGGCCGGGGTGATGCAGCCGGAGAAGCCGTCGTTGCCGGGGGTGGACCTGGCCGGGGTGGACACGGGGCTTCCGTTCCTGCGGCGGGCCAACCGCGGCGAGGCGGTGACGGTCGGTCGCCGGGTCGTGGTCATCGGCGGCGGCTTCACCGCGGTCGATTGCGCGCGCATGGCGCGGCGGCTCGGGGCGGAGGAGGTGCGCATGGTGTACCGGCGCACCGAGAAGGAGATGTATATCACGCCGGGCGAGGTCGAGGAGATGCTGCACGAGGGCATCCAGTTCCAGACGCAGGCGATGCCGGTGGAAATCCTGGGCGATGCGGCGGGTCGGGTCACCGGGGTGCGCTTCGTGCGCACGGAGCCGGAGGCCACGCAGGCGGATGGACGGCGCGGGTTCCGCGCGGTCGAGGGGTCGGCGTTCGAGCTGGAAGCCGATACGGTACTGATGGCCACCGGACAGCGCCGGGACGATGGATGGCTGGGGGCGGCGGGGTATGCGCCGGTGCCGGGCCGGCATGTCACCGCGCACGGAAAGGTCTTCATCGCCGGGGATTTCCTTGGCGGGGCCGGGTCGTTGATCGAGGCGGTGGCGAGCGGCAAGGCCTGTGCCCGGGTGGTCGATCAGCGGCTCAGCGGGACGGTGCGGGTCAAGGAGCTCGGGTTGGTCGAGGCGGCGGAGTCGACCGGCCGGACCCGGGCGATGGATGCGATCCCGCGGCAGCCGATGCCGGTGCTCGCCGAGGCGGCCCGTACCCGCACGGCCGAGGTCGAGAGGGGGTACGGCGACGAGGCGGCGCGCACCGAGGCGTCTCGCTGCTACCTGTGCCATTACAAGTTCGAGATCGACAACGACCTGTGCATCTATTGCGACCGCTGCCTCAAGGTCAAGCCGGTCGAGGGCTGCATCGTCAAGGTCAAGAACCTGATCCACGACGCGGAGGGCCGGATCACCGGATACGTTCCCTCCACGGGTAGCAAAGATTACAACATGCTGTATATTGACCAATCACAGTGCATCCGGTGCGGGGCCTGCCGGGACGTCTGCCCGGTAGAGTGCATCTCCCTGCAGAAGGTGTCGCGCAAGAGCGTGTGCATAGGATAAGGAGAACGAACATGAAGGGTTGGATCATGGGAGTGTTGGCATGGGTCGCCGGGGTGGCTCCGGCGTTGGCGTTGGGGGTGGGGGACAAGGTGCCGGAGATCGCGGTGCCGTCGACCTCGGGCAGCACGGTCACGGTGGGCGCCCCGGGTGGCGGCTGGCGCGTGGTGTATTTCTATCCCAAGTCGTTCACGCCGGGTTGCACCTCGCAGGCCTGCGGGTTGCGCGACCAGTACCAGGATTTCGCCACGCGCGGGGTGGCGATCTACGGGGTCAGCACCGACGACCTCGACAAGCAGAACAAGTTCAAGGCCGAGCATAAACTGCCGTTCGACCTGCTCGCCGACAAGGACAAGGCGTTGAGCGAGGCGTTCGGGGTGGTCGGCATGATGGGCTTCAGCAAACGGGTCACCTTCATCATCAATCCCGAGGGCGTGGTTACCGACGTCATCGATTCCGTCTCCGTCTCCAGCCACGCCAACGACGTGCTCGCGCTGCTCCAGCAGCGGATGAATCCATAGCGCGCGCCCCGAGCGGGCGGCGCGGAAGGGGTTTCGGGTGTCAGGTTTCGGTGTTCGGGGGAGGATTGATGCCGGTTTGTGCCTTGTGTGCATGATCTCTGCAACCCGGAATCGAGGATGGAACCGCTGATAGCGCGGATAGTCGCGGATGGTTTCATCTAATGATTTCTTCGGTACGATCTGAAGGTTTTGCGGAATCCTCAAGGTCTCGATAAGAAAACCCTTCACATCTGCGTTATCCGCGTAATCCGCGGTTCAACAATTGCTTTTTCGAGGTCGTTGTCAGTGCCCCCACCACGTGGACGGTTTGGCGTTCGTCGGTCGGTTAGGAATCGATGAGAAACCTCGGGCTGGTCGTTTTTGCTTTCCTGCGCTCGGGTACCCGGTAAGCTGGTAAGCCAAGTTCGCATCCCAAGGAATGTGCCGATGAACGACCCCGTAAACCGCAAGCTGTTCAGTTTGCCCCAGCCGTACGAGGATCCGTTCCGCAAGCGGATCTTCTCGGTCGTTGGTGGCGCGATTGAAAAGGTGCTGGCGATCGACAAGATCAACCACATCTACTTCAGCGCGGCGGATGCGGTGCCGGAGCAGGGTTCCACGCATTTCGCCGACCGGATCCTCGACACCATGGAGGTCGACTACGATGTGTCGGAGAGCGACCTCGAACGCATCCCGCGCACCGGGCCGGTGGTGGTGGTGGCCAACCATCCGTTCGGCGGGTTGGAGGGGTTGATCCTCGCCTCGCTGCTCAAGTCGGTGCGTCCGGACGTCAAGTTGATGGCGAATTTCCTGCTCGAGCGGATCCCGGACCTGCGCGACTTCTTCATCTTCGTCGATCCGTTCGGGCGGGCCGGTTCGGCCAAGGCGAACATCAAGCCGCTCAAGGAGACCATGGCCTGGTTGCGCGGCGGCGGCATGCTCGGGGTGTTCCCGGCCGGCGAGGTGTCCAGCATGCAGGTCCGCAAGGGCGCGGTGGAGGATCCGCCGTGGAGCGCGACGATCGCGCGGATCGTGCAGAAGGCCGAGGTCCCGGTGTTGCCGGTGTACTTCGTCGGCACCAACAGCCTGATCTTCCAGATGCTCGGATTGGTGCATCCGCGCTTGCGCACCGCGATGCTGCCCAAGGAATTCGTCAACAAGCAGAACAAGGTCATCCACATGCGGGTCGGCAACCTGATCCCGCACAGCAAACTGGCCGGGTTGGGCGAGCAGGAGTTGATCGACTTCCTGCGGGTGCGCACCTACCACCTCAAGAACCGCAAGGACGCGACCGGGCAAAAAAAAAGACGCCTGCACCTGCCGGTGAGGATCACCCGCCCAAAACCTGAACACGAACCGGTGGTGGCGGCGGAGCCGACGGAGGTCCTGGCGGCCGAGTTGTACGGCTTGGCACCAAAGCAGAAGTTGCTGGAAAGCGGGTCGATGGAGGTCTATTACGCCGAGGCGCGGCAGATCCCGCACCTGCTGCGGGAGATCGGCCGGCTCCGCGAGATCACCTTCCGCGAGGTCAACGAGGGCACGGGGTTGTCGATCGACCTCGACCGGTTCGACGACTACTACGTCCACGTCTTTATCTGGCAGAAGGAGAAGCGCGAGGTGGTGGGGGCGTACCGGTTGGGCAAGTCCGACCGGATTTTCGAGGCGCTCGGCAAGAAGGGGCTCTACACCAGCACCTTGTTCAAGTACCGCAAGAAACTGCTCAAGAAGATCAGCCCGGCACTGGAGATGGGTCGTTCGTTCATCCGCCGCGAGTACCAGCGCAGCCACGCCGCGTTGCCGACCTTGTGGAAGGGGTTGGCTCACTACATCGCGGCCAATCCCGATTACAAGATCCTGTTCGGGCCGGTCAGCATCAACAGCGAGTACCAGACCACCTCGCGGCAGTTGCTGGTCAGTTTCCTCAAGCAGAACGAATCCTTGCCGGACCTCGCCAAGCTGGTCAAACCGCGGAAGCCGATGCGGGTCAATCCGATCCGGAAGTGGAACTTGCGCAAGGTCAAGACCTCGGTCAAGGACCTCGACGATGTCGAATCGCTGATTGCCGACATCGAGTCCAACCTGACCGGGGTGCCGATCCTGTTGCGCCAGTACCTGCGGCTGGGCGGCAAGTTGCTCGCGTTCAACATCGATCCGGACTTCAGCTACGTGCTCGACGGGTTGATCCTGGTCGATCTCACCAAGACCGAGCCCAAGGTGCTCGACCGGTACATGGGTCGGGACAAGCGCGATGCCTTCCTGGCCTACCACGGGGTCACACTGGCGGCGGTCCCGGCCGGCAAGGGGGAGGCGTGAAGCCTTCGGACGTGTTCGGCATCGTGGTGCGAACCTTCGGGTTGTACCTGATCATCTGGGGGTTGTGGAACATCCTCTCGCTGGCCATCGAGGTGGTTTCCCTGCTGGCCGCCCTGATCAACGACGAATCGCTCGACCTGCTCACCAAGCTCTACTACCTGCTCTCCGGAACCGGCGCTACCCTGGTGGGATTTTTCCTGCTGGCCCGGGCGGATGCGGTGGTGCGGTGGGCCTACCGGCACGACCGGCCGGTGGTCCTCAAACCGCCCGCGCCACCGCCGCGCGATCCAACCGATCCCGTCATCTGAACAACAGTCGAAGACAGGTGTTTTCGACGAAACAGATCGTGGCGTGACGAAACGAAGAGCGCCGATAAAGTTCAAGTCGGAATACACTGTTCGAGATGATGGCATCGTAATGGATCCTGGGAGGACCCGGATCGACTTCAAGTTCCCGCGAGAACACAGGGCGAACCACGATCTATGCTGATTGGGAAAATCGCGGAAAAGCATTGGTCGGCTATTTTCACCTATCGCAAAGAACGTGTACGCATCGTTTCGGTCCGTCGATCTCGGACAGATGAGGTGAATGCCTATGAAAACTGAGGAATTCGACAAAAAGTTTGATAAACGTGAGGACCTATCAAAGTACTTGGATTTCTCCAAGGCGACACGTCCCGGCCGAGAGCAGAAACGGGTTAACGTCGATTTCCCGGTTTGGATGATTCAGTCTCTCGATCGCGAGGCTACACGCTTGGGAGTACCTCGACAGTCCATCATCAAAGTATGGATTGCGGAGAGACTCGAAGAAAAAGCACACGCTTGAACAAGAGAATGCAACGTGTGCCGGCAGAGCACACCCGAATCGGGTGGCTCTGCGGCTGGTCGTTGATTTCAAGTCGGCTCTAGAGCATGGGTGGGAATCTGAAGGCAGGCGTCAGGCCGCGTGGTGGCGCCGGGCGAGCGGGGTGAGGGCTTGTGTTTCGGAGGTCGGGTGGCCGTCGTCATGGGTGAGTGCCCGGGTACCGCGGCAGCGCGAACACCCAGCGCGTTGGGGGCCATACGTTCCAACGTGGAGGGGCGGGCCTGCGGTGCGGGATGGAGGTCTGAAGCGAGAGCAGAACCCGTGTCGATATGGGTGTAGAAGTGGGTGTACGAGTAGGTGGGTTCGTTGTCGTAGTCGCACACCCACTCGTACACGCATATCCTTGTCGGGCCGTCCGTTCGCGACCTTTTACACTTGCGGCGGCCTACAGGCTGGCCTATGTTAGCCCGCTTTGATTTCAGGAGCCCCAGATCATGAACATACACGTTGAGGTCGTTGGACCTTGCCGCAAACAAGTCAGCATTGAAGTGCCTGCCGAGCAGGTGCAAACCACGATTTCCGAGATTGTTAGCGGGTATCAGCGCTATGCGCGCATCCCCGGTTTCCGCGTCGGCAAGGCCCCGGTGGACCTGGTCAAGCGCCACTTCCGCAAGGACATCCTGAAGGAAGCCAAGGAACGATTGATCCCGGGCGGCTACCAGGCGGCCCTGCAGCAGGAGAAGCTGAAGGTGGCGAACGTGATCGACGTGACCGAGTCCGATCCGGTGGAAGGCATGCCGTTCGGCTTCCAGATCACCGTGGACGTCGTCCCTGATTTCGAGCTGCCCGCGTACAAGGGCATCCGCGTCGAGGCCCAGCCGGCCGACGTGACCGAGCAGGCGATCGACGAGGTGGTTGACCGGATGCGCGACCGCATGGCGAGTTTCGTGGCCGAGGAAGGCCGGGTGGCCGGGAAGTCCGACCGCGTCATGGTGAACTACACGGCGACGGTGGACGGGCAGCCGCTGGATCTCGGCAACAGCAACCTCGGGGTGCTGGCCAAGGCGGAGAATTTCGGCGTGATCCTCGATCCGGAGTACAGCTTCATTCCCGAGTTCGTGGACGGGCTGACCGGGGCCAAGGCGGGCGAGCACCGCACCGTGGTGGCGAACTTCGACGAAAAGTTCGTCGAGAAGTCGCTGGCCGGCAAGCAGGCCACCTACGCGGTGGAGGTCCTGGCGGTCGAACGCAAGCAGCTTCCGGAATTGACCGAGGAGTTCCTCAAGACGATGGGTGCCGAGTCGGTGGCGGCGATGCGCCAGCGCATCAAGGACGACCTGGCGCGGATGAAGAGCTCGCAGGAGGAGCGCCGGGTGCAGGACGAGATCTGCAAGAAGCTGCTCGAGGAGACGGTGATGAACCTGCCCGAGTCGATCGTGCAGCGCCGCACCGCCGAGGAAGTGTACGACGTGGTCGAGTACAACTCGGAGCGCGGCGTGGACCGCGAGGTCATCGAGCAGAACCGCGAGCAGATCTTCGCCAACGCGGCCAAGACCGCCGAGGAGAAACTGAAGATCCGCTACATCCTGCTCAAGATCGCCGAAGCCGAGAAGATGACGGTCACCGAGGCCGAGATCGACGGCTTCATCCGCACCATGGCCCTGCGCGAACGCAAGGACCCGGCCAAGGTAAAGGAGAACATCGTCAAGAACAACCGGCTGGCCGATGTCCGTGACGACCTGCTGGCCTCGAAGTCGCTGAAGATGCTGGCCGACCTGCAGAAACCCCAGGCGGCGGCGGTCTGAACCGTTCCATAGACAAGGAGCATTCCATGAACAATTCCGTGTTGGTTCCGATGGTGATCGAGCAGACCGGCCGCGGCGAGCGCGCCTTCGACATCTATTCGCGCCTGCTCAAGGAGCGCATCATCTTCATCGGCACGCCGATCAACGATGACATCAGCAACCTGGTCATCGCCCAGATGCTGTTCCTGCAGAGCGAGGACGCCGAGAAGGACATCAACCTCTACATCAACTCGCCGGGCGGGTCGGTCACCGCCGGACTGGCCATCTACGACACGATGCAGTTCGTGAAGTGCCCGGTGACGACCTACTGCGTCGGCCAGGCGGCCAGCATGGGCGCGGTGTTGCTCGCCGCCGGTGCGCCGGGCAAGCGGTTCGCGCTGCCCAATGCGCGCATCATGATCCACCAGCCGTGGGGCGGGGCGCAGGGGCAGGCGACGGACATCAGCATCCAGGCCCAGGAGATCCTGCGCTTGCGCGACCGGCTGAACGAGATCCTCGCGCACCATTGCGGCAAGTCGGCCGCGGACATCAGCCGCGACACCGACCGCGACAATTTCATGTCCTCGGAGGAGGCGAAGAAGTACGGGTTGATCGACTCGGTGCTCGCGCGTTCCGCCCCCGAGAAGAAGGACAAGTAAGGAATGTCCACCCGGGCGGAACAACCGAAGTGCTCGTTCTGCGGCAAGGCGCAGACCGAGGTCGAGAAACTGATCGCCGGTCCGGGCGTGCACATCTGCGACCAGTGCGTGGAGTTGTGCGGGTCGCTGCTGAACCGGGAAGGTGCGGAGACCCGCCGCACCCGCAAGCCGAAATCGGCCGAGGTCGCGGTGCCCAAGCCGCACGAGATCAAGGCCGCGCTCGACCAGCATGTCATCGGCCAGGACCACGCCAAGAAGGTCCTGTCGGTCGCGGTGCACAACCACTACAAGCGGATCCGGCACAGCCAGGGCGGGAACCTCGGCGACGACGTGAAGATCGAGAAGAGCAACGTGCTGCTGATCGGTCCGACCGGCAGCGGCAAGACGCTGCTGGCCAAGACGCTGGCCCAGATCCTCGACGTGCCGTTCAGCATGTCGGATGCGACGACGCTGACCGAGGCCGGGTATGTCGGCGAGGACGTGGAGAACATCCTGCTGCGGCTGCTCCAGTCCTGTGAATTCAATGTCCAGCGGGCCGAGATGGGGATCATCTACATC
>ERZ761607.3388-NODE-3388-length-15546-cov-5.796656_pt1 | contig 15546 bp, 17 predicted proteins | sample MGYA00511164_ERZ761607 | MGnify/ENA primary metagenome ERZ761607 (study PRJEB28899, sample SAMN02445080) | bioreactor sludge metagenome | biome: EBPR sludge | place: Australia: Brisbane, Thorneside Wastewater Treatment Plant | collected 2011-06-22 ...
CCCCCAGAGCACGACGCCGCAGGCGACGAGGACAACACCGCCGCCGAGGACGACGAGCAGGATGCCGGCGGCTGCGGAGGCGGCCGACGCCCAGAGCACCGGGGCTCGGCCGAACCGGTCGAGCACCACCGGACCGCCGATCCGACCGAGGGTCATCGCGGAGACGAACGCGACGTACCCGGTGACGCCGACCCAATGGGCGACGTCGTACCCGTCGATGAGCGCAAGCGACAGCCAGTCACCGGCAGCGCCTTCGGCGACGGTGAAGGCGAGGACCATGACGCCGATCGCGATGGTGCGGGGCTCGAGCCACGCCGAGCGGGCCGGGCCGGACGAGGTCTTCTCCTCTTCGGCCGGCAGGAACGCGCGGGTTCCACGGAGGCACAGCACCACCGCGAGTGCGCCGAGCACGCCGAGGTGGACGACCATGGGAACCGACAGCGCGGCCATCGGTACGCCGATCACCGCACCCGCGATCGCACCGAGGCTGAACGCCGCATGGAACCGCGGCATGATCGAGCGACCGAGGCCACGCTCGACTTCGGCACCCTCGACGTTCATCGCGACGTCCCAGATGCCCACGCCGATGCCGTAGGTGAACAGCCCGATCGCGGCCAAGGGCACCAGCCCGATGGGGCCCGCGCCGAGTGCAGCCACGGTCAGGCCGGTCGCCGCGCACACCGCACCCCAGCGCACCACCCAGCCGGCCGACCACCGATGGATGAGCGCGCCGGCGGACGGCAGCGCGATCACCGAGCCGGCCGCGATCGTGAGCAGCAGCAGCCCGAGGGAGCCGTTGGACAGGGACAGCCCGGATCGCAGGTCCGGGATCCGGGAGACGAGGGAGGCGAAGAGCAGCCCGTTGAGCGCGAACGCGAGGACCACGGCGTTGCGTGCCGCAAGGACTCCCGAGGCCGAGGTAGCCGAGGAACCGGTCAGCGCGACCAGTCCGTCCCGGGCGGCCTGGCCTCCAGCCAGGCCTGGAAGCCGGTGAGGGAGTCCCGACTCATGGCCAGCTCGACACGGCCCTGGGGGCTCTGGCAGTCGACCACGAGATGCTCGGGATAGAGCACGGTCCGCTCCGGTCCCTCCGGCTCACGCACCGCGTCGTAGGAGAGCCCGGCGCGATCCCAGGCGCGCTTGGGCCGCGGGGCCAGGGTGAAGATCCGGAACCACTGCAACTCCTCGCCGGAGTAGCGGCCCAAGCCCAGGAGCCAGCCGCGGCCCGGCTCCTCGCCGGGCCGCATCCGGTGACTCAGCTCGAACGTGCCCCCGTGCCTGGAGAGGACCCGTCGGCGTACGACGAGCAGCAGGCCGTAGAGCAGGACGAGGAGCACCAACAGGCCGGCTGCATCGAGCAGCTCCAACCAGAGCGGCACTCCCCCATCCTTCCAGCCCCTGCCCGGTGAGGGGCGAGCGCGCTCTCCCCCTACGAGGAACTCGTGTCTCTCTCGACCAGCCGGATGCGAGCTTCGGCGAGCCGAATGGCCCGCTCCTGATCCGAACCCTCGGTCAGATGCCCGGCCTTCGCGGCCTCCAGCTCCGCCCGCGCCTCGTCGACGTCGACCTCGGTGGCCAGCTCGACGCGCTCGGCCAGGATCGAGACCCGGTCGTTGGCCACCGAGAGGAAGCCACCATCGGTCACGGCGAAGGTGGTGTGCCCACCCTCCGCCGTGATCTCGACGATCGCCTCCGAGAGCACCGAGAGGACCGGCGCGTGACCGCGAAGCACGCCGATGTCGCCATCGACGGTCTTCGCCTTGACCATGGTGGCCTCGCCCGACCACACCATGCGGTCGGCCGCGACGAGTTCCACCGTGAGTGCGTCAGCCATGGGTCACAGGCTCTTCTGGATTTCGTCCCACTTGCGCTCGACGTCGTCCAGACCGCCGCACATGAAGAACGCCTGCTCGGCCACGTGGTCGTAGTCGCCGTCGGCGATCTTGTTGAACGCCTCGACCGTCTCGGCCACCGGGACCGTCGAGCCCTCAAGACCGGTGAACTGCTTGGCGACGTAGGTGTTCTGCGAGAGGAACCGCTGGATCCGGCGCGCCCGCGAGACGATGATCTTGTCCTCCTCGGAGAGCTCGTCGACACCGAGGATCGCGATGATGTCCTGGAGCTCCTTGTTGCGCTGGAGGATCTGCTTGATCCGGATCGCGCAGTCGTAGTGCGACTGGCCGATGTACTCGGCCGAGAGGATCCGCGACGTCGAGGTCAGCGGGTCCACGGCCGGGTAGATGCCGAGCGAGGCGATCTCACGAGAGAGCTCGGTGGTGGCGTCGAGGTGCGCGAACGTCGTCGCGGGCGCCGGGTCGGTGTAGTCGTCTGCCGGCACGTAGATCGCCTGCAGCGAGGTGATCGAGTGACCGCGGGTCGAGGTGATCCGCTCCTGCAGGGTGCCCATCTCGTCGGCCAGGTTGGGCTGGTAGCCCACGGCCGACGGCATCCGACCGAGAAGGGTGGATACCTCGGAGCCGGCCTGGGTGAACCGGAAGATGTTGTCGATGAACAGCAGCACGTCCTGGTTCTGGACGTCGCGGAAGTATTCGGCCATGGTCAGCGCGGACAGCGCGACCCGCAGCCGGGTGCCCGGCGGCTCGTCCATCTGGCCGAAGACCAGCGCGGTCTGGCCGATGACGCCGGCCTCTTCCATCTCGACGATGAGGTCGTTGCCCTCGCGGGTGCGCTCACCCACTCCGGCGAACACCGACACACCACCGTGGTCGCGCGCGACCCGGGCGATCATCTCCTGGATCAGCACGGTCTTGCCGACGCCTGCGCCGCCGAACAGGCCGATCTTGCCGCCCTGCACGTACGGCGTGAGCAGGTCGATGACCTTGATGCCGGTCTCGAACATCTCGGTCTTGGACTCGAGCTGGTCGAAGGCCGGCGCCTTGCGGTGGATGCTCCACCGCTCCTTGACGTCGAGGGTCTCGCCCTCCTCGAGGTTGAGGGCGTCGCCCTCCATGTTGAAGACCTTGCCGAGCGTCACGTCGCCGACCGGCACCGTGATCGGCGAGCCGGTGTCGCGCACCTGGGCGCCCCGGACCAGGCCGTCGGTGGGCTTCAGCGAGATCGCGCGGACCATGCCGTCGCCGATGTGCTGAGCGACCTCGAGCGAGAGGGTCGAGGTCTCGCCGCCGAGCTCGAGGTCGACCTCGAGCTTGTTGTAGATGTCGGGCATCGCGTCGACGGGGTACTCCACGTCGACGACCGGCCCGATCACGCGCGCGATGCGCCCGGTGGCGCCAGCGGTGGTGTCGGTGGTCTCCTCGACCGTTGCAGTCATCTGTCTCTCTCCCTACCTAACCCGATTACTGGGCATCTGCCTGGGCGTCGGCGAGCGCGTTGACGCCACCGACGATCTCGCTGATCTCCTGGGTGATGCCGGCCTGACGGGCCTGGTTGGCTACCCGGGTGTACTTCTTGATGAGCTCGTCGGCATTGTCGGTCGCCGACTTCATCGCCTTCTGGCGGGCCGCGAGCTCGGAGGCCGCGGCCTGGAGCAGCGCGTAGAAGATCCGGCTCTGGACGTACTGCGGCAGCAGCGCGTCCAGCACTGCCTCCGCCGACGGCTCGAACTCGTAGAGCGGCAGAACCTCCGACGCCTCGGGCTTCTCCTCGCCCTCGACCACCTCGAGCGGCAGGAGCCGGATCGCGGTGGGCTCCTGGGTCAGCATCGAGCGGAACCGGGTGTAGACGACGTGCACCTCATCGACGTCACCGGGCTCGCCCGGGTCCTTGACGAAGCTGTCGATCAAGGTCCGGCCGATCTCTGCGGCCGCGTCGTAGGACGGCTGGTCGCTGAAGCCGGTCCAGGTCTGCACCACGGGGCGCTGGCGGAACTTGAAGTAGGCCTCGCCCTTGCGGCCGGTGATGTAGTAGTCGATCTCCTTGCCCTCCGCGCGCAGCCGCTCGGAGAGCCGCTCGGCCTCCTTGAGCACGCTCGAGGAGTACGCGCCGGCCAGACCACGGTCACTGGTGACGATGAGGACGGCGGCCCGCTTCGGGTCCTCCTCCTCCTTGGTCAGCGGGTGGTTGACGTTGGAGAAGGTCGCGACCGCGGAGACGGCGCGGGTGAGCTCACGGGCGTACGGCGCAGCCGCCGCAGCCCGCTGCTGCGCCTTGATGATGCGCGACGCAGCAATGAGCTCCATGGCGCGCGTGATCTTCTTCATCGACTCCGTCGACTTGATCCGCGCGCGGTACTCACGCAGCGATACAGCCATGAGTTAGCTCAGCCTCGCTTCTGCTTGACGATCTGCTCCTGCTCGAGCTCGTCGTCCTCCATGGCCTCTTCCTTGACCTGGTCGCCCACGTGGATCGAGCCACCCTCGGAGGTCTCGAACTGGTCGACGAACGAGTCGTAGGCCTCGGTCAGCGACGACTCGGTGGAGTCCTCGAACTTCTGAGTGTCACGGATCGCCGCGAGCACGTCGTCGTGGGACCGCTTGAGGTAGTCGATGAACTCGCGCTCGAAGCGGGCCACGTCCTCGGTCGGCACCTTGTCCAGGCGGCCGGTGGTGCCGATCCAGAGCGAGACGGTCATCTCGTCGAGCGGGTAGGGAGAGTACGCCGGCTGCTTGAGCAGCGCCATCAACCGCTGGCCGCGGTCGAGCTGCTGGCGCGAGGCCGCGTCGAGGTCGGAGGCGAACATGGCGAACGCCTCCATCGCGCGGAACTGCGCCAGGTCGACCTTGAGCGAGCCGGTGACCGCCTTCATCGCCTTGGTCATCGCGGCACCGCCCACGCGCGAGACCGAGATGCCGACGTCGATGGCCGGCCGCTGGTTGGCGGCGAACAGGTCGGACTGCAGGAAGATCTGCCCGTCGGTGATCGAGATGACGTTGGTCGGGATGTACGCCGAGACGTCGTTGGCCTTGGTCTCGATGATCGGCAGCCCGGTCATGGAGCCCGCGCCCAGCGCGTCGGAGAGCTTCGCGCAGCGCTCGAGGAGCCGGCTGTGCAGGTAGAAGACATCGCCCGGGTAGGCCTCGCGGCCCGGCGGGCGGCGCAGCAGCAGCGAGACCGCGCGGTAGGCCTCGGCCTGCTTGGTCAGGTCGTCGAAGATGATCAGGACGTGCTTGCCGTCGTACATCCAGTGCTGGCCGATGGCCGAGCCGGTGTAGGGCGCGAGGTACTTGAACCCGGCGCTGTCCGAGGCCGGTGAGGCCACGATCGTGGTGTATTCGAGCGCGCCGGCCTCCTCGAGGGCTGCGCGCACCGAGGCGATGGTCGAGCCCTTCTGGCCGATCGCGACGTAGATGCACCGGACCTGCTTGGTCGGGTCGCCGGACTCCCAGTTCTGCTTCTGGTTGATGATCGTGTCGATCGCGATCGTGGTCTTGCCGGTCGCGCGGTCGCCGATGATCAGCTGGCGCTGGCCACGGCCGATCGGGGTCATCGAGTCGATCGCCTTGATGCCGGTCGCCAGCGGCTCGCTCACCGACTGGCGCTGCATGACACCGGGAGCCTGCAGCTCGAGCGCGCGGCGCTCGCTGGACTCGATCTCACCGAGGCCGTCGATCGGGGTGCCGAGCGGGTCGACCACGCGGCCCATGAAGCCGTCGCCGACGGGGACCGAGAGGATCTCGCCGGTGCGGCGAACGCTCTGGCCCTCTTCGATGCCCTCGAAGTCACCGAGGATGACGACGCCGATCTCACGGGTGTCGAGGTTGAGGGCGATGCCCAGGGTGCCGTCCTCGAACTCCAGCAGCTCGTTGGCCATCGCCGAGGGGAGCCCGGACACCCGCGCGATGCCGTCACCGGCGGTCGCGACCGTGCCGACCTCCTCCTTGGCTGCCGCCGAGGGCTTGTAGTCGTCGACGTACTTCTGGAGCGCGTCCCGGATCTCCTCCGGGCGGATGGAGAGCTCCGTCATGTTGATGCCCCTCTCACAGGGATTGAGTCCTTGGGTGTCTGCGTCGTTTGGGTCTGGGTGGTGGTTCAGCCGGCCAGCCGGCGGCGGGCGTCATCGAGCCTGCTGACCACGGTGCCGTCGATGACGTCGTCGCCGATCTCGACCCGCAGGCCGCCGATCAGGGACGGGTCGACGACCACGTGCAGCTGGACGTCCTTGCCGTACTGCCGGCCGAGCGCCGCGGTCAGCCGCGACTGCTCGTCGGCGGACAGCTCGTGTGCGGTGTGCACGGTGGCGACCGCTTCGGAGAGCGCCTCGGCCGCTTGGTCGAGGTAGTCCTGCAGCGCGGCCTCCACGGTCCCCCGGCCCCGGTTCACGGCCTGGCCCACGAGGACAGTCGTGGCCGGGAGGGTGTGCCCCTCGATCAGGCCGAGGAGCAGCTTGCGGCGGTCCTCCACGCTCCGCGAGGTGTCTGCCAGCGCGCCGCGCAGGGCGACGTCGTTGTCGATCATCCGCTTGACCGCGAAGAGCTCATCACCGACCTGCTTGCCGTGGGCACCGGCCGAGCGGACCGTGGCGGCGACCGCCAGCCGCTCGAGCGCCTCGGGCAGGTCGGTCGCCGAGATCCAGCGTCGACCGGCGGCCTCGGCCACCAGCTTCAGCGCGGGCTCGGCGAGCGCGTTGCCGAAGACCGCCCGGGCCAGACCCGTCCGGGCCTCGCCCTCGACCGAGTTGTCGGTCAGGGCGCGGCGCAGGGCTGCGTCGCGGTGTACGACCGTGGCCACACCGAAGAGCTGCGACCCCAGGGTCGCCGCCTCCTCCAGGGTCCGCGTGCCGCTCGCCTGCTGATCGAGGTCGGCGAGGGCGTCGGCAGAGGCTCCGCGCAGCATCAGGACGGCGCTCCGTTCCGAGCCTGCTCGCTGGTCTCGAGCGACTCGAGATCGGCGAGGAACCGGTCGACCACGCGACCGCTGCGCTCGTCGTCCTCGAGGGCCTCACCCACGATGCGCCCGGCGAGGGACGTCGCGAGGGTGCCGACCTCGGCCCGCAGCGAGGTGAGGGCCTGCTGGCGCTCGGCCTGGATCTGGGCCTGCGCCTGATCCTTGACCTTCTGCTGCTCGACCAGAGCCTGCGCCTTGGCCTCCTCGACGATCTGCTTGCCCTGCTCGTGAGCCTCCTCGCGGATGCGGGCGGCCTCCTTGCGGGCATCAGCGATCTGCGCCTTGAACTGGGCCTCGGCCTCGTTCGCCTGCTTCTTGGCCTCCTCGGCCTCGGCGAACTCCTGGCGGATGGCGTCCTGGCGGGCGGTCATCGCCTTGTTGATCGGCGGGATGACGTACTTGGCCAGGATCCAGAACATGATCGCGAAGGCCGCGAGCTCGACGAAGAACGTCGCGTTGGGGACGAGGAAGTTGCTCGTCCCGCCTTCTTCGTCCTCGGCGGCGCTCACGACGAGCGACGTGATCAAGCTGTGCATCTGATGTCCTTCGGACTAGGAGGTGCTCAGGCGAGCACGAAGACGAACAGCGCCATGAACGCCAGGTTGATGAAGAACACCGCCTCGCACAGACCGACCGTCAGGAAGAAGATCGTCTGGAGGCGACCCTGCGCCTCGGGCTGCCGCGCCACGCCCTGGATGTAGGACGAACCGGCCAGACCGTCACCGATACCGGCACCGATCGCGCCGCCCGCCAGGGCAATGCCACCACCGATGAAGGCACCGGCGAGCTGGACTCCGGTGTCAGTTGCTGCCATTGGTTTATCTCCTCATGTGTCGCGCCGTGGGCGGCGCATCGGGGTTACCTCTTGTCGGGCCGGACCGGTCGGTCAGGCCGCGGGAACGGGGGTTGCTTCCTCGTGCTCGTGCTCGTCGTCGTGCCCGGTGCCACGGGCCATCGCGAAGTAGAGGACGGTCAGCAGGGCGAAGATGAACGCCTGGATGCCGCCGATGGCCATGTCGAAGAGCTTCCACAAGATGTTGGGCGCCCAGAACACATAGAGCGGCAGCAGCGCGATCAGGGCCAGCATGATGCCACCGGCGAAGATGTTGCCGAACAGTCGCAGGGCCAGCGTGAGCGGCTTGATGAGCTCCTCGAGCACGTTGAGCGGGAGGAGCACCGGGAACGGCTCGACGAAGTGCTTGGCGTACGCCTTGAACCCGTGCTGACGGATCCCGAAGGTCCACACGCTGACCATCACCAGCAGCGCGAGCGCGTAGGTGAGGTTGGTGTCGGCGGTGGGCGCCGGCAGCAGGTGGGTCTCGTGGTTGAGCTCGGTCGGCAGGAGCTCGAGCCAGTTGCAGAACAGGATGAAGAAGAACAGCGAGATGGCCAGCGGCGCGACGTAGGAGTGGACCCGGCCGAGGTTGTCCTCGACCTGGGTGTTGACCTGGCCGACGATCGCCTCCCAGAAGAGCTGGAGCTTGGTGGGGACGTGGTCGTGCGTGTCGCGGGTCAGGGCCCGCCGAGCCGCGAAGCCGAGGATCATCACCAGGCCACCGGCGAAGAAGGTGCCCCAGATCGTGTCGACGTTGAAGGTGAGCCCGCCGATCGTGCGGGTGACGTGGTGACCGATGGTGATCTCGGTCGAGCCGGCGTCACTCTCCCCCGTGATGGACATGATGAACGCGATCACCACGGAGACGATGGCCACGACACCGGCTCCAATGCGCCAATTGCGCAACGTCATTCGCTCTTCAGCTCCTTCAACAGGGTCACGCTGGTCATCATCAGGGCCAGCAGACGGAAGATCGCCAGGCCCAACAGGAGGCCGATGCCGTCTGGCCACAGCCAGATCGCCAGGCCCACGGCGACGGCGGTCAGGACGACGAGCCGCACCATGGTGGCGCGCATCATCTGGCCGCGGCTCGGCTGCTCACCGGAGGAGATGATCCGGAGCAGCCAGTACTCGGTGGCGAGGTGGTTGACCAGGCCGAGCGCGATGCCGATCGAGAGGCAGCCGGCCAACCGCCACTCGCCCAGCTGGCCGATGATCCAGTACGACGCGACGGCGAGGCCGAGCGCGACGAGGACGGTCTTGCGCTGGTCGCGCACCACCTTGAGCACCGAGGCGCTCTTACGGGGAGCCACGACAGGCTCCGTAGCGACATCGGTCATACGACCACCTCGTGCAACAGGGGGGTGTGCGGGTCAGCGGACGGCGGCACGGACCCGCACGGCGAAGCCGAACGCACCCGCAGCCATACCGAGGAAGACGCCGAGGATCGTGAAGACCGGAGCGGTGCCGGCCAGTTCGTCGACGACCAGGCCGAGGACCGTGCACACGACGATCGCGCCGACGAGCAGCGCCCCGAGCCCGATGAGATCGCGCCCACCCAGCCCGGCTTCGCCGGACCGCTCGGTGTGCGGCGCTTCCACGCCAGGAACCTAACACGGCACACCGCTGCCCTGAGGCGGGGAAGCGGGGCAGTCGTCATCGTTGGCGGCCGTCCTGGTCGAGGGTGAAACTGAGTGCTACCTGAGTGCTTGTGAAAACTAGCACAAAGTCCGGGAGGGGTAGCACTCCGGGGGTCAGTACCCCACCTTCTCAGCCAACTTCCTGGACAGGCAACCGGGGGGCCTTCACCCGTGGCAGCAGGAAGGTCAACAGGACGGTCACCGCGGTCATGCCGATGAGCACGCCGACCACCCACCAGCCGCTGTAGAGACTGGCCAGCACGGTGCCGAAGGCGACCAGCGCCGCCCACAGCCACATGATCAGCACCGCACGCCGTTGACTGTGCCCGATCTCGAGCAGCCGGTGGTGGAGATGCTGCTTGTCGGGCGCGAACGGCGAGCGGCCCGCGCGGGTCCGACGTACGACGGCGAGCACCAGGTCGGCGAGCGGCACGATCAGGAGCGATACGGGCAGAAGCACGGGCAGGAAGACCGGCAGTAGGCTGGCGACCGAGCCGCCGCCACCCTGACTGAGCTGCTCAGGGCTGAACTGGCCCGAGAGCGTCACGGCACTCGCCGAGAGCACGAGGCCGATCAGCATCGAGCCGCTGTCGCCCATGAAGATCCGGGCCGGATGGAAGTTGTGCACCAGGAAGCCGGCGCACACACCGGCTAGGGCCACGCTGAGGAACGCCGCGGTGGTGGCTCGGTCGGTGTAGTTGAGGCGGGTCAACGCATAGCAGAAGACGAAGAAGGCGAGCGCGCCGACGCCGACCACGCCGGAGGCCAGCCCGTCGAGGCCGTCGACCATGTTGACGGCGTTGATGGTGGCGACCACGACGAACCCGGTCAGGAGCGCGCCCTGGGCGGGATCGAGGGCGAAGACCTTGTCCTGGGCGTAGGCGAACCAGGTGAACTGGATGCCCAGTTTGATCAGCAACCCGGCCGCCAGCACCTGCGCACCGAGCTTGGTCAGCGCATCGAGCTCGAACAGGTCGTCGAGGACCCCGACCGCGCAGATCAGCGCGCCGGCGATCAGGACGACGCCGGCGTCGCGGAAGACGAACGGCCCGCTCAGCGAGAGGAACGGCAGCTCCCGGGCCACGAGGTAGGCGGCCACCAGGCCGCCCAGCATCGCCAACCCGCCCAGGTAGGGCACCGGCTCGTCGTGGACGTCGCGGTCGCGGACCCTGGCCACCGCACCGGAGCGGATCGCGATCTCGCGGGCCACGACGGTCAACAGGTAGGTCACCGCGGCGGCCACCACGAAGACGAGGATGTACTCCCTCATGCGGAGCTCACTCGGAGGAGGCCTCGCGGGGCGTGCCTAGGACATCCCCCGCCGCGGGGTCGGCCGGGAGTTCGGTGGGCGGCTCGGCGGCGTGCTTGGGGGTGTGGCGGGGGACGTCGGCGGGGCGTACTCGGCGTCCTCGATGAGCGCGTCCGGGTCGGTGACCGGGTGGCCGAGCGGCTCCAGCACCCGGTTGAGCTGGTCGACGCTGAGCGCGCCGAGCCGCAGGACCCGACCCGGCGTGGTCGTCGCATCGATGATCGTCGAGGCCTCCCCGCCGGGCGAGGTGCCACCGTCGACGATCACCTCCACCTCCTCGCCGAGCATCTCCTCGGCCTCGTCGGCCTCGATCGCCGCCGGACGGCCGGTGAGGTTGGCCGAGCTGACCGCGAGCGGGCCGGTCCGCTCGAGGATCTCGAGGGCGACCGGGTGGTCGGGCATCCGGACCGCGACCGTGCCGCGGGTGTCGCCGAGGTCCCACTGCAGCGAGGTGTGCGCGTGGCAGACCAGCGTGAGCGCGCCGGGCCAGAACTCCTCGACCAGGCTGCGCGCCCACGACGGCACCCGGACGGCGAGCGCGTCGAGCGTCGTCGCCGCCGAGACCAGCACCGGCGGGGGCATGTCGCGGCCGCGTCCCTTGGCATCGAGCAGGTCGCGCACGGCGTCCTTGTCGAACGCGTCGGCCGCCAGACCGTAGACGGTGTCCGTCGGGAGCACCACGAGGGCGCCGCGCTGGACGGCGAGGCTGGCGGCCTCGACCGCGGCCGCACGGTCGTCCTCGGTCGTGGTCGAGTAGCGCTGCACCGGCTTATCGTGCCAGCCGGGCGGTCGTGAACCGTGCACGGCCCGCCAGGTCCAGGTGGTCGCGTACGTCGGTCCAGCGCCCGGCGGCGGCCAACACGCCCGGCACCGCTTCGCCCTGGGCGTCCGCGTGCTCGACCCCCAGCACTCCCCCGGGCCGGAGCAGCTCGGCACCCCGGACCGCCAGCCTTCGGATCGCGTCGAGGCCGTCCTGACCCGAGAACAGCGCCAGGTGCGGGTCGTGATCGCGAGCCTCGGGAGCGACCGATTCCCACGCGTCGAGCGGTACGTACGGCGGGTTGCAGACCACGACGTCAACCTGGCCGAGCAGGTCGTCGAAGGCCGTGAACGCGTCACCGAGCCGCAGGTCGACCTCGGTGTCTACCAGGTTGCGCGCGGCGTACCCGTGCGCCGTCTCGTCGAGCTCGACCGCGTGGATACTCGCGCCGAACGCCTCGTCGGCCAGCGCCTTGGCGATGGCTCCTGAACCGGTGCAGAGGTCGACGACCACCAGCCCGGACGACTCGGCGACCTGCTCGATGGCCCAGCCCGCCAACAGCTCGGTCTCCGGCCGTGGCGTGAAGACTCCGGGGCCGACCTCGAGCCGTACGTGGCGGAACCACGCCTCACCGGTGAGGTGCTGCAGCGGCTCGCGACTCGCCCGGCGCGCCACAAGTGCGTCGTACCGTCGGGCGGCCTCGTCGGAGACCTCGTCGACCAGCGGGAGCTGGGACCGCTCCGTCCCGAGGGCGTGCGCCAGCAGCACCGCCGCATCGGCCTCGGGACTCGGGACCCCCGCCTCGGACAGGAGCGCGGCCGCGCGGCGTACGGCCTCCCGCGGGGTCACGACTCGAGCGCGGCCAGCCGGTCGGCCAGGTCGAGCTGCACACACGAGTCGAGGACCGGCTGCAGGTCGCCGTCGAGCACCTGGTCGAGGTTGTAGGACTTGTAGCCCGTGCGGTGGTCGGAGATGCGGTTCTCCGGGAAGTTGTAGGTGCGGATCCGCTCGGAGCGGTCGACCGTGCGGACCTGGCTGCGGCGGGCATCGCTGGCCGCCGCGTCGGCCTCCTCCTGCGCCTGCGCGAGCAGCCGGGCCCGCAGGATCCGCAGCGCCTGCTCCTTGTTCTGCAGCTGGCTCTTCTCGTTCTGGCAGCTGACCACGATACCGGTGGGCAGGTGGGTGATCCGGACCGCCGAATCGGTGGTGTTGACGCTCTGCCCGCCAGGCCCGCTGCTGCGGAAGACGTCGATGCGCAGGTCGTTCTCGTCGATCGTGACGTCGACCTGTTCGGCCTCCGGAAGGACGAGTACGCCCGCCGCGCTGGTGTGCACCCGGCCCTGCGACTCGGTGACCGGGACCCGCTGGACCCGGTGCACGCCGCCTTCGAACTTCAACAGGCCGTACGGCGCCTCGCCGGGCTCCGGAGTGCCCTTCGCCTTCACCGCGACCGTCACCGACTTGTAGCCGCCCAGGTCGGATTCGGTGGCATCGAGGATCTCGACCTTCCAGCCGCGGCGCTCGGCATAGCGGGTGTACATGCGCAGCAGGTCGCCGGCGAACAGCGCCGACTCCTCACCGCCCTCGCCGGACTTGACCTCGAGGATCGCGTCCTTGTCGTCGGCCGGGTCGCGCGGCACCAGCAACATCCGCAGCCGCTCCTCGGCGATGTGCCGCTGTTGGGTCAGGCTCTCGACCTCCGCCGCGAACTCCTCGGCCTCCTTGGCCAGCTCACGGGCGGCCTCGAGGTCGTCGCCGAGGGTGTCCCACTCCTGCCTGGCGGCCAGGATCCGACTCAGCTCGGCGTAGCGCTGGTTGAGCTGCTTGGCCAACCGCGGGTCGGCGTGCGTCTCGGGCGCGCCGAGCTGCTGCTCCAGCTCGGCGTGCTCCTGCGCCAGCGTGTTGACTGCCTCGAACACCGCTGCTGCCCCTCTCCTCGGTCATCTACTGCCGTGTGCCGAAATCACGAGCGCCGACCCATGCCCTGGGGCACGGGTCGGCGCTAGGGAGAAGCTACTTGTCTGCGTCCTTCTTCTGGGAGGCAGCCTTGGCGTAGCGGGCCTCGAACCGAGCAACGCGGCCGCCGGTGTCGAGGATCTTCTGCTTGCCGGTGTAGAACGGGTGGCAGTTGGAGCACACGTCGGCGTGGATAACGCCGTTCTTGGCGGTGCTGCGCGTGGTGAACGAGGCGCCACAGGTGCACGTCACCTGGGTCTCGATGTAGTCGGGGTGGATATCGCTCTTCATGGTGTCCTCTCTCGTGCCCCGGGTCGTCGCGCACGGAAGCGAGACGTGAACCGGAACCAGCGGTACATGCTACGGAACGTCCGGGACCACCGTCACATTCCCGTTCGCCGCCCGTCGCGAGTCCGCTTATCCAACTCGCGAAAGCAACGCCTCGACCCGGCTGGCGAGGTCCTTGGGCGAGAACGGCTTGGTGATGTAGTCGTCGGCGCCGGAGTCGAAGCCGGTCTGTACGTCGGACTGCTGGGCCCGGGCCGTGAGCAGGATGACGGGGATGTCCTTGAGGGCTGGGTTGCTACGGATCTCGCGGACCGCCTCGAGGCCGCTGAGGCCGGGCATCATCACGTCGAGCACGGCGAGGTCCGGCCGGGAGTCCCGGCAGGCGTCGACGGCCGAACTGCCGTCGGCAACGGTGACGATCTGGTGTCCGAGAGTGGCCAGCTTGAATTCGACGAGATCGCGGATGTCCACGTCGTCGTCGGCCACGACGATGAGCGCCACGTGTTCCGTCCTTCCCCCGAGGGTGTCTGCCAACCCCGAGTATTGACGCATTCCGAAGCGCGCGCAGCAGAACCCGCAGGAAGTTGTCCTTCGGTGACCGGTCGGGGCCTTGGACGAGTGGGTGTGGTTGCTACGACGAGCGCTGGACCGTGCTGAGCAGCTCGTAGTTGGTCTGGGTCTTCGCCAGTCGATCGAGCAACCCGGCGGTCCCCTTGCCGTCCTTGCCGTCCTTGCCGGTGAGCCCGCGTCGGAGCTTCTCGAGGATGGCGTGCTCCTGCTCACCCACGAGGACCGCCTCGTGGCGGGTGCCGGACCGCGCCAGATCCAGCGCCGGGAAGGTCTGCTGTTCGGCCAGGTCACCGTCGAGCCGCAGCACCAGGCTCTCGGTGCCGGTGAGCTCCTGGAGGAGCAGTTCGTCGACGGCCGACCCGCTGTCGACCAACACGCTCGCCAGGATGGTCAGCGAGCCGGCGTCCTCGAGGTTGCGGGCGGCGCCGAACAGTCGCTTCGTGGCGGTCAGCGCGGCGGCGTCGACCCCGCCGGCCAGGGTCCGCCCGCCGGTGGCGCCGGCGACGTTGTACGCGCGGCCGAGCCGGTGCAGGCCATCGACCAGGACCACCACGTCGTGGCCCAGCTCGACCAGTCGCTTGGCCCGCTCGACGGCGAGCTCGGCCACCGTGGTGTGGTCGGACGGTGCCCGGTCGAACGTGGAGGCCACGACCTCGCCCTTGACCGAGCGCTGGAAGTCGGTGACCTCCTCGGGCCGCTCGTCGATCAGCACCACCATGACGTGGCACTCGGGGTTGTTGGCGGTGATCGCGCTCGCCACCGCTCGCAGCACCGTGGTCTTCCCGGCCTGGGCCGGGGCCACCAGCAGTCCGCGCTGGCCCTTCCCGAGCGGGGTCACGATGTCCAAGGCCCGACCGATCGGCTCGTCGTGCCCGGTCTCCAACCGCAGCCGGTCGGCCGGATGGATCGCGGTCAGGTCGGCGAACTCGGCGCGGTTCTTGCCCGCCTCCGGGTCGGCCCCGTTGACACTGTCGATGCGCACCATCGGGTTGAACTTCTCTTTGCGCTCACCCTCGCGCGGCTGACGCACCTGCCCGACCACGGCGTCACCTCGGCGCAGCCCGAACTTGCGCACCATCGAAAGGGAGAGGTAGACGTCGTCGACGCCCGCCAGGTAGCCGCTGGTGCGCACGAACGCGTAGTTGTCGAGTACGTCGAGGATGCCGGCAGCCGGCACCAGGACGTCGTCCTCCAAGATCGTCGTGTCGGGCTCGTTGCGCCCACCGGTCCGGGTTCGGTCGCGGTCGCGCCCTCGGCGGCGCCGGTTGCGGCGGCTCCCGTCGCCATCGCCGTCGTCCTGCTGGTCCTGCTCCGGGTCGGGCTGAGCAGGCTGGTTCTGCTGGTTCTGCTGGTTCTGCTGGTTCTGCTGGTTCTGCTGGTTCTG
>ERZ761607.3389-NODE-3389-length-15546-cov-4.773740_pt1 | contig 15546 bp, 13 predicted proteins | sample MGYA00511164_ERZ761607 | MGnify/ENA primary metagenome ERZ761607 (study PRJEB28899, sample SAMN02445080) | bioreactor sludge metagenome | biome: EBPR sludge | place: Australia: Brisbane, Thorneside Wastewater Treatment Plant | collected 2011-06-22 ...
GGCGGGGTCAGCCGCCGACTTCTCGCCCTGGTCGGCGGGGTCAGCCGCCGACTTCTCGCCCTGGTCGGCGGGGTCAGCCGCCGACTTCCAGCGTGGTCGTGATCTTCGCCGGGCTCGCCGGGCTCGCGCTCCAGCTCCCGCTCGCGGAGATCGGCAACCTGGTGCACGCGCTGATCGGGCGCGACCTCGCGCACGCACGGGCGGTGCACGATCTCTTGCGCGTCGACTCTGCGTGGGACGGCTTCGCGCTCACCCTCGCGCTCGTCGTGATCGCGCCGATCACCGAGGAGCTGCTCTTTCGCGGCGTGCTCCTGCGCGGGCTCGTGCGGAGCTACGGAGAGCGCGTCGGGCTGCTCGTGTGCGCGGTGCTCTTCGGGCTCCTGCACGGGCGACCCGCGGAGGCGCTCGTCGCGTTCGTGGCGGGGCTCGTGCTCGGCGCGCTTCGTCTGCGCACCCGCTCGGTGCTCCCGTGCATCGCGCTGCACGTGGGCGTGAACGCGCTCCCGGTCTTGGTGCCCGCGGAGCTGCTGCCGATCCCCGGTGTGAACGTGCTCGGCGACGAGATCCTGCACGTGCCGCCGTTGAAGGTGGCGGCGGCGGCGTTCGTCGCGGGGGTCGCGCTCTTCCTCGCGCTGCGCTTCGATCGCGAGGACTGAAGCGGAGTGCTCGAGAGCGCGCGGAGTCGAAGGAGCGAGCCGCGAAGGAGCGAGCCGCGAAGGAGCGAGCCGCGAAGGATCAGGCGCGCGGTCGCGTGAGATCGTGCAGCGGACCGGAGCGAGCACGCGTGAGCGCGGTCGCGATCGCGCGCAGCGACGGGACGATGGAGCGATGGCTCCACGAGAAGCGCACCGCTTCGCGGGCTTCGGTGCGGGAGAGGCCCATCGCGAGGAGCACCTCGCTCGGCTCCGGGCTCGCGGCGCGGCAGGCGGAGCCGAGCGAGACGCTCATCGTGGGGGCGAGCGCGAGCTGGACGGCGCGCGCGTCGAGGCCGACGAAGCGGACGCAGCGCACGTGCGCGAGGGTGGGTGCGTCGGAGACGTCGGCGACGCCGAAGGGGGCGAGCTCGCGCGCGAGGTCGGCGCGGATCGCGAGGCAGGCCGCGCGACGCTCGCCGGCTTCCGCTCGTGCGAGCTCGGTGGCGAGCGCGAAGGCTTCCGCGAGCGCGACCGCGGGGGTGCCGCGGGGTCTTCGCAGCACGCGTGCGTGCGTCTCGGGATGACGCAGCACGAGCGCGCCGATCCCGATCGCGCCGCCGATCTTGTGGGCGCTCAGGGTGATCGCGTCGACGCGTGGGTGCGCGAGCGCGGCCTCGTCGCGCGTGAAGGATTGCGCGGCGTCGACGTGGAGCACCACGTGTGGTGGCAGGCGTGCGGCGAGCGCGTCGAGCGGTTGGAGCACGCCCGTCACGGAGCACGCGTGGGGGATCGTGAGGAGCGTGAGCTCGGTCGTCGCGAGGAGGGCGTCGAGGGCGTCGAGATCCACGAGGCCGTCGCGGCGTAGGGGCGCGAACGTGGTCGCGGGCGGGAGCACCTCGGTGATCGAAGGGTGCGAGGCGTGCGTGGTGACGGCGCGGGTCGCGAGCGTCGTCGCGAGCGCGTTGGCGGCGCTCGCGCTCGGCGTCCAGATCACCTCGCCGCCTCCGACCGCGAGCGCGATCGTCTCGGCCGCGGCCTCGAGGCGCGCGTGGGCCACGCGACCGTGCGCGTGCGTCGCGTCGGCGTGCCCCTCGAGCTGCAGCGCGGACGCGAGGTGCGCGGCGACGCGCGGATCGCACGGCGTGGACGCGGCGTGATCGAAGTAGGCGGGGCGCGAAGATTTCGTCGTTCTTTCAGGGCGAAACGTGCGTTCGGTCGTCGCGGTCGCGTTCGTCCGTGCGCATGTGTCGGTCTCGGTCTCGGTCGCCGTCTCGGTTGCGGTCACGGTCACGGACTCGGTCTCGGTCTCGGACTCGGACTTGGTCTCGGACTCGGTCTCGGTCTCGGTTGCAGTCAGCGTCTCGGTCGAAAGCGCCTCCACCAACCGATCGAGCCAACACGCACGCGTGTCGCGCGACGTCCCGATCCGAAAGACCACGCTCACGCGCCCCGCCCGGTCGCCGAGGCGCGCTTCGAGCTGGAAGGGAACCACCCGCGTCCGCGTGCGCACCGGGCCCCAGCGCTCCTCGCTGCGCAGCGCGTCCTCGCCGAGCGCGTGACCGATCGCGCGCTCCGCCGCGTCGTCGTCGAGCGCGTGGAAGAGCTCGAAGTGCAGCCCGTCTTGGCAGTCGCGCTTGCGCTCGACCCGCACGCTCATCGGGTGCTCCGTCGCGCGGTCTCGAACGCTCGCGCGAGGTGTCGCGCGGTCTCGAACGCTCGCGCGAGGTGTCGCGCGGTCCGACGTGACGCGTTCGCCGACCCCACGGCGGTCACGCGATCACCGCTCCGCGACGACCTCGGTGTACGGGTCGCCCGCCGCCATGCACTTCGTCTGCGCCGCGCGGAAGGCTCCGTCGGCGTCGATCGTGCGGTCGTAGAGCGCCTCGTCGAGCACGGGGCGCTTCGCGATCTCGCCCACGAAGACGAGGTTCATGATGCTCTCGACGCCGCCCTGCGCGAGGTAACACACGGGTCCGTCGGCTTTCCCGTAGGCGCCGAGGTGCCCGCGGCTCTCGTAGTCGTCGTACATGCGCACGACGATCTTTCGTTCGCTCAGCTCCGTCACGCGCCACACGCCCCAACCGAGCGCGTTCACGACCGCGACCATGCCGTGCACCCAGTCGGCGTTCGTGCGGAGCTGCGGCGCGACGACCGCGTCCCACTCCGCGCTCGACATGATGCCGCCGAAGGTGTGGAACCCGCAGCGGCGCCCCGCGTCGAGCAGCAGGAGCTCTGCCGGCTCGCGCAATCCCTTCTCGCTCATGCGACGTACGAGCTCGTTCGAGATGCGGTCGTAGAAGTTCGCGAAGTGGTGCGTGAGGATCACGCCGAAGCGCGGCACGAGGCCCTCTTCGTTGCCCGCGAACGAGAGGCCCGCGAGGGCGCTCAGGATCGCGCCTTCGTCGACCGAGGTGTCCGCGTAGGGCGGCGGCGGGCTGACGTCGTGGCTCGCGCGGCCTTCGCCGGGGGAGCTCGCGATCGTGCGTGGCGTCGACGCGCGCTCGACGCGCACCTCGCCGTGATCGTCGCCGACCGAGAAACACGCGACGTGCGACGACGCGAAGCTGCCGGCAGGGAGGCCGTGCATCGCGGCGGCGGCCGCCGCGGTGAAGCCACGATCGAAGAGCGTCTGCGGCTCGTCGAACTTCCCGCCCGCGGGGAAGACGAGGCATTGCCCGTAGTGCGAGGCGGAGAAGCGCGCGCTCCCGCCGCCGCTCGCGATTCCCGAGAGATCGACGCGGCCGAAGCCGAGCTCGGCGAAGAGGTCCTCGGCCAAGCGCGCGATCGCGGCCGGCTGCCCGACGAGACCGAGCTCGGCCGCCGCGACGGTGAGCGCGTGGTGCGCGACCTCTTCGGCGGCGTCGACGATCACGTCGCGCATCGGGAGCTGCGGGCTGAGCAGCAGCGTGCTCTGCAGCCAGTGGTTGTAGTGGTTGCAGTGGAACACGTGCGGCTCGGCGGCGCGCACGTGGCGTCCGTGAGGCTTGGCGGCGAGGGCCGCGAGGCGACGGGTCACGAGGCTCCTCCTGCCATCTCGCGCTTGCACGCGAGCAGTCGATCCACGAGCGCCCGATCGAGCGGCTCGTCGCGGCGGATGCGGGCGAGCTCGGGCATGCCGTAGCGCAAGATGATGCGCGCGACTTGTAGTTTTCCCGTCGCCCCCGGGAAGAGATCCTCGAGCGTCTGCACCGCCCGAGGTTCTTCGGTTCGCGTGGATGACGCAACGTCACGTCGGGGAAAGCCCATGGGGTCTTTCGCCACGAACGCGGGGATCGCGCGAGCGTGTGGGGGAATGCCCGTCGATCGACGATGCTGGGCGATGCCGGACGACGGTCCCGGACGTCAGAGCTTCGGTTGCTGCTGCGTGATGCAGTGGAAGGCGCCGCCGCCTTCGAGGATCTTCTTCGCCATCAGCCCACGCGTGCGGCGCCCGGGGAAGAGCTTCGCGATCGCGGCGACGGCGGCCTCGTCGTGGGGGCTGCCGTAGATCGGCACCAGCACCTGCTCGTTGGCGAGGTAGTAGTTCGTGTAGCTGGCGGGGAGGAGCTCTCCGTCCGCGTTCTTCACCACGCCGGGCGACGGAATCTCGTGCACCACGAGGCCGGCCGCGAGCATCTGCTCGATCAGCCCGAGCAACATCGCACCGTTCGGATCACCCGCCGCGGGCGTCATCGCGAGCGCCTCGCCGGGTCGCACGAAGCGCGCGAGGGTGTCGATGTGGCCGTCGGTGTGGTCGTTGATCAAACGACCTTCCAACCAGATCACACGCTGTACTCCGAACGCGGCGAGGAGCGCGAGGTCGAGGTCGAGCTCTTCTTCGTCGAGCACTCGGCGAGCCTCTTCGATCGAGTCGACCTGACGACCGACGAAGGGCGCCGCGTTGCGCGGGACCACGCAGTCGACCGTGGTCATCAGTGCGCCCGCGCCGTCGAGCTCGATGCCGCCGCCCTCGAGCACCAGGTCGGACGGCCGCGCGCGCAGACCGCATTGGGTCGCGATCCGACCCGAGAGCGACTCGTCGCCCGGCATCAGGTACTTGCCGCCCCAGCCGTCGAAGCGGAAGCAGAGCGCGACGGGTCCTTGGTGATCACGCGCGAAGATGCACGAGGTGTCGCGCGTCCACGCGTCGCCGTACGCGACTCGGTGCACGTTCACGTTCGGGCCGAGCTCGGGGACGACGTCGACCGAGGGGTCGACGAGGAGCTCCACCGTCTCCGTCTCCGCGATCGCCCGCACGAACGCGGCGATCTCTTCACGTGCCCCCGCGAGGTCCGGCCACTCGTGCTCGAGGTGTGGCCAAGCCATCCAGACGGCGACGTGCTCCTCCCACTCGGCGGGTACGAACAACATGGGCCGCGTCATAGCAGCCTGAGCGGGGCTCGCTACGTCGGGAGAACGAGGCCGTGAGGCGGTCCACGCCTGCGACTCGGCGCGGGTCGTCGAGGCCCGGCTGGCTCGGTGCTCGGGTCGGCGCTCCGAGCGGGTCCGCAGGTCGGTGGAGGCTCACCCGTCGCGTCCGCGACGAGTCGGCGGGTCAACGAAGCCAGGTGAAGAGCGGGAACTCGCGGCGGGTCGGGCCGCCGCTGCCGATCGCCCGGTGCTCGCGGATCTCGCGGTGGGAGAGGACGCGGTCGTAGATCGCGACCTCGTCGATCGCGCCGACGATGTGTCGTTCGTCGCCCACACGGAAGCCCACGTGCAGCGCGCCGTCGAGCTTGGGCACGAAGCTGCCCGCGATCGCGTCGCCGACCGGCTCGCCGTTCAAGAAGATCCGACCGTTGCTGCCGTCGTAGACCGCGACCACGTGGTGCCACGCGTCGGCGCCGATGGTGCCTTCGACGGTGGTGGTCGCGTGGTTCTCGCCCGCTTCGTCGCGGAGGTTGAAGTGCAGCTTGTCGGCGGTGTCGTGGTTCCACACGCGCACCCCGAGCTGCGCTTCGTCGCCGGTGCCGAACTCGAGCAGCGGTCCGGTCACGCTCTCCGCGCTGCGTCGGAACCAGAGCTCGAAGCTCAGCGCGCGGCGACCGAGCTCGAGCCCGAGGTTGCCGTCCGGATCGAGGATCGCCCCCGTCCCGCTCGTCGTGATCGCGAGCGACGATCCCGTCTCGGTCGCGATCGCGCCTTCGTCCCAGGACGCGCCCTCGTAGGTGCCGTCGAAGCCGCCCACCCCGTCGATCGCGGTGCGTCCTCCGGCGTCGTCGAAGCGCCAGAACGCGCTCGGCAGCGACGTGAGCACGGCGGTCTCGTAGCTCGTCGCCGCGCAGTAGCGGCCCTCCGGCGGCGACGCGCAGACCCGATCGACGCCGCAGTAGAGGCTCGCGCATTGTTGGTCGTCGCTGCACTCCCAGCCGTCGGCCTTGAGCGGCTGGCAGGTGCCCCAGAGTCCGGGGACCCAATCGTTCGGCAGGTTGCACCACTGACCCGCGCCGCAGTCGAACGCGTGCGAGCACTCGCCCTCCACGCGGGTGTCGCACACCCCGCGGTTGCTTCCGTCCGCGCGGCGCTGGAGCAGACACGAGAGGCCGTCCGCACACGAGAGCTGCGCGATGCGGATCCCCGCCTCGTCGAAGCTCGGCGGCGTGCAGTCCGCCCCCGCGACGCCCGTGCCCGCGAAGATCGTGAAGAGCTCTGCGAGCTGCGGCGCGGTGGCGAAGCAACCGTCCGCGCGTGCCTCGAGCGACGCGAGGTACGCGCCCGCGCGCTCGGGGTCGTAGGCGAGGCGCGGATCGTCCACCAGCTCGTCGACCGTCGCCCGGCAGGCGGCGAGCTGCGGCGTCTCGCAGCTCACCATCGGCATCCCGGCGTCGGAGCCTTCGCCCACGCCCGCGTCGGGGGTCGCCTCCACCACGCCGCCGCAGCAGCGCGCGTTGGCGTCGCACACGATCGCGACGAGCGCGGCGCAGAAGTCCTCGGCCGCCACCGGGCCCGACTCGAAGGCCGCGTCCGCGAGCCCGCCGTCGTTCGTCGGACCGGTCGAGCCGGCGTCGCAGGCGCTGAGCACGAACATACAAACGAAGAATCGGTGCGTCATGGTGAGTTCAATCGGAAACAGCGTCAGACGGTGGGCGGATGAAAAGTAATGGATGATCGAGAGGTACTGTCGATCGACGGCTCGAATCGTCGCGGTTCACGAGCCGTCAATCGCAAGAACCGTCGCGCGACCGGAGGGAGCGTCGGACGCCGTTGCGGCGTGCGAACGCGACGAGGAAGACGAAGGAGAGCGCGAGCGTGCGAGGTGCGTCCGCGCTCGCGCAGCGACAGCCCGTCGCTTCGGGATCGTCCGGATCGACCGGTCCGCCCGGCTCCTCACCGAGGTTCAGCCCACCTGCGACGCGGATCGTCGCGAAGCGTTCGGGCACGTCCCAGCCTTCGCGCCACGCGGGCCCGAGCGCCACGACGGGGAAACCGTTGCCCTCGGAGCGCCAGCAGCGCAGGCCGTCCGCGTCGCGGGCGCAGAGATCCGCGCGTCCGTCCGCGTCGACGTCCGCGAGGCGGATCGTTCGGAACCACGCGGGCTCGGTCCAGCCGCCCGCATCGGAGAGCGCAGGACCGTCGATCGAACGATCGAACGCGCGCCCCGAGAACATCCAGCAAGTCACGCCGCCGCGGCCGCGTCCGCAGAGGTCGAGCGCGCCGTCGCCGTCGACGTCGCCGAAGCGCAGCGTCGCGTAGTGGCTCTTGTCGTCCCAACCGTCGCCGCCCGCGAGACGCGGGCCGATCCACGGCGCGTCGAAGCCACGTCCGGTCGAGGGGTGGCACTCGAAGCCGCTCGGGGTGCGCGCGCAGAGGTCCGCGCGACCGTCGCCGTCGACGTCGGCGAGGCGCAGCGTGCTCCAGATCTCGAGGCGATCGAAGCCGTCCGCGTCGCTCCAGCGCGGACCGACGATCACGTGGGTGAAGCCGCGGCCGGTGGAGCGCCAGCAGAGCACGCCGTCGGCGTCGCGCGCGCAGACGTCGTCGCGTCCGTCCCCGTCGAGGTCGCCCGTGCGGAGCGTGCCGTAGTGCTCGACCGCCGAGAAGCCGCGCGCGTCGGCGAGCTCCGGCAAGAACGGACCCTCCTCGAAGCCGCGCCCGGTGGAGATCCAACAGCGCAGGCCCGCCGCGTCGCGCGCGCAGAGATCGCGGCGCCCGTCTCCGTCGACGTCCGCGAGACGCACGCTCGTGAAGTAGGGCGCGCGATCGAAGCCGGCGTCGTCCGAGAGAGGGGGCCCGGGGAGCGTGATCGGAAAGCCCGCGCCGTCGGAGGTCCAACAGCGCACGCCGTCGCGCTCGCGCAGGCACACGTCCGCGCGCCCATCCCCGTCGAGGTCGCCGAAGCGCAGCGTCGAAAAGCGCGAGGGATCGTCGAAGCCGGCGCGCTCGTAGTCGGGGCCGGCGAGGGTGCGCGTGAAGCCGTGGCCCGACGAGAGGTGACACTCGATGCGTCCGTCCGAGCACGCGCACGCGTCCGCGCGTCCGTCGCCGTCGACGTCGGTGTCGTCGTCGAGGCCACCCTGCAGCGCGAGCTCTTCGACCTCGCAGACGTCGTCGTCGTCCGGGGTTCCGTCGCAGTCGTCGTCGAGCGCGTTGCAGCGCTCGGGCCTCGGTGGCACCTCGCCCTCGCACGCGCCGAAGGCGCCGCCGCGGCAGACCTGCGTCCCCGAGACGCACTCGCCGACGTCGGAGCCGCACCCACGCGCGAGCCCCTCGTCCACGCGGCCGTCGCAGTCGTCGTCGCGGTCGTTGCAGTCTTCGCCGCGCGGTCCGGTCCCGCCTTCGCAGCCGCTCCAGTTGCCGCCGCGGCAGGTCTGCGCGCCTGCCACGCATTCGCCGACGTCGGAGCCACACGCGCGCCGCGAGCCCTCCGCGCACGACGCGACGCAACGATCCGCGGGCGCCTCGCGGTAGCCGTATTGCTGCACCCAGAGCGACGACGATCGCCCGCAGCTCCCGGCGTACGCTTGCTGCGACGCGCCGCCGGCCGGTCGGTAGCCGAAGTGCAGATGGGGTCCGGAGCTGCTGCCGCTCGACGCGGAGGCTCCGAGCACTTGGCCACACTCGACGCTCTGTCCGACGGAGACCCGCAGGGTGCCTTGCTGCATGTGGCAGTAGATCGTGGTGGCTCCGTCGCGGTGTCGAACACCGACGTAGTTTCCGCAGCGGCCGCCGCACGGGTTTCCGACGTAGCCGTAGTTCGCGCAGCCGTTGAAGGTCGAGTAGACGACGCCGTCTTGGGCGGCGCGGATCTCGTTGCCGATGCCGAGCCCGAAGTCGTGGCCGGTGTGGCCGTCGTAACACGCGCCCCCACACGCGTAGTCGCGGCAGCCCGCGGCGCCGTAGTTGTCGTCGAAGTCGTAGTTCAGTCGGAACGCGGGGCCGTACGGCCGGCGGAAGCGGCCTTGAGCTTCGGTGGGCGTAGGCGTCGCGAGGCCGGCGAGGAGGACGAGCGAAACGAACGTGAGCGACGTCCACGCACGTCCATGAATCGACGTTGATCGTGTTTCGCGCTCCGGATCCTGTTCGTCGGAAGATCGCACGGGGTCCGAAGGTTCCGCGCAGATCGTGTCGGAAGATCGCGCGCGTCCCGGGCGATCGTCGATCGCGGCGAGGAATCGAGCGGCTCGAACACGCTCGTTCATCGCGTGCCTCCGCCGAGCGTGTCGTTCGGAGCGTGGGGATCCACGCGTGGCGTGTCGTCCGCGTAGCGGATTCGTTGGACGTGCCGCACGCCCCGTTCGTCGTGAAAGCTCAGGCTCACGCCGTCGTGGATCGGGGGCTCGATCGCGCTCGGGAACGGACCGTCGAGGACGAGCTTCACTGGCGCCTCGCCCGGCCGCACGCGGTAGAGCTCCGGCTCGCCGCTCCGTCCCGACACGAACACCACGTCGCCCGCCGGACCGAGCGCGGGGTTCCACGCCGGCGCGTATCCGTCGGTCAGCGGCAGCACGAAGTCCGCCGCGCCCGTCGAAGCGCCGATCGTCAGCAGGACGATCTCGAAGTCGGGCATCTGCCCCCGCGCGAACGCGACCTGCCGACCTCGCACCGAGAGCGGGGCTTCCACGTCCCGTTCGAGGCGTCGGGCGCCTCGGGCGTCGCGCCACCAGAGCTCGTGGTTGGTCTGGAGGACCAGCAGGCCCTCCTCCGTCCCGTCGTCCGCGCCGAGGCGGTGCGCTTCGAGCAGCCGGAAGCCGACGGGCAGATCCCCGAGCGGCTCGTCCAGCACGATGGCTCGATCGGGATCGGCGTTCGGAGGGATCTCCGCGAGGTGCGCGCGCGCCCCCGCGACACGCAGGGTGTCGGCGCGTAGAGCCTCGTCGACGTCGGGGGTGGAGCCCATCGCGACGTCGCTCTCCGGGGCGCGCTCCGTCGCGCGGTCGTTCGGCTCCCACGCGCTCGGCTCGCTCGCACACGCCACGCAGAGTCCGAGCCCCACGAATCGAAGTGGAATCGTTCGAGAGAGGCTTCCGGTCACATCGTCGGGAAAAGCACGAACGATGCCGGTGATTTGGGAGGAGAAGCCCCCGGATCCGCCCCCAAACGCGGAGTGGGGTTCGCACTTTGCGTCAGGTCGGCCGACCCCGACTGCCCGACAACTGGTCGAGCTAGCGCTCTTGCGGTCTCGAGTCCGTGGCGGCGGGGGCTCACCGCCGAGAGGCGTTCGGGCTCGCCAGGAGCGTCGTCGCGTCGACGGAGAAGGCCGCGTCGTCGCGTCGACGGAGAAGGCCGTCGCGCTCACCGCTTGCGGGGCCGTTTTCGCGCGCACTCCTCTTCCGGCAGCTTCAGATGGTCGGGCGCCCACGCGACCACCGCGTCGACGAACATCCGCACCTGCGGCGGCACCAGCTCGCGCTCCGCGTACACCACGACCACGCGCGACTCCGCGCCGAGCACCTCGGGCAACACGTGTACGAGCTCGCCGTCGCGCAACGAGGCCGCGACGAGCAGCTCCGGCAGGAGCGCGATGCCGAGCCCCGAGACGACGGCGTGCAGCAGCGTGTGCAGGTCGTTCGAGGCGAAGGTCCCCGTCACGCTGCGAGCGCCACCGCCCCGCAGAGGCCACGCGGACTGTGGGAGCTCGTCGCGGTTGAAGCCGAGCAGCAGCCGGTGCTTGCCGAGATCGCGGCGCGAGCGGAGTGGCGGCGCGTCGCGCAGGTAGTCGGGCGAAGCGACCGCGACGACCCGCGTTCGCATCAACGTGCGCGCGACGAGCCCCGGCTCGAGCTCGGTGCCGGCGCGGATCGCGACGTCGTAGCCGTCGCGGCGGAGGTCGACGTGGCGCGTGGAGAAGTGCACCTGCAGACGCAGCTCGGGGTGCTTTCGCGCGAGCTGCGAGGCCAGCTCCGCGAAGCCCGAGAGCTGCGGCGGCACCGACACGCGCAGGTCGCCTCGCAGCGCTCCGTCGCTCGGGCGCACGCTCGCTTCGGCCTGCGCGACCGCGTCGAGCACCCGCCGCGCGTGCACGTGCAACGCCTCCCCCGCGTCGGTGAGCGCGAGGCTCCGCGTGGTGCGCCGGAGCAGGCGCGCTCCGAGCCGCTCTTCCAGCCGCGCGAGCCGCCGGCCCAGGGTCGCGCGCGGGATGCCGAGCTCCGCGGCTGCGCGGCTGATCGACTTGCACTCGATCGTCTTGGTGAACGCGAGCAGCTCGGACGTCTCGAGGGGTTCTTGCATCGATGCTCTCGGGTTCGTGGGCGCGGACGAGCTCGGAGCGGCGACCGTGCGGGCTCGACCCTCTCCACCCGTCCGCGGGGTCAGCCGCGGACGGTCCGGTTCCCCGCTCGTTGCATCGCTCGCAGGGTCGCTCGGAACCGCGCGCTCGATTTGGATCATTTCGTAGCAGAAGAGGCCCATCGTTGTCGGATGGGCGCGAATCGCCGCGGTCCCCACGATGGCCCGCATGACGACCAAGATCGGATATTGGGTGACCACCGCGCTCGTCGCGGCGGCGATGGGCATGGGCGGCGTGATGGATCTGGTGCGACCGCCCGAGCTCGTGGAGGGGATGGCGCGCCTCGGCTACCCCGACTACTTCGTGCTCATCCTCGGGGCGTGGAAGGTCGGCGCCGCGCTCGCGCTCCTCGCGCCGAAGTTCCCGTTGCTCAAGGAGTGGGCGTACGCGGGCGTGATCTTCGATCTCACGGGCGCCTCGGCCTCGCACGCGTTCGTCGGCGATGCCGCGGGCGACGTGGTCACGCCGCTCGTGATCGCGGGGCTCGCGGTCGCGTCGTGGTGGCTTCGCCCCGCGTCCCGTCGGCTGGTGCCGGCTCCGACCGGTGCCCCGAGTGAGTCGCGCGCGCCCGCGAACGCGACGGCCTGACGTCGGGCGTCAGCGGACGACGACCGCGACGGTCGCGACAGCGGCTCGAAGAAGTTGATACGCTCGTCGGGTGAGACCTTCGAGCATCCCGATGGGTGGCCGCGCGCTGCGCCCCGAAGAGCAGGCGGCGCTCGTCGAGGAGATGACCGCGATCGTCGAGCACAGTCACCTCTTCAAGTCGCTCGATCCGGTCGCGCGCGGCGAGCTGCTGGAGAGCGGCTACGTGACGTCGTACTCGGCGGGCGACGTGGTGTTCCGGCAAGACGATCCGGGCGAGGTGATGTTGCTCGTGATGCGCGGCCGCGTGCGCGTGGAGACGAAGACGCCCGGCGGCACCGTGCAGCTCGCGGAGCTCGGACCGGGCGCGTGCGTCGGCGAGGTCTCGGTGCTCACGGGCGCGCCGCGCACCGCGACCGTCACCGCGCTCGAAGACGTCGATGCGGTCGCGTTCGCCAAGCACCGCATCGAACGCATGCTCGACGCGAGCCCGAAAGTTCGGCAGCTCCTGGAGTCGCTCGTGGACCTGCGCGCGCGCGACACCATCGAGAAGATCATCGGTTGATCGCGCCTTCGCGGGTTCGCTCGCGGGCGTGCGGACGCGACCGACGACGATCGCCCACGTGATGCGGGTGCGCACCGCGCGTGCGGCTATGCTCGCGCCATGGGCAGGGTTCGTGTGGGCGCGATCGCGATCGCGATCGTCGGGATGTTGGGCTGCAGCGACCGCAAGGGACCGCCGGACGAGGACGGCGGCGTCGACGCGGGCACGGTCGACGGCGGCACCTTCGACGGTGCGGTCGACGGTGCCATCGACGGTGGGCGCGACGCGGGAACGTTCGACGCCAGCGGAGACGCGGACGCGGACACTCCCGACGACGACGCGGGGACCGACGCCGGCGAGGGAGAGGACGCGCAGGTCGTGGGCGAGTCGTGTGGCTCGGACTCCGAGTGCCGCGTGGGCTTCTGCGATTTCCCCGACGATGCGTGTGGGGGTGGCGAGCTCGGCGTCTGCGACACCCCGGCGGATCTCTGCCCGCTCGACTGCCCCGGCGTGTGCGGCTGCGACGGGCGCTTCTACTGCAACACCTGCCTCGCTCACGCGAATTCGATCGACGTCGCGGCGGACGATCGTTCGTGTCGCGCGGGCTCGTGCCGTCCGATGGACGCGCGCGGCATGGGCGACTGCGACCTCGCGTTCGGCTTCGCGTGGAACGGCGTGCGCTGCGCGACGGTCTCGGGCTGCGCGTGCGTCGGCGACGAATGCGGCGCGCTCTACGATCGATCCGAAGCGTGCGAGCTCGCCTACGACGGTTGCGCGGACGAGCCGGCGCCCGGCGCGACCTGCGGGACGATCGCGGGCCTCGTCTGCAACCGCGAAGAGTTCTGCGACTACGATCCGAGCTGCACGATCCCCGACGCGGCGGGCACCTGTCGGCCGCGCCCCGAGGTGTGCAGCGGGCTCTACGATCCGGTCTGCGGCTGCGACGGGCGCACGTACGGCAACGCGTGCAACGCCGCGTCGGCGGGCATCGACGTCGCGTCGATGGGCGAATGCGGAGGCGGACTTCCGTCGGAGTGAGGCTTCGAACGCGGCGACGGACCGTGCTATGGCGCGCGCGCCATGAGCCGAATCTACCGCCAGCTCCCCCCCGCCGGAACCCGCATCGGACTCGCCTTCTCGGGCGGTCTCGACACCCGCGCCGCCGTCGCGTGGATGAGCCGCCAGGGGCTCGAGGTCTACTGCTACACCGCGGACCTCGCGCAGCCGGACGAGAAGAACGTCGCCGAGATCCCGCCCATCGCGATGGTCCACGGCGCGACGGCGGCGCGCGCGCTCGACTGCCGCGAGGCGATGGTCCGCGAAGGCATCGTCGCGATTCAGTGTGGTGCGTTCCACCTGAGCTCGGGTGGCAAGAAGTACTTCAACACCACGCCCCTCGGCCGCGCGGTCACCACGACCGCGATCGTGCGCGCGATGAAGGACGACGACGTCCACGTCTTTGGCGACGGCTCGACCCACAAGGGCAACGACATCCAGCGCTTCTACCGCTACGGGATCCTCGTCGACCCCGCGCTGCGCATCTACAAGCCCTGGCTCGATCCGAAGTTCGTCGACGCGTTCGGCGGCCGCAAGGAGATGAGCGAGTACCTCGAGTCGCTGAAGCTCCCCTACAAGATGGGCACCGAGAAGGCGTACTCGACCGACGCGAACGTGCTCGGCGCGACGCACGAGGCGAAGGATCTCGAGCTGCTCGACAAGGGCATGCGCATCGTCGATCCGATCATGGGCGTCGCGTTCTGGAAGAGCGACGTCGCGATCGCGCCCGAAGAGGTCAGCGTGACCTTCGAGTCGGGTGTGCCCGTCGCGATCAACGGAAAACGATTCGAGTCGCTCCTCGAGCTCTTCCTGGAGTGCAACCGCATCGGCGGGCGGCACGGGCTCGGCATGAGCGATCAAATCGAGAACCGCGTGATCGAGGCCAAGAGCCGCGGGATCTACGAAGCGCCCGGCATGGCGCTGCTGCACCTCGTGTACGAACGCCTGCTCTCCGCGATCCACAACGAGAACACGCTCGACCTCTACTTCACGATGGGTCGTCGGCTCGGGCGCCTGCTCTACGAGGGCAAGTGGTTCGACCCCGAGGGCCTGATGCTCAAGGACGCGCTCACGCGTTGGATCGCGCCGTCGGTGAGCGGCACCGTGACCTTCGAGCTGCGCCGCGGCGACGACTACACGCTCGTGAAGACCGAGGCCGAGCACATGGCCTACGCGCCCGAGAAGCTCTCGATGGAGCGCGTGGAAGAGCCGCCCTTCACGCCCGAGGATCGCATCGGCGCGCTCGAGATGTTGAACCTCGCGGTCGGCGACAACCGCGATCTCTTGCTGCATCACCTCGCGAGCGTGCGACGCCTCGCGAGCGGGATGGGCGCGCAGATCGGCGGCCTGCTCGGCGACGGCGAGGAGTGATGCGCTGGGCGCTGCTGCTGCGCGGCGTGAACGTCGGCAAGGGCAACGCGCTCCCGATGGCGGACCTTCGGGCGATGCTCGAAGAGCTCGGCTGCACGGAGGTCCGCACGTACATCCAGAGCGGCAACGCGGTGTTCGAGTCGCGACGCGGCGCGGCGGCGCTCACGAAGGGGATCGAGGCCGCGCTCGAAGCGAAGATGGGGCGTCCGATCGACACGACGCTTCGGACGCGCGACGAGCTGCTCGCGGTCGTGGCCGCGAACCCGTTTCCCGAGGTCGAGGATCCGACGCGGCTCGTCGTCACGTTCCTCTCGGAACCTCCGTCGGACGCCGAGGTGGCGTCGGTGCGGGACGCCGACTGGGGCGACGAACGGATCCGCGTGGTGGGTCGGGAGGTCTTCTGCGCGCTCCCGAACGGTCAGGCGCGCAGTCCGCTGGCGACCGCGCTCGGCAAGCTGAAGCTTCGAGGCACCGTGACGACCCGCAACTGGCGGACGGTCACCGTGCTGGCGGAGATGCTCGCCGAGGCCTGAACGCCCTCCCCGCTCGTATTGATCGGAGCGGTGCACATGGAACGCCGCAGGAAACGACAAGGTCGTCCGCGGCTGACCCCGCGGACGGGTGGGTGGAGGGGGGCCCCACTCGGGCTT
>ERZ761607.3390-NODE-3390-length-15535-cov-5.142377_pt1 | contig 15535 bp, 9 predicted proteins | sample MGYA00511164_ERZ761607 | MGnify/ENA primary metagenome ERZ761607 (study PRJEB28899, sample SAMN02445080) | bioreactor sludge metagenome | biome: EBPR sludge | place: Australia: Brisbane, Thorneside Wastewater Treatment Plant | collected 2011-06-22 ...
GAGGCTTGTAAAAATGGACGGGCGGTTTCATGGCGTTCCCCTGGTCAATGGAAAGTGGGTGGTGGCAGCGAGCGGGCTGCCCGCGACGGCTTCAGCCTGGTCCGGCGACGATGTGGGCGTCGTGCAGGCGGCCGACTTCGGCCTCGCTCAGGCCGAGGATGTCGAGCAGAATCTGGTCGGTGTGTTCGCCCAGTCGTGGCGCCGGTATCGTCGGCAGGCGCGGTATCTTGCTGAAATCGAGTGGGGTGCCGGGCATCAGGTAAGCGCCGATGCCGGGCTGCTCGGTCAGCGTGAACAGGGGATTCCCGGTCGAGCAATCGGGGTCAAGGGCAATTGCCTCGCGCACGCTGCGGTAGGGTGCCCAGGTGACACGGTGGGTGTTGAGAATGGTGGCCGCTTCGGCCAGCGTGCGGGCGTGAAACCACGGTTCGAGCAAGCCGGCGATTTGCTGTCGGGCGCGGTAGCGGTTACCTTCGTCACCCAGGTCCAGGCCGAGCCGCATGCCGAGCGTTGCGACCGCCTCCTGCAGGCCGGTCGCCTTGGTCAGGCAGAGCCACTGCATGTCAGTCAGACCGACGACCATCAGTCGCTTGCCGTCCAGGGTCTCGAAGTCCCGGCCAAATGCGCCGTAAAGATAGTTGCCCTGGCGTGGCCGGTCGGTGTTGTTCACCATCACCTCGGCGATAAGTCCGAAATTGGCGATCATCGCCAGGGCCACATCTTTCAGTGCGAGGCGCACGAGTTGTCCTTCCCCGGTCAGGCGCCGGTGGCGTTCAGCGGCGAGCAGGCCGAGCGCGATCATCTGACCGCTGATGAAGTCCCAGGCCGGAAAGACATGGTTGACCATTTCCGGTGAAGCGCTCGGCCCGGTCATCAGCGGTAGGCCGAGCTGCGGATTTACCGTGTAATCGACCTCCGAGCCACCGTCGCGGCGACCGGTCAGATTGACCATGACCAGGTCCGCGCGATGCCTTCTCAGGGCGTCGTAGCTCAGCCAGCCCTTGGCCGGAAAGTTGGTGCTGAACAGACCCGCGTTAGCGCCCGGAGCGCAGACCAGCTGGGTCAGCAGTTCCTGCCCGCGCGGCTGGCGAAAATCGACGGCGATCGAACGTTTGCCCTTGTTGAGACCGGCCCAGAACAGGCTGTGCCGGCCATCGAGGGTAAGTGGCCAGCGACCGTGATCGAGGCCGCCACCGATCGGGTCGAAGCGGATCACATCGGCGCCGAGTTGTGCCAGGGTCATGCCGCCGAGTGGCGCTGCTACGAACGCCGAGCCTTCGACGATCCGCAAGCCATCGAGAATTCCTTGCATCGCTTCCACGATTCCTTTCAGTGTTCAGATGACGCGCTTGCGGTGCAGTTGTTCTATCTCTTCGGTGTCGAGGCCGAGGAGATCCGAGAGCACCTCGTCGGTATGTTGCCCCAGGCGCGGACCGAGGTGCTTGATGCGGCCCGGGGTGGCGGACAGGCGTGGCAGCACGGAAGGAACGATGACCGTCTCGCCGATGTCCGGTTCGTCGATCGCTACCAGATTGCGCCGCGAATGAAACTGGCGATCGCCGAAGATGTCGGCAATGCTGTTCAGCGGGCCGGCTGGAGCACCGGCGGCGAAGCAGCGTGCCAGGATGTCTTCGCGATGCAGCGAGCCACACCAGTCGCGAACGATTTCATTAACGTCATGACGGTTTTCGAGCCGTGTTTTCTGATCGCCGTACACGTGAGGCGCTGCCAGTTCCGGTCGGCCCATGGCAATCGCCAGTCGCTCGAAAAGCTTGTCGGTAACGCACGAAATGGCGACCCATTTGCCGTCGTCCTTGGTTGGGAAATGGCCGTGCGGGCAGGCAAAGTCGTTGTGCGTTGGTCCGTGCCGCTCGCGCACCCGTCCGAACATGCCGTAGGCTGGCGCCAGTTCCTCGGTACAGCGAAACACCGATTCGTACAGCGCGGCGTCTATGTACTGTCCTTTGCCGGTGCGTGCACGGTGGCGCAAGGCCATCAGGATGCCGATACAGCCGTACAGGCCGGTGAGGTAGTCTCCGAGCGTGGTCGATCCCGGAGTCACGGGTGTTCCCCGCGGCATTCCGGAGAGAAAGGCGATCCCGCCGACGGCGTGCGCGACCCGCGCAAAACCGGGTCGATCCTTGTAGGGCCCGGTCTGCCCGTAACCGGTGACCCGCAGCATGATCAGGCCGGGATTGATCTTGCGCAGAACTTCCCAGCCCAGTCCCCATTTCTCAAGGGTGCCGGGGCGAAAGTTCTCACAGAGGACGTCCGATTTTTCGATCAGTTGCTTGAACAGTTCCACCCCTTCAGGCAGATGCAGGTCGATGGTGACCGAACGTTTGTTGCGTGCTTCGCTGAACCAGGCGAGCGTGTCCCTGCGCCTGGTCGGTGTGCCGAAGTAACGCAAGGGATCGCCGCCCTTGGGGTTCTCGACCTTCAGTACATCGGCGCCGAATTCGCCGAGAATGCTGGCACTGTAGGGTGCGGCGATGACCGTGGCGGCGTCGATGACGCGAATGCCGGCGAGTGGCAGTCTGGTCTCGGCTGGGTCGGTGATGGGCATCGGAGTCCTCGTAAAAGCCTGTTCAGATGATCTTGCGCTGTCGCAGGCGCTTGATCTCCAGTGCCGAAATCCCCAGCAGTTCGCGCAGGATTTCATAGGTCGCATTGCCCAACGGCGGTCCAAGGCTGGAAATCCGCCCGGGTGTTTCGGATAAGGTCGGCACGACTCCCGGAACCACCACCTCGCCCAGTCCCTCCTCGGTCAGGCGGGCCAGGTTGCCGCGCGCCTTGAAGTGCTCGTCCTCGAACATGTCGGCAATGCTGTTGAGCTGGCCGATCGGCACTTCGCCAGCTATGCAGCGCTGCATCACCTCTTCGCGAGTCAGGGAACCCACCCATGCGATGACGATGCGGTTGACCTCGTCGCGTGCTGCCAGTCGCTTGCGCTGGTCGCCGTAGCGATCGGCTGCGGCGAGTTCGGGTCTTTCCATGGCAGCGGCAAAGCGTTCGAACATCTTGTCGGTGGTGCAGGCGATTGCCACCCATTTGTCGTCCACGGTGCGGAAATGACCATGCGGAACGGCGACGAAACTGCCGGCACCCTCGCGCTGGCGGACCTTGCCGAACAGGCCGTACGCGGCAGCAATCTCGTCCATCTGCCGGAAGACGGCTTCGTAAATGCCGATGTCAACGACCTGGCCTTCACCGGTTTCCTCCCTGTGGCGCAGCGCCAGCAGGATGCCGATTGCGCCGTACAGGCTGGAGAGATAGTCGCCCAGCGGTGCCGTGCCCGGCAACACCGGTGTTTCGCCCGGGAAGCCGGCGAGGTAGGAGAGGCCGGCGAAACCATGCGCAATGTGTGCGAAGCCGGAGCGCCGGCGATACGGTCCGGTTTGTCCGTAACCCGAGACGCGCAGCATGACCAGACCGGGATTCGCCTCTCTCAGCTCCTGCCAGCCGAGGCCCCATTCCTCCATCGTTCCCGGGCGGAAATTCTCGATCAGGACGTCGGACTTGTTGACCAATTTCAGGAACAACTCGACGCCTTCCTGCTGGCGCAGGTCGAGGGTGACCGACTTCCGGTTACGGCCTTCGCTGAGCCAGGCAAGTGTCGCGTCATGTCGCTTGGATGCCGTTCCAAAGCGCCGCATCGGGTCGCCAGCGATCGGGTGCTCAACCTTAAGGACCTCGGCGCCGAACTCGCCCAGAATCGACGCGGCATAAGGCCCGGCAAGGAAGGTGCCGACGTCTATGACGCGAATCCCGTCCATCGGCAGCTTGTCGTTATCGTTCGAGCGATCCGCGTCGGCGTCCTCATGCCGGCCTTGCTCGGAGGCAGATCGATCGCTATCCGACCCTTCGCCCGTACTATCAACAGCTACTGACTGCAGCGGGGCGGACTGCGCCGAGCCTGCTCCCTTTCCCATGGCACCACCTCCCGACAGCGTCGCCCGAGGAAGCGCGCCTGCCTTTTCTCGCGCCAGGTCCGGCATCGGCGCACCCCTCGAATTATATGGGCAAAATGGCTCCTTGGTGCAGCGATCATGCGGCCGGGGGGAGATCGCCGTCAGGAGCGTGCGGCAACTTGAGTTCCGACGCATGCTGTGCTGTACTTGCCGAATCCTCCCGCCGCCGTTCGAAAGGATCGTTTCGATGACTGACGCAAGTTCCGACTACGCCGACTGGATTGGTCGTCGCGAAACGACCGACGACGACCTGAGTCTGACGCCGGCCCTGGCCGCAGCGGCGACCCTCGACGATCTCTCGACCCATTTCGACAAGGGAAGTGCGCTGCCGCCACTCTGGCACTGGTTCTATTTCCTGCCCAGGGCGTCACAGGGCGATCTCGGCCTCGACGGACATCCGCGGCGCGGCGGCTTCATGCCGCCGATACCCTATCCGCGGCGCATGTTCGCTGGTGCGCGCCTGCGCTTCCATGGCCCGCTGCTGATTGGTCAGACGGCACGCCGGGAGGTGGTCATCCGGGACATCCGGCTGAAATCCGGGCGTTCCGGTGCGCTGGCTTTTGTCTCGCTGCTTTGCAGTTTCCATCAGGATGGACGACTGTGTATCGAAGAGGAACAGGACATCTTCTACCGCGAACCGGGTCCTCCGGTGGCCTGCCCGAGCGTGCTCGACTGGCCGCCGCTGCCGGCTGAAGCCTGCGCGCGCATCATTGCGCCTGATCCCAGGCTGTTGTTCCGCTTCTCGGCGCTGACCTTCAACGCGCATCGGATTCATTACGACCGACCCTATGCGATGGAGCAGGAGGGCTACCCCGGCCTGGTGGTGCACGGACCGCTGACCGCAGTACTGCTGATGGAACTGTTGCGGCAGCAGGTGCGGGAACCGGTGCGCGAGTTCAGTTTCCGTGGGCTCGCGCCGCTCTTCGACCTGGCGCCGTTCCGGCTGGTATGCGCCCGGAGGGGGGGCGCATTTTCGCTCGAAGCGCAAGCGCCTGACGGGGTAACGGCGATGAGCGCCAAGGCGACAACCGGGGGGAAAGCGGACCACTGAGATCGCAACGCTCCTGGCGCTGCCTGCAGAGTGCTTCTTGAGCGGTCGGCGACGGCAGCTCTCGATCGGAGTACGGCCCATCTAGCTGTCGCCAGCCGATTTCCGGGGAAAACTGGCGACGACCGAGGCGATTGCCCGGCCGACGTCGATGGTGCTGGCGCGACCGCCCATGTCGGGCGTGCGCGGCCCTTCGGCGAGCACGGTCTCGATCGCAGCCATTACCGCGGCGGTGGCTTCCGGATGACCGAGATGCTCGAGCATCATCGCGCCGCACCAGATCTGCCCGACGGGGTTGGCGATTGCCTTGCCGTAGATATCCGGCGCCGATCCGTGAACCGGCTCGAACAGCGAGGGGTAGAGGCGCTCCGGGTTGAGATTGGCCGAGGGCGCGATGCCGATCGTGCCGGTGCAGGCCGGACCGAGGTCGGACAGAATGTCGCCGAACAGGTTGGAGGCGACGACCACGTCGAACCAGTCGGGGTGGCGCACGAAATGCGCGGTGAGGATGTCGATGTGGTACTTGTCGCTGCGGATCTCGGGGTACTGCGCCGCCATCGCCGCGAAGCGCTCATCCCAGTAGGGCATGGAGATCGCGATGCCGTTCGACTTGGTGGCCGAGGTCACGTGTTTCTTCGCCCGCCGGCGTGCGAGTTCGAAGGCGAAGCGGAGGATGCGATCGACTCCGCGGCGGGTGAAGAGGCTCTGCTGGACGACGGTTTCCTGCGCACTGTCCTCGAAGATGCGGCCACCGATGCTGGAGTACTCGCCCTCGGTGTTTTCGCGCACGACCCAGAAATCGATGTCGCCCACCTGCCGTCCAGCCAGTGGCGTCGGGATGCCGGGCATCAGGCGCACCGGGCGCAGGTTGGCGTACTGGTCGAACTCGCGCCGGAATTTGAGCAGCGAACCCCACAGCGACACATGGTCCGGCACCTTGTCGGGCCAGCCGACGGCACCGAAGAAAATGGCGTCGTGTCCGCCGATGCGCTCCTTCCAGTCATCGGGCATCATGCGGCCGTGCTTGAGGTAGTAGTCGCAACTCCAGTCGAATTCATCCCAGCGCAACGCCAGGTCGAAGCGTGTCGCCACCGCATCGAGCACGCGCAAGCCCTCGGGAACCACTTCCTTGCCGATTCCGTCACCGGGGATGACGGCAATACGTCTGACCTTCATGATTTCTCCTTCGCGGTTTGTAAACGGGATGGCGGGCGGCGTCCCGGAGGAGGTGGTGCGCCGACTGCGATGGCCCCTCATTTCCCCCGGATCAGCGCCAGCAAATCCTCGGTCGAGGGCAGGGCGCCGGCCTCGCCATCGGCCAGGATGCCTTCGGCGAGGGCGCGCTTCTCCTGGTGCAGCTCGACGATGCGTTCCTCCACCGTGCCCTTGGTGACCAGGCGATAGACGGTGACCGGCCGTAGCTGACCGATGCGGTGCGCGCGGCCCATCGCCTGATCCTCGGCCGCCGGGTTCCACCATGGATCGGTGATCACCACGTAGTCGGCGGCGGTCAGGTTGAGGCCGAAGCCGCCCGCCTTCAGGCTGATCAGGAAGAGGTCGCCGGCGCCGGCCTGGAAGGCGGCGACCCGCCGGCTGCGCTCGCTGGCCGGGGTGGCACCGTCGAGGTACTGGTAGCTGAAGCCCGCCTCGTCGAGTGGGGCGCGCAGGACCTGCAGGAAGTCCACGAACTGGCTGAAGACCAGCGCCTTGTGGCCGTTGGCGATCAACTCGGCGGCCAGCTCGGCGAACGCCTGGACCTTGGCACCGGCAATGCCGAACTCCGGGCTGCACAGTCGCGGGTCGCAGGCGGCACGGCGCAGTCGGGTCAGTTGCGCGAGGATGTTGAAATGGGCCTGCGCCTCGGGTGCGCTGTCCAGGGTGGCGTCGATCTCGCGTGCGGCCTGGCGACGCAGGGCTTCATAATGCGCCGCTTCGGCCGCTTCCGGGGCAACGGCCAGGATCAGTTCGGTGCGCGCCGGCAGTTCCTGCAGCACTTCCGATTTGGTGCGGCGCAGGACGAAGGGGCCGATCAGGCGTTTGAGCACGTGCTGCGCCTCGCGATCGCGGTTACGCTCGATCGGCCCGGCGAAACGTTCGCTGAAGCGGTTGATGGTGCCCAGCAGGCCGGGGTTGGCAAAGCGCATGATCGACCACAGGTCGGCCAGCCGGTTTTCCACCGGCGTTCCGGTCAAGGCCAGGCGAAAGTCGGCGGCCAGTTCGAAGACTGCCTGCGAGCGTTTGGCGGCGGCGTTCTTGATCGCCTGCGCCTCGTCGGCGATGACCGTGTGCCACGTGCGTCCGGCGAAGCGTTCCTGTGCCAGTTGCAGCAGCGTGTAGGAGACGATCAGCAGATCCTGCGGGCCGGCCTGGCTGACCAGTTCGTCGCGCTCGCCGTCGCTCGACTCGCCGTACATCCGGACGTTGAGGGCGGGAGCGAAACGCCGTGTTTCGGCCAGCCAGTTGCCGCACACCGAGGTCGGCGCGATGACCAGCCCAGCACCGCCGGCGGCACGCTCGAGCAGTACGCCGAGCGCCTGCAGGGTCTTGCCGAGGCCCATGTCATCGGCCAGACAACCGCCCATGCCGGCCGTTGCCAGACGTATCGCCCATTGGTAGCCATCTTCCTGGTACGGACGCAGTTGGGCCTGCAGCAACTTCGGCAGCTTTGGCTCGATCGACTGCGCGTTGCGCAGCCGGTCGATGACCTTGCGGAAGTCGGCGGTGGCCGTCAGTCCGGTCCCCTCGACGAGCACCTCGTCCAGCCAGGCGGCGGCGATCGTCGGTGCCTTGCCGCCCTGCTTGTCGATTTCCAGCACGGCGGCCAGATCGCACAGCTTCTGCTTCAGTGCGCGGGTCAGCGCTGCGTAGATGCCGTTCCCCATCGGCACGAAGCGTGTCTTGTCGCGCGCCGTGGCGAGCAGGGTTTCGAGCGGCAGGACCAGGCCCTCGTCGAGGTCGGCCTGTCCGGAGAGGCGGAACCAGTCACGCTCGCGACTGACACGCAGGCCCAGTTGCCGGGTGTCGACGCTGATGACGCGCACGCTCTTGCCCTTCGGCCATTCGACGGCGGCGATCGCCGGCAGGGTCGGCAGCTTTTCGACGACGCCGAGCGCCTGTTCCGGATCGTCCACCAGCCATTCGCTGCCGTCGTCGCCGGGATCGAGGAAGGGCAGGGCGTCGAGGACCGCGTCGAGGTGCTGGCGTTCGGCACGCAGGTCGCGTTCGGTCCCTATCGTTTCACTGCCGAGCACTGCCATCAGGCGGGCTCGACCGCTGCCCGGCGGCATTCTCGGCCCGTCGGCGCCCAGAGGCGTCACCACCAGGCGCAGCGCAAGCTGCTCTCCAAGCGGTGACAGCTCGGCGCGCAGGGGCGAGTCGCTGACGACCTGGCGGGCGGCCTGCGCCGAGTCGGCGCGCACCTGGAAGCGCGCGGCGAGCGCCCGCAGGGTCTTCTCGACCTCCTCCTGGGCGCCCGGGGCGTTGGCGGGAATGGCGAAGCGGCCGGCGACGAGGTGGGCGGCCTGCTGCTGCTCGGCGGAGAAACGCACCAGTCGCAGGCGTTGCGGGCCGTCCTGGACGAGCGTGATGAGGCGCAGGGCTGCCACCTCGCGGCGCTCGTCGGCGTCGGCATAATAGGCGTTGTCGAAGGGGGCGCTCGACCGCAGCGGCGGCTCGATGCGCATCACGAAGTGGTCACCCTGACGGATCAGCTCGAGCTCGGGAGCCGTCTCCGTGAGGTCGACGAACTGCTCGGGGGCATTTGCCAGCACGATGCAGGGATGCCCGAGCAGGGCGACAATCGCGCTCGCCCGGTCGAGGCGGTGGCGGCTGTAGCCAGGCTGGGGGCGGATGGCGCGAGCGACCTTGCTGTCCCAGGCCGGGAGCCGTTCGCTGCCAGCGATCCTGGCCAGTGTGATGGTGCGTGGGCGGCCCCAGCCGCGCTGCGTGCGTTTCTGTTCGAGCGGCTTGATGCCTGCCAGAAAACCCTGTTTGCCGAGTTCGATTTCCCACAGCAGGCGGCTCGTTTCGCCGTCGCCGTCGACCGTCGGTGCGCCGCCCAGGGACTGCAGGGTGGTGAGGATTTCGCGCCAGTGTTCGCCGGCTCCGGCAATGAAGAAGCCATGCGGAGGATCGCCTCCGTCGAGCACGCCGGCGGCGCCGTCGAGCAGGCGCAGCAGCGACGTCATCTGACAGGCGAGGAGCTTGCGGCGCAGCACGAGGATCGTCTCGTGCCACTGCCTGGCCGGATGTGGGGCGCCGTGTTCGGCGATCAGCTCGTTGCCCAGCCAGGCGGCGAGCAGGATCGCCCACAGCGAGTCGAGTGGTGGATGCTGCAGTCGATCCGACGGCGGCTGAAACGCCTGGCGGATGATCGGCGCCTTGCCCAGACGCACGTCGATGGCGTGCACCCAGCGGCCCCAGCCGCTGTAGGGACTGGGTTCGCGCCGGCCTGCCTCGGCCGCGCAGAACTTGCGCGCGAGCTGGAGGTGCGCCGGTGTCGACTGGGCGAGCAGCGCCAGGGGATAGAACCAGGCGACACTATCGGGGAGGAAGCGTTTGCTGCCGCCGATTTCCTTCCTGCGCTGCCCGAACGCCGCTTCGAACGCTGCCTGTCCGCTCGCCCATTGCCCGTCGAGCACCCTTTGTGCAGCCCGTACGCCGCTTGCCAGGCCGTTATCGACGCCGCTCAGCGCGGTCTGCAACAAGCCCGGATCGGCGCGCTGCATGGTCAGGTCGCCGAGTGCCAGGCGCAGATCGACGGATAACTGATCGGGGTGCTGCGCGAGCTGGGTCAAGGCCCAATCGGCGATCGGCAGATATTCCTTCACCCAGTGCAGGCAGACGCTGGCCGTCGCCTGGTAAGCGAGCCGCCAGCGTTCGGTTGCATCGATGCGCTCGAAGCTGGGGCCATCGAAGCCGGACAGCAGCGCGCTGGTGACGATGCTGTCCCAGGCGATCGAGCGCGCCACGAGGTTTCTGATCGACCACAGCTCTTCGCTCGGCGCACCGCTGTAGTACTTGGCGCGGACATAGGCGATGGTCGTGGGAAGGCTGCCGGTGCTCCAGTAGTAAGCGGATCGCGCCGGATTGAAATGGTCGAGCTCGCAGATCAGTTGTATGAGCTTGCTGCCCGGGAAGGTTTCGAGCAACTGCCGGTAGAGCGGCGCCCGCAGGGCGTCGAGCAACTGGAAGGCGGCCGGGCGGGCGGGGTTGTCATGCAGCAGCAGTTGCCTGTCGCGCAGTTCCTGCACGGCCTGCTTGACGTCGGGGAAGGCGAATGCCTTGCCGGCGCTGCTGTGCAGCCCGCTCAGACCGAGCAGGCGATGGATTTCGGTCGACGAGCGGAAGGTCCACAGAAGTGCGCTGGCCAGCGCCACCTTGTGCGTGTCCGGGCTCAGGCCGAGCTTGTCGAGATGGTCGATGGCAGTGGCGTGCAACGGATTCTTGAGCATCGGTCGTCCGGTTGATCAATGGCTGGGCCGCGCGACGCCATCACTGGCGGGTCAGCAGCATGGCATCGCCATAGCTGAAAAAGCGGTAGCGCCGCTCTATCGCGTGAACATAGGCTTGCCGGATCGCCGCGTGGCCGGCAAAGGCCGAGACGAGCATCAGCAGCGTCGACTTCGGCAGGTGGAAGTTGGTGATCAGCCGGTCGACGATGCGAAAGTCGTAGCCTGGGGTGATGAAGATGTCGGTTTCGGCCGGGCCGGCGCGCAACTCGCCCGACCATGCCGCCGCTTCGAGGGCGCGCAGGCTGGTCGTGCCGACGGCGATCACCCGGCCGCCACGCGCGCGCGCGCGGGCGATCGCAGCGACCGTGGCGGGTGGAATGACGAAGCGCTCGGCGTGCATGCGATGCGCGGCGAGATCACGCACGCGCACCGGCTGGAAGGTGCCGGCTCCGACATGCAGCGTCAGCCAGGCCACTTCGACCCGGCGCTCGGCGAGTCGCCCGAGCAGTGTCTGGTCGAAATGCAGACCGGCCGTGGGTGCGGCGACGGCGCCGGGCGAGCGGGCAAACACCGTCTGATAGCGCGCTTCGTCGTCCACTCCGGCGGGGTGCGTGATGTAAGGCGGCAGGGGCAGGCGGCCATGTCTTTCGATCAGCACCCAGAGGTCGCCGGCGCCGAGGAGTTCGAGCGCGAAGAATTCGTTTTCTGCGCCGCTGCGGCCGCGGACGAGCAGCGGCACGGCTTCTTCGAGCAACAGCCGGCTGCCGGCTGCCGGCGGCTTGCTGGCGCGGATTTTGGCCACCGCGTGACGGGCGTCGACGATGCGCTCGATCAGGACTTCGACCTGACCGCCGCTTTCCTTGCGGCCGAAGAGGCGCGCCCGGATGACGCGCGTGTCGTTGAACACCAGCAGGTCAGCCGGATCGATCAGCTCGGGCAGGTCGCCGAAGCGGTGGTCGCTGAGGGCGCCTGCCACGAGCTGCAGCAGCCGGCTGCCGCTACGTTCGGCGGCTGGCTGCTGCGCGATCAGTTCATCAGGCAGGTCGAAGTCGAAATCGTCGAGTGTCAGCATGGCGGAGCGGCGGGGCCTCTTTCCTCAAGGAGCGGATCGTACGCGGTCGGCCGTGCGGCGAGCCTTCGGCAAGGCCCGGCCGGCGCGTGAACTTCTCGTCGGGCGGAACGCTCGCGGCAGGCTCGACTGTCTGCTTCTGCTTGTTCGTTGCCGGAGAATCAGCGATAATCGGGGCCTCTTCCGGCTCGCAGACAGCGAGCCAGAGCCGAGATGGCGGAATCGGTAGACGCAGCGGACTCAAAATCCGCCGATGGAAACATCTTGGGGGTTCGATTCCCCCTCTCGGCACCACCAAGAGTTCGGCCCTTGCCTGCAAAGCGGCGGATTATAGCACCCACCCGCAAGCCCGCTCGACCCCGCCGCGCTGGCGGCGTCGGGCATTGCGCGCTGCGACGCGGACGGCGATGAGCGGTGGAGCGGCGAGGCCAGCCCGACTGGCTGCCTGGTGGCTGGCCATCCGGCCCCGGACGCTGACCGTATCGCTGGTCCCCGTCCTGGTCGGCAGCGCGCTGGCATGGGCGCGGCAGGCGACGCTCGACTGGCCGTCGGCGCTGGTCGCCCTGTTCGCCGCCCTGCTGATCCAGATCGGCACCAATCTGCACAACGATGTCGCCGATTTCGAGCGCGGTGCGGATACGCCCGAGCGTCTCGGTCCGCCGCGGGTCACGGCAATGGGTTGGCTGCCGGCCGGGGCGGTCAGGCGCGGGGCGTGGGTGGCCTTTGCCCTGGCTTTCAACTTCGGAATCTATCTCGCCGACCGGGGGGGCTGGCCAATCATCGCCATCGGCCTGGCCTCGCTCTGGGCCGGCTGGGGGTACACCGGCGGAGCGCGGCCGATCGCCTATACGCCGCTCGGTGAGCTGTTCGTCGTCATCTTCTTCGGTCTGCTGGCGGTCGGTGGCAGCTACTATCTGCAGACCCGGTCGATCGATGCGCCGGCCCTGCTCGCCGGGGCGATGGTCGGTCTGTTCGCGGCGGCGGTGATCACGGTCAACAACCTGCGCGATATCGACACCGACGCGCGGGCCGGACGGCGCACCCTGGCCGTGCTGCTCGGCCGGCGCGCCGCCTCCTGGCTTTACGGCGTCGAGACGCTGCTGCCCTTTGCCCTGCTGTTCTGGCTTGCCTGGCTGACCGGACGCGGGGTCTGGCTGGCCTGGCCGCTGCTGGTCCTGCCGCTGGTGGTCGGTCAGATCCGGCGCTTGCGACGTGCGGTGGCGGGGCCGGTGTTCAATGACCTGCTGGCCGGCACCGCCAGACTGCAGTTCCTGTTCGCCGTCCTGCTGATGCTCGGCCTGCTCGCCTGAGGCGTTTCAGCACTCCGCCGGGCCGGACGCTGGCGGCGGGTACCAGGCCAGCTTCTGCTGCAGGCTGACCACCGTGCCGACGATGATCAGGGCCGGAGTCGTGATGCCCGCCGCATCGACCCTGGCCGGCAGGGTCGCCAGATCGGCAGTCAGCACCCGCTGGCGGCTGGTCGTTCCGTTCTGCACGACGGCCGCCGGATGGTCGGGTGGCAGACCGTGCGCGATCATCTGACGACAAATCTCGGCGAGACCGCCGATGCCCATGTAGAAGACGACGGTCAGCCGGGGGCGCGCCAACGATGGCCAGTCGAGATTGATCGTGCCGTCCTTCAGGTGGCCGGTGGCAAAGGCTACGGCCTGTGCGTGCTCGCGATGGGTCAGTGGAATGCCGGCGTAGGCGGCGCAGCCGGCCGCCGCGGTGACGCCCGGCACCACTTCGAAGGGGATTCCCGAGTCGACCAGGGTTTCGATCTCCTCGCCGCCGCGTCCGAAGACGAAGGGATCGCCCCCCTTCAGGCGGACGACCTTGCGGCCCGTCCGCGCCAGCCGGACGAGCAGTTGATTGAGCTTCTCCTGCGGTACGCTGTGCCTCGAACTCTCCTTGCCGGCGTAGATTCTCTCGGCATTCGGGCGAGCCAGGTCGAGCACCCCTTCGCCGATCAGGTGATCGTAGACGATGGCGTCGGCCTCGCCGATCAGGCGGGCGGCGCGCAGGGTCAACAGGTCGCGGTCGCCCGGCCCGCTGCCGACGATGTAGACGGTTCCGGTGACTGTTGACGAAGGTGTCCGACTCATTGGATGCTTCCGATCCTTGGCTGAAGTGCAAGCATAAGCGCCGCAGCCGTCCCTTTTCAACTGATCCGGCAGCGAATCCGCTTGGCGGGTCGATATTTGATTGATGTCAATGAATCGGCCCTTGCCGACATGTCATCCTGCGAGCAGTCCGACAAGGGTCTGACCGCGAGTGCTGGTTGAGCAATTTCAAGAGGAGAGGAAACCAAGAATGCAGAAGGGAATTCGTAACGTACTGATGCTGGCAAGCCTGCCGTTGGCCATCAATGTCGCCTTCGCCGCGCCGGCCGAGAAGGCCGCCGCGCCGGCACCGGCCGCCAGCGCGGCACCGGCCGCCGCAGCAACCTTGTCGGCCGAAGACAAGGCTGCCTCGGGCAAGACCTATTTCGAGCGTTGCGCCGGCTGCCACGGCATGTTGCGCAAGGGCGCGACCGGCAAGAATCTCGAACCGGCGAACACCGGCAAACTCGGCACCTCGCGCCTCGAGAAGATCATGTCCTACGGCACCGAAGGCGGCATGCCCAACTTCGACGACATCCTGTCGAAGAAGGAAATCGCCAACATGGCGGCCTATCTGCAGATGCCGGCCGAAGCGCCACCCGAGTGGAGCCTGGCCGACATCAAGGGGAGCTGGAAGCTGCTGATCCCGGTCGACAAGCGTCCGACCAGGCAGATGAACGACGTCAACCTGAAGAACGTCTTCTCGGTGACCCTGCGTGACTCCGGCGAAGTGGCGCTGATCGACGGCGACAAGAAGCAGATCTGGGCGGTCATCAAGACCGGTTATGCCGTGCATATCTCGCGCATCTCGACTTCCGGCCGTTACGTGCACGTCATCGGGCGCGACGGTCGCTACGATCTGATCGACCTGTGGTCGGAGAAGCCGACCACCGTGGCAACCCTGAAAGCCGGCTTCGAGGCACGGTCGATCGAAACCTCCAAGTTCAAGGGTTATGAGGACAAGTACGCCGTCGTCGGTTCGTACTGGCCGCCGCAGTACACCATCCTCGACGGCCTGACGCTCGAGCCGCTGAAGAACGTCTCGACGCGCGGCAACACGGTCGACGGCAACTATCATCCGGAACCCCGCGTCGCCTCGATCGTCGCTTCCGAGCACAAGCCGGAGTGGGTGGTCAACGTCAAGGAAACCGGCATGATCAAGCTGGTGGACTACTCCGACCTGGCCAACCTGAAGGAAGTCACGGTCAATTCGGCCAAGTTCCTGCATGACGGCGGCTGGGATTCGACCAAGCGCTACTTCCTGGTGGCGGCCAATGCCTCCAACAAGGTCGCGGTGGTCGACACCAAGACGGCCAAGCTGGCGGCGCTGGTGGACACCGCCAAGATCCCGCACCCGGGGCGTGGCGCCAACTTCGTCCATCCGAAGTTCGGCCGCGTCTGGGCCACCTCGCACCTGGGGGCCGACGTGATCAGCATCATCGGCACCGACCCGGAAGGCAAGGGCGAGTATGCCTGGAAGGTCGTGCAGGAGCTCAAGAACGTCGGCGCCAACTCGCTGTTCGTCAAGACGCATCCGAAGTCGGCCAACCTGTGGGCCGACGCACCGCTCAACCCGGATCCGAAGGTGGCCGGCTCGGTCATCGCCTACAAGATCTCCGAACTCGGCGACGCCAGTCCCAAGGGTGAAGTGATCGACATCGCTGCCGCCGCCGATCTCGGCAAGACCAAAGGCGTGCAGCGCGTGGTGCATGGCGAGTACAACGAGAAGGGCGACGAGATCTGGTTCTCGGTGTGGACCGGCAACAAGACCGAACCGTCGGCCATCGTCGTGGTCGATGACAAGACACGCAAGGTCAAGACGGTGATCAAGGATCCGCGTCTGGTGACGCCGACCGGCAAGTTCAACGTCTACAACACCATGCACGACATCT
>ERZ761607.3391-NODE-3391-length-15535-cov-4.992571_pt1 | contig 15535 bp, 9 predicted proteins | sample MGYA00511164_ERZ761607 | MGnify/ENA primary metagenome ERZ761607 (study PRJEB28899, sample SAMN02445080) | bioreactor sludge metagenome | biome: EBPR sludge | place: Australia: Brisbane, Thorneside Wastewater Treatment Plant | collected 2011-06-22 ...
TCCGGACCCGTGCGAGGCGGCGGGGAGGTCTGAAGCAACGCGCCGGGGAAGAAGCCGTTCTCGGTGAGGAGAAACAGGCAGATCTGCGCGACGTGCGTGCCCGTCGTGAGGTGCACGAGGTAGCGCTCGCGCTCGGGATCGAAGGGGTAGTCGCGCGCGAAGGCGTGGAGCGCCTCGTAGACCTCTTCGAAGTCCCACGGGTCCTTCACGTCGAAGTCGCGCCGACGAAAGTCGGTCTCCGGCGAAAGACGCGCTGCGTCTTCGAGAAACACTCGCAGATCCTCGTTTGGTCGACAGAGGAGCTCGAAGCGAGAGATCAGCAGATCGTCTTGTTGGAGCAGCCCGAGCGAGGGGCGCCAACGCTTCCAACGCTGCGCACCCTTCGGGGAGTCGAGGGTGGTGCCGTAGAAGCCGATCACCACCACGGGTCGAGGATCGTTCGTCACGCTCGCCAATCGTTCGACGTCGCGGACGGCTCGCTCGCAGGCTCCCCGCCGCACGCCATCGGGATCCAGACGACGCACGCGACGTGGCGAGCCTGCGACGTACGGCGTCGGTCCTTGGCGTGGTGTCCACGCGCTTCCCCCAGTTCGTCGCGTCGCATTCGTTCTTCCCCTTCCAGCAGGTCGTGCTGCAAGTCGTGCGGCAGCTCGACGCCCGAGATGGTGAGCGAAGCGCGCGATCGCCGGAAGCCTCTCGAGCTCCGAAGTGCGGCGTCGTGGTGGACCCTTGCGCTGCCCGCAGGCGTGGTGCTCAGCGCAAGGGCTCCGCGCTCCGCACGATCCCGAGCCCGAAGACCGTCAGCATGAGTCGATCGGTCGGATCGACGTGCGCGCGAACGTCGAACACCGGCGCGGCGGGCACGGGCTCGTCGTCGGCCGTCGGCACGCCGATCGCGGCCCAGCGCTCCGCGGCGCGGCGGAAGAGCCAGACGTCGAGGACGGTGCGCGTCATGCCCGACGGGAGGTCCGATGCGACGAAGCCGGCGGCCACGAGATCGTCGCGCGACGTCGTGGCGATGGGCAGGTACGCGACCTCGGCGGTCGTTCCGCCGCCGATCTGGACCCACGTGCGGCCCGCGTCGTCCGAGCGGCTCGGGTAGGTGTCGATGGTGTTGCAGTCCGATCCGATCGGGAAGTAGCTCGTGCTGTGGCCGAAGATCACGCCGTCGCTCGTGGCGGCAACGGGGACGTGATCGAGGAAGCCGTCGACCACGACTGCGCCTTCGGAGTCGACCAGCGCACCCCCGGGAGGCAAACGGCTCCACGTCGCACCGTCGTCCACGCTCTCGAGGAGCGTGCCGGTGCACCCTTCGCGCATGTACGCGAGCAGCCGATCCGGCAGCGCCACGAGCCGCTCGACGCTCGCGTCGCCCGAAAGGAGAACGGGCTCTCCCCACGTCGCGCCGCCGTCCTCCGAGAAGACGAGCGAAGGTGTGCGGTCTCCGGCGACCGTGGTCGCATACGCGAGGCGTCCCGCGCCGACGTCGAAGAGATCGACCGCTCCTGGGAGCTCACGCTCCCACGTCCACGCGCGCTGGCCGGGGCGGAAACGAAGCTGGTCGTTGCCCACCACGGCCACGAGCTCGCCGCTCGCGAGCGGGACCGCTCGAAGGAGGCCACCACCGGCCTCGTTCGAGACGCGCGCGAGCAACATCTCGACCTCTCCGTCCTCGCGCACCACGAGGGTCGGACCGCGGGTCTCGTCGGAGAGGTAGACCTCGTCGCCGCGGAGATACGCGCGGGTGCGTGGGATCTCCGCGTCGAGGAACGAACGCCAGGTGCGGCCGTCGTCGTCGGAGCGGAGACGGCTCTTCGGGAAGGTGAGCGTTCCGTCGGGGAGGATCTCGAAGTCCATCCAGTCGACGTCGGGGCCGGGGTTCGGGCCGATGGTCTCGTAGGTCGCACCGCCGTCGTAGGAGGCGACGGTGTTCGGGCCCTGGACGATCAACACGTTCCCCGCACGCGTGATCCACACGGGGTTGAGATCCCCGAGAGCGCCACCGAGCCCCATCGGCACCGCCGGACCCTCGGACCAAGTCTGACCGCCGTCGACGCTCGTGTGGAAACCGAAGCGCGTCACCACGACGAGACCCGCGTCGGTCGAGTGCAGAGAGGCTCGGAAGCGCAGCGGCTCGTACGTCGTCGCGAGCGTCGGCAACGTCTCCCACTCGGCGTCTGGATCGGAGAGGTCGAGCCGGAAGAAGTAACCCACCGAGCGTTCGTCCGAGATGCTGCCGCCCTCAGTGATCTCCTCGACGAAGTGGTAGAGGAAACCGTCGTGGACGGCCCAGCCGCTGAGGTCGTCGCGCTCGCCGGAGAGGTTGCGGAAGGTGCCGGCCTCGAGGTCGGCGAGGGTGAAGGCGTTCAGCCCCGTCCGCACCACGCCGGTGGTGTCGCTCAGGAACACGAAGTCGGCGGGCAGGCGCCCCTCGGGTACGAGCTCGATCGCGCGCCACGTCGCGCGTCGGTCGAAGCTCACGTAGCGGTTGATCACCACGGTGTCTCCGCGAGTCCAGACCGCACGCACGATCGGGGTCAGGCCGTGTGGAGGTGGCGCGACCGATTCGAACGCGACCGGCTCAGGCTCGCGGGTGCCAGGCAACACCTCGTCGTCGTCGCCCCCGCAACCCAGGCCGAGGACGCCCGCGAGGAGCGTCGAAGCCAAGAGGGAACCGAGGATTCCGGGCCGGTCGAGCCTTCGAGCCATCCACCGTTTCTATGGGCGTTCGCCTAGCAAAAACGTGATTTCTATCACACAAAGTTCCACCAGCTTGAAGGATTCCAACCGAAACCCATTTCGGCATGGGTCGCGGACTCGGAAAGGGCGCAGTCGAAACGGTAGTCCTTGCGATATGAACGGATAACATCCGATATCAGGATATCGCTCTGCCGATGCGCCCGAGCGCTCCGAGCCTCGCTTTTGTCGGCAAATTCGCGGCTTCATCCGGCTCGAACGCGCTCGGCACGCCTCTCGCTCTACGGTCCTTCAACGGCTGACGACGTCGGCCTCGACACTGGAGACAGAGCCATGGACACGCGCGACTACGACGTGATGACGACCCCGGACGGCGGCCTCGTGAAGATGTGGACCCGTGGGGTGGTGGTGGAGGACGCGGCGCGCGCGCAGCTCGCGAACGTCGCGTCGTTGCCCTTCATCCACAAGTGGGTCGCGGTGATGCCTGACGTGCACTGGGGCATGGGCGCGACGGTCGGCTCCGTGATCCCGACGAAGCAGGCGATCGTGCCGGCCGCGGTCGGTGTGGATCTCGGCTGCGGGATGATGGCAGTGAAGACCTCGCTGCGCGCCGAGCACCTGCCCGACGATCTGAAGGGCGTGCGCTCGGCGATCGAGGCCGCGGTGCCGCACGGCCGCACGCTCTCGCGATCGACGAAGCGCGATCGCGGCGCGTGGGGTGAGCCGCCGGACGTCGTGGCGGACGTGTGGGCGCGCAAGCTCGCGGCCGAGTTCGCGGTGCTCTGCGACAAGCACCCGAAGCTCGCGCAGAGCAACCACGTGACGCACCTCGGAACCCTCGGGACGGGGAACCACTTCATCGAGCTCTGCCTCGACGAGGCGGGCGATGTGTGGGTGATGTTGCACTCCGGCTCGCGTGGGGTCGGGAACCGCATCGGCTCCTACTTCATCGAGCTCGCGAAGGAGGACATGCGCACGTGGCACGTGAACCTTCCGGACGAGGACCTCGCGTACTTGCCCGAGGGTACGTCGCACTTCGACGACTACGTCGAGGCGGTGGATTGGGCGCAGCGCTTCGCGCGTGAGAACCGCGAGGTGATGATGCGCGCGACGCTCGCCGCGCTCCGCAAGGTGCTCGGCGACGGCTCGACCCGGTCGGCGGGGTCAGCCGCCGACTTCACGACGGCGGACGTGGCGGTGAACTGCCACCACAACTACGTCGCGAAGGAGCACCACTACGGCGCCGACGTGTGGGTGACCCGCAAGGGCGCGGTGCGCGCGGGCGCGGGTGAGCTCGGCATCATCCCGGGGTCGATGGGAACGCGTTCCTACATCGTCCGCGGGAAGGGAAACGCCGAGAGCTTCTGCTCCTGCTCGCACGGCGCGGGTCGCGCGATGAGCCGCGGGGAGGCGAAGCGGCGCTTCACCCTCGAGGACCACGCGAAGGCGACCGCGGGGATCGAGTGCCGCAAGGACGAGGACGTGATCGACGAGACGCCGATGGCCTACAAGGACATCGACGCCGTCATGGCCGCGCAGGCCGACCTGGTCGACGTGGTGTACGTGCTGCGCCAGGTGGTGTGCGTGAAGGGATGAGGCGTTCGGCGCTTCTCTCGTGATCGAAACGCTCGTGGGCAGACGAGCGAGTGCGTTGGCGTGCGAGCGCCGATCGGAGCGATCCGGTCGGCGTTCGCCTTTTGTAGGGCCTCGTTTCACGGCTCTGGCGTCGTGATCCGCGGCCCACGCGAGGATGCTCTCTCGAGCAGGCACGCGACGCCGCTCAGAGCGCCAGACGCACGCGGCTCTCTTCGCCCGCGCGGATCGTGACGACGTGCCGACGCTCGGGCTTGCCGGGTGCGCGCAGCGTGAGCGTGTGTCGGCCCGCGGGGAGCGAGACGTTCGTGAAGGGCGTGGTGCCGAGCTTGCGGCGGCCGAGAAAGACGTCGCACCAGGGCGTGGTGGCCATCGCGAGGGTGCCGGTGCCGCGCGGCGTGACGACGGGATTGCGCGGACGCGCCTCGCGTCGAAGCACGGCGGAGAACGTGGCGACCCCACCTTCGAGCGCGAGCACGGGCGCTTCGTGCTCTTGGTATCCGTCGAGCCGCAGCGTGACCACGTGCTCGCCCGGCGCGACCCCGACGTCGAGCGGCGTGCGACCGACGCGCTCTTCGCCGACGAGCACCACCGCGCCGCTCGGCTCGCTCACCACGCGCAGCCGCGCATCCCTCGTGCGCGCTTGAAGCAGCACGTCGACCTCCGTCGCAGCCGCGACCTCGAGCGTGCGCGACGCGACGACGCGCCCTTCGTCGAGCGCCTCCACCACGTGCGGCCCCGGCTCCACCGCGAGCCGCAGCGGCGCCGGGCCGTGCTCGATGTCGTCGATGCGCAGCGCGAGCCCGGCTGGCTCGGTGGTGATGCGCAGATGCGCTGGTCGTGTCGGGAGCCGCTCGACGACGGGTCGGTCCGGTTCCGTCGGGAGCTCGAGTGGTGGAGGCGTTGTGTCGTCGGGGGTGCGGAAGACGAGCCAGGAGAGCACCCCCGCGATTGGAACGAGGAGGAATGGAGCCCACCGCCACGCGCGACGCGAGCGCGGCGGCGGCGCGACCGAGGGCACCTTCTGCGTGACCGCGACCGGTACGTTCGTGGACCACGGTGGTGATGCGCTCGACGACGCGCTCGACGACGCGCTCGACGACGCGCTCGACGACGCGCTCGACGACGGCGTGAGCCCGCTCCGCGACACCGGCGAGAGCGCGCTCGACTCGCGCAGATCGCGAAATCCCGCCGCGAACGTCGGATCCACTGGCGTGTCCGAGAAGCTCGCCTCGCCGCGCGGCGGTGTTCCGTCGAGCAACGCGGTGCCGACCGACGGTGGGGCGATCGGCGCGGTGCCGGGCGGCCCGTTCGGCGTGACCACGCCCGTGAGCGGCACGGTGCCGGCTGCGCGCGGACCGCGACGATCTTCTTCGACGACGTCGGGGAAGAGCCGCCGCACGTAGCGCCCGAGCTCGAGCGTGTCCGAGGGCTCCGGTACTGCGCGCAGGAACCGTTCGAGGTCCGCGCGCAACGCGAGCGCGTCCGGGTAGCGGTCCTCACGCCGCGCCGCGAGCGCGCGTGTCGCGATCTCGCGCAGCCCCGGCGGCAACATCTGCAGCCGCTCCGGCTCGGGGATCTTCCCCGCGGCGGCGAGCGTGCGCGCGTGCAACGGGTCCTCGTGCGGGAAGAGCGTGTCTCCGGTGAGCACCTCGAAGAGCAGGATGCCGACGTTGAAGAGATCGCTTCGTCGATCGAGCGACTCGCCGCGCGCTTGTTCCGGCGAGAGGTACGCGGACTTGCCGCGCACCATGCCGACCCGCGTGATCTCCTTGCGGCCTCGCTGCAGCTTCGCGACGCCGAAGTCCGCCACCTTCACCGCGCCCTCGAAGCCGAGGAGCACGTTCGACGGCGTGACGTCGCGGTGCACGAGCCCGAGCGGTCGCCCGCGCGCGTCCGAAAGATCGTGCGCGTGCGCGAGCCCCTCGCAGACGTGCGAGAGGATCTTCGCCGCGTGATGCATCGGCACCGCGCCGGGCCGTCGCGCCGCCATCGCCTGCTCGCGCGCGCGCACGATCAGCGCGCGCAGATCGACCCCTCGCACGAGCTCCATCACGAGGTACGCGGTGCCCCCGACCTCGCCGAAGTCGTACACGTGCACGACGTTCGGGTGACCGAGGCGCGCGACGATGCGCGCCTCCTCGCGGAACATCGCCATCAGCTCCGGATCTTCGGAGAGATGCGGGAGGATGCGCTTGACCACGAGATCGCGCGCGAATCCTTCGGGTCCTTCCTTACGCGCGAGGAAGATCTCGGCCATGCCGCCCTTGGCGAGGCGACGAACGAGCACGTAAGGGCCGAGCGGCACTCCAGCGGCCACGGCTGGACGCTATCAGGATTGGCGCGATCCGCCGAAGGGAAGTCGCGCGCTCGAGCGCGAGTCCGTGGACGGAGGGTGGCGCGAGCTCAGCCGCGGGCGGCTTCGAGCACGGCGACGTCGATCTTCGCCATTTGCAGCATCGCGTCGCGCACCCGCGTGGCGGCGGCGGGGTCGGGATCCGAGAGCAGCTCCATCAACCTCCGCGGCACGACCTGCCACGACACGCCGAAGCGATCCACGAGCCACCCGCAGCGGCTCTCCTTGCCGCCGTTCGCGGTCAGCGCGTCCCAGTAGCGATCGGTCTCCGCTTGCGAGTCGGTCCGCATCACGATCGACGCGGCGGGTGACAACACGTAGTGCGGCCCGCCGTTGAGGATCTGATACGGCACGCCGTCGAGGTGGAGCTCGATCACGAGCGCAGGCGCCTCCGGACTCGGACGAAACGCGGACGTGATGCCGCTGTTCGGCACGAGCTCGACGTAGAAGCGTGCGGCGTCTTCTCCCCCGGACTCGAACCAGAGACAGGTGCTGATGCGGCTCGTCGAGGTGGGGTGCGGTTTCGCGGTCATGATCGTCTCCGAGGGGTCGCGCGCGGCGAGCGAGGGTCGAGGCGTGGGTGTGGTCGTCGAGCCGCTCGCCGTCGACGTCTGGAGCACGCCGCACGACGTCGGGCGTGCTCCGAGGGTTCGACGAGCCGCCCCCGTCGGAATCATCGGTGACCGATTCGGAATCCGTTCGTGGCATCGCCTCCGACGCGCCCGCTCACGAGCTCAGCTCGTCGGGCAGATCGTCGGGCAGGTCGTCGTCCGGGTCGTCGACCCACGCCGAGAGGTGCGCGCCGTCGTTCTCGGCATGCTCGAGGAACGCCGCGTAGAACGCGTGGCTCGCGAGGGTGGCTCCGTCGCCGACCACGAGGAGGAAGCGGCGCGCGCGCGTGATCGCGACGTTCATGCGGCGTACGTCCGCGAGGAAGCCGACCTCGCCGCGATCGTTGCTGCGCACGAGGTCGACCACGACCGCTTCCTTCTCGCGACCTTGGAAGCCGTCGACCGTGCCGACTTCGAGGCCTTCGCGCCGAAGCTCGACGAGCAAACCGCGCAGCACGCGCGCTTGCGCTTCGTAGGGTGTGATCACCGCGATGTCTCTCGGCATCACGCCGCGCCGCACGAGGCGCTTCACCTCCGCCGCGACGCGCTCCGCTTGGCCGGGGTTGCGCGTGCTCGGGTCGTCGTCGCTGCGCTCCTCTTCCCAGCCACGGCCCGCCGCGTCGACGAAGAGCCACGGCGCATCGCGCGTGGGGTCGGGACGCACACCGAGGTCTTCGAGGCGATGCGTGGCGACCTCGGGTGCGGCGACCAATCGACCTTCGTAGAAGCGCTCCGACGGGAAGCGCATGATCGCCTCGTGCATGCGGTGCTGCACGAGCAGCATTCGGCCGAGCGCGCCGCGGCCGGAGTCGTCGGCTGACCCCGGCGACTCGTCGGCTCCGTCGGTCGAGTCTCCGTCGAGCAAGCGCTCGAAGAACGTGGTGCCGAGCCCTTCGCGCGCGACGCTCGGCTCGATCACGGTCGGCGGGAGCTGACGCGGATCGCCGGCGAGCACCGCGATCGGCGCGCGGCGCAGGGCCGCGAGCGCGAGCGGATCGAGGGCCTGGGTGGCCTCGTCGAGCACCACACGATCGAAACGCTCGGAGTCGAGCCGATGCTCGGCCGCGCCCGCGAGGGTCGCGCAGACCACCCGCGCGCGCTCGAACACTCGTTTCTCGGCGCCGCGGAGGTGACCGCGCGCGTCCTTGAGGAGCCGCCACGCTTCGTTCTGCATCGCGCGGCGCTCGTCGCGATCGAGCGCGCTCCGTCGCGCGGCCTTTCGTCGAAGCTGCGCGGCCTCGCGGCTCCATTGCCGCGCGAGCGTATGCTCTTCGCTCGCGTCGACCTGCGCGTCGAGGGTCACCGACTCGAGCGCCTCCGCGACACGCGCGGGATGGCCCATGCGCACGAGCGGCACCGACGCCGCGACGAGGCGCTCGGCGAGGTTGTCGACCGCGGTGTGGCTCGCCGCGCACACGAGCACACGCTCGCCACGCGCGACCGCCTGCCGCACGATCTCGGCGAGCGTGCGCGTCTTGCCGGTGCCGGGCGGACCGTGCACGAGCGACACCACGCGCCCGCCGAACGCGAGCTCGACCGCTTCGCGCTGCGGGGCGTTCAACCCTTCGTCGAACCAGGTCTCGATCCGGTGCACGCGCGCCCGGCTCACGCGCGCCGTCTCGCCCGCGAGCAACACGTCGCGCAGCTCGGACAGCTCGCTCTTGGCGTCGACGTCCTTCCAGCGCCGCAGCGCGCGGTCGCCGACGTCGAAGGTCGCCTCCGGCGCCTCGAGATCGAGGCGAAAGCTCCCCTCGAAGAGTCGATCGGGCACGTCGGCGTCGACCACGAGCGTGAGCTGCGCACCGGGCCGCCGCGCGATCACCGCGCGAACGCTCGAGTCCGGCTTGGGCTCGTCCCACCACAACAACACCGGCGCGCCGGGCCGGAGCGCGAGGTCGTCCGGGTCGACCCCCTTCGGATAGCTCACGATCAGGCGCGTGCGATCGCCGGGCGCGGCTTCGGTGTCCTCGACCTCGAGCCCATCGAGCGCCGTGCCTCGCGCGACGCGCTCCGCGAAGGTTCGGCGCGTGCGCTCCTCCGCGAAACGCGCGCGGTGGGCCTGACGCTCACGTGCCCAGAGCGTGCGCAGGCGCTCGAGCGCCTCGCCCGCGCGCTCGGCCGGCGATCGCGGGATCATCGCGCGATCATCCGCCGCCGAGGATCTCGGGCGGGAAGAGCGGCGAGTCGTCGGGCGGCGATTCGACCGGACCAGGCGACGACCCGAGCGGATCGGGTCGATCGGGGCGACGCCACGGATCGCGCGGATCGCGGAGCCAGGTCGCGAGGGCTTCAGAGGTGAGCCCGGTGCGGTTCGAGATCGGTTCGAGCGTCGTCTGCGCCACGCGCCGCGCCATTCCGTCGAGCACGACGAGGGTGCTGATGCGATCGACGCGGTAACGATCGAGCAGATCGCGGTGCCGATCGCGGCGCCCGATGTTCACGTGCACGACCTCGTAGCCTTCGCTCACCACGTCGCGCGCAGGCGATTCGGTGAGGAGCTTCGCGACCTGCCGACAATCCGGGCACCACTCGGCGCCGAAGACCACCAGCAGCTTGCCATCTCTCTCACGCGCGGCGGCGAGCGCGCGTTGCAGCTCCACGCGCAGCTCGTGATCGTCGCGGAGCTGGTAGATGCGGCCGTACTCGCTGTCGGCGGGGGGCGCGCGGTCATGGCGGTCGGGGTCGGCTCGGGATCCGCGCGCGGCTCGGGCTCGGGCGACGAGGGCTCTCCCCCACACGCGAGCAACAACACGAACGACGAGCGCAGTCGAAACGACATCGCGGCGCAGGGTAGCAGATGGTTCGGTCGCGCCCGGAACGAGGACGTGGCTTCGCTGACCCTCGTGGGCGAGTCGTCGTGATCGTCGGCAACGTTCACGATCGTGGTCGTGGTCGTCGTTCTCGTGGTCGGCGACTTGAACGGTGAGGCGTGTGCGAGGAGCTCGGCTTCGTCGTTCACGTCGCAGTCGCCGTTCTCGTCGCCGTTCTCGTCGCCGTTCTCGTCGCCGTTCTCGTCGACGTTCTCGTCGACGTTCTCGTCGACGTTCTCGTCGACGTTCTCATCGACGTGAGCTTCGACGATCGGCACTTCCGAAGGGCGTGCCGACGGAGCACGAGCGCCCGGCTGTTCGTGCCGACGGAGCACGAGCGCCCGGCCCACGTTCGTGGGTCGGGCGAGGAGTCGGAAACCGAATCTCGCGCTCCAGTACGGAGCGCCGCGCTCACTTCGCGCGGTAGATGATCATGCCGTGCGTGAGGTCGTAGGGAGAGAGCGCCACCGTGACGCGGTCCCCGAGGATCACGCGGATGCGGAACTTGCGCATCCGACCGCAGAGCTGCGCGCGAACCTTCGTCCCCGCGTCGGTCTCGATCTCGAACTGGCCACCCGCGAACACGTTCGTGATGGTGCCGTCGAGCTTGATGTGATCGTCCCGGCTGTCGTCTTCCGGATCCTCGAACTCTTGCCTTCCGCGGCGTCCACGGCCTCCGCCGCCTCCGCCTCCTCGTCGTTTCGTCGCCAAGCTGTGCTCCTCTGTTCGTGCGTGCCGTCGAGCGCGCGCGCTCGGGGGTGGGGTTTGGACGGCGGAAGGTAGATCCCGCTACGTCCGGCGCCACCCCGGCGGCGGCGGGATAGCAGAAAAGCCCCCGAGGTCAGCCGAAAATCGGTCCGCCTCCCCGGAGCGAAGTGGTGACGTGGCCGACGTCGACTTCCGCGTTCAGCGCCCGAGCCTCACGCGCAGCTCGCGTGGGATGCGCCCGAGCCGGTGGTAGAACGGCGTCTTGGAGCCTTCGTGCTTGGGCGCGTACGCGTCGACGACGTAAGGCACGTACATGGTGCGCCGGAGGCTGCGCCAACCGACGTGCGGAGATCGTTCGACGCGATGCCACGTGCGGCCGTCGTGGACCGTGAGATCGCCGGGCTCGGTCTCGACGGCGATCTCGTCGCGATCGGGGCGGTGATCGACGAAGTAGGGCTTGCGCGCGAGCATCGAGAGGAACCCCTGCCGATGACTGCCCGGCAGGATGCGCAGGCCGCCGTCGGCCTTCGTCACGCGATCGAAGTGCAGGCCGACGTTGAGCATGGGACCCGGAACCGCGCGGTTGAGGAAGAGATCGCGAAGGCCGTCGGTGTGCCAGCCGAGGCGCGGGTACGCGCTGCCGGGGACGTTGAGGTTGCGGTTGAAGACGAGCCCGTCTTTCTCGCGATCGCCGACCCTCACGTCGCGACCCACGAGGCTGCGGATGGGGGCGAACCGCGAATCGCGGACGAGCGCGTGCAGGTACGGCGAGAAGAGCGACGTGAAGGCGAAGCGCTGGATGTAGGGCTTGCCGTCGGGATCGCGGCCGACGAAGAGTGGGATGCCGTGGACCTCGCGGCGGTCCTCGGCGATCCATCGCGTCTGGAGTGCGTCGATCTCCGCCAGGACCTCCGCGACCTCGTTCGGGATCAGCACCGCGCCGAAGACGAGGAAGCCGTGCTCGTCGAGGAAGGCGCGTTGCACGGGGGTGACGGCTTCACCGAGCACGAAGCGTGTGGAGAGCGGGAGGCGGCGCGCTTGCTGGCGGTCAGCCTCGGTCACGACCGGAGGGGGCGGGGACGGGAGCACTTCGGGAATCGAAGCCGCGGCGTGCATCGCCGACATTGTGAACCAGGCTCACAACATCGCCAACGACCCGCGTCGCCCACGAGCCGCGAGCCGCGAGCCGCGTCGGCGCGGACGTTCCCCGTTGCACACCGCGTCGTCGAGCGACCTCCAGCACGCCGCAACCCCGCCGCGCCGAGGAGCCACGAGGCCGCATCGCTCAGAGCGCCGCTTCGATGCGATCGCAGAACGTCTCCAGCACCTTCAAACGCGCGCTGCGTTTGTCGTTCGCGGGCACGAGCGTCCACGGCGCGACCTCGGTGCTCGTGCGCTCGAACATCTCGTGCGTCGCCAGCTCGTACGCGGGCCACTTCGCGCGATTGCGCCAGTCCTCTTCGGTGATCTTGAAGCGTTTGAACCCGGTTGCCGCTCGCTCGTCGAAGCGCCGTTTCTGTTCGCCCGGATCGATGTGGAGCCAGAGCTTGATCACGATCGATCCGTGGCGGACGAGCTGCTCCTCGAAGTCGTTGATCTCGCGGTACGCGCGTTGCCAATCGCTCGGACGCGCGAAGCCTTCCACACGCTCGACGAGCACGCGGCCGTACCAACTGCGATCGAAGATCGTGACCTGTCCGTGGTGCGGCACGTGGCGCCAGAAGCGCCAGAGATAGGGCTGCGCGCGCTCCTCGTCGGTGGGCGCCGCGATCGGGACCACTCGGTAGAAGCGAGCGTCGAGCGCGCCGGTGACGCGCCGGATCGAGCCCCCCTTCCCCGCTGCGTCGACGCCCTCGAAGACCGCAGTGATCGAGCGCTCACGAAACGCTTTCTTGCGGGTCAGCCGCGCGAGACGGCCGCTCAGCTCTTCGAGACGCTTCTCGTAATCCTCTTCGTCGACCTTTCCGCTCAGATCGAGGCTCTCCAGCAGCGTTCGCTCGCCCGTCTCGCGTTTGGCCTCGACCTTCTCGGGCACGAAGGGCTCCGTGCGCGCCGGCGCGTCGAGGTGGGAGCGCAGCGTCTGGAGCACGAGGCGCCCGGCCGCGAGCGAGCGGTAGCGCGTGTCGTAGCCCTCGATCACGTGCCACGGCGCCTCTGCGATGCTCGTGCGGCGCAGCGCGCGCTCGCAGATCGGGCGGAAGGTGTCGTAGCCGCGGTGGTTCTCCCAATCCTGCTTGGTCACGCGCCAGCTCGTGGCGCGGTCCGACGCGAGCTCCTCGAAACGTTTCTTCTGCTGCTTCTTCGAGAGGTGGAACCAGAGCTTGAGCAGCGCGACGTTCTCACGCGCGAGCATGCGCTCGAAGCGCACGAGCTCGTCCATCGCCTGATCGAGATCGGCCTCGCTGGTCTGCCCCCACGCGCGCTGGAGGATGGGCATCGTGTACCAGGAGCCGAAGAAGATTCCGATCTTCCCCTTGGGCGGCAGGTCGCGCCAATAGCGCCACAGCGGCGGGCGCGCGCGCTCTTCGTCGGTGTACTCGCGCGACGCGTGGCTCTGCACGTGCCGTGGATCGAGCCACGAGCTCAGCAAGTTCACCGTCTCGCCCTTGCCCGCGCCATCGACGCCGTTGACGAGGATCACGAGCGAGAAGTCGCGCTTCTCCAGCAGATCGAGCTGCGCGTCGAGGAGCGACTCGCGCAGCGCGGGCACCTCGTCCGCGTACGTCTTCTTGTCGACCTTCCGACCGAGCTCCGCCGCTTCGAACATGGCCTCCTCCTTCTTCGCGACCCCGATTCCCTCGCGCGATCACCGACGCTTCGTCGTTCTTCCGTGCCCGATCACCGCCCGCTCGTTTCCGCGCTCAGAGCACGCTCGTGCGGGCCTTCTTCGCCTCTTCGAGCTGCTCGTTCGCCTCACGCAGACGGCGAGACAAGATCCGCACGATTCCCTCCGCGAGCTCGGCTTGCTCGCGCATCACCTCGTAGAACGCCTCTTGATCCACGCAGAGCACGCGCGCGCCGTCCGGGCCCGCCACCGCCGACGCGCTCCGCGGGGACCCGTCGAGCACGGACATCTCGCCGAGCGCTTCGCCCGCCGCGAGCGTCGCGAGCTTCACGCCGCCGTGTGCGATCGCCACCGTGCCCGACGCGATCACGTAGAGCGTGTCGCCCGGCGCGCCTTCGTCGAAGAGCGGCTCACCAGGCTCGTAACGCTCCACCGTCGCGACGCGCGCGATCGGCATCAGATCCTCCGCGCGCAGCGTCGCGAAGAGCGGCGCCGTGCGCAGGGTCAGCAGCTTCTCCAACGTCGTCTCCACGTCGCCCTCCTCTCCCAGCGCCACCTGCGCGGCGCGCGCCACCCGCGGCGCCGGATCGTCACGCATCGCCGCCGACTCGCGCACCACCGCGTCGGGGTGAGTCGTCGCGAGCGCGCCGTACGTCGCGACGTCCGGGTGCGCGCGTGCGATCAGCGCTTCGAGCACCACGAAGGTCGCGAAGGGGTTCGGGTGCGCGACTTGAGCACGAACCCAGGCGTCGAACGGCTGAGGCTCCGCGCCCGCGATCGGCACGCCCGCGAGCGGACCGTCGTCGACGAAGGGCATCACGAGCGCGCGCGTCGCGGGCTCGAGCATTCCGTCGAGCACCTCGAGCGCGTTCGCCCGCTTCGCCGCGCGCTCGGGCGAGGTCTCCTCGAAGAGCACGAGGGCGCCGAGTCGATCGCGCACGAGGCGCAAGGACTCCGGCGGATGACGCAGCTCGAGCGTGCGCAAGATCCGTCGCAACCCGCGGGTGGCGCGGAAGGCGATCGCCTCGTCGAGAAGCTCCGTCCCGATCACGTCGCGCGCCGCCGCGTACGAACGCACCAAGCCCTCCGTCGCCACGCGCTCGCGCCGAACCCAGCCGAGCACCCGATCGCGCGGCTCCGGCGCGCGACGCAGGGCGCTGCGGAGCTTCGACGCTGCGGCGAGGAGACGAAGCCGCAGGTGCGAGTCCGGCGTGTCGAGACGCGCGAGCACCGCGTCGTAGGTGCGTGCATCGACGATCTCGCGCAGCACGCGCGGCAGCGCGAGACGCACCTCGCGCGGGGACCTCGGATCGTCGAGCACCGCGAGGAGCGGATCGAGCGCACCGACACCGAGCGCGGAGAGCGCGGTGCCGGCGTCGCCCGCGGTCGCGCGCTCCTGGAGGCGCTCGACGAGCAGCGGCAGCAGGCTCGGGTGTGCGACCCGGATCGCCGCGCGCGTCGCCGCGCTGCGCACCACGCGCGAAGGGTCACGCAGCAGGGGCGCGAGGCGACGGTGCCCCCCCGCCCCGAGCGCACCGATCGCGACCGCGGCGTCGTGGCGGTCTTCGGCGTCGTCGGACGCGAGCAGCTCCGCGAGCCGCGGCCCACCGACCATCGCGCCCTCGAAGCCGGCGCGACCGAGCAACGCAGCGAGCGCCGCGGTCCGCACCTCACGCTCGGGATCGTCGAGTCGCGCCCGCAACACGTCGACCGCCTCGTCGCCGTCGAGCGCGGCCACCGTTCCACACGCGGCCGCGCGAACGCCCGCGTGCGCGTCGTCGATCCCGGCGGTCTGGCGGCCACCCAGGCGTTCGCGGTGAACGTGGTGGCCGCGGGCAACAGTGCGCCACAGATCACCTCGGCGCCGGTCACCGGCGCGACGGTCGGCGTCGCCTATACCTACGGCGTTGTCGCGACCGATCCGAACGGCGATGCGCTCACCTACTCGCTCACGCAATCGCCCAGCGGCATGACG
>ERZ761607.3392-NODE-3392-length-15530-cov-16.485234_pt1 | contig 15530 bp, 14 predicted proteins | sample MGYA00511164_ERZ761607 | MGnify/ENA primary metagenome ERZ761607 (study PRJEB28899, sample SAMN02445080) | bioreactor sludge metagenome | biome: EBPR sludge | place: Australia: Brisbane, Thorneside Wastewater Treatment Plant | collected 2011-06-22 ...
GAGCAAGAAGGTCATCGAGTGCCTGCAGCCTGACCGTCGTGTCGATATCGAACTGATCGGCACCAAGTAATCCAGCTAATGCTTGAGGAACAGAAAGCCCCGCTTCGGCGGGGTTTTTTTTCACGTCCTGCAATTCCGTCCGGGCGATGATTGCACCCGTGCAACTGGTTGATCTGATCATTGAGGCGCGCTGGCTGGTCCCCGTCGACCCGGCCGGCGTGGTTCTGGAGAACCACGCGGTGCTGGTCAATGACGGACGGATCACCGCCCTTCTTCCGCAGGAAGAGGCCGCTGCCCGCTTTTCTGCGCGCTCGTACAAGCGGCTGGATCAGCACGTGCTGATCCCCGGACTGGTCAACTTGCATACCCACGCTGCGATGAGCCTGCTTCGCGGCCTGGCCGACGACCTGCCGCTGATGGCGTGGCTGCAGCAGCATATCTGGCCGGCCGAGGCGCAGCACGTTTCAGAGCAGTTCGTCCATGACGGCACGCTGCTGGCTTGCGCCGAGATGCTGCGTGCGGGCATCACCTGCTTCAACGACATGTATTTCTTTCCCGGTGCGGCTGCCGAGGCGGCTCTGGCCTCCGGGATCCGCGCCGCAATCGGGTTGATCGCGGTCGATTTCCCGAGCAGCTACGCGACCGATGCGGACGACTATCTGGCCAAAGGGATCGCGGTTCGAGACCGCTTGCTGGACGAGCCGCTCCTATCTTTCTGTCTCGCCCCGCACGCGCCTTACACGGTCAGCGATCGTAGTCTTGGCAAGGTGCTGACGCTTGCTGAGCAGGTCGAGTTGCCGATTCACGTGCACCTGCACGAGACGGTTCAGGAAATCGACGATAGTTTGAAGCGTTTCGGGATGCGCCCGATCGAGCGTTTTCGCCGTCTGGGCCTGCTCAGCCCGGCATTGATTGCCGTCCACGCGGTTCACCTCGATGCGTGCGAAATCGAGCTGCTGGCCAGGCACGGCTGCTCGGTGGCTCATTGCCCCAGCTCAAATCTCAAGCTGGCCAGCGGCATTGCGCCGATCGCAGAACTGTTTGGCAAAGGCATCAACATTGGCTTGGGTACCGACGGAGCCGCCAGCAACAATCGCCTGGATCTGCTGCAGGAGATGCGCCTGACCGCTCTGCTCGCCAAGGAAAAAAGTGGCCGTGCTGACGCCATCAATGCCCATCAGGTGCTGTACATGGCGACGCTGGGCGGCGCTCGGGCTCTTGGTCTGGAGGCGAACATCGGCTCGATCAGCGTCGGCAAGGCGGCCGACCTGTGCGCCATCTCGGTCAACGACGTCGCGCTCGCGCCATGCTATGACCCGGTCTCGCATCTCACCTACGCGGTAGGCCGTGAGCATGTTTCTGAGGTGTGGGTGGCTGGTCGGATACGGGTCGAAAATGGGCAACTGGTTGAAAACAACGAAACTGGATTGATAAAACTGGCCCTCTTGTGGCAGAATAAAATTCGTCCGTGACGAGTTCAGTGAACAACGAGGCATAACAGGCCATGCGGACCAACACCGCAGCCTTCAATTAACGAGGGAAACACAGATGAACAGAACTGCAAGAAAATGCACCCTGGTGGCCGTGCTCGGCGCCACTCTCGGCTTCGGCGCCTCGCTGGTTCAGGCACAGACTTCGATCCCACTGGATCGGGTGTACGTGATCGACTCGCGCGGCGAAGTCGCCAAGAGCGGCTTTGGCCTTTGCTGGCGCACGGGATTCTGGACGCCGGCCGCGGCTGCCAAGGACCCGGCTGGCTGCGAGTGTGACAAGGACCTGCTGCCGAAGGAAGTCTGCGAACCGAAGATGGCTGCCGCTCCGGCTGCGCCTGCAGCGGGTCCCAAGCCTTCTGGTGACAAGATCACCGTCGCTGCCGACGCGCTGTTCGACTTCGACAAGGCGACGCTGCGCCCGATGGGCAAGGCCAAGCTCGACGAAATCGTCGCCATGTCCAAGCAGATCAAGCTGGAAGTGATCATCGCCGTTGGTCATACCGACCGCCTGGGTTCGGACGCCTACAACCAGAAGCTGTCCGAGCGGCGTGCCGCGTCGGTCAAGGCCTATCTGGTCAGCAAGGGTGTCGAAGCCAACCGCGTGTACACCGAAGGCAAGGGCGAGAAGCAGCCGGTTACCAAGCCTGGCCAGTGCGCGGGTCCGAAGAGCAAGAAGGTCATCGAGTGCCTGCAGCCTGACCGTCGTGTCGACATCGAACTGATCGGCACCAAGTAATCCGTCAGTCTTACGGGAGGCCCTGCTTCGGCAGGGCTTTTTCGTTCTGCCAGCCCAGACCGTGTGCGTCGGTGGGCGCTGACCGCCACCCCGGCTCGCAGTCCGCTGATCGCCCGGTGCGCACGTTCGATCGACTGCACGGTGTGCAGCACGGCGGCGGGCAGACGGTGGACGGGAGTCTGCCTGTTGCGCACCATTTGCCATGGATACCGCCAGGATCATGATCAACGCCGACCAGCACGAACTCGACAAATTCAGTCAGCTTGCCCACCGCTGGTGGGATCCGAACAGCGATTTCAAGCCGCTGCACGACATTAACCCGCTGCGCCTCGACTGGATCGATGGCCACTGCCAACTCGCCGGCAAGGCCGTGCTCGACGTCGGTTGCGGCGGCGGGCTGCTGGCCGAAGGAATGTGCGAAAAAGGCGCGGCGGTGACCGGCATCGATCTTTCCGAAAAAGCGCTGGCCGTTGCCCGCTTGCACCTGCTGGAGAGCGGCCGAGAGCTTGACTACCGCCAGATCTCGGCCGAGGAGCTGGCGACTCAGGAAGCCGGCCGCTACGATGTGGTGACCTGCATGGAAATGCTTGAACATGTTCCCGATCCGGCCAGCACGGTCGCTGCGTGTGCGGCGCTGACCAGACCCGGAGGGCATGTCTTTTTCTCGACCATCAACCGCAACCCGAAGGCCTACCTGCTGGCCGTGGTCGGCGCCGAGTACGTCCTTCGGATGCTGCCCAGGGGCACCCACGACTATGCCCGGTTCATCAAGCCGTCGGAACTCTCGCGCTGGGTGCGAAATGCCGGTCTCGATCCGGACGAACTGCGAGGGATGACTTACAACCCCTTGACCAGACACTGCGCGCTCGGGAAAAACACCGACGTGAACTACCTCCTGCATGCGTTCAAGGATGTTTGAAGCGGTTCTTTTCGACCTCGACGGGACTTTCGCCGATACCGCGCCAGATCTTGCCGCGGCGCTCAATCGATTGCGTGCCGACCTGGCACTGCCGGGCGTTCCGCCCGGACAGCTCCGCTCGCTGACCTCGCAGGGGGTTCGCGGGATGCTGAAAGCCGGCCTGGACATGCGTCCGGGGGACGCGCGCTACGCCGAGTTCTACGAGCGCTTCCTGCGCTACTACAGCCAGGACATCTGCGTCGAAACGACGCTGTTCCCCGGCGTGGATCAGCTTCTCGGGGCTCTGGAAGAGAGCGGGTCGCCATGGGGGATCGTCACCAACAAAGCGCAACGGTTTACCCTGCCGTTGCTGGCCCGCCTCGGCTACGCGAAACGAGCGGCCTGTGTGGTCAGTGGCGATTCCGCGCCGCGCGCCAAGCCAGCTCCGCAACCGATGCAGCTGGCGTGTACGCTGATCGACCGGAAGCCCGGGCGTTGCCTGTACGTTGGCGACGATTTGCGCGACATCCAGGCTGGGCGGGCAGCAGGCATGGTCACCGTGGCGGTACGCTACGGCTATCTGGGCGACGGCGACCCGATCGAGGCGTGGGGTGCCGATCATCTGGTTGACCACGCCCACGACATTGCCGCCCTGGTCGGGATCGATTGAGGACTACCCCACGGCGGGCTGGCTCCGGCTGCGCCGCTGCCCGTGGCCGTCAAAGCGAAGGTCGCGCCCTGAGCTGGCGATGGGTTAAAGTGTAGGCATGAGCAAAACCGCCCTAATTCTTTTCGCCCATGGTGCGCGTGATCCCGAATGGGCCGAGCCGATGCGTCGTCTGGGCACGACCCTGCGTGAACAGGCACCCGGGATGCGCGTCGAACTGGCTTTTCTCGAGTTCTTGAAGCCCGAGTTGGGCGACTGCGTCGAGTCGCTCGTCGGTGAAGGTTTTCGACGTGTCGTCGTGTTGCCGATGTTTATTGCCCGTGGCGGACACCTTAAACGCGACTTGCCGCTGCTGCTCGAGGAACTGCAGCAAAGGCATCCGCAGACACGGTTTGAGCTGGCCGGGGCGATTGGCGAAGCCGAAAATGTGCTGCAGGCCATGGCCAGGCACGCCCTGGACCTACTCGCCACTGGCTGAGCAAGGTACGCCGCCCGGCGTCGCGCGAGGCTCCGGCCGGCTTCGGCGCTTGCCGGTGCAAGCCTGCCGGCGCCTGGACCAGGATCGTGCCTGACGCCGCCTTTTCGCCGATCGGCTACCTGGCAACGCCGTTTCGCGACCGGTTCGGGATTCCACGGCAGCCGCGGCTGGCACCGCACGCACGTGGTCAGCTACGCCTCTTGCGCCCCTACGACCGCGAGGAGGCAGTGCGCGGGCTGGAGGCGTTTTCGCATGTCTGGCTCAGCTTCGTCTTTCACCGGACAGCGGGTCGTTGGAGCCCGACAGTTCGTCCGCCGCGGCTCGGGGGTAATGAGCGGGTGGGCGTCTTTGCCAGCCGCAGCCCTTTTCGCCCGAACCCGCTTGGCTTGTCGCTGGTCGAGTTGCTGAGTATCGACACTCGCGACGGCGTGCTGCTGACTTTTGGCGGCGTCGACCTGCTCGACGGCACACCCGTTCTCGACATCAAACCGTACATCGCCTTCATCGAAAGCGAGCCGGCCGCGCGCGGCGGTTTCGTCACTGCGCCGCCGCCGCTGCGGACCGTCTGGTTCACTGCCCGGGCGGCCAGCCAGGCCTCGCGGCACGAAGAGCGGTGGCCCGACCTGACGGCGCTGCTGCGCGAAGTGCTGGCGCAGGATCCGCGTCCCGCTTACGCCGACGACCCCATGCGGCGGTACGGCTTTCGTCTTTACGATCTCGAGATCAAGTGGCGTTGTACGGCGACGCTAGTGATCGTCGAAGAGGTTCGTGGGCCGCTTGTCGACGGCGGGCGATGACCGGCACGACCTGCCCCGGATGCGCACCAACTATCGGCTGTGGTCGGCCGGCGTGTGCGCCGGCAGGGTGTCGGCGTAAGCGGCGCTGCTGCGTTACTATGTGATCGTCGGCACGACTCTGATCGCGCGCAGCGCCGAAGCGGTCGCGATGCGGTCGAAACACTGACTGGTGCCCGCTGCCTATCGCCCGAGAGAGTCCTCACCTTGGAGAGAAGCCCATGAACAAGTCGATCATCATGCTGCTGGTGCTGGCTCTCTTCGAAGCGCCCGGCGCTTTGGCGGACGGTGCGCCGCGCGGCGCGTATCAGGGGGCCGGAACGGTCGTCGTGGGTGGCGGTTATCGATACGGTTACGGTCCCCGCGGCGGCTATCGCGGCCCGGGATGGGGCTACGGTGGCGGCTCCAGCGTCGGCGTCTATCTTGGCGCGCCGATCTTCTGGGGGTGGCCGGGACCTCCTGCGTACTATCCGCCGCCGGTGATCTATCCACCCGTGGTCGCTGTGCCACCGCCGGTGGTCTATGTCGAAAGGGCCGAGGTGACCGCGCCGTCCGCGTCGGGCGGCGAGCAAACGCTGGAGCCGGGGTTTTGGTACTACTGCCGGGAACTGGCCGCGTACTACCCGGCAGTCATGCAGTGTCCTGGGCCCTGGACGAAGGTTGCGCCGCGCGCCGAGTAGCGGTCGGCGCGAACGTGGGGGTCGCGCGTCACGGCGCGAGTCGCTCACGGATCCAGCGCTGGTCGCTACCCTTCCGGTAGCGCAAGCGATCGTGCAAGCGGCTCTTGCGGCCTTGCCAGAACTCCCAACGGTCCGGCTGCAGGCGGTAGCCGCCCCAGTGCGGAGGGCGAGGCGGGTTCAGCAGGAACCGCGCGGCATAGCGAGCGGCGTTGGCCAGCAGCACCGCGCGGCTGGCAATGACCTGGCTTTGCGGACTGGCCCAGGCGCCGATTCGTGAATCGAGCGGACGGCTGGCGAAGTAGGCATCGCTTTCTTCGTCGCTGACCAGGTCTACCCGGCCTTCGATGCGCACCACCCGCTCCAGTTCCACCCAGTGAAATTGCAGCGCTGCCCAGGGGTTGACGGCCAGTTCCCGGCCCTTGCGGCTGTCGCGGTTGGTGAACCAGGTGATGCCGTTTTCATCATAGCCCTTGATCAGCACCACCCGGGTCGACGGGCGCAGGGTATTGTCCACCGTCGCCAGCGTCATCGCGTTCGGTTCGGGCACCTGAGCGGCAATCGCTTCCGCCAGCCAGCGCGCAAACTGCGCAAGGGGGTCGACGTGCGACGCGTCCTCGCTGAGTTCGGCTCGTTCGTAACTTTTTCGGAGGTCGGCGAGAATGGTCATCGTGGATCAACGGTCAACGTAGGGGCGGTTAGGGCCTGCTGGCTGCCGGCGCGCCTACGCGGTACGGTGGCCAGAGTTTGATTATCGTTCACCGGGAAGCGGGTATGTGACGATTCCTTTGCGCGGAGCGGCCCTTACGCTTGCAGCCAGTCCTTGCGCAGCACATTGCTCTTCTTGTCCAAGAGGAGTTGGTGTTTGCCGAGGGTGGGCGACCCGAGTTGGACCGAAAACTCCATCAGCACGTCACCCCTGAAGGCCAGCACGCTGGCTACTTCGCCGGCCTTTCTCCGGGACAACAGGCGGTCCACGGTGGCTGGCATGACACGCAAACCGTCGATCGCTACCAGCAGGTCGCCGGCCGACAGCCCGGATGTTTGTGCGGGGCCGCCGTGATAGACCGTGCTCAGTCTCAGCTCGTCGCCAGTCGCTTTCGTCGTTACGCCGAGCGTCGGTGTTCCCGATCCCTCTGCACGCTGCAGCCGGATACCGAACGGCTTCAATAGTAGGGCCAGCGGCAGCTCCGCGGTGCCATCAATCGCGTTGGCAAAGAAGCGATCGAGGTCGAGGCCGGAGAGTTCCTCGGCTAGCAGCCGGATGTCATCGTCGCCGACGCCAACGCTCCGGTGCTGATCGTACTCGCCGTGGCGCTGCCAGAGCGTCCGCATCACCGCGTCAAGTGAGCAATGGTTTCTGGTCGCGGCGCGCAGGGTGAGATCGAGTGCCAGCGCTACCAGCGATCCCTTGGCGTAGTAACTGACGACGGCATTGGGCGTATTCTCGTCTGGCCGGTAGAACTTCGTCCACGCGTCGAAGCTCGATTCGGCCAGCGTCTGCCGATGCCGGCCGGGGTCACGGTCGACCTTGTCGATGGTCGCGGCGACCAGGGCCAGCCAGTCCTCCACCGTGATGACCCCGCAGCGCTGGAGCGCCAGGTCGTCGTAGTACGAGGTGAAACCCTCGAAAGCCCAGAGCAGGGTGGTGTAGTTCTCGACTGCGAGATTGCAGGCGGTGAACGCGGCCGGCTTGATCCGTTTGACATTCCAGCTGTGAAAGTACTCGTGGCTGCACAGACCCAGCAAGGTCCGGTAACGCTCCGGTGTGCCGGTCATGCCGGGGTAGGGCAGGTCGTCGCGCGCGCAGAGCAACGCCGTCGAGGCGCGGTGTTCGAGGCCGCCGTAGCCATCGCCGACGGCAGTGATCAGAAAGACGTAGTGCGGCATTGGCGCCGGTTCACCGAAGAGCCGGATCTGCCATTCACAGATTCGCGTGAGGTCGGCTGTAAGGCGCGTCAGGTCGCAGTCATGGTGGCCGCTGATCGCGACTTCATGGAGCACGCTGCAGGCGGTGAAGCTGGCCAGCGTGAGGACGCCCATTTCGACCGGGTGGTCGATCAGTTCGTCGTAACAGCTGGCGCCATGGAGGCCGAAGCCATGGTCTTCGGCGCAGCCCCTCTCGCCGTGCGCTGGAGCCATGGCGGTGGCCACCCGCCAGTCCCGATATCGCGTGCCGACTGGTGGCTGAATGTCGAGCAGGCACGGCCGTTGTTCGTGACCGAGCGGGCACAGGAAGACGCTGCTGCCGTTGAAGAAGGCGTGCGTCTGGTCGAGGTGCGCGCCGCGTACCGAGAGGTCCCAGGCATAGACCTCGCAGATGACGGTCAATGGCGCAGCCTCGTCGACCGGTGCCGCTCGCCAGGTGTGCTTGTCGATTTTGTCGAGGGCGATGCGCTGGCCGGCGGCTTCGGCGCGGATTGACACGATGTGCCGTGCGAAGTCCCGGATCAGGTAGCTGCCGGGGGTCCAGGCCGGCAGCGCAAAGCGCTGGCCCGTCGGGTCGGCTGCGGCAAGCGTGCAGCGTACTTCGAAAAGGTGCGCCTCGGGATGGCTCGGGCGGATGCTGTAGAAGATCGGCGCGGCTGTCATCGGCGGCTGTTTCTGGCAAATTGGCGGCAAGGGTGGAATTGTACGGCTTCCAAGCTGTCCGATAAGCTGTGGTCCCAGCCGGACGGGCGTTCCCGCGAGCAGGAATGGGCCCACCCATTGCTGGTGCCCTCGGCGTCGTTGCGCCACAGCGTCATGACTCGATCATCGCTAGGATTCACCCGCAAGTCATGCCACAATGCTCTGATCGGGCGTAGACCCGACAACAAGTTCAGACCACTAGAGAGGAAGGAGACATGATGGTGATTGGAAATTCAAAGCGCTTGTTGTTCGCCGCGACGCTGGCCACGGCATTTCTGGCGGCGCCCGCCCTGGCGAAGGAACTGACCGGCACCCTGAAGAAGATCAAGGATACCGGCGGAATATCGCTGGGGCACCGGGAGTCGTCGATTCCCTTCTCGTACTATGATGACAAGCAACAGGTCATCGGCTATTCGCAGGATCTGATGATGAAGGTCGTCGAAGCGATCAAGGCCGACCTGAAGATGGCCAAGATCGACATCAAGATGTTGCCCGTCACCTCGTCGAACCGAATCACGCTGATCCAGAACGGTTCAATCGACATCGAGTGTGGCTCGACTACCAACAACACCGAGCGCCAGAAGCAGGTCAGCTTCTCGAATACGATCTTCATCATCGAGACGCGGCTGTTGACCAAGACCACCTCGGGGATCAAGGATTTTCCTGATCTGGCCGGCAAGAACGTGGTCACCACCGCCGGAACGACCTCGGAGCGGCTGCTGCGCAAGATGAACGAAGACAAGAAAATGAACATGAGCATCATCAGCGCCAAGGATCACGGAGAGGCATTCCTGACCCTTGAAACGGGCCGTGCGGTCGCTTTCATGATGGACGACGCCCTGCTCTATGGGGAAATGGCCAAAGCCCGCCGCGCCAGCGATTGGGCCGTGGTTGGCACGCCACAGTCGTTTGAGGCCTACGGTTGCATGCTGCCCAAGGACGACGCACCGTTCAAGAAAGTCGTCGATGCGGCCCTGGCCAAGGCGATGACCTCGGGCGAAGCGGAGAAGATCTACGCCAAATGGTTCCTGCAGCCGATCCCGCCGAAAGGCCTGAACCTCGATTTTCCGCTCTCGGATGCCATGAAGGCGCTGTACAAGGCGCCGAACGACAAGGCGTACGAGTAGTCGCCTGATCGTCCAGGGGCCGCCGGGCGGCCCCTGGCTCCTGCATTGCCTTTAAGTGGAGGACTCCCCATGTTGAAGACTACCGTTACGCGCTGGTTGGTTGCCATGCTTGCGACGCTCCTGGTGAGCGGTGCTGCGCTGGCTGCAGACAAGCCGAATGTCGTGATCCTGGCTACCGGTGGCACGATTGCCGGTGCCGGCGCCGATGTCACCAACAGCGCGACCTATCAGGCGGCGAAAGTCCCGGTCGACAAGCTGATTGCCGGCGTTCCGCAGTTGTCGGCGATCGCCGATGTGCGCGGCGAGCAGGTTTTCCAGATTGCTTCGGAAAGCTTCACCAACGACAACCTGCTGATCCTGGGCAAGCGCGTCGCGGCGCTGGTCAAGCAGAATGACGTCGATGGCGTGGTGATCACGCACGGCACCGACACGCTCGAAGAAACCGCCTACTTCCTCAACCTGGTGGTGCACACCGAGAAGCCGATCGTTGTCGTCGGTTCGATGCGCCCCGGCACCGCCATGTCGGCTGACGGCACCCTCAACCTGTACAACGCGGTGAGTGTGGCAGCCAGCAAGGATGCGCGCGGTAAAGGGGTGCTGGTGACGATGAACGACGAAATCAACAGTGGCCGCGACGTCGCCAAGACGGTCAACATCCGCACTGAAGCCTTCAAGAGCCCCTGGGGCCCTTTGGGAATGGTCGTTGAAGGCAAGAACTACTGGTTTCGCCTGCCCGCCAAGCGGCACACCATGAACTCCGAATTCGACATCGAGAAGATCGACACGCTGCCTGCGGTCGAGATCGCGTATGGCTATGGCAACGTCCCGGATACCGCCTACCGGGCCTTTGTGGCGGGCGGTGCCAAGGCGATCGTCCATGCCGGCACCGGCAACGGTTCGGTGAGCAAGGCGGTGGTGCCCTTCCTGGTCGAGGCTCGTGGCAAGGGCGTGCAGGTCATTCGTTCGTCACACGTCAATGCTGGCGGTTTTGTCCTGCGCAACGCCGAGCAACCGGACGACAAGTACGACTGGGTGGTGGCGCACGACCTCAATCCGCAAAAGGCGAAAATTCTTGCCACAGTGGCATTGACCCAGACGCAGGACAGCAAGGAGCTGCAGCGGATGTTCTGGGAGTACTAATCACCGATCGCTGTTTGTAGCCGATCGCAGGGCGGGCGCCGACCAGGCCGCTCGCGTCTTGCTCCGAGGAGAAGCACCGATGGCTTACAACTGGAACTGGGGCGTTTTTCTGCAGCCGACGGCGACCGGCGACGACACCTACCTCGGCTGGATGTTTTACGGCTTCAAGATGACCATCACCTTGTCGCTGTCTGCCTGGCTGATCGCGCTGGCGATTGGTGCGGTGGTCGGCGTCTTGCGGACGGTTCCGAACAGGTGGTTGTCGGGTTTCGCGACGGCCTACGTCGAGGTCTTTCGCAATATCCCGCTGCTGGTGCAGCTGTTCCTCTGGTATTTCGTGATGCCCGAGTTGCTGCCCGTCGCTTGGGGTGATGCCTTGAAGCAGACCAACCCGATCGTCCAGCAGTTTCTTGCGTCGATGGTCTGTCTGGCTCTGTTTACCAGTGCGCGGGTCGCCGAACAGGTCCGCTCGGGGATCAACTCGCTGCCGCCGGGACAGAAGAACGCCGGTCTGGCGATGGGCTTCACCTTGCCGCAAACCTACCGCTTCGTTCTGCTGCCGATGGCAGTCCGCCTGATCGTGCCGCCGCTGACGTCCGAATTCCTCAATATTTTCAAGAACTCGGCGGTCTGTTCGACGATCGGCTTGCTGGAGCTGGCGGCCGAGGGCCGGCAACTGGTGGATTACACGGCGCAGCCCTACGAATCGTTCATCGCGGTGACCCTCGCCTACCTGCTGATCAACGTGGTGGTCATGTTCGGGATGCGCTGGGTTGAAGCGCACGTCCGCGTTCCCGGTTACATCGGAGGCAAGTGAGATGCATGAATTCGACTGGTCTTCGATTCCCGGTGCGCTGCCGTTTCTCTGGGACGGCATGGTGATTTCCTTGCAGATCACGGCGACCGCCGTTCTCGTCGGGATCGTCTGGGGTACGCTGCTGGCGCTGATGCGGCTGTCGTCGATAACGCCGCTGTCGTGGCTCGCCGCTGCTTACGTGAACCTCTTTCGGGCGGTGCCACTGGTGATGGTCCTGCTGTGGTTCTTTCTGATCGTGCCGAGCCTGCTGGAGAGTCTTCTCGGTTTGCCGCGCGGATCCGACGTTCGTCTGGCCTCGGCGATCACCGGCTTCGCGCTGTTCGAGGCGGCGTACTATTCGGAGATCATCCGCGCGGGTATCCAGTCGGTTCCGAAGGGCCAGATGGCGGCGGCCAGCGCACTCGGCATGACCTACGGCCAGTCGATGCGCCTGGTAGTCCTGCCGCAAGCCTTCCGGAACATGGTGCCCTTGCTGCTGACGCAGGGGATCATCCTGTTTCAGGATACCTCGCTGGTCTATGTTTCGGCGCTGGCCGACTTCTTCGGTGCCGCCTACAAGGTTGGCGATCGCGACGGGCGGCTGGTCGAGTTGCTGCTCTTTGCCGGCGCGGTTTATTTCGTGATCTGCTTTACCGCGTCGCGAATCGTTCGCCACTACCAGAACAAGCTCAAGGTGGCCTGAGGTCACTTGCGGTAATGACTCGAGGAGATTTCCGATGATTTCGATGAACAAGGTCAGCAAGCATTACGGTTCCTTCCAGGTGCTCACCGATTGCACCACACAGGTGCAGAAAGGCGAAGTGATCGTCGTCTGCGGTCCGTCGGGTTCAGGAAAGTCGACGCTGATCAAGTGCGTCAATGGCCTCGAGCCCTTTCAGAGTGGCGAAATCATCGTCAATGGCGTTTCCGTCGGCGATCCGAAGACCAATCTTTCGAAGCTTCGTTCGACGGTCGGCATGGTCTTCCAGAACTTTGAACTGTTCCCGCACATGAGCATCATCGACAACTTGACTATTGCCCAACTCAAGGTGCTAGGGCGCAACCAGGAAGAGTCTCGCGCCAAGGGAGCCAAGTTGCTCGAACGCGTTGGTCTGAGCGAACAGGCCGGCAAGTACCCGGGGCAACTTTCCGGCGGACAGCAGCAGCGGGTGGCGATCGCCAGAGCGCTGGCCATGGACCCGATCTGCATGCTTTTCGACGAGCCGACCTCGGCGCTCGACCCGGAGATGGTCAACGAAGTGCTCGACGTGATGACCGAACTGGCGAAGGAGGGGATGACCATGATGTGCGTGACGCACGAAATGGGCTTTGCGAAACGGGTCGCGACGCGCGTGATCTTCATGGACCAGGGCCGGATCGTCGAGGACGACAGCAAGGACGCCTTCTTCGAGGCGGCTCGTTCGGAGCGCGCACAACAGTTCCTGGCCAAGATCCTGCATCACTGAAAGCTTCGTCACAAGTCGATCGGCCGCTGGCCGGCCCACCGGCGATCAGCGTCCACACGGGCGATCAGCGTCCACCACGGCGCCTGCACTGGTAAAGCTGCCCACCTGGCTTCACATCACACCAGGGATCCAGAAAGAGGAGAGCTGCATGGTCATGCTTACAGAAACCACCCTTAACCTGCGCCGCAACCTGCGCGAGATCGCCGAGGAACAGAATCTGCCGGCGCGCGTAGACGAGTTCCTGGAGTGCTATTTCGGCGACGTCGAACTGAACGACGCGCTTGACGCCAGCCCGGAGGAGCTTCTTGGCGCGGCCGTCCAGCATTTCCGGCTGGGCGAGTCGCGACTGCCGCAAAAAGCCGCCATCGCTCTCTATACGCCGGACTTCGACCGTCACGGCTGGCACTCTCCGCACACCGTGATCGACATCGTTACCGACGACATGCCCTTCCTGGTCGATTCGATCACCATGCTCGTCTCGCGTCATGGCCTGGTCATTCACCGTCTGCTGCATCCGGTACTGAGTGCCGAGCGCAGCGCCGAAGGCGGCTTGCAGCGTACGCAGGCGCGTGGCGCCGCCGGCAGCCGTGCGGAATCTTGGATTCACCTGGAGATCGATCGTGTCGGCGATGCCGCGCTGCTGGCGCAGTTGCGTCAGGAAGTCGCGGGCGCTCTCGCAGATGTCCGCGCTGCGGTCGAAGATGTGTCGACCATGCATCAGCGCATGCGCGAGGCTTACGACGAGATGGTCGCCGCGAAGACCGCCGACAGTGACGAAGTGGCGGCGTACCTGCAGTGGATCGGCGTCAATAACTTCGTTTTTCTCGGTTACGCCGACTACCGCGTCGCTGCCGGCGAGAACGTCCTGGCGCGCGTTGCCGACAGTGGCTTGGGGATCCTGCGGCACGCCGACCACCCGGGCTTTGGCCGGTGCCTGGCTGGAATTCCGGGCGCCGTCGCCGAACTGGCGAGAGACCCGCTGCCGGTGATTCTGGTCAAGACCGACGCCCGATCGACCGTTCATCGCTCGGCCTACCTCGACTTCATTGGCGTCAAGCGCTACGACGGCACTGGCCAGCTGGTCGGCCTGCGGGCTTTGGTTGGCCTGTACACGGCGCACGTCTACCACGTTGCTGCGACCGACATACCGCTCCTGCGGCGCAAGATTGCCGCTGCCAGGGAAGCGATCGGCTTCGCCGCGCGCAGCCACCGCGACAAGACGCTGGTCAACGTCCTCGAGACCTATCCGCGCGATGAATTGATCGAGATCGGCGAAGACGATCTGGTGTCGATCATGCGCGGCATCGTTTCGGTGTACGAACGCGAGCAGGTACGCGTCTTCATGCGCAACGATGCCTGGGGACGCTACGTCTCGGCGATGGTCTATATGCCGCGCGACCATTTCGATACCAAGCTCCGCAAACGGATATCGGCGCTGCTGCACGAAACACTGGCTGCCGACCACGTCGAATTCTTCGTGATGCTCGGCGAGTCGCGGCTGGCTCGGCTCCATTTCATCGTCCACACGCCGGTCGGCACCAGTTATAGCTACGACGCCGATGCGATCGAAAGGCAGGTCGCGCGCATCGTTCGTGGCTGGGCTGACGAGCTAAAGCACAACCTGATCGGGCATTACGGCGAGGAGCGTGGCAACGTCCTGTTGCGTCGCTACGCGCCGGAGTTGCCGTTGTTCTATCAGGAGCGGGTTACCCCGGCGTCGGCGGTTTCCGATCTCGAGCGCCTCGAAGTCGCCGAGCACAGTGGTCGCGTCGAAGTCAAGCTGAGCGCGGCGCAAGGCGACGACGGTGCCCACCAGCACCTGAAACTGTTCCGCCGCGGCCGCCCTCGGCCGCTGTCGGCGATTCTGCCGATTCTCGAAAACCTCGGGTTGACGGTGCTTTCCGAGCAACCCTTCAACCTCCCCCAGAGCGACCTGCATATCGCCGATTTCGCTGTGCAGTTGCCGGATGCGGCGGCGCTGGACGACGATACCACCCGGCAGGCCTTCATCGAGCTGCTCGAAAGACTGCTGCGCGACGAGGCCGAGAATGACGGTTTCAACCGCCTGGTGTTGCTGGCCGGTCTCAACGGCCGGCAGATCAGCATCCTGCGTGCCTACCGGCGTTACCTGCGGCAGGCCGGGCTACCGTTCAGCCAGGTCTATATCGAGCAATGCCTGGCAAGTCATTTCCGGATTACCCGCGGACTGGTCGACCTGTTCGAAGCGCTGTTCTCGCCGGCGGCGGACGACGCGCGTGCGAAAGCGATTTCCGACGAACTGAGCGCGGCCTTGTTGCAGGTCAGCAATCCCAACGACGACCGCATCCTGGCCGCCTTGCAGACGGTCATTGAAGCGACCCAGCGGACCAATGCCTATCAGTCGGCGATTGACGGCAAGAGCCGGGACTACCTGTCGTTCAAGCTGTCGTCGAGAGACATCCCGTTCCTGCCCGCACCGGTGCCGCTGTACGAAATCTTCGTCTATAGCGAGCGTGTCGAAGGCGTGCACCTGCGCGGTGCGAAGGTCGCCCGCGGCGGCTTGCGCTGGTCCGACCGGATGGAAGACTTCCGCACCGAGGTGCTCGGTCTGGTCAAGGCACAGATGGTGAAGAATGCGGTGATCGTTC
>ERZ761607.3393-NODE-3393-length-15530-cov-5.220872_pt1 | contig 15530 bp, 12 predicted proteins | sample MGYA00511164_ERZ761607 | MGnify/ENA primary metagenome ERZ761607 (study PRJEB28899, sample SAMN02445080) | bioreactor sludge metagenome | biome: EBPR sludge | place: Australia: Brisbane, Thorneside Wastewater Treatment Plant | collected 2011-06-22 ...
GAGTACGTCTACAAAGGCGAGGCTACGGCTGAAGTCGGCCTCGGCTACCGGGGGCCGGTCGGCGCTTCGAAAGGGCGTTGGGGGATCGAAGCCACGGCCAACTCGCGGGGTGGTTTTGGGGTGCTCACCGATTTCTCTTTGAACCCGGAGTCGGCGTTGAACGTGGTGATCGGGGGCGCTTACTATTCCGGTCGCTCGCTCGTCGGCGAACGGCGTTTGGAAAGCTACCTCGAAGGAGGTTCGGGCGGCTACGAGGCTTGGGCCCGCGTCTCCTTCGACTACTAAGGGGAACGCGTCGCCCAAAAGTCTCGGCGGGAATGCCGCCCCCGCCCTTAGCGAGCTTGCGGGTTGGCTTTCATGAAGTCTCGCAGGCCTTGCGCCGCGAAGTTGCGGACTTTGGCCTTGAGGAAGCCGGTCCAGCCGAGGAGCGATCCCGCGGGGCCGAGCGCCATGCCGAGCCACTTCCAAAGGTCGAACGAATCCCTTTGCCGGATGATCTTGCCGTCGCGGAACTCGAACTTCGAGCTCACGACGTTGTGAACCAAGCGTCGCTTCGGGCCGTAGGGGTAGACCGCTTCCCACTCGCAGCTTCCCGTCTTGTCGTCGGCTTGGATGTTCTTGAACGAGATCTTGGTTTCCTTGCCCCTCGATATCAGCATGTGCCACATGGCGCCGACCTCGTGTCCCTTCAGATTCGTGAAGACGGGGTCGGAAAACTCGACCTCGGGATGGTAGCAGCGCGCCATGCCGGCGGCGTCGCGCGCCCGAAAAGCGGAGTAGAATTCGTTCAGAAGATTCTTGGTGTCCATGGTTGATGAGTCCCGTTTTGAATGGAGGGGGCGTAAGCCAATCTTTAGCGAGCGTCGCGCGCGGCGCGGTTCAGGTTCTCGAGGCCGATCCGAAGGTCGGCTTCGGAGGTCCAGGCGTAGCCGATGCGGAAGTGACGACGATCCATCTCGAACCAGTGGCCCGGTCCCACGAAGGTGCCGTACTTCTCGTTCAGGATGCGGTGGAATTTTTCGACGTCGGCGCCCGAGGATTCCTTGAGGCGCGGGAAGCAAACGACGCCCGCTTCGGGCTCGACCCATTCGAAGTCGCTTTGCTTGGCGTACCAGTCCTTGAGGATCCCCCGCGCGCTCAGGATGGCCTTTCGAACGCGGTCGAGTTGTTGCGGGCGTTGTCGCCACAGACCGTAGGCGATTTCTTCGTCGACGACGGAGCCGCAGATGAGCATCTGCTCTTTGGCCGCGAGAAACGTGTTCATGAGTTTCTTGTCCCGGCAGATGATCCAACCCATGCGGATGCCCGGGAGACCGAAGGTCTTGGAGAGCGACGAGACGCTGATGCACTTGTCCGAGAGCGACGCGGCGACGGGAAGTTCCTTGTCGAAGCCCATGCCGCGGTAGGTCTCGTCCACGAGGAGATAGGGGGCCTTCGCGGTCACGGCCGCGATGAGCTCCCGGAAGGCGCCGAGCTCGAGCGTGGTGCCCGTCGGATTATGCGGGAGCGTGACGCTCACGTACTTCGTTTCGGGCCGGATCGCGGCGAGGATGTCGGACAGGATCGGGCGGAAACCCGTCGCGAAGCGCAGACGGATGAAGTCGATCTCGGCGCCGATGGCCCGCGGGGTCTCGATGTTCGTGGCGTAGTTCGGGTGCTCGACGAGCAGGCGATCGCCCTTCTCGAGGAGCGTCGTCGCGATGATGAAGAGCGCGGGGGCGGCGCCGGGCGTCAGGAGCACGTCGTCGGCCTGGACGCCGGCCTCCTGCGCGATGAGCTGACGGAGCTCGAGTTTGCCGCGGTGGTCGCCGTAACAAAGGAGGAGCTTCTCGAAGTCGATGCCGAGACCGAGGTCGTTCACCCGCGCGTCGGCGAAGGAACTCTCGGTGAGGTTGTAGCGGATCGTCGAGTAACCCATTTCCTCGGGCGACTCGATCTCGATGGGCATGCGGACGTACTTCATGGGGTGGACCTCCTGGAAAGTTCGAGGATGAGCGGATCGAGCCAAGCGTCGAACGGTCGGGGCTCGAAGCCGAGCGAGCGCAAGCGCGACATATCCATGTACCAATCTTCCGGAATACCGAAGGGCGACTTCTCGGCCGCGTCCGAGATCTCGACCCGGCCCTTCGTGAGCTCCGCGACGCGCGCGAAGAGCTCGTCGAGGCGAATCGAGTCGGGGGAAGCGACATTCAGTCCTCCCGTGGCCGAAACCCCGCGCAGCCAAGCCAGGCACGCGCCGGCGTCGGCCGAATGGACGAAGCTGATGCGCGAAGCCGGGGCCGGGTGGGCGAAGGCTTGCGCGTTCTTGATGCGATCGACGTGGAACTCCAGGCGACCCGTGTAGTCGTCCTCGCCGAGGACGATGGGAAAGCGCACCGCGACGAGCGGAAAGGGGGCGTTCGCCGCGAAGACGGCTTCGCATTGTCGCTTGGCTTCGGCGTATTCTTTCTGGCGGTCGGCTTCGTGCTCGAAGCGATGCGCGCGGGGATCGAAGTCGCTTTCCTTCAGGTTCGCGCCGCTCGCGTAGACGGACTGCGAGGACACGAAGACGTAGCGTCCGGCGCGGTCGCGAAAAGTCTCGCAGGCCGCGCGGGCTTCCTTGGCTTCGTAGCAGACTTGGTCGTAGACGACGTCCCAAGATCCGGTCCCAAGCGCGGGGTGCCCGGCGCGGAGTTCGCCGCGATCGAGAGCGATTCGTCCGACGCGGTCGCCGAAGGGATCCGACGTTCGCCCGCGCGTGATCAGCGTGACGTCTTCGCCTTCTTCCAGAAGTTGTTCGACGAGGCGCTTGCCGAAGTAGCGGTTGCCGCCGATGACGAGGATCTTCACGCGCCAAGTCCTTTCGGTCCGAGGCCCAGCTTCTCGCGGAAGTAAGTCAGCTCGTAGGCCATGCGTTCGATGAGCGCTTCGCGGTCGGCGGCGCCGGCGTGCCCGCCGTCGAGGCGTTCGCGGTAAAGCACGGGATGTCCGAGCGCTTCCATCTTCGCGGCCATCTTGCGCGCGTGTCCGGGGTGCACGCGATCGTCCGCCGTGGAGGTCATGAAGAAGACCTCGGGGTAGCGCTTCTCGCCGGAGACGTTCTGGTAAGGCGAGTACTTCGCGATGTAGGCGCGCTCCTCGGGCTTGTCCGGATCGCCGTACTCGGCCATCCAGCTCGCGCCCGCGAGCAGGCGGTGGTAGCGGAACATGTCGAGCAGCGGGACCGAGCAGACAACGGCATTGAAGAGATCCGGCCGCTGCGTAAAGCACGCGCCCACGAGCAGGCCGCCGTTCGATCCACCGTGGATACCGAGGTGGGCGGGCGAGGTGATTTTGCGTGCGATGAGATCTTCCGCCACGGCGATGAAATCATCGAAGGCGCGTTGGCGATTCTCCTTGAGCGCGGCTTGGTGCCAACGGGGGCCGAACTCGCCGCCGCCGCGGATATTCGCGAGCACGTAGACGCCGCCTTCTTCGAGCCAAGTCGGCCCTCGGCCCAGTTGGTAGGCGGGCTTCTGCGCGTTCTCGAAACCACCGTAGCCGTAGAGGATCGTGGGATTGCGTCCGTCGAGCTTGAGGTCTTTCTTGTGCACGACGAAGTAAGGGATCTTCGTGCCGTCGCGGCTCGGCGTCCAACGTTGTTCGACCGCGAGGTCGTCGGACTCGAAGCGCCGGGGGAGCGAGCGCAGGGCGCGCAGGCAGTCGCCCTCGAGCTTAAAGAGGGTCGTGGGTTCCAGGAAGCTTTCGAACTTCGCGAGTGCGGCCGGCGCGTGACGTTGCACGGCGAGGGCGACGAGGGTCGAGAAGGCGGGCACGGGGATCTCGCGCGGCTTCGTCCAGACGCCGCGTTCGTCCACGTCGAGGCTCCAAAGCCTGGACTGGATGTCTTCGATGCCGGCCACGTACAAACGGTCCCGGCCGGTCGCGATGCCTTCGAGTCCACCGCGCTCGCTCGGCGTCATGACGACCGCGACCCTTTCGACGAGGGCGCGGATATCCCCGCCCTCGCGCTCCAGCGGGATCGCGAAGAGGCTGCCCGCCGTGATTCTCTTCCCGGCGACGGTGAAGTCTTGGCGCGAAAGGAAGAGGGCCTGTTCTCGGTAGAGACCCTGGAACTCGGTTTCGCGCGGAATCTCGACCCGGTACGGGTTCGAGGCGCCGATCCAGAGCTCGGTCTCGTAGAAACCGCGGCGGATGGCCGTCATGAGGACGCGGCCGAGCCGCGCCGAAGGGGTCATCGCCATGGGATGGAGGCCCACGTCCGCGACGTCGCACTCCATCACGATCGGAGCATCTTCGATGCGCTGACCGCGCGCGACCATGCGGATCTGACGGGGGTAGCCCGAGTTCGTGAGACTGCCGGGGCCCGTGTCCGTCGCGACGAGCCAATGGTCGCGGTCGAGCCAGATCGCGTTCGTCTTGGCCTCGGGAACGAAGAGGCCCTCGTTGACGAAGCGCTTGGTGGGGAGATCGAACTCGCGCACCGTGACGGCATCCTTGCCCCCGCGCGAGAGGCGGACCCGCGCGCGGTCCATGTCGGGCTCCAGGATCTGGGCGTGCTGAAAGACCCAGTCCTCGCCTTCGTCGGCCGCGAGCTTGTCGACGTCGAGCAGGATCTCCCAATCGGGCGTGCCGCCCTCGAAGCTCTTCCAGGTCGTGCGGCGCCAAAGCCCTTTGCGGTGCGCGGCATCTTGCCAAAGCTCGTAAAGGTGTTCGTGGAAGGGCGAGGCTTCCGGCAGGCGATCATCCGAGAGCAGCGCGGGGCGCAGACGTTCCTTCAAGCGGGCGAAGGTCGGGTTCGAAGTCAGGCGAACCTCGCTGCGGGCGTTGCGTTCGCGCACCCAGTCGAGCGCTTTCTCCCCGCGGACGTCTTCGAGCCAAAGAAAGGGATCTTCGAAATTCGCCATGTTGGCGGAGTTTAGCATCGCCCCCGCGGCGTCAAAAGCTCAACGCCCGCCCGCGGCGATTTGGCCTCAGATTTTTTCGCGCGCCGACCGAAAGGAAAGCATCAGGTTCAAGGAGGACCCCATGTCGGACGCAAAACTTATCCAGCTCGATTCGGCCCGCAAGGACAAGCAGGAATCCATCCGTCGCCAGTACGAGCGCGTCCTCTTCGGTCGTATCCTCGGTTGCTACACGGTCATCGAAAAGCTGGGCCTCAAGTCGGTCGAGGTTTTCGACATCTCCAAGGGCGGCATGAACTTCCGGATGCCCAAGGGCGACGGCGTCTTCGCGATCGGCGAAGAGATGGAGTTCCGCTTCTATTTCTCGAACAACACCTACGTTCCGGCCCGCATCACGGTTCGTCGCGTGAGCGAGAGCTTCGAGAACGGTCTGCTCTTTTGCCAGTACGGCTGCACCTTCGATACGTCGCTCTCGAACTTCGACGCGATCGCCAAGTTCGTCGACTTCATCCAGGCCTACTCGGTCGCCGCGAAAGAAGACAACGGCTCGCTCCCCCGCCTCTTCCTCTAAGGCAGAAAGGCGTCAGGCTCTTTTTGGTTCAGCAGCTGCGTCATTTTGACGCGCGCGCTGAACCAAAAAGTGCCTGACGCCTTTCTGCTAAGATTCGTCCATGGACTTTCGTCGCGTGGGTTGGGTGGCCGTCGCCGCGTTCGCGGCTTGGCTTTACTTCTCGCGTTCCCCTCGGCCGTCGCCGACGGAAGTGCCCGCCGCGCGCCCGCTCGCGCTTTCGAAGGCGGTGGTCGCGCCCAATGGACTCAATCGGCCCCAGGAGATCCAGAGCCTCGCCGACGTTCAGGGGCGCCACTGGCGCATTTCCTTTCCGCGCAGCGACGGCGAGGGAAACGTCGTCATCGACCTGCGGCCGAACCCGAAGGCGCGCGCGCGGAGCTTTGCCGAGTTGATGGGGGCCCTGCGCGCGAGCCGCGGGCACCTGCGTCCCTACGTCCTCGACGAGTACGACTGCAAGCACTTCGCGGCCGCGCTCTACGCCGAGCTGCAGGCGCAAGGCTTCGCCGCGCGCTTCGCGGCCATCGCTTGGACGGGCAAGGAGATCGGGCACGCCGTCGTGGCCGTCGAGACCACGGATCAAGGTCGGGTCTTCGTCGATTTCACGCCGGCGGGGCAGGGCGCCGAGAGCCGTCCCCAAAAAGCCCTCGTCTGGGTGGAAGAGGGCGATCCGAGCTGGCGTCTCGATCTGGATCGCCTTCCTTACGGCTTCGAGTTCCGCCGCGACACTTTCGAGCGCTTCGATCGGGGGGCCAAGGAGCTCGAGGGTAACGCGCAAAGCCTCGAAGCCGGCGCCCAGCGCATCGAAGTCGAGCGAGCGGCTTTGGCCGAAGACGCCGAGGCTTTCTCGTCCGAGGCCTCGTCCGGTCAAATGACCCGAGAGGACTTTGAGGCCCGGCGCCAGGCCCTCCTGGCCGCCCAAACCGAACTGAACGAGGAAATCGAGGCCCACAACCGTCAAGTCGAGGGGGCGCGACGCGAGAGCGCCCGAATAGGACCGGTACTTTACGGCGACGAGCCCGTTTCCGAACGGACTTTGCTTCCGCCCGAGTAGGCTCCGGGACAGTTCAGAATTCGTAACTAAAATGACCCTTTAAGGGTTTTCCGCGCTGGACACGTGGCGGTCGGTCGGTCATATCTAGCCGCTCAATGTCATACCCGCTCGAGAAAATCCGTAACGTCGCCATCATTGCCCACGTCGACCATGGGAAGACCACCCTCGTCGATGGCCTCCTCAAACAGGCCGGCACTTTCCGTTCGAACGAACAGGTCGACGAACGAGTCATGGACTCGGGCGACATCGAAAAAGAACGCGGGATCACGATCACGGCCAAGAACACGGCCGTCCTCTACAAAGACTACAAGATCAACATCGTCGACACCCCCGGACACTCGGACTTCGGCGGCGAAGTCGAACGCATTCTCTCCATGGTCGACGGAGCTTGTCTCCTCGTCGACGCCGCGGAAGGTCCGCTTCCGCAGACGCGCTTCGTGCTTCGCAAAGCGATGGAACGCGGTCTCAAGGTCGTCGTGGTCGTGAACAAAGTCGACCGCCAGGACGCGCGCGCCGAAGAAGTCCTGAACGAAGTCTACGATCTTTTCATCGATCTCGGCGCGACGGACGCGCAGATCGAGTTCCCGGTGGTTTTCGCCGTGGCCCGCGAAGGCAAGGCTTTCCGCAAGCTCGAAGACCGCGCGTCCGCGACGACGCTCGAAGCGCTCTTCGAAGAAATCATCCGCTACATCCCGCATCCGCAAGTGAATCCGGAAGGACGCACGCAGATGCTCATCGCCAACCTCGGTTACTCCGAGTACCTGGGCCGCCTCGCGATCGGCCGGATCGCGTCGGGTCGCTTGAAGGTCGGCGAGATGGCCGCCGTCATCGGCGCGAAGGGCGCGGGTCGTCCCTTCAAGGTCCAAGGCCTCTTTACCTACCAAGGTCTTCGCCAGGTCCCGGCCGATGAAGTCTCCTGCGGCGACATCGCCGTCCTCGCGGGCGTCGAAGACGTGATCCTCGGCGACACGATCGCCGCCGTCGCCGATCCGCAGAAGGTCGCCTTGGCCGATCGCTGGGACCCCGCCACGCTCCAGCTACCCCGTCCGAAGATCGACGAGCCCACGATGAGCGTCGAGTGGAGCGTGAACACGTCGCCCCTCGCCGGTCGCGAAGGCGATCACGTCACTTCGCGCAAGGTTCGCGAGCGCCTCGAGAAGGAAATGCTCACGAACGTCGCCCTCCGCTTCCAAGAGACGGATTCGGCCGACCGCTTCATCGTCATGGGTCGCGGCGAGTTCCAGATGGCCATCCTGGCCGAGCAGATGCGTCGCGAAGGTTACGAATTCGCCCTCGGCCAGCCCCGCATTCTCTTCAAGGAAGAGAACGGCGTGCTCATGGAGCCGATGGAACTCGCGATCCTCGACGTGCCGGAGTTCTCGCAAGGCACGATCACGCAGATGTTCCAGATCCGTAAGGGTATGCTGCAGAACATCCAGGCTCGCGGCGCGGGCCGGGTGCGTATCGAAGTCGTCATCCCGACGCGCGGCTTGATCGGTCTGCGCTCGCGCTTCCTCACGGAAACGCGCGGCGAAGGTCTTTTCAACCTGCAGTCCGCTGGTTACGAGCCCCATAAAGGCGACATCGGCAACCGCCTGAACGGCGCCCTCGTCTGCGACCGCGCGGGCGAAGCTCAGGCCTACGCCCTCGAAGATCTCCAGGCCCGCGGCGTGCTCTTCGTGAGCCACCAGATGCCGGTCTACGAAGGCATGGTCATCGGCGAGAACGCCAAGGACGCCGACCTCTGGGTGAACCCCTGCAAGACCAAGCAGCTCACGAACTTCCGTACGACGAACAAGGACGACGCGATCGTCCTGGCGCCGCCGCGCCTCGTCTCGCTCGAACGCGGTATCGAGTGGCTGGCCGAGGACGAGCTCCTCGAAGTCACGCCCAAGAGCCTGCGTATCCGCAAGAAGATCCTCGCGAAGAACATGCAGAAGAAGTGATCTGAGTCCTTCGATTCGGAAAATGGCGAAAGCCCCGGCGCCGCAGAGGCGTCGGGGCTTTCGTGTTTCTGGCGCGAAACGGGCGACCTAGGGGCCGAAGAGCGGCACGTTCGTGCGGGCCCGCGAAGCCGGGCGGGTATCGAACGAAGCGGGGATCTCGTCGTCCTCGACGGGGATCGCCTTCAGGATCGTCACCGGTTCGTCGACCGGCAACGCCGCCGGAATGCCGCCCGTGGGGGCCGTGCTCGTCATCGTGAGGTTCGGCACGAAGGTCTTCGACCCGATCGAATACGAAAAACCTACTGGGAAGGCGCGGGGGTTTTGGTTGCCGGAGCGCATCGAAGTGCTCGCGCCGCCGGGTTGCAGAAACTGGAGCGTTCCGAGGGGTCTTACGTAGTTGACGCCATTCGAATCGAGTCGGACGGCCCCCGTGGCGTTCCACGGGTTAATGGAGACGATCCGACCCCGGTGACGGGTCGGCAGCGCAACGACGTCGCCCACGCAATAGTTCATGAGGCAACCCCGGTTCATGCCGAGGGTATCCATTCCGAAGAGGTAGATCTGGCGGTAATCGCCGAGCTCGACCGCGGCGCGGTTGTTGTAGGGGTTCAGGCCGGCGACCATCCCGGGTTGGCCGTTCGGCGCCGTGACGGAGTCGCCCACGCAAATGTTGCGGGAACACCCTTCCGTCAGGAAGAGGCTGCGGTGCTCGTAGCTGTAGATCGAATAGCCGCCGTCGACCGAAACGAAGGCCTGCTGGCCGGCGCCCAGGCCGGTCACGCGCGCGGTCTCCGCGTTCGGCGTGATGACGATGTCGTTCAGGCAAACCATGCGGTCCTGGCCGCGGACGCAGGCGAGGGCCGGAAGGCCGATGCCGAGGACGCTCAAGACGCTCAGGATCTTCGTTACGGGTTTCATCATCTTCATCCTCTCGTTCGCTCAGTTCGGTAAGGCTCTCGGCCACTCGGTACGATCGTAAAGATCCTGCAGAGTGGGACGGTACGTGGATCGCGGGAACTTGTTGCTTTGGAAGGCATCGCGCGCGCCGGTCGGAAGCTCGTTCATGTACTTCGTCAGCGTTTGGTAGGTCACGCAACGAACTTCGGGAAGCGAGCAGACGGTGCGGGCGAAACGCTTGAGCGCGCGATTGTAGGCGCCTCCGCGGTAGGGCTGAAAGTGGTGGCCGATATGCACGGGCGCTCGGTTGCCGTTGTAGTTGAGCAGGAAGTAATTGTAGTACGCCGTGAGCATGTCCGACGAGTCGGACTCCGCGCGGTTCAGCGCGTCCGGGTACTTCTCGGGGCAACCGCCGCCTTGGCGGTAGCAGAAGTTGTAGTCCATGGCCGGGATCTTCGTGGTGAGCCCCGGCACGGGAATGAAACCGAGGCCGAAGTTCCACGGGCCGGCCTTGCCGTCGACGACGCTCCGGCGCGGCCAAGTCGTGGGTTCCCAGCCTTGGTTCGTGTCCGACGTGTCGTAGGCGAAGCCGAAGCTCATGAGGGTGCGCAGCAGATTCGCGCCGCCCGCGAGGTAGGGCGCGCGGAATCCGAGCATGTCGCGGGGACCGAACTCGAGTCGCGCGCGCTTGCGGGCTTCGCCCTGGAGTCCGTTCACGTCGGCGACGTTGTTGAGGATGCGGTTGTACTGGTCGAACTCGTGGCGCCACATTTCCGTGGTCCACTTGCCGCCGTCGAAGTGGCCGACGGCGTGCGAAGCGATCTCGTTGCCGTCTTTATAGAGCTTGTTGATGCGCGAGATGCGTTCGAGCAACTCGGCCTCGGTGCCACCGAAGTTGATCCGCGAGACGCCCTTGCGGCCGGTCGGTTCGGTGTAGGCGGCGCGGGCGTCGTGCTTGAGCAGGGCGACCCCGCTCAAGAAAAAGGTAAAGCGCAGACGATTGCGGTCGGACGAGTTCATGTCCTGGAGGAACTCGGTGACTTCCTTCCAAGTCTGGTTCTCTTGGCAGTTGTCGAAGGCAAGCAGGACGAATTGGGGGGGGCGGGCGACCGATTGCGCGGGCAGACGCGCGTGATCCGCGTGGTCGATCGGGGCCGAGCCCATGATCGATGCGAGCGCGATAAGTCCTCGTCTCAGAAGCACGCTTAAACCTCCAATGCGCTAGGGCGCCGGGAGCTTGGTTGCAAGGCCAAGACCAAGTCGAGAAATCCGTATAAATTGCCGAAAATTAAGGAAATATACCCGTGCTTCGGGTGTCTAAACCTTGGGCAGGTGAAAGCCGTAGATTGTCTCCTTCGGTCCGTGAGAGCCGTTAAGATCGCGAATCCAGAAGCCGGGCTCCGCGCGGGGTCGGGCCGCTTCCTTGCATCTCCCAAAGGAGAAGTTGGAAGGAGCTGTTGTAGGATGTCGGTGATTTCTCTTTCGGAAAAGCGGCAGGAAAAACTCGAGAAGGACGTCTACGCCCGGTGGGCGAAGTTCTACTCCGAGCAGACCCACGAGGACTTGCTCGAAGCGCTCGTCTACGAGCACGAGAACGGTTTCCCGTTGCGGCGCAGTCCCGCCGCCATCGATCAGCTCCGGCATAAGGCTCTCGTCGACGTGCTCGGCGATCGCGCCCAGACGGATTTTCTTCGCTCCTTCCTGGAGGAAATCCGCGCCGGCGGAGGCTGATCTCCTTCGGAGCCCAAAATGAAAAAGGCGACGCTCCCGGTGAGGGAGCGCCGCCTTTTGGCGTTTCCGTGCGGAGCGCCGCTTAGCCGCGGCCGAAGATCTCGCGCGAGATGATGAGACGCTGGATCTGCGAGGTGCCTTCGTAGATCTGGAAGATCTTCGAGTCGCGGTAGAGCTTCTCGACGGGGTACTCCTCGTTGAAGCCGTAGCCGCCGAAGACCTGCACGGCGTCCGTGCAGACCTTGTTGCACATGTCGCCCGCGAAGGCCTTGGCCATGGCCGCGAACTTCGTGTTGCGGCGTCCTTGGTCGATTTCGAAAGCGCTCTTCCAGACGAGCATGCGAGCTGCTTCGATGTTCATCGCCATGTCGGTGATCATGAACGCGAGGGCTTGGTGCTTGGCGAGCGGCACGCCGAAAGTTTTGCGCTCCTGCGCGTAGCGGATGGCGTGGTTCATCGCCGCCTTCGCGACGCCGACGGCGCCGGCCGCGACGGGCGGGCGCGTGTGGTCGAAGGCGCCCATCGCGATCTTGAAGCCCTGGCCCTCGAGGCCGAGGCGGTTCTTCTCGGGAACCTTCACGTCGGTGAACGTGATGCCGCGCGTGTCGGAGCAGCGCTGGCCCATGTTCTTCTCTTTCTTGCCGACCGTGATGCCGGGAGTGTCGGCCGGGACGAGGAAGCCCGTCATACCCTGCACGCCCTGCGAGGGATCGGTGTAGGCCAGCACGAAGTACCAGTTCGCGACCGAAGCGTTCGTGATCCACATCTTCGAGCCGTTGAGGACGTAGTCGCCGCCCTTCTTCTCGGCGCGGGTCTTGATCCCTTGCACGTCGGATCCGGCGCCCGGCTCCGTCACGCAGTAGGCGGCGAGCAGGGGCTCCTTCGTCATGGGTTCGAGGAAGCGTTTCTTCTGGTCGTCGTTACCCGCCACGAGAAGGGGAGCCTGCGCGAGGCCGTTGGCTTCGATCGCGGTGTACATGCCCGAGCAGAAGGAAGAAAGTTCTTCGGCGATGAGGCAACCGTCGAGCACGCTCAGCCCGAGGCCACCGTATTCCGTCGGGATGTGCGTGTTCATCAAGCCGACTTCGTGGGCCTTGTTGATGACTTCCCGCGGGAACTCGCCCGTATGGTCGTGCTTCTCGACCCGGGGAGCCATTTCTTTTTCGCCGAACTGGCGAGCGAGATCGACGAGGGCTTTCTGTTCTTCCGAAAGTTCGAGGTGAATCATGGCCGCCATTTCATCACGGAAGGGCGGGAGGTGAAAAGACGCGCTAGCGCGAGAACGGCCTAAATAATGACGCGAAGCCCGGGCGCATGAGCTCGCGTTCCTTGATCCAGCGTTGCGTCAGCCAGTCTTGGTGTCCACTCGACTGCGCGCGCAGGACGGCGTCGTTCATCAGGTCCCAGGCCGCCGAGAAAGAACCTTGGTCGGCGGCTTCGAGGGCTTGCCGTCGGATCGCGAAGCCTTCGACGATCGGCGAGTAGGCCCCGCAGTCGCTCGGCGTGCCCAAGGGGCGGCGGCGGATCTCGTTCCAGGCCGCGTAGCCGCCGCCTTCGTCCGTGTGCATGAGGCACTGCTTGAAGGATACCCCGGCGCCGTTGGCCGAAGCGGGGGCGCGCAAGTGAGCTTTCGCTTCGACGACGACGTCGTTCAGGCCCAGCAACGCGTGCCCCAGCTCGTGGGCCAGCACGTACTCGCCGAGGTAGCGCGCTTGGGCCTCGGGCCCTTCGAGGGGCGCGCCGTTGCGCGCGAAATCCTGCGCCTTCGCGAGCATGCGGAAGGTCGAGGCGACGACGAGGCTGGGGTGACCGAGACCCGAGATGAGTCCCGCGCCCGAAAGGTGGCGGAGTTCGAGCGAAGTCGCCTCGGCCGGATCGGCGAAGATCGGCATGTTCGTCACGACGACGTGCAGGGGTTGGTAGGGGGCCCGGGCCCACTCGCGCAGGAGACGCGGGTAGATCCGCTTTTCCCAGCTCTTCAGCAGCATGGGGGAATCCGCGCGAACGGCGTCGGGCGACCAGGGGCCGTCGAGATCCTCGCGCAAAGCGACGGGCACGTCGTCGTCGCGGATTTCGACGCGCTTCAACGGAATGTGGAAGTGATCCTCGAAAGCCTGCACCGCGATCGCGATCGATTCGCGCACGACGCGCGGCTCGGGACGGGGGAACCCTTCGACGAAGTGGGTGTGGAACACGATCGTTCGCGTGGGAACGATGCTCCGAAGCTCGAAGTCTCGCGTGATTCGCGCGGCCCCGAAGTAACTCGCGAAAGCGGCGAGCGCGACGAGCAAGGTTTGCGAAAGGAACTTGGCTTGCCGTCCGCGGGCCCGTCGGGCTTCCTTTCGCTCGGACAAGAGATGGAAAGTCGTCGTCGGGGGAACGCGCCAGAAGGGGACGCCGCAAGAGGGACAGTAGGTCAGGGTGTCGTCGGGCAGGAGTTCCGCGCAGCGCCCGCAACGCGCCGATTCGCCCGTCTCCAGTTCCGAAGCTTGTTTCGAGAAGATCCCCACCCAGATCTTTCGGTGCTTCCATGGGATCTCGTGAGGGGGCGGGGCGCGGGAAATCCGGCGCCCGGCGGCTACTTACAAATCCAAATGCAAAGAGCTTTTGGGGCATCCATGCGACAAATGTTGAATCTCATTCTCAATAACGGGGTGAATTATGCGCCCTGCGCATCCCGGATCAAGATGCGAGCCCCAAGTCGTTTTTGTCACTTTCCTTCCCAAAAAGCAGGACTTAACTCACAACGTGAATCGGAGGAGTCAATTTTATGTCGAATGATTTGTTCTCTTGGGGCCGCCGACCTCGTGGTTGGCTGACCGCGCTCGCATTGAGCGTTCTTGGTGGCGTGTCCACCGTTCAGGCGCAAACGCCCGAAACCCCCGCCGAAGAAGATGCTTTCATCTACTTCCCCGGGGAATCCCTGGCCGTGACTTACGGCGCCCCGCTCTCGATCGACCTTTCGATCGTGGACACGGGCGAAGCCGTTCGTGCGTGGTCGATCACCTACCCTTCGATGCCGGAAGGCCTCTCGCTCGTCGATCTCGGCGCTTCCACGGCGCGGGTCCAAGGGACCGTCCTTTTTACGGATGACTGGTGCTTCGGTGTTCAAGCCGAGCTTGCTTCGGGCAAGACCATCGACTCCCAAGTTTGCCCGATCGCTTCCTACGCGGAAGGCTCCTCGCTTCCGAAGATCCAGACCGAGCGTATCCTGCGCGCCGCTAAGCGTGGCTGGGATTACGCGGAAACGATCCGCTTCCAAGACACCCCGGCCGTCTCCGCTTTCTACTTGAAGGCCGGCGACCTTCCTCCGGGAACGAAGTTCGTCTCGCAGGTCGGCCGTTATGGCGTCGCCGGCGTGCCGACGCTTCTGGGCGACTTCTTCTTCTCGGTCGCGATCAAGCTGAACACGGCTCAGATCATCCAGAAGCAGTTCCAGCTTTCGGTGATCGACGGCGGCGTGCCCCCGACGCCCCCGACGGTTCCGACTTTGCCTCCCCCGACCCCTGGCGACGACGGTGATTCCTACCGGACCTGCCGCCCGGGTTACTACTTCGATTGGAACGTGGGAACCTGCCGCCGCGCCGACGGTTACACCGAGTGCGGTCCCGGTACCTACTACGATCCCGTGCAGGACCGCTGCGAAGCTTACGGCTGGTCGCCGCCTTCGTGGACGAGCTGCCACGCTTGGGAAGTTTGGGATCCGTTCCTCGATCGTTGCATCGACCGTTACGTTCCCTTCTGCCCGATTGGCTGGGACTACAACTCGTTCCAAGGACGTTGCGTGCGCGACGTCTTCTGGTCGAGCTGCCCGATCGGTTCGCGTTGGTCGTACTTCCACGGTTCTTGCGTGTGGGTAAACGTGCCGGTGAACTGCGGTATCGGTTACCGCAACAACGGCCGCGGCTCTTGCGTGCCCTACGACTACTGCCGTCGCGACGAAGTTTACTACCCGACCTTGGGTCGTTGCTTGGACCGCAACGATTGGCGTCGTGAAAACGACCGTCGTTGGGACCGCGAGCACCAAGAACGTCGTGAGCGCGAAGAGCGTTTGCGTCGCGAACAAGCCGAGCGTGAACGCCGCGAGCGCGAGCAACAAGCTCGTTGCGAAGGCCGTTTTGCCGACAGCGATCGCTGCCGCGACCGTAACCGTCCGGATCGCCCGACGCGTCCTGGCCAACCCGGCCGCCCGGGTCAGCCTGGCCGTCCTGGCCAACCGGGTCGTCCGGATCGTCCGGGTCAACCCGATCGTCCGACCCGTCCTGATCGCCCCGGTCAGCCCGATCGTCCGACCCGTCCTGATCGCCCCGGTCAGCCCGATCGCCCTGGTCAACCGGACCGTCCGACGCAACCGGATCGTCCCACGCGTCCGGACCGCCCGACGCGTCCTGACCGTCCGACACAGCCGGATCGTCCCACGCAACCGGATCGTCCGACGCGTCCTGACCGTC
>ERZ761607.3394-NODE-3394-length-15527-cov-5.385147_pt1 | contig 15527 bp, 16 predicted proteins | sample MGYA00511164_ERZ761607 | MGnify/ENA primary metagenome ERZ761607 (study PRJEB28899, sample SAMN02445080) | bioreactor sludge metagenome | biome: EBPR sludge | place: Australia: Brisbane, Thorneside Wastewater Treatment Plant | collected 2011-06-22 ...
GGCCGCCGCGTGCCTGGCGGCCTGCGCGGCCGCCGCGCTGCCGGCGCTGGCCCAGGTCGCACCGGCCACCGCACCCGCGGCGTCCGAACCCGTCTCGGCAGCGGCCTGCACCTTCTGCCGCGAGCGGCTGCAGACCGTCGGCGCGCTGCGCGCCGCGCTGCCGGCCGACTGGTCCGTGCGCTCGGAACCCGAGCCGGTGCTGGGCGGCGAGATGCTGGTCGTGCGCGCCGGCCCGGCACAGGCGCCGCGGCTGCTGCTGGTGCATGGCCTGGGCCAGAACGGCTTCACCGACTGGATGCCGGTGCTGCCGGCGCTGGCGCAGCGCTGGCAGGTGACGGCGGTCGACCTGCCGGGCTTCGGCTACTCGAGCACCCGGCTGGCCAAGCTGTCGCCGACCAACCTCGCGCGTGTGCTGGCCGCGCTGCTGCAGCGCGAAGGCGCCGGGCCGGTCACCGTGCTCGGCCACTCGATGGGTGGCGCCGTCGCGCTGCGCCTGGCCGAGCAGCAGCCGGCCGCGGTGTCGAGACTGGTGCTGGTCGACGTGGCCGGCATCCTGCACCGCACCGCCTTCACCAAGCACCTGGCCAGCCTGCCGGTCACCGTCGCCGGCGTGCCCGAGCCGCTGAAGGAGCCGGTGGCGCGGCTGCGCGACCTGGGCAACCTGCTCGTCGAGCGCGCCTTCGGCCTGCCCGGCGACCCGACGCGCGTGCTGCGCGAGTCCGAGGCGCTGTGGGCGCTGGCGCTGCGCGACCGCGCCAGCGCCAATGCCGCGATGGCGCTCGTCGACGAGGACTTCGGCGCCGCGCTGCGCACGGTCACCCAGCCGGTGTGGCTGATCTGGGGCGAGGCCGACGCGGTGGCGCCGCTGCGCACCGGCGAGCTGCTGGCGCGCCGGCTGCCGCAGGCGCAGCTGCTCACGCTGCCGGGCGTGGGCCATGTGCCGATGGTGCAGGCGACGCAGGACTTCCTGCGCCTGCTGGCCACTGCGCTGGAGCAGTCGCCGGCAGCGCGTGCCGGGCCGCCGCCGCCCGCCGGCCCGCTGCAGGACCTGCACTGCAAGGACCAGGTCGACATGCACTACGGCGGCCGCTGGCGCGAGGTGCACATCGACGGCTGCATGGCGGTGCGCCTGACCGACCTGGTGGCCGAGCGCATCGTCGTGCGCGACGCCATCGTGCAGATGCTGGGCGTGCAGGTGCGCTCGCCGGACATCGCGCTGGAGGTCACGAATTCCGAGCTGGTCGCCACCGCGAGCGATTTCGCCGGCCGCGTCGCGATCCGCACCGACGCCAGCCGCATCGACCTCGCCGGCGTGCGGCTGCAGGCCGACGGCTTCGCGGTGCAGGCGCGGCGCCGCTCGCGGCTGGTGGTCTCGGTCAGCGAGATCCGCGACGCCTTCCACCGCGGCCCCTGGCACGACGACCGCGAGCTCGAGGGCGAGGTGCTCGACGCGCGGCCGGCGGCTCCGCCGCCGGTGCGCCGCTGAGCCGGCCCGGCACCGTAGCCCAGCGGACAGCGCGGCGCCGCGTCGCGCGCCACGGGTGGGTAACGCGCAGGCGGCCGGAAGTGCAGGCGCAGCGCGCAGCGCGGCGGCCGGCGCGGCGTCAGACGGGCCCGCTGCCCAACGCCCAGGCGACCGCGGCCGCGGCGCCGGTGGACAGCAGCAGCGACAGCGCGACCCGCGAGCCGTAGGCCGCGCCGCCGGCGGCAAACGCGGTGACGCTGCGCGACACCGAATTGGTCGCCACCGCGAGCAGCGCGCCGTCGCGCACCGCCTCGGCCGACAGCGTGCCGGCGGCCTGCAGCGCGCCCAGCGCGGCGACGGGCGAGTGCGCGTCGGCCAGCGCCGCCAGCGCGGTGCCGCCGTACAGGCCCAGCGCGCCGAAGCTGCGCTGGGCCCAGCTCACGCCCACCGTCACCGCGCCCAGCAGCAGCGCCAGCAGTGCGGCCTCGCGCACGCGCAGCGGCCCATGCGCAGCGGCTTCCGGCGACGGCACCGCCGCCGCGCCGCGTGCACGCAGCGCGCCGAAGGCCAGCGCCACCGCGCCGCCGCCGGCGCCAGCGCGCGCGCGGCGGCGGGCGCCACTGCCAGCAGCATCAGCATCGCCTGCAGCCAGGTGGCCGCGGTCGACAGCACGGCGCCGGCCTCGCAGGCCGCGCGCTGCGCCGGGTCGCTGCGCGCCCGCACGCCCATCGCCGCCACCGTCGCGGTGCTGGAGACGAAGCCCGAGAACAGCCCCGACAGCGCGATGCCCGCGCGCGCACCGAACAGCCGCAGCGCCACGTGGCCGGCGGCCTGCAGCAGCAGGATCAGCACGACCAGCCCGAGCAGCGTGCGCGGCGCCAGCCCGCCGAGCAGCGGCCAGGGCTCGGCCGGCACCACCGGCAGCAGCACCAGCGCCAGCGCGGCGAGCAGCAGCGCGTCGTGCAACTCGCCTTCGCTGAGCAGCTCGGTCGCGAAGCGGTGCAGCCGCTCGCGCAGCGCCAGCAGACCGGCGACGACGACCGCGGCGGCGGCGCCGAGCATCGGCTCGCGCACCGACAGCACGCCGACCAGGTAGGTCACGAACAGCGCCAGCTCGGTCGTCAGCCCGGGGTCGACCAGCTCGCCGGGCGGCGGCTCGTGGCTCTTCCAATAGGCGATCAGCCCCAGCGCGGCGACGACCAGCGCACCCAGCGCCACCAGCGCCGGCTGCTCCAGCGCCTGCGCGATGCCGCCGCCCAGCGCCGCGAGCGCGAAGCTGCGGATGCCGGCCGCCTCGCGCGAGGCGCCGCGGCCCTTGCGCCGCTCGCGCTCGAGCCCGATCAGCAGACCGCCGCCCAGCGCCGCGGCCAGGCCCAGCAGCGGGGCCGAGGTCAGCAGGCCCCAGGGGCCGCCGTCGCCGTTCATGGCCGGCCGCTCACGCGCCGGTGGCCGCCGCGCGGCCGAGGTCCTGCATCTCGGCCGAGGACAGCACGCGCAGGCCCGGCCGCGCCTGCGCCAGCGCCACGGCCAGCGCGCGGGCGACGGTGGCCGCCCCGATCGGCCGCCAGGCCTTGGGCACCAGCGGCGCCAGCGGCCGTGTCAGCGCCAGCGCCAGCGCCTCGGCGCGGCGCGGCGGCTGGCCCAGGGCGTCGCGGTCGCCGGCCAGCAGCGAGGGCCGCGCGACGACCAGACTGGCGAAGCCCAGGCCCTGCAGCGCGGCTTCCATCTCGCCCTTGGTGCGGCTGTACAGGTTGCGCGAGCGTGCATCGGCTCCGAGCGCGGAGACGACCGCGAAGCGCTGCACGCCGGCAGCGCGCGCGGCCCGCGCGAAGGCCAGCACGGCGTCCAGGTCGACCGCGCGGAAGGCCGCCGGCGAGCCGGCCACGGCGATCGTCGTGCCCAGGCAGCAGACCGCGTCGTTCGCCGGCGGCAGCGCCGGCAGCGCGGCGAAGTCGACCACGTGCACGCGGCACAGCGGCCCGGGCGCAGGCAGCGCGCGCCGCACCAGCAGGTGCAGCCGGCCGGGGCCGGCCCACTGCGCGGCGAAGGCGCGGCCGATGAGGCCGGTGGCGCCGGCCAGCAGTGCATCGCCGGCGGGCCTGGGGTCGGGTCGTGGCATGGCGCGAGCTTAGTGGATGCTCCGCGCGGTGCGGCGTGTGCGGCAGGTCCCGAACGACGCGCCCCGAACATCGCGTCGGTGGCAGCGGCCGCACTAGCATCGCCGCCCATGGCCCACGGCTTCGACCAGTTGCGCGAGCGGCGCGCAGGCGACGGCGCGCGCATCGCCTGGCGCGTGCGCGTGCCGGCGCTGCCCGAGCCGCAGCGCGGCGCGCCGGTGCTGCTGCTGCACGGCCTGGCGAGCAACGCGACGCGCTTCGAGGAGTTCGCCGAGCACAGCCGGCTGGCGCAGCGGCACGCGCTGATCCGCGTCGACCTGCGTGGCCACGGCGCCGCGCTCACGCGTGGGCGCACCGACATCGGCGCCTGGTGCGACGACCTCGCCGCGGTGCTGGACGCCGAGGGCGGGGAGGCGGCACTGCTCGTCGGCCACAGCCTGGGTGCGCAGGTGGCGCTGCAGTTTGCACGCCGGCAGCCGGCGCGCGTGCGCGGCCTGGCGCTGATCGACCCGGTCTTCCGCGAAGCGCTGCATGGCCGCTGGCGGCTGCTGGCCACGGCGTCGCCGCTGCTCGCGCTGGCCGCGGCGGCGGTGCGCGGGCTCAATGCGCTGGGCCTGCACCGCGGCGCGCTGCCGCCGCTGGACCTGCGCGCGCTGGACGAGGCGGCGCGGCGCGCGCTGGCCGCGTCGCCGGAGGCCGAGCGGGCCTTCGTCGCGCAGTACAGCTCGGCACGCGCCGACCTGCGCCATGTGCCGCTGGCGGTCTATCTGCAGGATCTGGTGGAGATGTTCCGCCCGGCGCCGCGGCCGCGTGAACTGGACCTGCCGGTGCTGGCACTGCTGTCCAGCGGCGCGACCTTCGCCGACGCCGGCGAGATGCGCGCCGCGCTGGCCGGCCCGCGCCTCACGTTGCGCACCGTGCACTGCCAGCACTGGCCGCTGACCGAACGGCCGGCCGAGGTGCGGCAGGCGGTCGAGGACTGGGTCGCGCAGGTCGACCCGCCGGGACCTCAGCCGACGTCGCCGTCGACGTAGAACCAGCGCCCGCCCTCGCGCACGAAGCGGCTGGTTTCGTGCAGCCGCGTCGCGCGGCCGGCGAGCCGGCTGCGTGCGACGAATTCGACCGTCGCGTGCTCGTCGTCGATGCGGTGGTGCGCACGCACCTCCAGCCCCAGCCAGCGCACGCCGGGCTCCAGCACCAGCGAATCCGGCCGCGTCGACGGGTGCCAGGTCGCGAGCAGGTAGTCCACGTCGCCGCGCACGAAGGCGCCGTAGCGCGAGCGCATCAGCGCCTCGGCATCGGGCGCCTGCAGGTGCAGCGGCCCGGCGTGGAAGCGGCCGCAGCAGGCGGGGTAGGGCTGGCCGCTGCCGCAGGGGCAGGGGTCGTCGTGCGCTGCGTGGCGGTTCATCGCGGCGCATCGTACGCGGCACGCGGCGCGGTTCCCGCTGGCTACACTGGCCGCGAAGCGTCCTGGAGAACCGCCATGCTCGACCCCCAAGCCCGTGCCCTGCTGGACCTGATGATCGAACGCCAGGTGCCGCCGGTGCATACGCTGTCCGCCGCCGAGGCGCGGCGCATGTACCTGGAACGGCGCTTCTTCACGCAGCCCGATCAGCCGGCGGTGGCCGAGGTGCGCGCGCTGGCCACCGACGGCGGCGTGCCGCTGCGCCTGTACCGGCCGCCGGCTGCGGCGGGCGCGCGGCCCGGGCCGCAGCCGGTGCTGGTGTACTTCCACGGCGGCGGCTGGGTCATCGGCGACCTCGAGACGCACGACGTGCTGTGCCGGCAGCTGTGCCTGGCCGCGGGTGTGGCGGTGGTCGCGGTCGACTACCGGCTGGCGCCCGAGCACCGCTTCCCGGCGGCGGTGGACGACTGCGTCGCCGCCACGCGCTGGGTGCGGCGCGAGGCGGCGGCGCTGGGGCTGGATGCGACGCGGCTGGCGGTGGGTGGCGACAGCGCCGGCGGCAACCTGGCGGCCGTCGTCTGCCTGACGCTGCGCGACGCCGGCGAGCCGTTGCCGGCCTTCCAGCTGCTGATCTACCCGGGCACCGACATGCGGGCGCTGGCCGCCTCGCACACCACCAATGCCCAGGGTTATCTGCTGACCGCCGACAGCATCGCCTACTACCGCGGCCACTACACGCCCGACCCGGCGCAGTGGAGCGACTGGCGCGCCTCGCCGTTGCTGGCTGCGGACCACGCGCGGCTGCCGCCGGCGCTGGTGCTGACCGCCGGTTTCGACCCGCTGCGCGACGAGGGCCGGCAGTATGCGGACGCCCTGTCGGCCGCCGGCACGCCGGCGCAGTACCTGTGCTTCGAGCGCCAGATCCACGGCTTCATCACGATGACCCGGGTGCTGGACGAAGCGCGCACCGCGGTCGCGCTGTGCGGCGCGGTGCTGACCCAGGCCCTGGCCCCGCGCTGAATCACGAGGCGGCCTGCCGCAGCATCTCGCGGAAGGGCGCGAACAGCCAGGAGCGCAGGCCCACCAGCATCGTGTAGGCGCGGCGTTCCGTGGCGGGCAGCTTCTGGTCGGCCAGGTGCTGCGCGGCGAAGTCCTGCGCCAGGCGCTGCAGGCGGTCGTCGAACTGCACGGCCTGCGCCGGGCTCACCTGGCCGTGCACCAGCACCAGCGTCTCGCCCTCGCCGTCGAAGCCGCCGCCGAAATAGTCGCCCACCGCGTGCTGGCGGAAGAACTGCATCACCGGGCCATGCGGCCGCCAGCGGAAGGTCTTGTCGATCTTCAGCCTATAGCGGTTGTTGGCGCGCAGCTCCAGGATGCCCAGCCGGTCCAGCGCCAGCAGGCAGGCCACGGCCTGCGGCTTGCTGATCGTGTAGGTGGCGACGATCTGCTCCACCGTCCACTGGCTCAGCGCGCAGATGGCGGTCAGCAGCAGCCGCGGGTCGGCGACGACCGCGCGCTCCTGCTCCGGCGTCAGCTCGCGCCGCGGCGGCGCGGCCAGCGCCACTTCGCGCGCCAGGTCGGCGAAGTCCAGGCGCAGCACGGCCAGGATCTCGTCGATGCGCGCCAGCGTCATCTCGCCGCGCGAGAACATGCGCTTGACCGTGCTCTCGGCGAGATCGAGCTTGCGCGCCAGTTGCGCGTAGGTGATGCCGGCACGCCGCAGCTCGGTCTTCAGCGCGCCGACCAGGGAGGACGTGCCGCTCATTCTCGGGCCTCCGGAAGTATCGCTGAACGATACCAGACAGCCGAATCCAAGCCACACCTCCTGGGGGGATGGATACCTTGGGGACCCGCGGGCAGGATGCGCTCCGTGTTCAACGACCTTCCCCTGCAATGACACCGATCCGCCACGACACCCGCGCCTGGAAGGCCCAGGTCTGGATCAGCTTCGGCGCCGCCGTCGCGCTGTGCGCGACCGGCCTGGCCTGGCTGCCGGGCCAGGACCTGGACCGCGCCTTCATGGTCATGGGCTACCTGTTCACGACCAGCAGCGCCTTCGTGCTGTCCAAGCATGTGCGCGACAACGAAGGCCGGCGCGTCGACGCGCCGCTGTGGGGCCTGGTGGTGTGGGCCGGCTTCGGCCTGGCGATGGCGCTCACCGCCTGGGGTCTGGTGCGCATGGAGATCAACCCGACCTACAAGGCCTTCCTGGGCGTGTGCTGGCTGTTCCTGGTCTCCAGCGTCTTCACGCTGGCCAAGACGCTGCGCGACGCGCACGAGGCCGCGCTGGCCGAGGCGCGCGCCGAGGGCCGGCTGGCGGCACTGGCCGCGCCGGCGGGCGGCGACGACATCGCGACGACGCGCTGAATGCACATGACTCCGACACCGACAGGACGAACCCTCATGAGACCCACCACCTTCTTCTCCCGCGCCGCCGCGTTCGCCGCCGCGCTGGCGATCACGCTAGTCGCCGCCACGCCGGCCCGCGCCCACAACACCGCCTCGGAAGCCAGCGCGCTGTCGATGCTGCCGGTGGCGGTGTCGGTGGCGGCGCCGGTCGGCCTGCTGGTCAGCGGCGCCGCCTTCACCGTGGTCGCCGTCGAGGCGGCGTCCGACGGCACCGTGTGGGTGCTGGAAAGTGCCTCGGACGGCGCGCGTGCCAGCGTCACGCTGTCGGCACAGGCCGCGGGCGCGGTGTCGGTGGTCGCTGGCACCGCCGTCGTCGCCACCGCCTTCAGCGCCGGCTGGGTGCTGTCGGCGGCCGGCAAGGCCATCGCGTACATCCCGAACGAGGTCGGGCGTGCGCTGCTGTACAACGAGCGCGTGACGCGATGAAGCCGACGATGCTGCGCACGACCTTCACCACGCTGGCCCTGGCCGCGATGCTGACAGCGACGGCCGCCCACGCTGGCCGCAGCTGCGAGCAGCGGCTGCCGGACGCCGATGCCGTGCAGCGCTCGGTCGAGCTCGCCGAGCGCACGCGCCAAGCGCTGGACGCCACCGGCGCCGAGGTCGTCGTGCTCGCGCGCGCCGGCCAGGACCTCGGCCGCTGGGGGCTGCAGTGGTCCCACCTGGGCCTGGCCTACCGCGACCCGTTCGCCGGCGGCGCCTGGCGCGTGGTGCACAAGCTCAACCAGTGCGGCGGCGCGCGTGCCGACCTGTACCGCCACGGACTGGCCGAATTCTTCCTCGACGACCTGTGGCAGTACCGCGCCGCGCTGGCGCCGCTGTCCAGGGAGGCCCAGGCGAAGCTGATGGCCGTGCTGGACGACAACCGGCGCGTCGCGCGACTGCACGTGGCCGACTACAGCATGGTCGCCTACCCCTGGGCGCAGCGCTACCAGCAGAGCAACCAGTGGGCGATCGAGACGATCGCGATGGCACACGAGCCTGCCGCGACGAGCCGCGAGCGCGCCCAGGCCTGGCTGCGGCTGCAGGGCTACGAGCCCAGCGTGCTGCGCATCGGCGCGATGACGCGGCTGGGCGCGCGCATGACGGCGGCCAACATCGCCTTCGACGATCATCCGAACGACAAGCGCTTCGGCGACCGCATCGAGACGGTGACCGTCGACTCGGTCTTCGCCTGGCTGGAGCGCTCGGCGCTGGCCGGGCGCGTGCAGGTCATCCGCTAGGCCATGAAGCGCCGCCACCTGCTGCTGGGCTGCTGCGCCGCGCTGGGCGCCGGGCTCTTCACCGGCCTGGGCCTGCATGCCGCGGCCGAGGCACGCAACCCCTGCCGCGGCACGCTGCCCGACGAGCTGGCGCGGCATGACCTGGTGCTCGCGGCTTTCGAGGGCATGGACACGACGCGGCTCGTCGACACCCACGCCCACCTGCTGGGCACCGGCGACAGCGGCAGCGGCTGCACCGTGCACCCGAGCCTGCACCAGTGGTGGCGGCCGACCGAACTGCTGCGCAAGCACGTGATCCTGGACGCCGCCTGCGTGCCGGCCGACGCGCCGTCGATCGACCGCGCCTACGTGCAGCGGCTGCAGCAGCTGGCGGCCGGCTTCCCGGCCGGCGCGCGCTGGTGGCTGTATGCCTTCGACCAGGCCTGCCGCGACGACGGCACGCCCGAGCCCGACTGGACGACCTTCCACGTGCCCGACGACTATGCGCAGCGCATCGCCGAAGCCTCCGAGGGCCGCTTCGAATGGGTCGCCTCGGTGCACCCCTACCGCGCGGACGCGATCGCGCGCCTGGACGCGGCCATCGCCGGCGGCGCGGTGGCCGTCAAGTGGCTGCCCAGCGCGATGAATATCGACCCGCGCGATGTGCGCTGCCGCGCCTTCTGCGAACGGCTCGCGCAGGCCCGGCTGCCGCTGGTCGTGCATTGCGGCGAGGAGAAGGCCGCGCCGGGCGCGCGGCGCGACGACCTGGTCAACCCGCTGCTGGTGCGCCACCTGCTGGCGCAGGGCGCGACGGTCATCGTCGCGCACTGCGCGTCGCTGGGCCAGGCGCAGGACACCGACCGGCCGTCCGCGCCCAGGGTGCCGGCCTTCGAGCTGTTCGCACGCCTGATGGCCGAGCGCGAATGGGAAGGCCGGCTGTTCGGCGACCTCTCGGCCGTCTTCCAGCGCAACCGCACGCCGGCCGTGTGGCGCGCGGTGCTCGAGAACGAACACTGGCACGGCCGGCTGCTGCACGGCTCGGACCACCCGCTGCCGGGCATCGTGCCGCTGTATTCGATGCCGCGGCTGGTGCAGGCCGGGCTTCTGCACGCCGACCATGCCGCGCCGCTGTCGCGCATCCGTGAACACAATGCGCTGCTGTTCGACCTGGTGCTCAAGCGCAGCCTGCGCCTGGGCGGCGCCCGACTGCCGGCCGCCCTGTTCGAGGCGCACGCGCTGGACGCGCTGCGCGCTGCCTGACCCACTGTTGCGGAGACCGCCCTTGTCGACGACGACCGAAGCCGCCGCGCCCGGCGGCCACCCGAACCAGTTCGCGCTGCTCAAGCAGCGCCGCTTCGCGCCCTTCTTCTGGGTGCAGTTCCTGGGCGCCGGCAACGACAACCTGTTCAAGTTTGCCTTCACCGTGATGGTGACCTACCAGCTGCAGGTGAGCTGGCTGCCGCCGGCGATGGCCGGGCTGGTGATCGGCGCGGTCTTCATCCTGCCCTACCTGCTGTTTTCCGCCACCAGCGGGCAGATCGCCGACAAGGTGGACAAGGCCTGGCTGATCCGGCAGCTCAAGACGCTGGAGATCGTGATCATGGCGCTGGGCGCGGTGGGCTTCTACCTCGCCCATGTGCCGCTGCTGCTGGCCTGCCTGTTCCTGATGGGGCTGCAGAGCACGGTCTTCGGCCCGGTCAAGTACGCCTACCTGCCGCAGCACCTGGACGAGCGTGAACTCACCGGCGGCAACGGCGTCGTCGAGATGGGCACCTTCGTCGCCATCCTGCTCGGCAACGTGGCGGGCGGGCTGCTGATCGCGCTGCCCGAGGTGGGCGCGCAGGTCACGGCCTGGGCCTGCCTGGCGGTGGCGCTGGCTGGGCGCGTGGCAGCGCAGGGGGTGCCGGCCTCGCCGGCCAGCGACCCGGCGCTGGTCATCAACTGGAACCCGGCCAGCGAGACCTGGCGCAACCTGAAGCTGGCCTATGGGCAGCGCGCGGTGTTCCGCTCGCTGCTGGGCATCAGCTGGATGTGGTTCTTCGGCGCCGTCTTCCTGAGCCTGTTCCCGGCCTTCTCGCGCGAGGTGCTGCAAGGCAACGAGCAGGTCGCGTCGCTGCTGCTGGTGGTGTTCTCGCTGGGCGTGGGGCTGGGCGCGCTGCTGTGCGAGACGCTGTCGCGCCGGCACGTGGAGATCGGCCTCGTGCCACTGGGCGCGCTGGGCATGAGCCTGTTCGCCTTCGACCTGTACCTCGCCACGCGCGCGCTGCCGCCGGTGGAAGGCGCGCAGACGCTGGCCGCCTTCGTCGCGCAGCCGGCGCACTGGCGCGTGATCGTGGACCTAGCGCTGCTGTCGCTGAGCGCCGGCGTCTACAGCGTGCCGATGTATGCGCTGATCCAGCTGCGCAGCCCGCCCACGCACCGCGCGCGCATCATCGCCGCCAACAACATCCTGAATGCGCTGTTCATGGTGGTTAGCGCGTTGATGACGGGCGCGCTGCTGGCGGCCGGGTTCAGCATCCCGCAGGTCTTCCTGACGCTGGCACTGTTGAACACGCTGGTCGGCTTCTACATCTTCCTGCTGGTGCCGGAATACCTGCTGCGCTTCGTCGCCTTCCTGCTGACGCGCGTGATCTACCGCTTCAGCGTGCGCGGCGACGAGCACATCCCGCGCGACGGCGCGGCCGTGCTGGTGTGCAACCACGTCAGCTTCGTCGACGCGATGCTGCTGATGGCGGCCAGCCCGCGGCCGATCCGCTTCGTGATGGACCACCGCATCTTCGCCATCCCGGTGCTGGGCTGGCTGTTCCGGCTGGCCAAGGCGATCCCGATCGCGCCGCAGCGCGAGGACCCGGCGGCCTACGAACGCGCCTTCGCGCAGGCGCGCGCGGTGCTGGACGACGGCGAGCTGCTGGCCATCTTTCCCGAAGGCGCGATCACGCGCGACGGCACGCTGGGCGAGTTCAAGGGCGGCGTGATGAAGATCCTGGCCAGCCACCCGGTGCCGGTGGTGCCGCTGGCGCTGCACAACCTGTGGGGCAGCTTCTTCTCGCGCGTCGAAGGCGGGCGCGCGATGCGCCGGCCGTTCCGGCGCGGGCTGTTCAGCCCGGTGGGCTTGTCGGCTGCGGCGCCGGTGCCGGCGGCGGTGGTGACGCCGCAGGGCTTGCGGGAGAAGGTGGCGGGGTTGCTGGCGGGGTGAGGGCGCAGGCCGTGGGGCAGCTCACGCCTTGCGCCGCAGCGGCCAGGCGCCGGCGGGCCAACGGAGCAGGTTCAGCAGGTTGCCGGCCAGGATCAGCCCGACACCCAGCGCCGTGAAGAGGTCGAGCCGTTCCGAGTACGCCAGCCAGCCCACGAGCGCGGTCAGCGGCACGCGCAGGAAATCCATCGGCACGACCACCGTGGCGTCGGCATGCTGCATCGCCCTGGCGAAGCAGTAGTGCGAGTAGGTGCCGCAGAAGGCCACCAGCACGACCCAAGCCCAGGCCGTCGTCGAGGGCCACTGCCAGACCAGCAGCGCCGGGACGAGCCCGATCGCGCTCTGCACCACCAGCATCCAGAAGCTGATCGCGACTGCCGCGTCGGTGCGCGTGAGCGACTTCACCAGCACGACCGACACCGCGAAGCCCAGCGCGGAGGCCAGCGCGATCAGCTGGCCGACATCGAGTTCGCCCGCGCGGGGACGCACGATCACCGCCACGCCCACCAGCCCCAGCAGCACCGCGAACCACTTGCGGCCGCTCATGCGTTCGCCGAGAAAGGCCACCGCCAGGACGGCCGACCAGATCGGCATCGTGAACTCGATCGACACCACCTGCGCGAGCGGGATCAGGGTCAGGGCCACGAACCAGCCGTACTGCGCGCCATAGTGGACCGTGTTGCGCAACACGTGCTGGGGCAGCCGTTCGGTCCTGACCGCGGCCAGGCCCCCCGCCGCGCGCACCAGGGGCCACAGCATGGCCATGCCCAGCGTGGAGCGCAGCAGCATGATCTGGAATACCGACAGCTCGCGCGCGGCCTCGCGCCCGGCCACGGCGATCACCACCATCAGCGTCAGCCAGCCGGCCATCCAGCACGCGGCACGGGCGATCGAGGGCTGGGGCGCGGCCTGCATCGCCTGCAGCGTAGCCGATCGGCCCGGTGGCGCCCCGCGCGCACCGGCCGTGGGGTCCGGGGCACGCGCCCGGCCCTGGTCTGCGCCGTGGGGCCGCCAGCGCGGAACCGGCGAGGCCGGATCCGACCTGCGCTCGCCTGCGCCCTCACGGCGCAGGTCGATCCTGTCCAGCGGGCGCGCGCCGGAGCGACTGCGGACACCGGCCCTGGCGGACCGGTCGAGCCCGCCGCCGCGAACGACCGCAGTCGCACCGTCGCTGCGCGAATGCACCGACCGGCTCCCGGAGACGCCCTCCGGGCAGGGACCGAACCCCGCGCCGCCCCGCCGTCACCCGAACTTCAGAAACAGCTGGCTGTACGGCTTCTTGATCTGCCCCAGCGCGGCCTGGGCCGCCGCACCGTCGCCCGCCACCAGCGCGGCCTTCAGCGCGGCCACGGACTGCCGGACGGCGGCCACGAGCGGGGCGAATTCGCGGTCGGCGCGCAGCGTCTCCGGTGCCTCGCGCTCCAGCCGGCCGGCCAGGTAGTCCAGCGCGCCGGTGCGGGCCAGCAGTTCCATCGTGCCCTGCGGCTGCGCCAGCAGCTTCGGGGCCTCGCCGAGCAGATGCTCCATCTCGGCGTGGTAGGCATTCATGTGGTCGCTGTAGACGATCACCTGGCTGCGGTGGCGCAGCGCCGCCAGCAGGTCGCGAACGGCCTCCAGCGTCTCGTGCGCCTCGGCCAGCTGGCGCTGGCCCACCTGCCGGGCCGCCGTCTCGTAGGCGGTGTCGATCTCGGCCAGGCTGGCCGCGAAGCGCGCGTCGCGGTCGTAGGGCGCGGGCGGCTGCCGGCGGAAACGCTCGGCGACGGCCGCCCAGGCCTTGCGGGCCTGGGCCACGGCCTGTTCGGACTCCGCCTGCGCCTGGCTGTTGGTCCGGAACAGCGCCACCCGGTAGGGTGCGTAGGCGGCCTGCACCGCATCGGTGAAGGGATCGGCCGCGTGGGCCGGGGCGGCGACGGCGGCCGCGGCGGCCAGGGCGAAGGCGATCAGGGCGGGCGTGATCAGGCGGGGCATCGTGTCCTCTGCAGCCGCGACGAACAGGTGGCGGCTGGCCGATTCTGCAAACGAACGCTGCGCCTGCCGTGACCACGATCAATCCGGAGCCCGGTGGTGCCCGCGGGCCGGACATGGCGCGTGGCGTCGGCCGGCCCCGCCACCCCGACGGTCCTGGCACGCGTCCTCAGGGCCCGCGCCGCCACTCGTAGCGCACGTCGTCCAGCCGCCAGGTCGGCTCGTACCCGAAGGCCACGGCCACGAAGCCGTTGCGTTCGTAGAAGCGCCGCGCCCGTTCGTTGCGCGCGAAGGTATACAGCCACAGCGACCCCGCCGACGCGGCCATGGCCCGCTGCAGCAGTGCGCGACCGATGCCTTGGCCGTGACAGCCCACGCGCACGTGCAGCTGAGCCACCGACTCGGCGTTCGACGCGACGAAGCCCACGAGGCGCTCGCCCTCCAGCGCCACGGTCACGTCGTGTTCGGGCAGCACGTGCTCCATCAGGTAGGCGCGCTGCCCTTCGATCGGGTTCGGGTCGACGATGCCGACACCGTACTCGAAGGCCTCGCGCCACATCGGCACCAGTTCGTCGGCCATGGCGACCCCGAAGGGGGCGAAGCGCAGCATCACGGGCGCTCGTCCATGCGCCGCGCCACGATGCGCGCCACGTCGGCACCGAGCTTCTCGCCCGCGAGGTTGGAGCTGCGGAAATGCATGCCGCCGACGATACGCGCCTCGCGCACCTCCTCGACCGCCGCGTCCACGGTGGACCACTCGTGCACGGTACTCGTCGCCGTGCTGTCGAACGCGAACGTGACCTGCCGGGTGCCGAAGACCTGCGCCAGCGTCTCGGCCAGCGCGCCGGTGGTGCAGCCATGCGCCGCCGGGTACTCCGGGTGGTTGGGCGTGGGCACGCGCGGCCGCCAGGCCGGGTCGGCGAGCGTGATCACGCTCAGCGGCCGCCAGCGGTCGTAGTGGTACTTGGTCTCGAAGCAGGCCGAGGTGGCGTCGGCCTGCGCCACCCACAGCAGCGCCATCAGGCGCGCGTTGTCGGCCAGCGTGGCCTGGCTGCGCGCGAAGCGGTTCAGGTTGCGCGTCCAGTACAGCGGCGGCGGCATGGTGTGGAAGCGCGCATCCTCGACTTCGCGTGCGTTCGCCGCCCAGGGTCGGACCGGCGAGGCCCGTGCAGCGGCCGCGCGCGGGGCCGAGGCACTGGCCGATGCGCTGGGGCCCGAACACAGCGCGACGCGGGCGGCGGTGGCGCTCGCTCGGCGTTGAGGAATGCAGCTCACCGCGCCGCCCCGTGCGCACCGGCTTCGAGGCCTGCGGAACGAACGATGCGGGGCCTGTCCGAGGTTCGACGCGCCCACTTCGATCTCAGGCGCCAGGCCTTCTGCCTTGCCCGGAAAACTGTATGGATATACAGTATCCTCGTGGCCTTCTCCCCCGATCTTTTTGCCGACTATCCGCCCGGCGGGCCGCTGCCGGAGGCTGCGCTGCACCCGGCCCTGTGGCGCGCCGACCAGCTGGCGCGGCCGCGCGGGGCGATCGTCGCCAGCGGCTACGACGAGCTCGACGACCAGCTGCCCGGCGGCGGCTGGCCGCTCGGCACGCTGACCGAACTGCTGCTGCCGCACCCGGGCGTCGGTGAACTGCGCCTGCTGGCGCCGGCGCTGGCGGCGCTGCAGCCGCGCGGGCTGGCCTGGTTCGACCCGCCGGCGGCGCCCTGCGGGCACCTGCTGCAGGCGCTGGGGCTGGACCTGCGCCAGCTCGTCGTCGTGCAGCCGC
>ERZ761607.3397-NODE-3397-length-15521-cov-4.795487_pt1 | contig 15521 bp, 16 predicted proteins | sample MGYA00511164_ERZ761607 | MGnify/ENA primary metagenome ERZ761607 (study PRJEB28899, sample SAMN02445080) | bioreactor sludge metagenome | biome: EBPR sludge | place: Australia: Brisbane, Thorneside Wastewater Treatment Plant | collected 2011-06-22 ...
ATCCTACAGAGAGCCCCGTGTACCGCGGATCGTACGAAATCTTCAGGACCGTCGTCGCATCGCTGAGCGTGACCGCGTATTCGGCTGGCCAATAGACATCATCAAAATCGTGCCTGAGATCGGTCGCATAAGCGGTCCGAGTTGGCCACGGACACGGGAGCGTGGCCAGGCGGTAGTCGCCTCCCGCCGGATCAACAACGGCCAGGTTCTTGTGCGCGTGATATTCGACAAGGCATCCGGTGACGACGTCGACCACCGGGATGACGCCCTGGAACCGAGGGCCAAAGGTGGCAACGACACGATGCGCCGCGTCGATCTCCTCCTGACCGGGTTCCGATCCCTCGCGGCAGACGATGCGCAGGCCCTGGATCACGGCACTCTCCGCTGCGCGCTTTCCGCGACGAGTAGTTCGAGCGAATCGATTTCGGCGTTCGCGCCATCCGTGTTTTTCAGTTCGATCTGCCAATAGACGCCGGCCAGCCCCTTGCCGATCTGGACCTTGGCCGGCGACAGGGCGGCGGTGGCCCGCGAGAACGTGTAGCTGTACTCCTGGCCCTCGACGCGGCACGTCAGCACCAGCGGTTGATCACTCTGCGCCCCGACGTAGGCGGAGGGAACGCGCTTGACCTTGGACGAACCGAGATTCGACGTGCCGAGCGTGACCGTCAGGTTGATCGGCAGGGAGTCGTCGGTGTCCCCGCCCATCCTGAAGAGGCCCGTCTCGTTCGCGCCGTAGTACTCGCCGTCGATCAGGGCGAAGGAGTTGAACCGGAACCCCTCATAGAAGCTTCCGGCGCCGGTGTTGAGGTTGTAGGCCCACCCGTCGGTGAAGTCGGCGACGAACTGCAGTCCGGTGAGAACGGACGCCAGAGAATCAACGGACACGGCGTACACCGCGGCCACGGGCGCCGAACTGGTCAGAGCGGAACTGCTGTCTGCGAGCACGGACAGATCCCTGAACGCCGTCGCCGCGGGGACCGCCAGCACTGAGCTGTCGGCCGTGATCAGGAAGACGAGCGGCGAGGATGCGCTGGACGAAGCAACCACCGTAGAATCGGCAAAAGCAAGTCGGAACAACTCTCCGATCGCCGCAGCGTCCACGAAGACGGAAGCGTTCTCCTCCGCCAGGGATTGTCTGTTCGAAGCCGCAATCCCGGTGATGGAAGAGAGCGTTGCCGTCGACGATCCTTCTTCTCCGGAGACGCCAACCGCGCTTCCAGAGATGGCACCCATGACGGAGACTGATACGTTTCCTGACGACGCTTCGGAGAATCCTGTGACAGAATCAAGTGCGACAGAGCTTGTTCCGGACTCTGGGCTTGGCAATGCCGTAATCTCGATGTTCCACAGGTGCCAAGAAGATAGATAAGAGTTCTCTGAAATGGCTCCAGAAGAACTCCCGATAGCCCCGAGCGCCTTGGTTCCAACGTCGATGTTGTGATAGTGAGGACTATCGACCTCCGCGTCAGAGGAAATATGCCTAGACCAACCAGACGGTATTGGCATATGCGTTGGAGAGCCTACCGATGGAGCCCACCATAAGTAACACGATTTTGAGCCGTTATCGGTAGAGGTGAAGGCGGAAACGCTCTCCCCTGGTAAATTCTGATAGTTCTTCGTCCATGCTCCGATCCCTGATGCCCCGGAAACCTGGAAGACCACCCCCATCATTTCTGCGCTGATAGAAAGCACCGTAGGGTCGAGTTCTGAACCAGTTGCGATCCGATAGGCGACAGACGTAGAGGAGGAGCCCTGGTTGTGCTGTATGTCTAGCCTCGTCCAACCTGCCGTCCATGCGTGGTTGCTCGATGGAAAATCTGACCCAACGAATCCGATAAGGAGATTTCCAGCCACGATGTTAGGTGGCAATGGAATAACTAGAACCCCCGTGTTAAGAGATGACGCGGAGTTATGGTTAACGAAGGAGATAGCCACTGTGGTCGCTTATCAGGCGTTAGGCATCGTTTTCTGGAACACGTTGATGGACGTGGCGATCCCATTCGTCAGCGCCGTGCTGGTCATGTTCAGGTCGGCCCCTGACGTGCCGATCGCGCCGTCCTCGCGATAGTACGTCGCCGACGAGTCGAGCGCTCCTGAGTCCGCCACGCTGCCGTATAGGCGATAGTAACCGGCGGTCCCGGACGACGCGTTGATGCCTGACCACGTTTGCGAGGCAAGCTTGGACACGGCCCCGCTCGACGGTTCGCTGAACTTCAATCCGTTGGCCGCGTTCACGCCGCCGGATAGGTTGGCGTCGGTCTTGGTCAGTGTCGTCGTGGTCGAAGCGACGACGAAGCCGTTCGGGCTGGCGCCAGTCCCGGGAAGCGCCTTGATCGTGACGACCGCGCCGCTGGCCGATGCCGTGTACTCGACGTTCGACCTGTTCCGGTTGATCTGCGTCGCGATGTCGGTGGCGGTCTGGTTCAGCGACGTGTTGTACGGCACCGCTCCGCCAAGGATATCGACAGAATTGACGGTCAGGGTGTTCAGCGATCCGGACGAGCCGCCGGTGAGCGTCACGCTTCCCGTGGCGAGGACCTCCGCCGTACGCGACGCGGAGTTGTCCGTGATCGTGCACAGAAGCGTTCCGGTCACTGCCGCGTCGGCATTCGCCGGCTGCGACCCGGAGTAGATCTCCATCCGGCCGTTCTGGAACAGGTCTTTGTACGAACCGATGCCCGCCAGGAAATTCCGGGCAGCGGTCGAAAGCTTTATGGTCATTGCGGGCCTCTCAGGAACTGGTCATCGTGATCGAGCTGGTCACCTGCAGCAGGTCGTCGTCGTAGACCGACTTGGCTGACGCAAAACGCGCGGCGGAAACCAGCGCACCGGTCGTTCCGCCCTTGGTCAGCAGGCTCGACATCACGATTCCGTAAACGGTCTTCGTAGCGTTCATGGTGAACACGGCCTTGCTCGCCGAGTTCGTGACGATGCCGCCAGACGCCGCGGCAGGCACCCAGAGCACCCGGTTGGCCTCGTCGTAGGCGGTGCATTCCGTCGCTGCGGCCGGGAATGTCGCCGCAGTCAGTCCGGCAACCGGCGTGTAGTTGCCCTCGAAGAGCGCGACGTACCAGTTCGCCGTTGGCGAGTTGGCGCGTAGGGCCACATTGAGAATGTGGTTGAGCCCTTCGGTCGGGACCAGGTTGTAGACGGTCTCGACCTCGATCAACCGGCCGCCGCGGAAGTGCTCGATGACGTGCTCGAAGCCGACGCGCAGGATGGCGCTGCCGCTCTCGTGGTTCATGGTGTGCTTCTCCTGATGATCTCGGCTTCCGCGTAGGAGCCGCATTGCAGGCTCGACGCCTGCGCGTTGTTGCCGACGACGACGAACTGCCGCAGGCTGTCCGATTCGCGGACAAATGCCGCCGCTCCGGTCATGGTTCCCGGAGCAATACGTTTCTCGGCGACGATCGTCGCCTGCCCGCCCTCTCCACCGATGACCGCGCCACGCTCGGAGAACCAGATCGGGTCCGTTGTACTCGGGAGGGTCGCCCGTGACCGCGGCACCGCCCCGAACCCGAACACCGTCCGCATGCTGGCCTCCGGAGTTCCGGGGGCGTTGATCCAGTAGGTCTGATCTGCGCAGACATAGATCCCGCTCGCCGTCGCCGCGATCAACGAAACCTCGGTAGGGAACTGGTAGAACTGCTTGCGCAGATCGACATGGTCGAAGTCGAGCGCCTCTGTGCCGAACACCGTCGATCCGCTCGCGATCCATATGCGCCCCAGACAGTAGTCCATGTCCGATCCGTAGGGCGGTGGCGTCAGATATCTGGTGCGCAACTCCGCACCGAACGATCCGCGCGTCGACAGGGTTGCCGCCGCTGCCACCTCGGCAACCCGAAAGAACGCCTCGCCGTTCGCCGTCGACAGGTAGATGCGCTTCGAGACGACGGCCGGATCGGAGGGTGCTGGCAGCCCGTAGAATCCGATATCCGCCGGCGCCGCGAGCGCGAGGCTCGACGACAGCGAGGCCCCTGACTCCCTGCCGTCGGCCAGAACGTAGGTGATGACCGCGTGATAGGTTCCGGCATCGAGCGCCCCAGGTCCAGACACCATCAGCGGCGGAGACGCCGGTACCTCGATGCCCCACGGCACGACCGTCAGACCGTCGTCGATTCGCCCACGACTGGCCGCCGAGTTGAAGTAGACGCGCCCGTTGACCTCAAGGTAGCAGAGCGGTCCGCTGTTCGGCGCCAGCGTAGCGATCGCCTGCTTCGTTCCATTTGCGAACAGGCGCCACAGGGTCTGACCAGAGACGAAGAACGCGCCCGACTTGCCTGACCACAAACTGTGCGCGCCTGGTTCGGAGAGAAACGGCGAGAACCCCTTGCGCCGACGCACCTTTCCGGAATCAAGAACATCGACATTGACCGCGCGGCGCAGCGTGTCCGCACCGAGTTCGTTGTCGGTGTGGAGGTTGTCCATTCCCCCAGGCCAGCCGGCAAGGTCAAGGTTGGAGATTGGCATGGGTACGATCAGAATCCGCCCCCGCCCAGCGCCGCGGAGCCCTCAGCCACAGCTTGATCCGCGGCATCTCGACGCTGGGCGCTGTCGATGTACAACGACCAGAGGATGGCGTAGACCTGGCCGTGCGTGATGATGGCGCCGGTTGGCGCACCGGTGGTCGGGTCGAGCAGAGGGAAGGTGGCGAACGGGTCGGTGAACGGTCGCTCGATCGATCCGCTCGGCGTGCCGAGGGTCTGTCCGGCCTGCAGGACGACGCGCACCTCCTCGTCGAAGCGGATCGACGGTTGCCCCCCATAAGGGTTGTTGGCCTCGATGTGGAGGCAGCGCGTCCATTGCGATCCACTGATCGTCTGTTGTCGGTAGTCCGGCTGGATGTCGAGGTCGGGCATGGTAGGGGGCTCAGGAAAGGGTGATCGTCGCCGTGCGGACAACCCCGTCGCTGCCTTTGGCGCGCAGCGTCAGGGTGGTGTTGCTGGTCAGCTCGAAGGTCAGGTCGCCGTTCGCGGCGGGGGTGATCGAGGCCGGCGGACGGAAGGTCAGCGGCGCGGCGATCTTCAGCCGGCCAGAGGAATCGACGCTGAGGTCTGCGTAGTTGGCGGCGTCGTAACCGAGGCGCAACTGGACGCCGGTGGACACGGCGTGCAACTGCGCCGCCGAGGCGTCGATTCCGGTGCACAGCGGCCCGGCGAGGTAGGATCGGGCGGGAGAATTGCTGTGGATCGCCTTGCGATTGGTCCCGAGGTCGGTCGACGCGTCGATATAGAGCGCATAGTTGTTGGTGACTGTCCCACTGTTCGACCAGGGCGAGCTGGCGTGGCCGATGGCGAGTCCGAAATTATCGGTGATCGCGCCGGTTGCGTTGGCGCAGGTGCACACCGCGCAGACCCCGATATTGGTGCTGATCGACCCGCTGGACTGTTTGGACGCCGTGTATTTCCCCGCGACATTGGTGGTGATCGTGCCGCTGCTGGCGTTGCGCGCCAGGGCGCTGAGGCCCTGGTTATTGGTGATCGTTCCCGCCGCGCCGTTTGAGGCAATGCCATACAGGGCGATATTCGAGGTGATCGTGCCGGCCGCGGCGTTGTTGTACGCCTGCCCCTGCAGGGCGACGTTGGTCGTCAGGGTGATTCCCGACTCCAGATAGGAGGTGCTCAGGACACCGATCATTGCCCCAATCGGTGTTCCGGTGCCCTTGCCGCGCGCCTCGAACTGAGCGGCGCGCACGCTCCCCCCCCAGCCGTAGGTATTGACGGCGGGAATCTCGGCGTAGCCGTAAATCCCGCGGTAGACGGAAGCCGTTCCGCTGCTCGGGTTGCCGCTGACCCGCCCAGCGACGGCGTTGAGTCCGGCGCTTCCGACATCAGCGACACTGGAGACCGTGGCGGCGATCGAGGTTGGCGCGTATACGGCGGTGGTCGTTTCGATCGTTCCGGGAGGCCCTCCAGAAGCCAGGTTGCCGGCCCCATCGAGGGCCACCGTCGTCGCTCCGGACCCTACCTGCACGAGGTAGGCGGGCGCCGTTTTCCCAATCCCAACATTACCGTTGTGCAGGATGGTCAGCGCTTCCGTCGCGCCGCCGTCGCCGGCCAGCAGCCGCAGGGCCTTTTGCGATCCGCTGTTGCCGCTGGCGCTGGTTCCCTGCAGTGCCAGGGCGTCGTTGGCGCCGGTACCGCCGATCAGGGTCTGGCCGCCGGCGACCCCCGCAAGCCGCGCGAAGAGGTCAAGCGCCGCCGCAATCGGAGCAGTCGGCAGGCTGACGCGAACACGAAAATCGCTGTCCTCTTGGCGAACGCGAACCCCATCAGACACTGGTCGTGACCTCTGGAAGCACCTCGAGTACGGAGTCTGCCGAGCAGATCGCGTCGACGGCGGATGCCGACACCAGCTCGAGGTCGAACACGTAGTCACGACGCGCAGCCACGGAATCGAGAGAGGTATCGTCGAGACGAATCCAGACGGTGCTGGTTGCGGCATCGATCTCCAGCGTCCCGCCCGTCGTGTTGAGCGCCAGGATCACCTCGCCACCGACACGCGTTTTGATATCCATGCGCGCCGACGTGTAGCTGGCAAGGCTCATCGGAGCGTAGAACGCCAGGTAACCACCGCTGGTGTAGGTCCTGAAGTTCGCCGCACTGATTCCGTCGAAATCAACCGTATCTGCGTCGATCCAGGTAACGCGGTGGAACTCGCTGTCCCTGATCGAGTTGCTATCGGCAGCGTTGAGTTCCGTCGTTCCCTTCGCGTCGACGATCGCCACGTACCAGCCGTCCGGGAGGTTGTGGCCGGGCGCCGTGACGCGCAGCGGGGCAGACTTCGCCATCGCCGAGATTGCGGCGAAGGACAGCGTTCCGGTTTCGATGCGCAGCGGGATATTGGCGGATGCGCCTTTGCGGACGGCGAGCTTGAGTTTCTGCAGCATCGCAGGCACTTTCAGACGAACTGCCCGCGCGCGTCGCGTCGAGCCCGGATTTTCGTGCGCCGCATCTCCACCTCGTCGGGCCTCTGTCCGAAAACTTGCGCAAACCTGCTCTCGTGTCGGTCAGCCAGCCCATGGTTCCCGTAGTCGGAGTCAGGAGTCCTGTAAAAGCGCGCGAGCGCCCAATCGACCAACTTGATGTGCAACCGCTCATCTATCTCTGGCGACACAGACACGGCGCTGGGCAACTCCATCGGTTCTCTCGGCGTGCAGAACGCAACCATAGTCACATCTGCGTCAACAACAGGAGTCGGGTAAAGCCTGAGCCGGTCGCCTATCCGATAGCACTCGACGGGAGTCCCGGTGACGGTCTCCCAGCCCCCGAAACGACGGCCCTGAAAGTCGTTGCGCGACAGCAATTCGATCTCTTCTCTGCCAACCAACACGCGCCGCACAGAGAAGGCCCTTGCCGGAATGCTGACGTATGGGTCGAGAGCAACAGCTCCGGAGTCGATCGCATCGTCCTCAATCAGCCTGGCTCGGATGCACGCTTCGATTTCCGCCTCGTTCAGCGCGTCCGCCCACTGCTCATCCGACCAGAATGACGGTTCTCCGGTGTCAGCCGCATCTCTGCGACACGACAGGATGAGCTTCTCCAGCGTCAAGCCGCGACCTTCCGCGTGCGTCCGCGACGACGGACGACAGGGTCAACCACGGCCGTCGCGTCATTCTCGCCATGTTCGTGCCCACCATCCCAGGCGACGAACCGTTCGCCCGGAATCGCGAGCAACTCGCTCGCGCCTTCATCGGATTCCACGTCGCACCACAGCACGTCGCACCCATATCCGGCCGAGAACGTGTAGCGGCGATCGCCAACGGTCGCGATGACCGTGCCGTCTCGGCGCGGCAGAATAGTTGTACGGAGCAGCATGTCTGTACTCGGAAAAACAGGGGCGATTGCGCCGCCCCTGTCGTTTGCTTCAGTTCAAGCGTCAGACTTCCGGTGTCAGGCTGCCGTGTAGAACAGCGTCACGCCGAGAGTGAAGGCTTGCGCGGTCGTCGGCGCAGTCGTCACTTTGACGCCGAGCCTGCGGTCTGCGTCGGTCTTCGTGACCGACTCCAGCGCCACCCCGTTGCGCGTCAGAGATTGGCTCGACGCGGCGGTAACGGCTGTGGTCGTTCCCCAATGCGCGCCGCCATCGGCGGATGCCGTCGAGAGGCTGGCACTGGAGCCGTCCCATATCCCCACCTGCAGGACCATCGCGGCCGTGCTGGCGTCTGGGTCGGTCATGTCGACGCGAACGTCGACCGGGATACATCCGGAGGGGAGCCAACCGATTTGGCCAATCGTGTTCAGTGCCGCATCTGCTGTCGCCATCGACAGCGTGAACCGGACTGCCAAGACCTCGGAGCCGACCGGAGACGCGACCGGGCGTCGCCCGGTGATGAAATCGTTACTGTTGGTGAATGCCATGTCTCAGATCCTTTCGATTACCGGCTTGCGGCGTAGGTGTCGAGGGCGAAAACGCCGAAATCCTGCGCGCCGATCCCGGTCGTGAAGGAGACCTTCTTCGTGCCCCAGGTGCAGTTGGAGCTGATCACGACTTGGTTGCCGTTGTCGCGCACTTCCTCGTGCCAGTCGAAGCGCATCCCGGTGCCCGGAGAGCCGTAGGCTTCGACGAGAGCCTGTGACCCGAGAAACAGCGCGCGGGCCGCTTCATAGGTGGCGCCGGCGCCGTAGTCGTTGAAGCGGATGACGTTGCGGTGCGAGTGCAGAATGCAACCGCGGTACATGCCCAGCGAGCCCTTGACCATCGGCGACTTGCGGCCCTCGGATGCGGCAATCGCTTTCTGGATGTCCAGCCATTGACCGGTGCCGGTGTTGGAGCGAAGGTCATCTTCCTGGAACGTGTGCATGACGCATACAAAGACTTCCTCGCCGTCGATCTTGCACGGTTGCAGAACCGGGATGTCTGTTGCCCCGCCGCCCTGGCTGTCCGCCTTGGTCTTCGCGCGATCGATGAGCCGCAGGTCGAACGTGTCGCTGCCGGCAGAGCCTGCAGACTCGTTGGTCATGTTGTTCTTCGCGGTCGCGTTACCGCCATAAATGAGGTGGTTGGTATCCGGCGCGACCAGCGAGTTGTTGGCGCGCCCGGTGTAGCCCAACGGCAAGATGAAGTTGGTGTTGATGCCGCGAGCGCCGGACAGGTAGATGAACCGCAGTTCATCCTTAAGACGAGCCCACCAGCTACTCTGCTGGCGGCGGGCCTTCTCGCGCAGGTTGTGCAGCGTCCGCTTGCGAGTCATGCGACCGCCGGTGTTGACGCCGCATCGCGCCTGATCGATGTAGATGGTATCGGTGTAGAACCGCTGCGCCTCTTCCTTGCCTTCGAGGATGTCGTCCCCTTCGACGGGCGCCATCTTCAGTTCGGCGAGCAGGTCGTAAGCGATCTGTTCTCCGGCGTCCGATTCCAGCTCGGAGAGCAACTGGACGGGAACTTCGGCGTCGGCGCCACGGCCGACGAAACGCTGCCCGAAATAGGACTTCTGGGACTCATCATAGGCCAAAAGTCCGGAATACCGCTTGACTGCTTTGGCGTCGTTGACGCCGACGATGGTTCGCGCCATTGAAAGGGCTCCTGTAACGATCAGATCGATTCATGGAGCACTCCTGCGCGCCACTGCCACACGTACTACGTGTGTGCTACCTTGCCATGCTTGGCGGTTTCTGCAAAGGCGCCCTTGCGATTTTCATGTCGCGTGGCGCCACGAGCCGCAGCCTGGCATTGCGGCCCGATTTTTGTAGTAGCTCGACGACGACGCTCCCGCCGATGACAAGCTGTTCGCCGATAGTCACATCGACCGTCAGCGCAGAGGTTCCGTCGTCATCCGGCACGGGCGTACTTCTCACGCTGCGCCGGGGTCATCCTGGCGATGGCGTTCTCAATGTCCAGACCGTTCAGCGCATCGAGGTGACCGAATTCGTCCGTAATGTCTCCTGGGCCGTCCGATCCTGGCACGTGGGCGAGCGTATTCGGAACGGCCTTGAGATCCGGCTTCCTTGGCGCCGGCCGCTCTGTTCGCGTCTTCGCTGGCTGCTTCTCTGCGGGCACGGTGCCACGGCGAGCATTGACCAGCTTGTGCGCTTCTTCAAGGAACCAGTCGCCGTTCTGATTTGCGTTCTCAGGGTCGTTCGCAAGCGCCTTGACGAATAGGTCGAGGTCTTTCGCCCGCACAACGTCCGTGCGATAGTCGACATTTTCATCTTTCGCGGCCCGGTCCATGAAACGGTTTACCGCATTCCGCCACTCATGGGCTCCGGCCTGCTCGGCCATCTCCTGCGAAATTTCCGCCTTGATCTTGGCGGCCATCATCGCATCGCGCTGTTCCGTGATCTTGCTCAGCTCGGCGACGTACTCTCCGGCCTCGATCTCTCCCTCTTGAAACCTCTGCAGCAAGTCGCGCTGCGCCTCGTTGTTGGCCGCGATCTGCTCTTGGAAATCGGCTGGCAGCATTGCCGCTTGATAGCGCACATCCGACTGACGACCGGACTCCGTTGGCAGAGGGTCATCCGGGCCGGCGTCATCATCGGCATCCTTCGCAGACTCGTCATTGCTGTCTTCGCCTCCTTCTGCGCCGCCGTCATCGCTTTCGTCGGCATCCTCTTCGTCGTCGACGGAATCCAACTGCAGTGAGTCGTCCTGGTCTTCTTCGTTTTGATCGTCGCCTTGAATCGCTGACAGCTCTTCTTCCGACAGTGTTGCGGCATGGTGTTCGTCCAAACTTGTTGGCATGTGACTATCCTCGTCTCGATTGGTCGTTGTTGCTCTCGATGCTGGCGGCGATCGCCGCCAGGCGTTCCTTGCTTGCTATCTCGATCTCTTTCATGCGGATCGCCGCGTCGGCCTGAATCCTCGCCTTCTCGATCTGTGTCCGCTCGCCGCTGCTTCGGTCGGCCAGTTCCGCCTGCAGTTTTCGCAACTCCTCTGCCATTGCGTCCAGTTCGTCAGCCGCCAATCGCCTGGCGTTCACGGCTGCATTGACTGCGCCCTCGTTCCCGTACGCAACAGCTTCCGCTTCCATCTGTGCCGCCTTTGCGTTGATCTCGCGCACATGCGCTCGCTGCTCCTCCAGTGCAAGCAGCGATTGCTCCCTCTGCATTTGCATGGCCTCCCCCCGTGCAGCCTCGGCCTGTTCGTCCTCCGGCGTCATGGGCTTGTTTGGGTCGCGATCGCCAGTCTCTCGGCGCAGCGCAGCAACGATTTCTCCTTTGTTCGGCAGGTCGCTGAACTGCAGGCCGATCGTCAGTACGCGTAGCGCCGACTCCGGCGGTAGCTTCTGAGCAAGCTGGTTGAGCGATTCGGCCATTACTTGCCGCAGCGTGCCGGAGTAGTCCTGTTCGCTGACCACGAAGTCGGCCCGGCTGGCGGTGAGGTCATTCAGGTATCGCCACGTGCCGTCTGGCTGCATCTGAGGCTCGTTGATGCGCAGCCAGTCCAGTTTCTCGTTTGCTCCGGTGATTCGGACAACACGCTCCTCTGAAACGAACTGTTCAGCGAGCGAAAGCTGCTTCTCGCCCTGCACCTGAATTGCCAGCCGCAGGTTGTCGAAAGGCTCCGTCGTTCCGACCGCGCCCTGATTCTGGCGCGCCTCAATTGCTGCCCCGCTCACCGCGTTGGTCGCCCGCCCGAGATTCTCGTTGTTGACCCCGATGGCCTTCTGCACGCTCTGTGCGCTGAGCGTCATCATCTCGACCTGAGCCGACGCTCCCTGGTAGTCTCGCCTGATCTCGAATTCTTTGCCGGTTCGCTTGACGATCACGCCATCTGGCCGGCTGGCCTCTTCGCGGGCCTCGTCCCAATCAGCAACCGCGCCATCGTCGCCGATGATCTGGTTGGTATTGCTCAGCCAGAGCGCTTTCGATGCTCTCTTGTTGATGTCGCGCTGAACGTCGCGTACACGGCGTATCACGCCGTAGGGCATGCGGTCGCGTCCTCGCCGGTAACACCAGATCGGCGTCAGCGTGAATTCGTTGTGCCGAAGCTTCGAGGGCGCCCACGCCAGCAGGGCTGTCTCTGTGAAGACCGCAAAATGCACCCGCATCATCACCCGAGGAACGGATGAGACGCTCTCCTGCCCATCGAAATCAGGAATGATCGTCCCACGCCAAGGACCTTCGGTGACGACGTGTACCTGGGTCGGCCTGCGATACTGGCACTCGATCAGCTTCACTCGCCGACGGCGGGCCTCCAGGCTGACAGAAACGCCAGATGTCCTGATGATCCCGCTGCGGTTTTCTCTGATTGGATCACCGAGATACCACAGATCCTCGTCGTCCTGCTCGCCATCGTAAGCGCCCACATCATCGACAGCGGACCGGATCACAGACTCCCGGCCAGGGAACATCGCCAGAGCGATGTCCTCATCTACCCATCTCCATCGGAAGACGTATCGCGCATCGGACAGGTCCAGATCGTAGCCGGCCGAGTCCCACAGGACGTTGCGCCAGTCCTCGTGCTTTGAGTACAGAACTTCTTTCGTCGGGTCGTCCTGTACCCCGTCATCGATCCATCCCACCCCGGCTTTGAGCGCATCGGAGAATGCGCGCGAGCGCACGAACGGCACCCGGTTGACATCCGAGAGGTACTTAAGAAACTTGGTCTTGACATCCGCGCCGGTAACGTCGTCTTCGGTGCGCGGCAGTACCTTCCAGTCGGCTCGCGTTCGGCGTTCTGTCCCGATCAGCCAATCGACCGCCGGCGCCACCTCGTTGTAGACGAGCGGCATCTGTCCGCGATCCTCGACCGTCGCGGCATCTTCTGAATCCCACTGGTTGTTGTCGTAGAAATCGACGTCGATCGCCATCTCGAGCCTGTTTGCCGACTGCTTTTCACGCTCCAGATACCACCACTCGAGCAATTTGCGATGCTCGCGCCGCATGTGGTCACTGTCGAGCGGATGGCTTGGCTGCTCGTCTCCTGGCTCCTGTTGTGCGTCGATCTCGTCTGACAGGCGCTCGCCCGGGGCCAGTCCGGCGATGGCGCGCACATCGAATTCAGGCATACCTGGCAACCGCCTTTTCAACACGGATGTCTGTCGATGTTACCTGCTCCCCGTCGACGGACAGATTGATCTCGCCGGCAGATCCCGGCAATAGCTCGGGGTCTGGCGCAGACCGCATGCGGATCAGGTCGGGAATACCCTCGATGATGATCGTGGCTATTCGGAGCCACGTGCTCTGTGTTTCGTCCATGCCGAGCGCTTGGGCTGCACGACGCGCCTGCTGGGCCAGATACGCCGGGTCTGAATACTTCCACGCTGCCGACTCGCAGACGACGAACCGGGCCGGTGCATGTTGTCGGCGTGCTGGCATGAGCACCACAGCACGCTCGTCGTTGACCCACGTATATACCGCCAGGACATCGCCGTGCTGGTGGTGAAAGGCCGACCGGCCAAGATCAAGAGAAATTCCCACAAGCAGAACACCATACTGAATGACTCGGCGATGGTGCCATGCTTGGCGATACTTCAGACAGCCATCGGAGAACCTCGCCTCCCCATCTTGACCCGCCGCCGCCCGCCTGGCCCGACCTTGCCGATCCTTGACTCATAAACGAGCGCCTGCATCCCGAACGCATCAGACGAGTGCGATGACCAGTCATGCTCCGGTCCAAGGCCGACATCGCGGTCCTCGTCGCGCTTCTCGTGATACCAGCCGAGCGCATCCAATCCGGGATCGGTCGTCGCCTCGTTGAACCAACACGCCGGGAACATCCGCTGCGCCGCTTTGATGCGAGACATGGCAGCACCGCGCCCCTGGTTCGGGACGACTTCCACGAAGTGTCCTGCCTGCTCGAAGGCCGTTCGAAACGACACATCGATGACCCGATCGTAGGTATCGCCATCATGCGGCAGCCAGACCGTAGCCAGCCGACCGGGCGTGTAGCCGTTCTCGCGCATCCAGAGCAGGTGCGCCGATATTGGCTGCCCCTGTCGCTCGTAGTGATCTAGAACGCGGACCTGAGGCCCGACGAACTGAGAGAACCAGAACACAAAATTGTCGGCCCGCGCTCCTGTCCCCCCAAGGTCTGCGAACGCCTGCACCGGCAAGTTCGGATCGGCGTGCACAACACCGATCCTCCCTGACGCCCGAGCATCGCTCAACTGGCCAGCGAAGTACGCCCCGGTGATCGCCGACACGTAGCCGCCTTCCCACACATGGTCGTAGCTGTCCGGGCGCTGCTCCTTGTCCCGCAGCCGTTCCCGGTTGAGCTTTTCCGGGAACATCGGATTGTCCCGCCAGTTCAGTTCGACAACCTTGTACCGAGGATCGTTTGACTCGCGAAAGCGCTGGTTCGTCGCAGATTTCTTTCGTCTCGGGTTCCACGTCACCCACAGCTCCGAATCCTCCTCGCGCAGCGTCGGGGTCAGGACCGACCACGATTCTTCGGTGACTGGCTCCGCCTCGTCAACCCAGCACAACAGGATCCTGGCCGTGGACTTGATGCTGTCGATGTTCCGATCGAGGCCGGCGAACACGTAGGACACGCGTCCGCACCGAGTACGGACGAACTTCTCTCCGACCTCGAAATGCGCCGCCAGCGCCGGCTCTGACTGGATCGCCAGCTTGACCTCGGACAGTGACGAATCAACCAGCGAATTCTGAAACTGGCGACCACACAGCACCACTCCGCTGCGCCCGGCTTCAGCAAACATCAGCGCCCGTACTGCCGACATCTTGGCAAAGCTGCGCGTCTTGCCAGACCCGCGGCCGCCGTATGCGCCACGCACATCAGCCGTCCCGGTGAATACCTCGATCAGCTTCGGCGGCAGACTAATCTGCAGCTTCATCGTCATTCTTCGCTGGAGCCACCAGAGGGATGAGTTCGATCTGCGTGATCCGTACCGGCGCTCCGTCCTCTCCGGTGATCTGTGTCGGCAGAAGTTTCCCGATCAGGGCCATGAACGCGCGCGGCTCGGCAATAGCCTGCGCCTTCAGGTAGCCGATCGCCCCGCCTTCCTGCTGCTTCAGCGCTTCAAAAACGATTTCCTTGAGCTTCTGACTCGTCAGGTTCTGTGATCCAGGCTTGCGGCCAGATCCTGGCGTCCGTGGTTGTCCCTTGGTGAACGGCATACTATCGAATCCTGTTTTCCGATTGTTTGGCTCTATACCTCAAATACCGCGGATTCCTCCGCGAATCAGGAACGCTTTCCACAAGTCCGATGCGGCGCAGGAACATCAGCGCCCAGGATACTGCGGAGTGGCCCCTGCCAGTGCCGAGCTGGATCTCGGCAGAGGTTCGATATTCGCCTGTTGCGCCACTGAGATACCTCAGCACGGCCATGCTCGCCCCTGACTCCATCAACACGCCGGAAAGGGGGTGAGCCTTCTTCGCACATCTGTCCTGCCTGCAGATCGCCAAGGAAGCGGCCGACATCTGGGCGGCGAGGCTGTATGGATCGTGCGTCATGGCTGAACAACTCACCGCCCGGTCACCCTGCACGAACAACATGCCACCGGGGACCGCCGGCCGGCGTCGTAACGCTCGTCAAGCCCGTTGCAACCGATCACCGCCGATCCTCCTCCATTCCGTCGAAACAGCCGCCACGAGCTGTCGCGCCGCCGCGTCGCCGC
>ERZ761607.3400-NODE-3400-length-15502-cov-6.962323_pt1 | contig 15502 bp, 13 predicted proteins | sample MGYA00511164_ERZ761607 | MGnify/ENA primary metagenome ERZ761607 (study PRJEB28899, sample SAMN02445080) | bioreactor sludge metagenome | biome: EBPR sludge | place: Australia: Brisbane, Thorneside Wastewater Treatment Plant | collected 2011-06-22 ...
GAGGCGCGGCGGCAGCGCGAAGCCGCCGCTCTCGGCCAGGCGCAACCAGTGCAGCGCGACCGAACTCGACGACAGCTCATCGCCGTGAATGCCGCCCACCACCAGCACGCGTAGCCGCGCGTCCGGCGCCGGCAGATCGCGCACCAGCAAGGCCCGGCCCTGGACCGAGCGCGCCGGGCCCGGCGTCAGCGCGGCGTCGCGGCACAAGGCGGCGTTCACATTGGGCAAACGGCGCACCAGATCGTGGCACTGGGCGGCCACCGGGTCCGGTAGCGCCGGTTTGGGGTCTTTCTGGGGCACACCCAGCGCAAAAAGGTGCGTTGTTGCTACAAAACAAATAGCAACGACGCGGCCGATCCGGCCCCCGGGGTGGCGCTGCAGGACGTGTGAGCTCATGCCTCCACTGTAAACCGCAGCCCGGCGTGCTCCTGCAAACGGGCCACCAGCGCGGTGCCCAATGCCGACGCGGGCGTCCAGATGCCGCCGGGCGTGGCCGATTCGAGCAGGCAGACGGCGGCCTCGGCGATCATCTTCGAGGTCGAGCCATAGCCGGGGTCGCGGTCGCCGGTGACGCCCACGCGCACCTGGTGGCCGGCGGTGTCTTCGCCCAGGAACAGCACGTCGTAGTGGCCGGCCTCGCGCTCGGCGCGCGACGGGCCTTCGCCGGGTTTCGGGCCGCCCTCGGCACCCAGCGACTTGTCGGCTGCCACGGCGTGGGCGAATGCCTCGCCTTTTTCGCCCGCGCCGGTGATGAGCATCTCGTCGTAGACCAGGTCGGCGCCCCAGGCATGGCCGAGCAGGAAGTTGGAGCGGTGCACGTTGCGCGTGTTGATGGCCGCCATCACAAACGGTGCCACCCACAGGCCCAGCGCCTCGTCCAGCATGGGCTTGGCGCCCGAGGGCTGGCGCGGCCCTTCGAAGCCGGGCGTCAGCGCGAACGGGTTGCGCAGCAGGTCCAGCACGCCGGGTTTCGTGGCGGCGGCGGCCATCGTCGCCTTCAGGCTGGCGGCGGTGCCACCCGAGAAGGTGCCTTTCATCTTGCGCACCCGCCCGCGCACCCGGCTGGCCGGGTGGCCGTGGCGCGCTTTCATCTCGTTTTGCAGCACCAGCACACCCAGATCGAACGGAATCGAGTCGAAGCCGCAGGAGAACACGATGCGCGCGCCGCTGGCCCGGGCCTGGGCTTCGTGCGCGTCGATCATGGCGCGCATCCAGGCCGGCTCGCCACACAGGTCCACATAGTCCACGCCGCTGGTCGCGCAGGCGGCGACCAGCTCGTTGCCATACAGCTGGTAGGGGCCCACGGTGGTCAGCACCAGCCGGGTCTGGGCCATCAGCGCCGCCAGGCTGGCCGGGTCGGCGCTGTCGGTCACCACCAGCGGCGTGTCGGCCGGCGCGCCCACTTCGTCACGCACGGCGGCCAGCTTGCCGGCGCTGCGCCCGCCCATGGCCCAGCGCAGGCCGCTGCCGGCCGGGTAGCGCTGCAGCAGATATTCCACCACCAGCCGGCCGGTGAAACCGGTGGCGCCGTGGACAACAAGATCAAAGGGTTTGGACATGGCGGGCCTTGTAGAGCAGTAAAGCGCCGCAGTGTGCCCGGGCGGCGCCGGCCCCGTCAGTCGTGTGGGTGTCAGGCGGCGCGCGCCGCCACGCCGTTCACTCGTCGCGCTCGCCTGCCTCGTACAGGGTTTCGCGGCCCATGCGGTCGACGATGAGTTCGGCGGTCCAGGGCAGCATCAGGGCGCCGCAGCGGCTGTCGCGGTACAGGCGTTCCAGCGGCAGGTGGCGCATCATGCTGGTGCCGCCACAGGTGCGGATGGCCAGGCGGGCGATGTCGTTGGCGCCTTCCATCACGCTGTAGTGCGCGGCGTACAGGCGCAGCTTCTCGTCCTTGCTGGGGTTGGGCTTGGCCTCCTGCACCGCGCGCAGAAAGAGTGAGCGCATGCTCTCCAGCTGGATGCGCATCTGCGCGACCGCCATCTGCTTGGTGGGGAACTGGCGGCGCTTGACCGGGGGTTCGCCCGGCACCTCGCCGCGCAGGTATTGCACCGTAAAGTCATACGCCCCCGCCGCCAGGCCCATGTAGGTGGCGGCGATGGTGAAGAACATGGCCGGCCAGGTCTGTGCGCCCTTGAAGTACACGCCGCGCGGCATGAGCTGCTCGTCGTCGCTGACGAACACGTCCTGGAAGGTGAGCGTGCGGCTGACGGTGCCGCGCATGCCCAGCACGTCCCAGTCGCCGCTCACGGCCACACCCGGTGCGTCGGCGGGCACCGCCATGTAGAGGGTGTCGCGCGCGTCGGGCTTGTCGTCGCCCTTGTCTTCGGTGCACAGCACGCCGTAGTAGTTGGCCGCGCCCGAGAGCGAGGCAAAAATCTTGCGGCCATTGATCAGCCAGCCGCCGTCGACCTTTTTCGCGGTGGTGCCGAAGGGCGCACGGCCGGCCGCCGCGGCGCTGCCCTCGCTGAAGGGCTGGGCATAGACGGCGCCGTCCTTGACCACGCGGTGGAAGTGGATCTGCCGGCGGCGCAGGTGCTCGCTGCGCTCGCCGTCGCTCATCGGGATGCCGTCGGCCAGCACGCCGGTCCACATGGTGGAGCAGATGTGCATGTTGTAGGTCAGCGCCGTGGTGCCGCAGAAGCGCCCCAGCTCGGCGGCCACGAACATGTAGGTGGCGTAGTCGGCGCCCAGGCCGCCGTCGGCCTCGGGCACACACAGGCGCAGCAGGCCGGCTTCGCGCAGGTCGTCGTAGTTGGCGAACGGAAAACTCGCCTCGCGGTCCCACTGGTCGGCGCGGGCGGCAAACTTGTCGCGACCCAGTTCATGCGCCAGTGCCACCAGTCGGGCCTGTTTGTCGGTCATCGGCGTGTCGCCGACGGCGGGGGTGAAGTCGAGTGTGCTCATGGGGTGTCTCCTGGAGAATGGGATGGCTCGGGCCGACCGGGCGTCAGTGGTCCAGCGGGCGAATGTGGTGGCGGGCCAGGAAGTCGAGCACGGTGGCGTCAAACGCCTCGGGCGCTTCCAGATTCATCAGGTGGCCCAGTCCGGCCAGGCTCACGAACTCGGCACCGGTGATCTTGTCGGCCATCTTGCGCATCACCTCCGGCGGTGCGTTGCGGTCAAACTCGCCGGCCACCAGCAGCGTGGGCACGCGGATCGCGGCCAGGCTGGCGCGGCGGTCAAAGCCCACCAGGCATTGCACGGCACGCCGGTAGGTGGCGGCCGGGACCAGGCCCATGCAGTGCTCCGCCAGCCTCAGGCCCTCGGGCAAGGCGCCGGGGCCGGTCATCTGCGGCACCAGGGTGGCGGCCAGCTCGGCCATGCTCTGGCCGGCGTCCAGCGGCGCGGTGCGGCTGGCGACAAACTCGCGCTGCCAGTCGCCGTCCGGCTTGCCGAACGAGGGCGAGGTGCCACACAGCACCAGCCGGCGCACCAGCCCGGGCCGACGCGCCACCACTTCCTGCGCCACCATGCCGCCCATGCTGTGGCCGATCAGGATGACCGGCGGCGTGCCCTCACGGTCGGGCCCGGCCAGCGCCTCGATCAGCGCGATGGCGCTTTCCGCCAGGCCCTTGAAGGTGTAGGGCTCGATCGGGGCGCTGCTGCCATAACCCGGCATGTCCCAGGACACCGCCCGGTAGCCCGCGGCGGCGAAACTCTCCACCTGCGGCGCGAAGGCCAGATGCCCGCCGCCCACGCCGTGCAGCATGACGACGGTCGGGCCGTCACCCAGCATCATGAAGTGGGGCAGGGCGGTCATGGCGAGACTCTGGTGCGTGGCGCGGCGCTCATCAATCCACCACCCGGCCGTTGTCAACCACGGTGGCGCCGTCGAGCATCACGGTGCAGTGGCGCATCGGCAGGTCGAAGTGGCCCAGCGTGTAGCGGCCGGCCACCTCGTTGGCGCCGGTGCTGTAGAGGAAATTGCCGGCAAAGGCGCGCAGTTCGGTGCCGTTGAAGTCGCGCTTGTCGTACAGCGCCATGCTGTCCCAGCGGGCGGCGTCGCACAGGCCGTAGCCGACGTGGCTCACGGCATAGGCTTCCCGACCACGGGCCCCCACGCTCGCCGCTGCGCGTGTGTCGCTGCCCCCCGAGGGGGCTGGCGGCGCTAGGGGCGGCCCGTCGCTGCCGCCGTCCCCCCAGGCCTCGATGTAGCTGCGCATCAGCTGCGCGTCCAGCCCGGCGCCGTCGATGGCGGTGACGTAGTCGTTCTCGATCGTCAGCGTGATGGCCGATTCGACGTAGCGCTTGAAGGTCAGGTTCACGTCGCCGGGCGCCAGCACCAGGCGGCCGTTCACGCTGCCCGCCGCCGGAAAGGCCAGCGCGATGCCGCCCGGCCAGTGGGTCAGGGTGCCGGGCCGGGTGGTGAAGCCCCAGTTGCCGCCAGCCACCGCACCGTCGAGCGAGATGCGCAGCTCGGTGCCGGCCAGCGAGGTGACGGTCATGGACCTGGCCGCGCGCAGGCGCTTGATGTGGTCCTTCACCCGTGCCTCGGTGGCGTCGTCGGGCATCAGCCGCACCAGCGCCTCGGGGTGTTCGTTGCTGATGTAGATGACGCGCGCGCCGCCTTTCAGGATGGCGGGCAGCTCGGGCGCGTGCATCAGGCCCTCGACCGTGCAGTCCACCACCAGCGTGCTGGCCGCCAGCGCGTGCACCACCGGCTTGATCTGCTGGATTGCGTCCGAGGCGCCGGTCGACCGCGCCGGGGGGCCGGCCCGCCCTACCACGCTGGGCAGCGTGAGCATGAACACCTGCGCGCCCAGGCGCTGGGCAGCCAGCCGGGCGAGCAGCGGCAGCACCGGGCGGCTTTGGGTCTCGGCCAGAATGGCGACCGTGTCGCCTTTTTGCAGCGCGCAGCGGCGCAGCACCTGCTCGAAGGCGTCTATCCAGCCCGGTTCGATGATTTCCTGCAACATGAGGGACCTTTCGAATCGCCGTGGTGCCAGCGCGGGATTTGCGCCAAACCCGGTTTACAGCCATTATTCATGAAATTTCATATAAATTTCAAGCCATGATGTCCCCCGCCCGCAAAGCCACGCCGCCCGCGTTCTCGCCGCGCGAGTTCCGCGCGAGCCTGGGCATGTTTGCCACCGGGGTCACCATCGTCACCGCGCGCACCGCCGAGGGCGATCTTGTCGGGCTGACCGCCAATTCCTTCAATTCGGTCTCGCTGGAGCCGCCGCTGGTGCTCTGGAGTCTGGCCCGCGCTGCCGGCTCGCTGCCGACCTTCAGCGCCGGCTCGCACTACGCCATCAATATCCTGGCGGCCGACCAGAAAACCCTGGCCGAGCGTTTCGCCCGCCGGGGCGGCGATCGCTGGAGCAACGTGGCCTGGCGCGAAGGCGCCGGTGGGGCGCCCCTGCTGGACGGAGCGGCCGCGCATTTCGAGTGTTTCAACCGCAGCCGCTACGAAGAAGGCGACCATGTCATCTTCGTCGGCGAGGTGGAGCGCTGCAGCCACCGGGCCAGCGCCTCGCCTTTGCTGTTTCACGGCGGCAAGTTCTACACCGAACACCCCTTGCAGGCTGACGAATCCGCGCCCGCACCGGCCGACCCCCGTTTTGTGCGGGGTTACCTGGGCTACCTGCTGGGTCAGGCCAGCCACGCGGTGTACCGCGATTTCGAATCGGCAGTGGCCGCACAAGGCCTGTCGCATATCGCCTGGCGCGTCCTGGCCCTGCTGCACGATGCGCATTCCGCCGCCGTCCGTGCCCTGGCCGGAAGCACCACGCCACCGGCCGCGGCCGACCTCGCCGATCCGGCCAAGGTGCCCGACGGGGCAGTCCCCGTGGGCCAGCTGGCCCGCGACGTGCTGGCCAAACAGCCCACCGTGACCAAACTGGTGCAGCGCATGGCCGACGACGGCCTGGTGGCCTTGCGCACCGACCCGGCCGACCAGCGCCGTACCCTGGTGGCGCCCACCGCCGCGGGCCTGGCCACCGCCCGGCTCCTGATTGCCGACGCCCTGGGCCAGGAGCAAACCCAGCTCGCCCACTGGTCCGCCGCCGAGGTGGACACCCTCAAACGCATGCTGCAGCGACTGGCCTCGGGCGGGTGAGCCCTGGCCGGCCCGATTTCAGGCCGTTTTGCCCCATACCCAGCATAAAACGGTCATCTCACGCTATTGAAAGCGGAGCGTATCGCCGGCCGGCTGCCGTCGCCCGTGGCACGGCTGTCACGGCGCTGACCCGCCACCACGGCGGGGCGCCCGTACCATGCAGCCCATGATTGCCCGCAAAGACCATCTCGATTCCACCGCCGTTTCGCTGCTGCTCGCCTGCTGCCTCTTCTGGGGCATGCAGCAGGTGCTGGTCAAAGCCACCTTGCCGCACCTGCCGCCGGTGTTCCAGGCGGCGGTGCGTTTTGCCGGTGCCACCGTGCTGCTGATGCTGTGGTGCCGCTGGCGCGGGGTGGCGCTGTTCGCGCGGGACGGCTCCCTGCGCGCGGGCCTGCTGGCCGGGGGCCTGTTTGCGGCGGAATTTGCCTGCATCTACATCGGCCTGCAGCACACCACCGCCTCGCGGCTGACGGTGTTTCTGTACACCTCGCCGTTCTGGGTGGCGGCGCTGGTGCCGCTGTTTGTGCCGACCGAGCGCCTGCGCCCCCAGCAATGGGCAGGCCTGGCCTGCGCCTTTGTGGCCGTGGTGTTTGCGCTGCGCGAAGGCTTTTCTGCCGGCGGCCCCGCCACCGGCCTGGGCGACCTGATGGGCCTGGCGGCCGGCGCCTTGTGGGGCCTGACCACGGTCGCCATCCGCGCCACCGGCCTGGCGCGGGTATCGGCCGAAAAGCTGCTGATGTACCAGGTGGCCGTCAGCGCGGTGGCGCTGCCGCCGCTGTCGCTGGCGCTGGGCGAGTCCTGGACGACCCCGTGGAGCGCCTTTGCCGCCACCTCCATGGCGGTGCAGACCGTGGTGGGCGCCTTTGCCAGCTACCTGGCCTGGATGTGGATGCTGGGCCGCTACCCGGCCACCAAAATCTCGGTGTTTGTGTTCCTCACCCCCCTGTTTGCCCTGCTGTTCGGCGCGCTGTGGCTGCGCGAACCCGTCACCCCCAGCCTGCTCGCCGCCCTGGCCCTGGTGGCGGTCGGCATCGTGCTGGTGAACCGCAAGCCGGCCTGACGCGGCGCCGGGCGGAGGCCCAGGGGCCTTTTGCGGTCGTTTGACGGCAAAAAGTGCCGATACCCTGCGTAAAAAGGTCGTTTATTACTACAAAAACGAGAGTGCTTCGAACGCCGGGTCACCCCAATACACCCGCCCCGGGTTGTCCACCAGCGCCGCGTGGCGTTCGGCCGGGTCGGGCAGCCAGGTGTCAAGCGCGGCGCGCAGGCGGGGGATGTCGGCTTCGGCTTCATGGTTGGTGCAGGGCCAGTCGCTGCCCCACAGCAGGGCCCGGGGCCCGAGTTCGTCCCGCCACAGGCACGCCAGGGCGCCGGCGTCCAGCCCGCCCAGGCGGTAGGCGCCGCTAAGCGTGACGTGCACCGGGGTGTGCTGCGCCCGCTGGGCCAGCGCGCGCACGGTGGGGTCGTGCGGGTGGGCGGCGTCCGGTTTGCCCATGTGGTCGATCACCAGCGGCAGGTCAGCGGGCAGCTGGGCCAGCGCGGCGGGCAGGGCGCCGCGGTCGGTGTGCAGCTCCACATGCCAGCCCAGCGCGGCCAGGTGCGGCCACGGCGCGTGCGGGCCCTGCCAGGCGGCCAGGTTGTGGTCGGTGCCGACCAGGTTCAGGCGGATGGCGCGCACGCCGGCGGTGTGCAGCGCGGCCAGTTCGGCGGCGCTCACGGAGGGCGCCACCACGGCCACGCCGCGCAGGGTGTCCGGATGGGCGGCCAGCTCGGTCCGCAGGCGGCGGTGGTCGCTGCCCAGAAAACTCGGCTGCACCAGCACCCCGCGGGTGACGCCCAGCGGCGCCGCCGCCGCCTGCCAGGCGGCCAAAGGCGCGTCGTAGCCGGGCACATAGCGGGCGCCGGGCTGGGCGATGTGGGCGTCGAAGACATGAAAGTGCACGTCCACCGCACCGGGTTTTGACAGATCGGAAAGCATGACGTATATTCTAGTCCTCTAGATGACTAGATCAATACCCGAGGTCATGGAAATTTCCCCGCCCGCGCCGGCACCGGCGCCCCCCGATGCCGCGCCGCAGCCCTTGCCCGGCCAGAGCCGCTACGGCTGGCTGGCGGCCGGGCTGCGCGCGCGCATCACGCAGGGCGAATGGCCGCCGGGCGCGGCGCTGCCGGCCGAGGCGGCACTGGCCAAAGAGCACGGCGTGGCACTGGGCACGCTGCGCCAGGCGTTGGCGCTGCTGGTGGACCAGGGCCTGCTGGAGCGCCGCCATGGCCGTGGCACCTTTGTACGCGGCGGGCTGGACGGCGCGTCGATGTTGCGATTCTTTCGCTTCCGTCACGCCGGCGATCTGCAGACGGCGCCACGCTCCACCATCCGCGCCCGCGCGGTGGTGCCCGCGAGCGCAGCCGCCGCCGAGGCGCTGAGCCTGCCCGCGGGCGCGCCGGTGCTCACGCTGGAGCGGCTGCGCAGCCTGGACGGCCGCCCGGTGCTGCTGGAGCGCATCACGCTGCCGCTGCCGCTGTTTGCGCCGCTCGCCGAGTCCGACCCGGCCGGCTGGGACGATCTGCTCTACCCCATGTTCCAGCGGGTGTGCGGCGTGACCGTGCACCGCGCGGAAGACCAGCTCGGCTTTGCGCTGCTCAGCGCCGCGGACGCCGCCCTGCTGGGCCTGCCGGCCGGCCACCCGGGGGCGCAGGTGCAGCGCCGGGCTTTCGATCTGGCCGGCCGCTGCGTCGAGCTGCGCCACACCCAGGGCGACGCCCTGGCCTTTGCCTACACCGCCCAGGTGCGTTAACCCTTACCAGGAGACCCCCATGAACCACAAATACGAACGAAAACTGCCCATACCCAGCGTAAAAAGGTCACTGTTCGCTATTGCAGCAATAGCGTTTTGGGGCCTGGCCGCCGCCCAGAGCCCGGCCCCCGGCCCTGTGTTCCCCAGCCCGGGCAAGCCGGTGACGCTGGTGGTCACTTACCCGCCGGGCGGCGGCGCCGACGCCATGGCCCGCCTGTTGGCCCCGCGCCTGGGGGAAGCCCTGGGGGCCAACGTGGTGGTGGAGAACAAGCCCGGAGCCGGCGGCCAGATCGGCGCCGCCGCCGTGGCCAAGGCCGCGCCGGACGGCCACACGCTGATGCTGGACGCCTCGTCCTTCGCGGTGAATCCGGCCCTGTACAGCAAGCTGCCCTATGACAGCCAGAAGGCCTTCCGCACCATCGGCGTGGTGGCGCAGTTCCCGAACGTGGTGCTGGTGAACGCGCAGTTCCCCGCCAAAAGCGTGGCAGAACTCACCGCCGCCGCTCGGGCGAAGAAAGACGCGGTGTCGTTTGCGTCGTCGGGCAACGGCTCGGCCCAGCACCTGGCCGGCGCGCTGTTCGAATCCGCCGCCAAAGTGGACATGGTGCATGTGCCCTACAAAGGTGGCGGCCCGGCGCTGAACGATGTGATCGGCGGTCAGGTGCCGCTGTTCTTCGGCAACCTGGCCTCCACACTGCAACACATCCAGAGCGGCAAGCTGCGCGCGCTGGCGGTGACGGCCGGCAAACGCTCGCCCATCCTGCCCGACGTGCCCACCCTGGCCGAAGCCGGCGTGCCCGGCGCCGAGGTTTACGAGTGGAACGCCGTGTTCACCCCCAGCGGCACCCCCGAACCGGTGGTGGCCCGACTCGCCGCTGCCTTCCAGAAAGCGCTGGAAGCGCCGGACGTGAAGGCGCGCGTGGCGCAACTGGGCGGCGAGCTGTTCAAAGGCGACGCCGACGCCGCGCAGCAGTTCGTGCACGGCCAGATGGCGTTGTGGGCGCGGGTGGTCAAGGCCCGCCAGATCACCGTGGAATAGTCGCCGCGCATTCGCGCGGGTGAGTCTCGTCAGACCGGACGCGCCGCATGCGCCGCGGCAAAGGCCACGTACCAGTCCAGGCACCCCGGGTTGGCCATGGCTTCCTTGTTCAGAACCTTGTCCAGCGGGTGCCCGAGCAGCAGCTTCTTGATCGGCAGCTCCTGCTTTTTGCCGGACAGCGTGCGCGGGATCTCCGCCACCTGGAAGATGGCGTTGGGCAGGAAGCGCGGGCTCAAGGACACTTTGATCGCGTCGTTGATGCGCTCGCGCATCGCCTCGTCCAGCGACTGCCCCTCGCGCAGCACCACGAACAGCGGCATGTAGCTTTCGCGGCCCAGGTACTCCAGGTCCACCACCATCGAATCCATCACCTCGGGCAGGGCCTCGACCGCGCTGTAGAGCTCGCTGGTGCCCATGCGCAGGCCGTGGCGGTTGATGGTGGCGTCACTGCGGCCGAAGATCACGCAGCCGGTGCTGCCGGTGGCGGGGTTGCCGATGCGCAGCCAGTCGCCGTGGCGCCAGACGCCGCCGGCTTCCGGCCCCAGGTCACCGCCGCCGGGCTGGCGGCCGTGGCCGGGGGGGTACATCTCGAAGTAGCTGGCCAGCAGCCGCGCGTTGTTCGTGTCGCCGACAAAGTACAGCGGCATCGACGGAATCGGCTGGGCGCAGACCAGCTCGCCCACCTCGCCCAGCACCGGCTCGCCGGCGTCGTTCCAGGCCTCGACCGCGCAGCCCATCAGGCGGCATTGCATCTCGCCCGGCACCTGCGGCAGCTCGCGGTGGCCGCCGATGAAGGCGCCTGCGAAGTCGGTGCCACCGCTGATGTTGCACCACCAGATGTCGCCCCCACGCTCCCCCACTTCGTGTGGGTCGCTGCCCCCCGAGGGGGCCTTCGCGCCTTGGGGCGGCCCGGCGGCGCTCAAGTCGCTGGAAGCTTGCGCGGTTCGCAGGCGACGGAACTGCGCCGTCCCCCACTGCTGCGCCTCGGGCGAGAGCGGCGATCCGGTGGTGCCCAGCGCACGTACCTTGGAGAGGTCGCCGCAGGTCGACAGGTCCACGCCGGCTTTCAGGCAGTTGGCGTAGAAGGCCGCGCCGGCGCCGAAGAAGGTCACGCCCAGCTCGGCAGCGAAGCGCCACAGCGTGGTCCAGTCGGGCCGGTCCTTGCTGCCGCCGGGGTTGCCGTCGTAGATCACGCAGGTGGTGCCAGTCAGCAGGCCGCTCATCTGCGCGTTCCACATCACCCAGCCGGTGGAGCTGTACCAGTGGTAGCGCTCGCCCCAGCTGTTGGGGTGGTAGCTGCAGCCCACGTCGTTGTGCAGGCTCTTGAGCGCCAGCGCCACCAGTACCGTGCCGCCATGGCCGTGCACGATGGGTTTGGGCAGGCCGGTGGTGCCGCTGGAATAGACGATCCACAGCGGATGGTCGAACGGCAGCCAGAGCGGCTCGAAAGCCGCCACTTGGGCATCATTTCGGGCCATACCCATCGCCATCGGGTAATAGTCTGCTAGCAAATCAGAAGCATGATCCTCTCCGGCCGCGCCCAGGTTGCGGTGCAGGATGACGTGGCGCAGCGTGGGCAGCGCGGCGCGCATCTCGGCCACCACGCCCAGGCGGTCGAAGTCGCGCCCGCCGTAAGTCACGCCGTCGCAGGCAATCAGCACCACCGGGTCGATCTGGCGGAAGCGGTCGAGCACGGCATTGGTGCCCATGTCGGGCGCGCAGACGCTCCAGACCGCGCCGATGCTCACCGTGGCCAGGAAGGCCACCATGGTCTCGGGAATGTTGGGCAGGTAGGCGGCCACGCGGTCGCCGGGCTGGACGCCGATCTCCTGCAGGTGCAGCGCCAGCGAGGCCACCTGGCGGCGCAGCTCGGGCCAGGACAGCTCGTGCGGCTGCCCTTTCTCGTTGCGGCTGAGGATGGCGGGGAAACCCGCCGCGTGCGCCGGAGCCACATGGCGAAACACCTGCTGCGCGTAGTTGACCTGTGCGCCGGGAAACCATTTCGCACCCGGCATCACGTTCTTCTCCAGCACGGCCGTGTGCCGGGTGGGGGACTGCAGGTCGAAGTAATCCCAGATGCTTTGCCAGAACGCGTCCAGCTCGGTGACGGACCAGCGCCACAGGTCGTCGTAGTGCTCGAACGTCAGCCCGCGCGTGTCGCGCAGCCAGTTCTGGTACAGGCGGATCTGCGGAACGAAAGGCGGCGTGGAAGAGGGTGTGGGTGTCGCGCTCATGGGCAGGAGGGTAGCGGCTTGGTGCTGTGCCCGCATCGGGAGAGTTACGCGGATGCGACAGCCGATTGCCCGTATGCTGGGCGACCGACGATCCCGAGACTGCCATGACCCTGCCCACCCCCACACTCGAACCTGTCCTGGACCTCACGGTCTTTGTGGCCACGCCCATCGAGGCCGGGCCCGTCACCGGCCTGAACAGCCGCGGCCGGCGCCGCATCATCCCCATCACCGGCGGAAATGTGGCTGGAAAACTCAACGGCACCGTGCTGCCCGGCGGTGCGGACTTCCAGATCGTCGTGTCGGACACCTGCGCCGACCTGGATGCGCGCTACCTGCTGCAACTCGACAACGGCGAACACGTTTTCGTGATGAACCGCGCGCTGCGCCGGGGCTCGGTGGAAGACATCGCGCGGCTGGTGCGCGGCGAGCCGGTGGACCCGGCGGCGATCTATTTCCGCTGCGTGCCCACCTTCGAGGTGTCGCATCCCTCGCTGGCCTGGCTGACGGAAAACGTGTTCGTCGGCACCGGCGCGCGCTATCCGGACCGGGTGGAGATGCGTTTCTTCCGCGTGGCGTGAACCGGCCGGCCGAAGGGGGCTACCGGATCATCTTCCAGACCATCTCGATCCCGGCCGCCCACAGATCGCCGTGGGTGAAGGCGGAGGGGTCACGGCCGGTGGTGAAGCGCTCGGCCTGGGCTTCGCGCCGGGCGCGTTCGCGGTCCCGCTCGATCATGATCAGCGCATCCGCCACGCCCAGCGGCGAGACGGTGCCGGCCTGCTGGGCGGCCTTCGCATAGCCGGCCAGCGCCTGCTCCACCGCCTTCGGGTCCAGCAGCGCCAGCGGCGAGCGGCAGTGCGGGCAGGCGTCGTCGCGGCGCACATCCACCGGGGCGCCGCAGCCGGTGCACTGGATGGTGCCCACCCGCGCGGCGATGTCCTCGATCTCGGGCTTGGTCAGGTGGCGCACAAAGCCCTTCTCCACCATGAACGACGAAAACGTCGCCATCCGCCCATGCCGCTGCGGGCAGCGGTGGGTGACGTAACGGCCGCTGCGCACCACGTCGAAGCCTTCCTGCAACGGGATGCGGCAGCGCGGGCAGGCCAGCCGAGCCGCCAGCGGATTGCGGGCGTCGTCCCGGTGTTGGTGCAGCAGACCCAGCAATTCCACCACGGCGGCCGGCGTCAGTTGCAGGTTCTCCTGCGGGTCGAACCAGATCAGCTGGCAGGCAAAACACAGGTCCAGCAGCACCTCGCCGCGCTGGCCGGGCAGGCGGTGCTTTTCCATCGGGGCGCCACAGGAGGGGCAGGGCAGCGGGTGGGGCATGGGGCGGTGGATGCAGGCGGGAGGGACGAAACCGGGGGTGGAAGGGAGGAATCTCGCGACGATGCTACCCGGCTGCGGCGCCGGTGTCGATGCTCACGCGGCCCACGTCCGCATCCAGGGCCCGGTCAGTGCTCCCACCACCGCACAGCCCAGCACCACCCGCCAGGCGCTTTGCCGTCCGGCCGTCAAGGCCAGCAGGGCGCCCATGCCCAGTGCCAGGTCCCCCAGGCCCGACAGGGCGCCGCCGTGCAGCATGGCCAGCAGGGCGGCCAGCAGCAGCCCCACCACCGCAGCATTCACCCCGGCGAGCGCGGCCTGTGCCCGGGGCCGGGTGCGCAGGCGCTCCCAGAAGGGCAGGGCGCCGACCACCAGCAGGAAGGCCGGGGTGAAAATGGCCACGAGGGCCAGCAGTCCGCCGACCCAGCCGCCCAGCGGCGCTGGCAGCGCCGCGCCGACAAAGGCGGCAAAGGTGAACAGTGGGCCGGGTACGGCCTGCGCCGCGCCATAACCGGCCAGAAAGGTGTCGGCGCTCAGCCAGCCGCGGGGGACCACTTCAGCCTGCAGCAAGGGCAACACCACATGGCCACCGCCGAAGACCAGCGCGCCGGCCCGGTAGAACAGGTCCAGCGTGACCAGGATCGGGTCGCCCGTGACACGCGCCAGCAGCGCCAGTCCGACCAGCAGAGCGGCAAACAGCACCAGTGCGGCGATGCCGCTGCGCCAGCCGGGTGTCCGGCCCGCAGTATCGGCGCCCGGCGCCGCAGGGTGGGCCGGCGGCGAGGGGGTGGCCAGTCCGGCCAGGCCCGCGGCCGCGCCCACCAGCAGCGCCGCCAGTTGCCCGGCCACACCCGACAGCGTCACGGCCAGAGTGGCCGCTACCAACATCAGCAGGCGCCGTGGCGTATCCGGACACAGGCTGCGCGCCATGGCCCACACCGCCAGCATCACCACCGCCACCGCCGCCACCTTCAGGCCCGCCAGCGCGCCGGCTGCCAGCGCGCCGCCGCTGTGGGCCAGGCCCAGCGCCAGGGCGATCAGCGCCAGGGCCGATGGCAGCGTAAACCCCGCCCACGCGGCGAGCGCCCCGGCGTAGCCTGCGCGGCGCATCCCCAGTGCCATGCCCACCTGGCTGCTGGCCGGCCCGGGCAGGAACTGGCACAGCGCCACCAGGTCGGCATAGTCCCGCTCGGGCAACCAGCGGCGCCGCACGACCAGTTCGTCACGAAAAAAGGCAATGTGCGCTACCGGCCCGCCAAACGAGGTCAGACCCAGCCGCAGGAAGATGCGGAACACCGCGCCCGGGCCGCGGTCGTCGCCCGGCGCCGTCACCGGTGTCATGGCGCAGGCGTCTCCGCCGGCCCGGCGCCCGCCACCACGCGCCCGTCCACCAGCTCGATCTGGCGGTCGCAGCGCGCGGCCAGGCGCGGGTCGTGGGTGACGATCAGGCAGGCGCTGCCGTGGTCCCGGTTGAACTCCCGCAGCAGGCCGAACACCTCGTCGGCCGACACGGTGTCGAGGTTGCCCGTGGGCTCGTCGGCCAGGATCAACCGGGGCTTGAGCGACAGCGCCCGTGCAATCGCCACGCGCTGCTGCATGCCGCCCGAGAGCTCGCCGGGGCGCTTGGACTCGGCGCCCTTCAGCCCCACCCGCGCCAGCAGCTCGCGCGCCAGGGCCTCGGCCTCGGGCGTGGCCGTGCCGTGGCCGATGATGGACGGCAGCAGCACGTTCTCCAGCGCGGTGAAGGCCGGCAACAGGTGGTGAAACTGGAACACGAAGCCGATGGTGGCGCCGCGCAGCCTTGTCAGGCCCGCATCGTCCAGCGACCGGGTGGGCTGGTCTGCGATCACCAGCGTGCCGTCGGACGGGCGCTCCAGCAGGCCGATGATGTTGAGCAGCGTGCTCTTGCCCGAGCCCGACGGCCCCTTGAGCGCGACGAACTCCGCCTCGCGCAGCGCCAGCGTGATGCCGTGCAGCACCTCGGTCTGCACCGGCGTGCCGACGTTGTAGCTCTTTCGGATGTCGGTGAGCTGAAGGATGGGGGGGGCGGGGG
>ERZ761607.3401-NODE-3401-length-15501-cov-4.822090_pt1 | contig 15501 bp, 12 predicted proteins | sample MGYA00511164_ERZ761607 | MGnify/ENA primary metagenome ERZ761607 (study PRJEB28899, sample SAMN02445080) | bioreactor sludge metagenome | biome: EBPR sludge | place: Australia: Brisbane, Thorneside Wastewater Treatment Plant | collected 2011-06-22 ...
CAACCTGCTGGGCGTCAAGGCGGTGATCGCCGAGAGCTTCGAGCGCATCCACCGTTCCAACCTGGTCGGCATGGGCGTGCTGCCGCTGCAGTTCATCGAGGGCCAGAACGCGCAGACGCTGGGGCTGGACGGCTCGGAGGTCTTCGACGTCACCGGCCTGCACGACGGTGCCGCCAAGGTGGCCACCGTCACCGCGCGCAAGCCGGATGGCCGCGAGGTCAGGTTCCAGGCCAAGGTGCTGCTGCTGACGCCGAAGGAAGTCGAATACTTCCGCCACGGCGGCCTGCTGCACTACGTCCTGCGCCAATTGGCCGCGCGCAAGGCGGCTTGAGGGAGCAGACCCGCCCCGTAGCCACGCGGGGCGGGGATTCCTTCCCCGCCCGCTTCTGTAGGAGCGACGTAAGTCGCGACCGCAGGAGTGGGCTGGCAGGGAAGTATGGTCAAGCAGGGAGGCCGGCAGGATGAAGCGTCTTGCTTCATCCGTGTGGTTCGCGCCTTGGTTGCCCGTCTGTGGTTCCTGAAGGTCTGTGGTCGCGACTTACGTCGCTCCTACAGGGGGGGCGATTGCTCGGCGTGTGCGGGAGCGGCGCTATTAGCGGGTGCGGATCAGGGATTGCGTGGAAGGCTTGGCTTCCTCTTTCCATTCCATTCCGCGTCGCGACTCACGTCGCTCCCACATCCCACACTCCACGCTCCACACCTACGTCCAGCATGCTCCATGCCACGGCGGGAATGGACTACTCCTGCGAGACGGCGGGCGCGTCGCCGCCGCCGGCGCGACGCTGCTTGACGTAGCGCTCCAGCCACTGGTCCTGTTCCCACAGCAGGTGCAGGACCGACTCCCGGGCGGCGTAGCCGTGGCTCTCCTTGGGCAGCAGGACCAGCCGCGCGGGGGCGCCGAAACCCTTGAGGGCGTTGAAGTAGCGCTCGCTCTGCATGGTGAAGGTGCCGGGGTTGTTGTCGGCCTCGCCGTGCACCAGCAGCATCGGCGTCTTCATCTTGTCCACGTGCATGAAGGGCGACATGGCGTTGTAGATGTCCGGCGCCTCCCAGTAGTTGCGCTCCTCCTGCTGGAAGCCGAACGGCGTCAGCGTGCGGTTGTAGGCGCCGCTGCGGGCGATGCCGGCGGCGAACAGGTCCGAGTGGGTCAGCAGGTTGGCGGTCATGAACGCGCCGTAGGAATGCCCGCCCACGGCCACGCGCCGGCGGTCGATGTAGCCCAGCGCGTCGACCGCATCGATGGCCGCCCTGGCGTTGGCGACCAGTTGGACGATGAAGCTGTCGTTCGGCTCCTCCTTGCCCTCGCCCACGATCGGGAACGCGGCATCGTCCAGCACCGCGTAGCCGCGCGTGACCCAGTAGAGCGGCGAACCGTAGCTGGGGAAGATGAACTCGTTGGGGTTGGTGGTGTTCTGCCCGGCGCTGTCGCGGTCCTTGTACTCGGTCGGATAGGCCCACATCACCAGCGGCAGCTTCTCCGTCTTCGTAACCCGGTCGTAGCCGGCCGGCAGGTACAGGGTGCCGTTCAGCGGCAGGCCGTCGGCGCGCTTGTAGCTCAGCACTTCCTTGTGCACGCCCTGCAATCCCTTGAACGGATTGCCGAAGCGCGTCACCGGCACCGGCGCGGTGTCCGCCCTGTAGTGGCGGACGTAGTAGTTGGGGAACTCGGTCTGCGATTCCAGCCGCACCAGCGCGGTGCCCTGCACGGGATCGACCAGCGACTGGATGGTTTCCTTCTGCCCCTCCAGGCGCGAGGTGTAGAGGCGCTCCTTCTGCCCGGAAGCCAGGTCGATGCGGTCGATGAAGGGGAACTGCCCTTCGGGCGTGTAGCCCTCGCCGATCAGCCAGGCGCGGTCGCCGTCGAGCGCCAGCACTTCGTGGCCGCTCTCGTTGCGGCGGGTCTCCCACTGGCCGGGATCGCTGTACTGGTCCTGGTAGTTGCGGCTGGCAAGTTCCCTGAGCGGCGCGCCCGGCGCCGAGGGATCGAGCAGGTAGGTGCGGATGTTGCGCGTATTCCACCAGTAGTCGGTGACGATGGCGTGGCGGGCGTCGCCCCACAGCACGCCTTCCAGGCGGTCGATGGTCTTGAACAGCGGGACCGGCGCGCCGGTGAACGGCGCCTGCCAGGCGAACGCCTCGTCGCGGAACGGCACTTCGATGGCCGGGTCGCCCTTGTCCAGGGCTTCGGCCCAGACCAGGGTGGCGGGCTGGTCGGCGCGCCATTCGATGTCGCGGCGGCCCGGGCGCACGGCCATGAAGCCCTTGGGCAGGTCTTCGGCCAGCGGCGCGTCCACGACCTGGACGACCGGCTTGCCGGTGGTCTCCACCACGTCCGCGCGGTACGGGAAGCGGCCGTAGGGCACCAGGTAGGAGAACGGCCGCTGCAGGGTGCGCAGCAGCACGTAGCGGCCGTCCGGAGAGAAGCTCTGTTCGGCGTACATGGCCGGTCCGCGCCAGCGCGTGGCGCGCCCGGACAGCGGCACGCGGTGCAGTTCGGAGGTGGCGAGCGTCTCGAAGTTGGCTTCGTCCTGCGGATTCTTCAGCAGGTCCTGGTAGGTGCGGTTCTGCGCCTTGTTGCCGTCGCTGACGCTGACGACCGGGCCCGTGGGTACCTGGCGCGCCGTGTCGGCCAGCGCCGGGCGCTGCACCGGCAGCATGCGCACCAGCAGCGCCTGGTTGTCGCGGAACCAGGTCAGCGGATTGCCCAGGTTGGCGTTGAGCCGCGCCTCGGTCAGGCGGGTGGCGCGCGCCGCGGCCAGGTCCAGCACCCAGGCTTCCACGCCGGTGCGGGCGGTATGGGTGAAGGCCAGCCTGCGCTCGTCGGGCGACCATGTGAAGTTGGCCAAGCGCGGCGTGGCCGGCAGCCCGGCGACCTGGCGCGCCTGCGCCTCGCCCAGCCGCTGCACCTGCAGGTTGTTGTAGTACGTGGCGGTGCTGGCGATGTTGGTGCGCGGATTCACGCGCAGGCCGCCCAGTCGCAGTTCCTCGTCCGACAGTTCGGCCAGGGTCTTGAAGGTGTCGCGGTAGAACAGCACCAGCGTGGTCTTGCGGCTGTCCATCGCCACTGCGGGCGGGCGCTGCACGTCGGCCAGTTGCAGGATTTCGGCCGGCGGCACCTGGTACGGCAGCGCTTCCTGGGCGGCCAGGCCGGTGGGCAGCAACAGGCAGGCCAATGCGATCAGGCGGAACAGCATCCGGTTATCCCCTCGGGTCGAACGAAGGCGCGATGATCGGCGCAACGGCGGCCGGGGACAAGCGCCGCCCGACCCGGTTGCCGGTTCCGGGCGCGTTCCGCGTGGACACAAGGGAAGGCGGCTTCCGGAGACTGCGATGAAGACCCTGACCCTGGCGGCCGCCCCGGTTTGCGCACTCATCGGCACCGGAACGGATGGGCTCAAGGACGTCCCTGCCCTGCATGCGCGCCCGGCTCTTGCGGGCAATGGCGCGCACCGGCCGCGGATCAACGTGCATGGAAAGCACGAACGTGCCGCCCACCAGGGACACACGGCCCGCTACCGCAGCAATTACCATGGACGCATCGGCCAGTGGCGCTTTCCCTTCGGCAACGAAGGCCATTGGCCGGCTGGGATGGTCCTCGACACAGGCAGGAAGAAAAGCCTGCCGATCATCGAAGACCACGGCCAGCGCAGGCTGGACGAGTACCACTGGCTCCACGCAACCGTACACATCCGGCAGGCACGCCCTGCCAGCACCGCACGCAAAGACCCGAACGGAGGACCTCCAGCATGAAACCGCGCATCCTCTCCGCCCTCACCGCGACCGCCGCGGCACTGTGGCTCGCCTTGCCGGCGGCCTCGGCGGCCGGCATCGATGCCGACCAGGCGCGCCGCATCGCCGAGCAGTTCGTCGCCGCCAAGCAGGGCAGCCCGCAGGAAAGCTTCGAGACCATGGAAACCGCGGTCGCCGACCTGGACGGCGACGGCAAAGACGAGATCGTCGTGTGGTGGAACATGCTCGGCCCCACCTACTGGAGCCACGGCGTGACCGTGCTGGCCCACCGTGGGCAGCGCTACCAGCCGGCCGGCGAGACCGAGGAAGCGCTGGGCAACGTGGAGGACATGGACGTGCGCAACGGCGTCATCCGCCTGCAGACCAAGTGGCCGGGGCCGAACGATCCGCGCTGTTGCCCGTCGGTCGCCAAGACGATGCTCTTCCGCTGGCAGGGCAACCGCCTGGTCCCGACGAAGTGACCCGCGCGGCGGCGTCACCGCCACTGCGCGTAGTGCACGCGCCATTCGCCGTCTTCCAGGCGCCAGGCGCTGGTGACCTGGTAACGGCTCGCCTGTTCGGGCAGCCAGCGGTTGTCGCCGCCGGTCAGCAGCACCTGGAAACGGACGATGGCGTTGTCGCCCTGCACCTCCACCTCCAGTGGCCCGGTGACGATACCGATGCCGGCGTTGCCCAGCGTGCGGGCGCGCAGCAGGTTGTGCAACGCACCACGATCCATGCCCTGGGTGCCGGTGAAATCGGCGCTGACGCCGCGCATGAAATCCGCCGTACGCTTTTCCTCCGCCGCCGCCTGCATGGCCGAGAACTGCGCGCGCAGGCGTTCCTCGGGCGTGCCGCCGCGGCAGGCCGCCAGCAGTATCAGCAGGCATGCCGGCGCCAGGACCGCCCATGCCCGGGCCCTGCGCCGCGCGGGCTTCGTCGCCGTCATTGATCGCTTCGCCTTTTCCATCCGTAACGGTATGCTCCCGGCAAGCGTCCTCGCGGCGTAAACCTTTTCGTGTGCCGTCGAGCGGCCCGCAGACCCTGGGGAGGGAGCTGAAAGATGATTCAGGAACGTCCGTGGTTCAAGAGCTATCCGCAAGGCGTGCCGCACGAGATCGACCTTGAGCAGTACCGCTCCATCGTGTCGGTGTTCGGGGAAGCCGTCAGCAAGTACCGCGACCGGCCGGCGTTCCGCAATTTCGGCAAGACCCTGACCTACGGCGAGATCGACAGGCTCAGCCGCCAGTTCGCGGCCTACCTGCTGGGCGAGCTCAAGCTCAAGAAGGGCGACCGGGTCGCCATCATGATGCCCAACTGCCTGCAGTACCCCATCGCCATCTTCGGCGTGCTGCGCGCGGGCCTGACGGTGGTCAACGTCAACCCCATGTACACCCCGCGCGAACTCAGGCACCAGCTCAACGACTCCGGCGCCAGCGTGCTGGTGGTGGTGGACAACTTCGGCAAGACGGTGCAGGAATCCCTGCCCGGCACGCCGGTGAAGCAGGTCGTCACCACCGCGCTGGGCGACCTGGTGGGCTTCCCCAAGGGCGCGATCATCAACTTCGTGCTCAAGTACGTGAAGAAGATGGTGCCCGACTACGACATCCCGGGCACGGTGCGCTTCCGCGACACGCTGACGCTCGGGCAGTTGCACGCGCTGCCGGAGATCGACATCGACAGCGGCGACATCGCCTTCCTGCAGTACACCGGCGGCACCACCGGCGTGGCCAAGGGCGCCATGCTGACCCACCGCAACATGGTGGCGAACATGCAGCAGGCGTCGGCCTGGATCGGACGCAACGTCAAGGCCGAGGGCGAACTGATCGTCACCGCGCTGCCGCTGTACCACATCTTCGCGCTGACGGCGAACTGCCTGGTCTTCATGAAGTTCGGCGCCACCAACCTGCTGATCACCAATCCGCGCGACATGCCCGGCTTCGTCAAGGAACTGCAGGGCACGCGCTTCACCGCGATCACCGGCGTCAACACGCTGTTCAACGGCCTGCTCAACACGCCGGGCTTCGACCAGGTGGACTTCTCCGCGCTGCACCTGACCCTCGGCGGCGGCATGGCCGTGCAGCGTGCCGTGGCGGAGAAGTGGAAGAAGGTCACCGGCGTGACCCTGGTGGAAGCCTACGGCCTGACCGAAACCTCGCCGGCGGCCTGCATCAATCCGATGGACCTGGCCGACTACAACGGCGCCATCGGCCTGCCCGTGCCGTCCACCGACGCCTGCGTGAAGGACGACGACGGCAACATGCTGCCGGTCGGCGAAGTCGGCGAGCTGTGCATCAAGGGCCCGCAGGTGATGAAGGGCTACTGGCAGCGCCCCGAGGAAACCGCCAACGTCATCGACGCCGACGGTTGGCTGCATACCGGCGACATGGCCAAGATGGATGAGGCGGGCTTCTTCTTCATCGTCGACCGCAAGAAGGACATGATCCTGGTCTCCGGCTTCAACGTGTATCCCAACGAAGTGGAGGACGTGATCGCCGGCCTGGACGGTGTGCTGGAAGTGGCCGCGATCGGCGTGCCCGACGAGAAGTCCGGCGAGGCCGTCAAGGTCTTCATCGTCAAGAAGGATCCTGCCCTCACCGCCGAGCAGGTGAAGGCGTATTGCCGCGACAACCTGACCGGCTACAAGCAGCCGCGCTACATCGAATTCAGGACCGAGCTACCCAAGACCAACGTGGGCAAGATCCTGCGCAAGGAACTGCGCGATCCCCCCGCTCCGGCGGCCTGAGACCCGCCCGCCACGCCCCTGGAAAGGCCGGCCTTGAGCCGGCCTTTTTCTTTTCGTTCAGGAGCTTAAGGGCTATTTTGGAGACTTGCATCACATTTCCGAACGACAGTGCCCGGCTTCCGGGCGGGAACCGGCATGAAGGTGGATTTCCACTGGATTTTAATTATTCGTTCAGGTGTAGGATCGCGTCGTGATGGACTCACGTCACAAAAATCCTTGCCTTATCCCCCGGTACCCCGCAGCGCCAACGCCCCAGGAGCTCCCCATGAACAACGTCGAAAAACTGCAGCGCACCCGTCAGTACGCCACCATCCGCGTCGAATCCGCGCCGGACGGCAACAGTCACTGGATGTACATGCACAACGACGCGCCCACCGGCTCGCGCCCGTGCTTCCGCAGCGATCTGCTGGACGACATGTGGAGCTTCACCTCGTCCATCACCATGCGCGAGAGCGAGCGCCAGCCCGGCCGGCTGCGCCACTTCGTGCTGGCCTCGGCGGCCAACGCATTCAACCTCGGCGGCGACCTGGACCTGTTCGCGCGCCTGATCCGCAACAACGACCGCGAACGCCTGCTGGCCTACGCGCGCCGCTGCATCGACGGCGTGTACACGCTGCACAACGGCCTCGGCGGCGACGTGCGCACCATCGCGCTGCTGCAGGGCGACGCCCTGGGCGGCGGCCTGGAGATGGCGCTGGCCTGCCACACCATCGTGGCCGAGGAAGGCGTGGAAATGGGCCTGCCGGAAGTGCTGTTCGGGCTGTTCCCGGGCATGGGCGCCTATTCTTTCCTGTGCAAGCGCGTGTCGCCGCAACTGGCCGAGCGCATCATCCTGGAAGGCAACATGTACACCAGCGAGCAGTTCCACCAGATGGGCATCGTCGACGTGCTGGTGCCGAAGGGCCAGGGCGAGGCCGCCGTGCAGGAACTGATCCGCCAGCAGCAGCGCGCCCCGTATTCGCACCTGGCCATGAACGCGGTGCGCCAGTTGGCCCAGCGCGTCAGCTACGACGAACTGATGGGCATCACCGAGATCTGGGTGGACACCGCGCTGGCGCTGGGCGACAAGTCCCTGCGCATGATGGAGCGCATCGTCCGCGCCCAGGAACGTCGCGCCAGTTCGCACGCCGCCTGACACCCCGTCCCAGCCCAGCAGTACACGCCATGACAGGGGGCGGGAAGTGCGCGATGCATTTCTCCGAATGGCGGGCCGGCGTCAGCCGCCCGCCCCAGGCCCCGCCGGGGCCCCAGCGAACCCCTACTTGCGGTCACTGCCCTGCTCGGCGGCCGCGTGCCGCGCGCGCTCGCGCGCTTCCAGCGCCGCCCGGCCCTGCGCCAGGTGCGCGTTCACCGTCGCCAGCCGCTGACGCCATTCCTTCGAGATCTGCCAGTCCGCCAGCCGCATCAGTTCGCTGGCCGCCGACGCCAGCTTGACCAGGCCCAGGTTGCTGGCCACGCCCTTCAGCGCATGCGCGTGGTCACGCAGGTGGTCGCCGTCGCCGCGCTCCATCGCGTGCGCCATCGCGCCGATGCAGCCGTCGGCGTCGTTGAGGCATTGCGCGATGAACTCGCGCTCGAAGGCATCGCCCATTCCCAGCGCGCTGAGCTCGTCCAGCACGCTGACGTCCAGCACGCCGTCGGACATGGATTCGGCGCGCACCGGCACCGGCGCGACGACGGAACCCGTGGCCGTGGCCTTGCCCGCGGTGGCGATGTCGGCCAGCACGTCCAGCAGGCGCGAGGCGACCACCGGCTTGGCCAGGAAGGCGCGTGCGCCGGCCTGTTCGCAGCGCTGGATGGATTCGGGAGTGACGTCGGCGCTGAGGATGATCACCGGCGTGCGGATGCCGCTGCCGGCCTCCATCACGCGCAGTTGCTTGAGCAGGTCCAGGCCGCTGATGCCGGGCATGTGCAGGTCGCAGATCACCACGTCGAAGGCCGAGGACTCCAGCGCGTCCAGCACTTCCTCGCCGCCGTTGACGCAGGTGATGCGGTGGCCGGCCTTCTGCAGCAGGCGCTGCACCACCATGCGGTTGGCCTCGTGGTCGTCGGCCACCAGTACCTGCATCGTGCGCACGCGGGCGCGGTGGCGCAGGAAGGGGTCGGAGAACGCGATGATGTTCTCGGCCCCACCCTCCTGCCGGTCCGACAGCCAGTCGTCGGCGTGTTCCTGCACCGCCGGTACCACCACGCGCTCGGGCACGGCCTCGAACGGCAGTTCCACCCAGAAGCAGCTTCCGCGGTTCTCGTGGCTCTCGAAACCGATGGTGCCGCCCATCGCCTCGGTCAGGCCCTTGGCGATGGTGGTGCCCAGGCCGGTGCCGCCGTAGCGGCGGTTGAGACTGGCGTCGGCCTGCTCGAAGGCTTCGAACAGGCGCTCGCGCAGCGCCTGGGGAATGCCGATGCCGGTGTCGGTGACGGTGAAGCGCAACCGCACCCGGCCGTCGGCCTGTTCCGACGCCATCGGCTGCACCTGCAGGCGCACTTCGCCCTCGTCGGTGAACTTGACCGCGTTGCCGGCCAGGTTCAGCAGCACCTGGCGCAGGTGGCCGGCGTCGCCGCGCAGGCGCGAGGGAATGGCGCCGTCCACCAGGCTTTCGTAGCGCACCTGCTTGCCGCGCGCCTGCGGGGTGAGCATCAGGCCGATGCTCTCGACCACTTCGCGCGGCGAGAACTCCACCACGTTGAGCTTGAGCTTGCCCGCCTCGATGGCGGAGATGTCCAGCACGTCCTCGACCAGGCCCAGCAACGTGCGCGTGGACGCCTGGATGGTGGACAGGCATTCGCGCTGCTCGCTGTCCAGCCGGGTGGTGGCCAGCAGTTCGGACATGCCCGCCAACCCGTTCAGCGGCGTGCGGAACTCATGGCTCATGTTGGCCAGGAAGCGGCTCTTAGCCTCGTTCGCGCGACGCGCCTCCTCGGTGGCGCGGGTCAGGTCGCGCAGCAGCCCGGACAGGTACATGGGCACGGCGACCAGGCCCACCCACAGGCCCAGGCCCAGGCTGAAGTTGTCGCGCCAGTAGGGGTTCAGGCAGATCACCGCGCCGAAGCCCAGGCAGGCCGACACCACCGCGCCGACCAGGTAGCGGTTGCCGTAGCGCAGGCCGTTGCCCACCGTCACCCACATCATGATGACGTACAGCCAGGCCAGCGGTTCGCCCTTGAGCACCATGGCCACGGTCATCAGGCCGTAGTCGGTGACCATGCCGATGATACGGCGCACGTGCGACCTGCCCGGCGAGACCAGGATGCCGATGAACAGGCCCAGGCCGATGACCGCGCCCACGCCGCTCATCGCCGCGGACCATGCATAGACGTCCGGCGGAAGCTTGCCGTAGAAGGCCGCCACCGCCATGTACAGGATCACGCCGGTGAAGATGATGACGCGGATGGCCGTCTGGCCATGCTCGCTGTCGGGCCTGTTGGCCAGCCGGCTCCGGATCCATGCGGACAGGTTGCGTTCCATCGCTCACTCCATCCCGGGGCGGCTCTGCACCGTCGAGTAGCGCGCGCAGATGTCGTCCAGCCGCTCGCGCCCGCGGATCAGCGCGTCCACGCAGGACGGATCGAACAGGCGTCCGCGCTGCGCGTACAGGTAGGCCAGCGCGGCGTCCTTGTCCCACGCCTTCTTGTACGGGCGCGGCGAGATCAGCGCGTCGAACACGTCGGCCACCGCCACGATGCGCGCCTCCAGCGGGATCTCTTCGCCCACCAGGCCGTCGGGATAACCGCTGCCGTCGTAGCGCTCGTGGTGGCGCAGGGCGATCAGCGCGCCGGTCTGGATGAAGCGGTTCTGGCTGCCGGACAGCAACTGGTGGCCGATCTTGGGATGGCGGCGCATGACCTCGGTCTCTTCCGTGGTCAGCGGGCCGGCCTTCATCAGCACCGAGTCGGGAATGGCGATCTTGCCCATGTCGTGCAGCGGAGCCGCCATCTCGATGGCGCGTACCTCGTCCTCCGGCAGCCCGAGCTGCTCGGCGATCAGGCCGGCGACGTGCGCCATGCGCTCCAGGTAGGCGCTGGTGCCGCTGTCGCGGTACTCGATGGCGCGCGCCAGGCGCGAGAGCGTCTCGCGCTCGCGCTCCTCCACCTCGTGCATGCTGGACAGCAGACGCTGCTCCAGCGATAGCGCGCGCTGCTTGACGTTCTCGGCCTGCTGGCGCAGTTGCAGCAGGTTGCGGCAGCGGGCGCGCAGCTCGCGCGGGCGCACCGGCTTGACCAGGAAATCGATGACGCCGGCCTCCAGCGCGGCCTGGCGGATCGGCTCGTCGCCCACCACGGTGATCAGGATGATGGCGATGTCGCGGTGCATCGGCAGCCGGCGGAAGCGGCGGGCGAATTCCAGCCCGTCCATGCCCGGCATGCGGTAGTCCAGCAGCAGCAGGTCGGTGCGGTTCTTCTCGCACCATTCCAGCGCGGCCAGCGGGTCGCCGAAATCGTGCACGCTCAGCTCGGAAGCGATGTCCTCGATGACGTGGCGCAGCATCGTGCGCGCGGACGTCTGATCGTCGACGATGACGATGTTCAATGCGCTGCCCACCCCTTGGGGCCACATCAAGTGGCTATCGGGCAAGGATACTCCGGCGGCAGGAACGCTGGTATCAAGCATGTCGGTGGGCCTCTCGGTACTCAGGACCGCACGTGCACGGCGGCCACGGCGGGACCGATCCGCAATCCGGGGCCCCCTCCCCTGACGACTATCGGCACGGCGGCCGCAGAATTGAGCGACCGCCCCGCAGGCGACGCAGGAAGCGTGCCAGTCCCCCCGTCCGCAGGGGCGCCTTCTTCACTCCAACGTACCCGCGGCGGAAAAAGGCCATCCCGGGGCGGTTTCCCCGCGTCCTGGCGGAAGCATCCGGGCCGCCGCCGCGCCTTCACGGCCTGCCGCCGTCCGGCCGGGAAGTGCCCTTTCACGTCACTTTCAGGACGAGTGGGGCCGGCCTCAGCCCTGATTTTCCGGGCGCATGTAGGGGAACAGCAGCACATCGCGGATGGAGTCGGAGCCGGTCAGCAGCATCACCAGCCGGTCGATGCCGATGCCCAGCCCGCCGGTGGGCGGAAGACCGTACTCGAGCGCACGGATGTAGTCGGCGTCGAAATGCATGGCCTCGTCGTCGCCGCCCTCCTTCGCCTGCACCTGGGCCATGAAGCGCGCGGCCTGGTCCTCGGGGTCGTTGAGCTCGGAGAAGCCATTGGCGATCTCCTTGCCGTTGATGAACAGCTCGAAGCGGTCGGTGTAGCCCGGCTCGTCGTCGTTGGCGCGGGCCAGCGGCGACACCTCCACCGGATGGTCGGTGATGAAGGTCGGCTGGATCAGGGTGTGCTCGACGGTGGCCTCGAAGATCTCCAGCAGCAGCTTGCCCCAGCCGTACGACGGCTTGACCCTGATCTTCAGCCGCTCGCAATGGCGCAGCAGCGCCTCGCGGTCGGTGCAGTCGGCAGCGCTGATCTCCGGGTTGTGGTGGCGCACCGCCTCGTCCATGCGCCAGCGGCGGAATGCCGGCTCCAAGTCGACGGCCTGGCCTTCCCAGGTCACCTGGCCGGTGCCCAGCACCTCGTGGGCCACGTCGCGGATCACCCCTTCGGTCAGGTCCATGATCTCGGTGTACGTGGCGTAGGCCTCGTACAGTTCCAGCATGGTGAACTCGGGGTTGTGGCGGGTGCTGACGCCCTCGTTGCGGAAGTTGCGGTTGATCTCGTACACGCGCTCCAGCCCACCGACCACCAGGCGCTTCAGATACAGCTCCGGCGCCACCCGCAGGTACAGGTCCAGGTCCAGTGCGTTGTGGTGGGTGGTGAACGGCTTGGCCGTGGCGCCGCCGGGGATGTAGTGCATCATCGGCGTCTCCACTTCCAGGAAGCGGCGCGCATCCAGCCATTCGCGGATGGCGCGGATGATCCTGGAGCGCTTGATGAAGACCTCGCGTGCCTCCGGGGTGACGATCAGGTCCACGTAGCGCTGGCGGTAGCGCTGCTCCACGTCCGACAGGCCGTGCCACTTGTCCGGCAGCGGCCGCAGCGACTTGGTCAGCAGGCGCAGGCCGTCGACCTTGACCGACAGCTCGCCGGTGCGGGTGCGGGTCAGCACGCCCTCGGCACCGACGATGTCGCCGATGTCCCAGCCCTTGAAGGCTTCGTAGGTCCCGGGCAGCCCGTTGGCCTGCAGGAACAACTGGATGCGGCCCGACTCGTCCTGGATCTGCGCGAAGCTGGCCTTGCCCATCACCCGCTTGGCCATCAGGCGGCCGGCCAGCCGCACGCGCTGGCCGGCGCCTTCCAGCGCCTCGGCGGTCCACAGTTCCTTGTCCTCGTACTGGGCCTGCAGGTCGCCGGCGTAGTCGCCGCGGCGGAAGTCGTTGGGGAACGCGATGCCCTGCGCGCGCAGCGCCGCCAGTTTGGCGCGCCGCTCGGCGATGAGGCTGTTCTCGTCGGCGTGGGGCGTCGCGGGGGTCGGGTCGGTCATGGCGTCAGGAGAGGAGAAGTGAGGGGAGAGGAGTGAGGAGTGAGAGGCGCGGGAGAGATCACAAGAGGAAGCGGCCAGCGGATCCGCGCTGCCTGTTCTTCCTCACTGCTCACTCCTCTGCCCTCACTCCCCGCTTACGCGTCGATGCGTTTGGCGCCGGCTTCCAGGCCGGATTTCAGGCTCGCTTCCAGGAACTCGTCCAGGTCGCCGTCCAGCCCCTTCTGGGTGTCGGTGCGCTCCACGCCGGTGCGCAGGTCCTTGATGCGGCTCTGGTCCAGCACGTAGTTGCGGATCTGGCTGCCCCAGCCGATGTCGGACTTGGTGGCCTCCAGCGCATTCTTCTCGGCGTTGCGCTTCTGCACCTCGATCTCGTACAGCTTGGCCTTCAGCATCTTCATCGCGCGGTCGCGGTTGGCGTGCTGGCTGCGCTCGGTCTGGCAAGCTACCACCACGCCGCTGGGCACGTGAGTGATGCGCACGGCCGATTCGGTCTTGTTGACGTGCTGGCCGCCGGCGCCGGACGAGCGGTACACGTCGGTCTTCAGGTCGGCCGGGTTGATGTCGATGGCGATGTTGTCGTCGACTTCCGGCGAGACGAACACCGAGGTGAAGCTGGTGTGGCGGCGGTTGTCGGAGTCGAACGGCGACTTGCGCACCAGCCGGTGCACGCCTCGGTCTTCCAGCCGCGCGACTCGGCCCAGCGCAGGTACATGCGCAGCAGCATCTCGGCCCAGTCCTGCGCCTCGGTGCCGCCGGCGCCGGCCTGGATGTCGACGAAGGCGTTGGCGCTGTCCATCTCGCCGGAGAACATGCGCTGGAACTCCAGCTTGTCCACCCGGCCGGCGTAGCGCTCGACGTCGGCGGCCACGGCCTGCGCGGTGTCCTCGTCGTTCTCCATCTCGGCCAGTTCCAGCAGTTCGCCGGCGCCGGCCAGGCCCTCGTCGATCTCGCGGATGCCATTGACGGTCTTGTCCAGCAGCGAGCGCTCGCGGCCGAGCTGCTGGGCGTATTCGGGATTGTTCCAGATGTCGGGGCTTTCCAGCTCCCGGTTCACTTCTTCCAGGCGCTCGCGCTTGGCATCGTAGTCAAAGATACCCCCGTAGCGAGGCCAGCCTGTCCTGCAGGTCGGCGATGCGCTGGCGGATGGGATTCAGTTCGATCATGGGGCGTCGGGAACAGGGGGCGGAATCGGCCGGCAAGAATAGCAGAGCCGCCCGTGCGGCCGGCCATCGACGGCATTCCGCCCACGGGCTCTGGAACGGAATTTGCATCGCCACTCCCAGTCTCCAGACTGGCTAACCGGATGTCGCTGCGCGCCGCTCTGTCCAGATGCCTGCTGCCGCTGCTGCTGGCTCCCGCCGCGGCGCTGTCCGCGCCCGGCGCGCTGGGCGGCGCGCCCACGGCGGACAACCCGCACGCCGGGGACGTCACCCGCTGCCTGCGCCTGCGCGAGTCCGACCCGCGCACGGCCGCGGCCCTGGCCGGATCGCTGCTTTCCAGGCCGGACCTCGACCTGGAGAGCGAGCTGAAGGCGCTGAGCTGCCTGGGCTTCGCCAGCAACCTGCTGGGCGACCCCGCCGGCGCGGTGCGGGCGGCCGAACGCATGGAGCAGCAGGCCAAGGCGCATCCCTCGCTGGCGCCGGGGCTGCGGCTGCGCGCCCATTCCCAGGCCGGCTCGATCCACCACTCCGCCGGCCAGATCCACCGCGCCGAGGCCGCCTACCTGCGCGCCTACGAACTGTCCCGGGAGCTGGACGCCGAAGAGGCCGCCCTGACCCAGGCCGCCACGCTGAACAACATCGGGCTGATCCATTCCGACTACCTGGATTCGCCCGACGTGGCCGACGGCTATTTCCGCCGCGCACTGGCCGCAGCCGAGACGATCGACCGGGAGAACCCCAACATCCTGCACAACCTGGCCGCCAACCTGGTCAAGCTGGACCGCGACGCGGAAGCGCTGGAAGCGGTCCGGCGGGGCGAAGCCGCCGCGCGCAGCCAGGACGTTCCGCTGGCGCTGGGCCGGCTGCTGGCCGAGCATGCCGCCATCCTGGCCCGCCAGGGGCAGCACGAACGCGCCCGGCATCTGCTTCAACAGGCCCTGGACCTGCAACGCGCCCTGCCCGACCCGGCCGGCCAGGCCGGAACCCTGGCCAAGCTGTCTACCCTCCAGCGCCGCACCGGGCACCTCGATATGGCGCTCGCCACCGCCCGACGCGCCTGGGCCCTGGTCGAAAAGATGCCGCAGGTGCAGAAGCAGCGCGAAGCCTTGCAGGCATGGATGGCGGCGCATGCCGCGCTGGGCCAGGCCGAGGCCGCGATGGCGGTCGGCCGGCGCCTGCATCGGCTGGAAGTAGCTGGGCTGAAACAGCAGCGGCTCGACCTGCTGGCCGACCTCCAGGCGCGCACCCGCACCGCGGTGGCGCAGCGAGAACTGGAACGGCTGCGCCACCAGGCGCAGATCCGCGCCATGAACGACGAGCGCACCCGCCTGCTGCGCCGCGCCGGCGTCGCCCTGCTGGTGCTGCTGATGCTGGCCGGCGCCGGCTTCGGTCTGCTGCAACGG
>ERZ761607.3404-NODE-3404-length-15484-cov-4.895327_pt1 | contig 15484 bp, 14 predicted proteins | sample MGYA00511164_ERZ761607 | MGnify/ENA primary metagenome ERZ761607 (study PRJEB28899, sample SAMN02445080) | bioreactor sludge metagenome | biome: EBPR sludge | place: Australia: Brisbane, Thorneside Wastewater Treatment Plant | collected 2011-06-22 ...
TTGCGCGCCTGCCCCTCGGACTCGGGCAGGAGCGTCGGCGTGGACATGTGCGACGTCGCGGGAGGCGCTTCCTCCGCGCGCGGCGCCATGCGAAGCTTCACGTCTTCCGCCGAAACGGGACGTCGGCGCGCGGCCGGCGGCGGGGCGGCGGCCGGCGTCTCGGCCGCGCGCGCATCGACCGCCCGCGGCTCCCGCACGGACGCGATGTCGCGCGAGGACTCCGAAGCCTTCGGCTTCCAGTAGAGTCCCGCGGCGACGGCGCCGACGAAAACGAAGGATAATCCGATGGCCCCCGGCGAAAAGCGGAAGCCCGCGTTTTCGGCCCAGGGAGAAATCGTCGCGGGTCCCGGGACTTCGGGTTTGCGCGGCGGCGCCGAGCGCGTGCTTTCGGCGTCGTCGCGGCGGCGGCTCTCTTCGCCCCCCACGAGGTCCACGGGATTCACCCGGGCCGCGAAGGCTTGCGAAGGCGTCACGCCGCCGAAAGTCGGCGAGGTCGACGAGAACACCCGGGGAAGATTCGTGGGCGTCGGCGCGCTCGGCGCGGCCGCCCCCCCCGAAACCTTGCGCTCGGCGAGTTGGGCGAAAACCTGGGTCTCCGGCCACACGTCCATGATTCGACGGTAGTGGATTTCGCCCCGCTTCAGGTCGTCCAGGCTGATCACGAAATCGTGAAGGTGGTAGTGCCCCTGGGCGCAACCGCGAACGAAGACATCCCTGTCGAAGGGACCTTCGTGGCGCCGGTTTTTCAGAATAAGCCACCCCATACCTTTATCTTAGCCCCCCTTTAGAAAGGGCCGAAACAAAAAGTTGGCGCTGCGGGTCGAAAAATGACAACGAACGGAAAACCTATTGAACGAGGTCACGAACCTTTTCGCGCCCCAGCGAACGGGCCCGGCGAATATCTTGGAGCTTGGAGGCCGTGAAAGCCGCACGATCCTTGAGCTTTGCGTTCCGCGCGATTCCCTCGAGCATGAGCTGCTTGGCGTCGTTCAAGAGCTTCGTCGAGATCGCGGCCAAATGATCATGAAGCCCCGCATCAGAGCTCGAGACCTGAAGGAGGGTGCGGGCCTGGCCGGGTTTGAACTCGGCGTTGCGGATCTGCTTGTAGGTGCAAAGCTGGCGGATCAGCAGGCGATCCATCGGGCTTTCCTCCTGCAGGTTCGGAAACTGGGCCTGAAAGGCCGCGCGCAGTTCGGAAACCGAGAACAAGTTCACGACCGGATCGACGCCGGGGCCTCGACGGGCCGCCATGGAAGCGATCGTGGACTCGTAGAAGGACAAGAAGCGCGACGTGTCCTGGAACGCCGACTCGCAGCCTTCCGGCATCTGCTCGTCCTCGAAGGCCAAACCATCGAAGCTCACGACCTTCGTGGCGGCCCCGGCTCGGGGCGCGAGGAGCGAGAGCCCCGCAACGGCAAAAGCGACGAGCGCGGAAGTGGGAGAAGCAAACTTCGGCATGGAATCAGTTTACCGCACAATTGACTTTTCGCCATTTCGGCTGGATTCAAGGACTTATGGCAAAGCGCAACCCCCTTCAGCGAAGTCTCCTCCTTTTGACGTTGGCCGCCGCCGCCGTCGGTCTCACTTGGTTCGTGCTCAAGCCCGGCCGCGACAAAGCCGAGGCCGACAAAGACAAAGCCAGCCTCCTCTACGCCGACCTCGAGCGCCCGAAACTCCTCGAGATCAAGCTCGAAGGCCCCGGGGGCGCCTTCACGATCAAGCGCAAGGCCGACAAGGCCGAGGAGTGGCTCGTGTCGGAGGGCGCGAAGACCTACGACGCCGATCGCGCCACCGTGGACGGCCTGCTTTCGACGGTGCTCGCCGCGAAAAAAGAAAACACCCTCCCCGTCACCGACCTCGCGAGCGTCGGCCTGAACCCGCCCCACCACAAACTCGTTGTCGGCACGGCGAAGGAGCTGCAGCTCGGTTTGGACACGCCGGTCGACTACCTCGTCTACGCCAAGTGGTCCGACTCTCCCGAAGTCTTCTTGACCTCGCGCTCGCTGCGCTTCGGGGTCGACAAGAAGCTCTCGGAGCTCCGTAACCGCAAAGTCTTCGACGCCAAGCTCGAGACCCTCGCCGCCATCGAGGTCCAGAGCGCGGGCTTCGAGAAGACCCTTCCCTACAAACTTCGCTTCGAGAAGAACGAAGCCGGCGAGTGGAAGCTCGCGGGGCCGAAGCCCCTCAACGTCGAAGTCGCCGAGATCAAGGCTTGGCTCGACGGGCTGAATACGCTGACCGTGCTGGGCTTCGAGAGCGAAGTGCCGGCCGACCGCGCCAAGCTCGGCTTTGGGCGTCCCGTCGCGACGCTGCGCCTTTTCCAGGGCGACGGCAAAGCCGCGCCGATCGAATGGCAGCTCGTCGAGAACGTGAAGTGGGAGAACAAGACGAAGACCTCGAAGTTCTTCTTCGCCCGCCTGGACGCCGAGTCGACTTTTGAGGTCGCCGACACCTACCGCGACAACTTCCGCCTCGACGCGTTCCGCTTCCGCCCGAAGGCCGTGACCGAGATCAACAAGGCCGACGTCACCGCGATCACGATCGGCGACGGCAAGGAAACCTTCGACCTCAAGCGGGTCGGCGCGGATTGGAAGATCGGCGACGCGCCGGCCAAGGCCGACGTCGTGAACCGCCTGCTCGACGGCCTGACGGGCCTCAAGGCCGAAGCCTTCGAGGATAACCTCTCTTCGATCGCGGGCGGTTTCGCGAACCCGACCCGCACCGTCGAGTTCCGCGGCCAGAAGGACGGCGCCGAAAAGAGTCTCGGACTGCTTGTCTTCGGAGCGAAGCGGGGTCTAGACAAGGTCCTCGTTCGCGCCGTCGGCATGGACGCCCCCGGCGTGGTGACGCTGAAGCTCGAAGACGTCGTGCCCGCCGGAAGTGCCGCCTACCGCGCGGCGGCTCCCGCGGCCGAAGCCCCGAGCGCCCCGACCCCAGAGAAAGGAAAACCCGTGAAACTCGAAGCCACCGTCAGCTCCACGAAAGACATCAAGAAGCTCCCCGAAGCGAACCTCAAGCCGAACCACGAGTACACGGCCGAGATCACGCTCGAGAGCGGCCGCAAGATCAAGATTACCTTCGAAGCGACGAAGTCGCCCTACACCGTCTCGAACTTCGTGCACCTCGCGCGCAACAAGTTCTACGACGGCGTCAAATTCCACCGCGTCATCAAGGGCTTCATGGCCCAAGGTGGCGACCCCATGGGCACCGGCACCGGCGGCCCGGGCTGGGACTTCGCCGACGAGAAGAATGACCTTCGCCACGTGCGCGGCGTGCTCTCCATGGCGAACCGCGGCCCGAACACGAACGGCTCGCAGTTCTTCATCGTGACGGACCCCTCGCATCACCTCGACGGCAAGCACACGATCTTCGGCAAAGTGACCGAGGGCTTGGAAGTCGTCGACGCCGTCAAGCAAGGCGAAGTCATGAAGAGCGTCGAAATTTTCGAACGCGCCCTTTAGGCCTTTCGAAGGAATTGAGCGGTGAGAGTAGAAACGGGCGTCCGGGCCTTGCTTTGGCTCGCGAACGTCGCGCTGACCCTGACCTGGCTCGTCGCGTGGGCGATGGGCCGGGTGGCCGCTTCTTTTTCGGCCGAGCTCTCGCCGCTCCGCTTGCACATCGCGATGGGCAGCCTCGCGACGCTGCTGAGCCTCTTCGCGTCGACCTGCATCCTGTTCTACTTCATCGGTACGGGGCTCTGGATGCGCGACCAGGCCAAAGAAATCGTCGTCCTCGACCGCAAGGCGGGGCTCGAAGTCTGGCGTCTCTACGAAGAGGCCAACCGTCTGAAGGCCGGCCCCTTCGCCTTCGCGACCTTCGGCCTTGCCCTCGGGCTCTTCGGTTACATCCTGGGCGGCGCCACGCACGTCGGCGCCATTCCGCCTTGGGTGCACCCGACGCTCGCGACCTTGCTCGTCGCGAACAACTGGATCGCCCAGCGCTTCACCTTCCGGAACATGGTCAAAAACGTGGCGTACCTCGACGAAGCCTCGGACCGCCTCGACGCGGCCGAAGCCGCCGCGCGCCCGGGTTAAATTCCCTTTAAAATTTCCTTGAGAAGACCGCGATTTAAGGGGAGAATTTCCGCATGGCTGATAATTCGCAAAAACAAGCGGAGAACACCCCGGGTCAATGGTACGTCGATGTGAACTGCATCGACTGCGACGTTTGCCGCGAGACCGCGCCGAACAACTTCACGCAGCAAGCCGAAAAGGGCTACAGCTACGTCATGAAGCAACCCGCGACGCCCGAAGAAGCGGCGCAGTGCCAGGAAGCCATGGAGTCCTGCCCCGTCGAAGCCATCGGCAACGACGGCTGATCGGGTTCTTTTGCTGCCTTCGAGCCGCTGGATCGTCGTCACCGATTTTGACGGCACTTTGACCGAACAAGACGTCGGGAATGAGCTCTGCAAAGAGTTCATTCCCGATCTTTTTTTGGAATTGCAGACGGCCTACCGCGCCCAGAAACTTTCCCTCCGCGAGATGCAGCCGCGCATGTGGAGCGACTTCCCCTGCGGCGAGGCGCGTTTCCGCGAGCGCGCGGCGCAGATCGGCCGCCTGCGTCCGGGCGTCGTCGAATTCCTTCGCCTTTGCCGCGACCGCGAGGTTCCCGTCTACGTGGCGAGCTGCGGACTGCGCCCCTACATCGAGGCCGTGCTCGACCGCACGTTGCCGGCGGAGCTCCGCGGCGTCGTGCGCGAGATCCGCTGCAACGAGGCGCGCTTCGAAGGCGAGCGTCTCGCGCGTTTCGAAACGCCCGACGACGATCCGACTTCGCCCTACCCGCTCGATAAGGGCGCATGGTGCCGCGCGCTGCGCGAGCGGCTGGGCGCGCGCGTGCTCGGCATCGGCAACGGCTCGAGCGATCGCACCTTTCTCGGCCAAAGCGACGAGCTCGCGGCGACCGAAGCGCTCGCGACCTATTTCGAGCGCCAAGGAGCCGACTTCCGACGTTTCACCGATTTCCGGGACCTGCTCGACGTCCAAGCGCTCCGGGCCTAAGCTCGACCGCGGTGAGAGCCTCCTCCGTTGAACGTAGCCGCCACTTCCTGCTGGGCTTGATCGGCGCCGTCGCGCTTTTCGCCGGGTCGGCCACGGCGCTGGAGCGCCCCCGCGCCGTCACGACCGAAGAAGCTCCCCGCGAGATCCTGCGCGCCGTTTTGCCTTCGGCCTGGCTCCTGGAAAACCACGTCCGCAGCGAGCTCGACGGCGGCCTCGAGGGGCACCTGCTCGTCGAGGTCCAGATCCAGACGCGCAACGGGTTTCAGATCTACGAAGACAAAACCTCCTTCTGGTCCGAAGCCGACGAAAACCTCGGGCGGCGACCCTGGGAAGTCGAGGTCGTCGAGTTTCCGAAGGCCTTCGAGTTCTTCGACCCCATCTCGAAGACGCTCAAACGCGGTTACCGCGGCGAAGCGATCTTCCGTCTCAAGCTCAAGCTTCCGGAAGGCTCGCGCGGCCGCCTCAACCCCGGCGCGGCCATCCCCCTCGTCGTCGGCTTCCAAGCCTGCAACGATCGGCTTTGCCTTTTTCCGGCGGCGCTGCGCCTCGACCTTCGCTTGGCCGCGCCGACCCTCGCGCCCGCGGGCTTGCTCGACCGGCTGAACGCGCGGCTCTCGGGCGCGCTCAGCCAAGGCGGGGAATTCGGCTTCTTCACGATCTTCGCCTTGCTCGTCGCGGGCCTGCTCACGGCCTTCACGCCTTGCGTGTACCCGCTCTACCCCATCACGATCGGAATCTTCGGGCGCTGGAGCGCGAAGGCCCACGTGTCGCCGCTGCGCTTGGCCCTCGCCTACTGCGGCGGGCTCACGCTCAGCTACGCCTTGCTCGGGCTCGTCTCGGCCGCGACGGGCGCCGTCTTCGGGTCGCTCACGCAGAAGCCCGCCTTCCTGATCGGCGTCGGGGTCGTCATCCTTATCTCGGCCGCCGGATTCTCGGGGCTCTTCGAGTTCACGCCCCCGAGTTGGCTGCTCAAGCTTTTCGGCTCGTCTTCGGACGACGCTCGCCCGTCGAGCCCCGCCGCGCTCACCACGAAGGCGGCCTTCATGGGCGCGGGCCTCGGCATCGTCGCCGGCCCCTGCGTGGGTCCCGTGCTCGTCGTGCTGCTGGCCTGGCTTTCGACGCGACTGCAAGGCGGCGGCTCGGCTTACCTGAGCGGCTTCTTCCTGCTTGCCGTCTTCGGGATCGGCATGAGCCTGCCCTTCCTCGCGATCGGGCACCTCATCGTGCGCATGGGCGGGCGCCCCACGCTCGGGCGCTTCACGCCTTACTTCAAGCACCTCGGCACGGCCCTCATGATCGGCAGCAGCGCGTTCTTCCTCGTCCCCGGACTCAAGCTCGCCTTCCGCGACGCGCCCGTGCGCGCCGAGCGCCGCTACCCCGTCGCCCACCTGCCGGAATGGACGAAGACCCGCCCGACCGTCATCGACTTCCGCGCGGACTGGTGCACGGCCTGCTTGCAGCTCGAAGCCGAGACCTACCCCGACGCGGCGGTCTCGGCTTTCTTCGAGGGGGACGCTCCGCGTTTCGATTTCGTCGAGGTCGACCTGACCGAGACGAGCCCGACCAACGACGAGATCGCGAAGCGCTTTTCCGTGGTGAGCCTCCCGACCGTGCTCTTCGCCCGTCCGGGCGGCGAGATCTGCGCGACGCTAAGCCTCTTCGGCTTCGAGAACGCCTCAGCGTTCCGCGCGCGGCTGGAACGCGCTGAGCGCGAGTGCCGCTAAGATCAGGGCGCCGCCGATAAGCTTGAAGCTTCCGATCGGCTCCGAAAGGAAAACGGCCGCGAGGATCGTACCGAAGACCGGTTGGATGAAAAGCGAAAGCGCGACGGACGCCACGTTCAGGTAGCGGAGGGCGTGGATCCAAAAGAGGTAGCTCGCCGTGGTGCCCACCGGGCCGAGCCAAAGGAGCGCGATAACCTGGTCACGACCGATGCGCGCGGCGAGCGTCGACACGTCCAGGCGCCCCGTCGCTAGCAAGACGAGCGTCAACGCGAAGAAGCCCACCGTGAGGGCGATGCCAAAGATCCAAGCCGGCTCGCGGCGACGCGAAACGAGCTTGGCGCTTCCCACCGAGAAGGTCGACTCGCCGAACATCGACAGCAGGAGCGCGAAATTTCCGAAGAAGCGCAGGCTGCCCTGCACGGAATCCGCCATGGCCGTCGGCCCCGAGAGCACGCAGAAGCCGAAGAGGGCGAGCGCGAAGCCGGCGCGATCCTGCGGCGAAAGGGGATCGCGCAGGAAGACCCAAGCGAGCCCCACCGTGATGAGCGGCTCCATCGCGACGATGAGGGCGTTGTCGCTCGCGTGCGAAACGGCGAGGCCGCTGAGTTGGAGCCAAGGCGCGAGGCAAAAATTCAGGAGGCCGATGAGCGCGAGCAAAGCGACGTCCACCCCCGACACCGGCCGAGCTGCTGCCGGCCGAGGCGCGGCCAGGTCGGCTTCGGGGAGCTTTGGAGCACGCCCGCGACGCCAAGCCTTCACGGCCAAAAACCCGACCGCGAAGGCGACCCAAGCCGAGCCGTAACGAAGCCAGGCGGCCTCGGCCGGGGTGAAAACGCGCAGCAGGATCTTGCCCATGATGGGATGCGCGGACCAGAGGAGGTTTCCCAGCAGCAATCCCAAGAAGTAAAGGCGCGCGCGCATGCCATCGCCTTCTTAGGCCCTCGGCCGGAGAAAGTCACACGCCCCCCGCCGCGCTTTTCGACGCCTGTTTAACTTTTCGACACTTCTGCCGAAAAGAAGCCCGTAAGCCCTTGTCTCGACGGCAGCCCGCGCGGCACGCGCGTTGCACCTTCCGGGTAAGGGGGACGGAGAGCGATGAAAAGAATTTGGGCCTTTCGCGCGCAAGCCGGCTTCGCCGTCCTCGCGGCTTTCGCGGCGCCGCGCCCGGCCTCGGCCGACGTGAAGAGCACGCTCCTCAAGCCCTTCCACGCCGTCGACCGCCTCGTCCGCGGCCGCGACCAGGAAAAGGCCGTGCTCGTCACGCAAAACAAGCAAGACCTCCAAGTCTTCGACGACGGGCTCGGCCGTCTCGCCGAGCGGATGGCCGACCTCACGCTCTGCGTGCGCGGCAACGCCGTGAACGGCGTGGATGCCTCGACCCTCGAGTGGTACCTGGGCGATTCGCTCGGGGCTTGGCTCGCCTCGGTCGAGCGCGACTTTAACCCCTCGCTCAAGCTCTCGCTCGAGAAACGCGAATTCGCCGAACGTTACGTGGCGGCACTCAAGAAGCGTCTCGAGGGCTCCGAGGTTCCGAAGAGCCTCGAGACGCTCGGGCTCATGCTCGAAGCTTCCGTCGACCAAGCCCTCCACCGCGCGCGCACCGAGGACGTCGCGGTCGGCGGCGGCGCCCGCTCGCTCAAGCTTCTCAACCCGCCCACGCGCCGCCAGCTCAGCGAAGTCGTGGCGAGCAACCACAACGCGACCCTCGCGAGCCTCCAGCCGAACTGCTCGGACCGTCGCAAGGGTTCCGCGTTCTACGAAACGCCGAGCTTCGGCCACCGCGCCCCGGCCAGCGTCGAGACGGCGGCTTCGGCAACGGTCCCCTACACGCCGCCGCGCCTGAACCCCTCGATGCCCGCCACGAGCGGCGCCGCCCCGAGCCGTCCGACCGCGCCGCCGCCGTCGACATCCTCCACCGCGAGCCACGCCGCGCCCGCCCCGCGGCCGAGCGCGACGCCGACCGAAGATCTCCGCCGTCGCCGCGGCCTCACGAATATCTTTTCCCGCTCGTTGAACGCCGACACGCAGAGCCTCATCAACATCGCCTACGAAGAATCCAAGAAGAACCGTCCCTACTTCACCGAGACCGGCTCCCGGTCGCGCGAGGTCGGTCGCGGGCAGAAACGCAACAAACAAGGGGTCATCGTCGATCCCGCGACGAAGGACGCCTCCCGCTCGCTCGGCGCCTGCGCCATGTACGTCTCGATCGCGCTCGAAAGGCAGGGCTGCGTCTCGTCGGGTTACCGCGCGCCGAAGGCATCGGCCAAGTTGATGGGCGATAACCTGCCCGCGCAAGGATTCACGAACATCTTCCGGAACGGCCGTCTCCCCGAAGGGATGAAGAGCCTGCACGACCTGCCGCCCGGCGCCGTCATTGTCTACGACGGCGGCCGGCACGGCCACGTCGAGATCAAGACGCAGAACGGCTACGTGAGCGACTACTTCAGCACGTCGGCCCGCACGGGCAGCGACGGCCGCATCGAGGGCCCCAGCCGGAAGGTCATCGGAATCTGGGTCAAGCCCGCTTGCGGCGCGGGGGAGATGACGTGAAAATGGGAGACATGCTCATGACGAGTTCGAAGCGCCGCTCCCTCTTCTTCGCCGCCTCGCTCGCCCTCTCGGGTTGCGCGAGCGCGCCGGCCCACGCGACGCCCCCGACCAAGGCGGGCGTCGCCGAGGAGGCCAAAGCTCCCGAGCTCGCTTCGCTGCTGCCGCGTCTCGAGGCCGCCGCCAAGCGCGTCGCCGAACGCAAGAAAAGCTACGTCGAGCCGAAGTCCGGCGAGCCGACCGACACGCCCTACACGGCGGAAGGCTCCCTCGCGGACGAAGCCAATGTAGCGCTCGCGCGCGAGGCGCAAGCGCTCGCGAAGAGCGCCTCGGTAACCCGCGAAAGGATGAACACCTATCTGAACGCGACGGCGCTCGCCGTCCTCATCGATCCCTCGAACGCGGCCGCCGAAGAGGCGATCCCCGTGCGCGCGAAGCACAAAAAGCTTTTCCACGAAGGCATCGAAACGCTCGAGAAAACGCGGCGCGAGGAGCTCGGCCGCGCCATCAATAACTTCGCGCGCGAGGCGATCGGCGGCAACGGCGGCTGAAGCCGCCGACGCCGCGATCAAGACACGCCTCCCGCTTAGTTCGTCGGACGGAACGAGTAGCGGTTCGAGATCCCGTTGCCCGTCGAGGTGTATTCGCAGTTCCAACCCTGGGCCGCCGCCGGCCCCTGGGCCAGGCAATCCAAACGAAGGACGAAGAGTCCGCCCGAGCCCGATCCCTGGACTTGGGCCGAAAGCAGGCCCGTGTCGAGTCGCCACTCCGCGACCGGGAAAGTCATGATGACGTCCTTCGAGAAAGCGATCGAGGCGCGAACGAAACGGGTCGCCTCGAAAAACTCCGCGAGCTCGTTGTCGCGGGTGGGCATCGGCGAGAGGATCTCGAGACCGATCGTGTTCGTGCCTTCACGCGCCGAGTAGCGACGCGCGAAAGTCGGCAGCGACGGAACGACCCCGTTCGCGGCCGGGTTCACGGTGAAGGTCCGGACGTCGCCGCGCACGCCCGCGCGCAGCACGCAGTTCAGCACCGAGGGAAGCTCCGCCGCGGCGCCTTGGCACTCCAAACGCAGCGCCGAGCTTTTGCCGGCGTAGGCGACCGTCGTCGTCGCGACGAGGCGACGCGCGACCGAATTCCACGAGGCCGTCGGGAAGACGATCTCGGTGACCGGGCTCAGGCCGATCGTCACGCGAAGCGCGGTCTCCAGGCGGTAGATCGACTCGAAATCGGCGCGCTCGCTCGGTTCGGCCTGGTCGACCGTGATCGAAAGCGGGATGAGCGCCGAGCTACCGGGCGCGGACGTCGTCGAGCCGACCATGACGCCGCCCAGGGGGCGAAGATTCTGGCCGTCGAAAGTTTCCTCGGCCGGTTCGAAGCTCAGGAAGTGGCGGCGCGTTTCGCCCTGCAACCACGTCAGGCAGTTGAAGGCCGGTACGCCGGCAAAGCGCTCGGCCTCGGCGGCCGCGCGCTCCTGGCACTCGATCGTGACGGGCATCGCGCCGCCACCGGGCCAGGAAATCGTTTGGGTCGCGCGCAAGACGCGCGCCGTGCGGTCCCACTGGGCGCTCGGGAACTCGACCTCGAGCTCGCGACTAAACACGAGCGAGACGCGCATCGCGCGCACGGGCGAGAAGTAGTCCACGAGCTCGGTCAGGCCTGGCTCGGACACGGACTCGAGACGCATGCCGATGGTGTGGGCGCCGAGGACGGGAATCGTCATCTGGCCCAGGTAGCTCTGCTCGAAGCTGAAGGCGGGACGGAGGCCTTGCGGGTCGCCGTCCTGCAACGGGCGCGGCAGCTCGACGACCGCGTCGCGCTCGAGACGAACGCGGCCGGCCTGGTCGGGGAAACCGTCGATGCCGAAGCGTCCGTCCCAGCTCTTGCGATCCGCCGCGAAGCTGCCCGTGATCGATAGGTTCGACTTCGTGCCCGCGCGCGTCTGCACCGGCAGGAGCGCCTTCATGACGCCCGTTTCAAAGTCGTAGCTCGCGTCCTCGAACACGATGACGACGGAGCGATTCGAAGTGAAAGTGCCCTGCAAACGCAGCACGGGGACTTCTTCGCTGCGCGTGCCGTCGCTGGACGTGCGCACTTTGGAATCGGCCTGGATCTCGACGTCGAGACGGCCGAGGGGACTGTTGTCGCGCGGATCCCGCACGAGCCCGGCGTAGCGGCCGGCCACGGCCTCGACCTTCGCGCGCTCTTCGAGGACGCGCTCGCGACGGAAGTCGTCGGAGTTTCGACCACACGCAGCAATCGCGAGGAGCGAAAGAAGGCTGAGGGAAATTTTCTTGAATGTCTTCCGTGACATAAGGCGGAGACTGCCCTTTAGGCGCGGGCGGAGCAACGAGATAATACATGAGCGAAAACTCGCTTTTCCCGCCAAAGGAAAAACCCCAACGATTTGAATATCTTTGGAAGCTTCGCCAAACTGGCCCCGGGGGGTGGCTCACTTGAAAAGAAACGCGACGTTCAAGCGACGGGTTCCGCTCCTCGTCCTTTTAGGGGGGCTCTCGGCCTGCGAGATCCCCGTCCTCCGCGAATGCTCCGGGGCCGTCGAAAGACTCTCCGGCCGGACGACGCGAAAGCCCGGCGCGCTCGAAAACTCCGAGATCTGGAGCGGCGAGGTCACGCTCCAGGGCGACCTCTTCGTGGGGAACGGCTGCTCCCTCACGGTCGAAGCGGGGACGCTCGTGCGCGTTTTGCCCGACGACCGCTGGGCGCACGCGCACGCGATGCACTTCGACGGCTCACTCGTCCCCCTTCCCCGCGCCGCCTTCGAGCGCGCTTCCGAGCGCACGAGCGCGATCGTCGTGCTCGAGGGGAGCCTGGAGCTGCGCGGGACCTCCTCGAACCCCGTCCGCTTCCGGGCGAGCGAAGGGAGTTGGTCCGGGATCGTCGCGCGTCGCCCGAAGCTCCTTTCGATCCGGGGCGCCGAAATCGGCGACGCCTACCGCGGACTCGAAGTCATCGGCTACGTCTCGTCGGCGCCGCTGCGGATCCAAGACTCTCTTTTCGAGCGCACGACGCTCTGTGGACTTTGCCTCGGCGGCGAGGATTCGGGTCGCGCGGTCGCGGCCGAAATACGGGGAAATCGCTTCCGCGACGGCGGCGGCAGCGGGATCGAGGCGCACGCCTTCGTGAGCGGCGTCGTGGAAGCGAATTTTTTCGAAGGCTACCGCGGAACGCCGGCGACGCCCGCGGCGGCGGCACGGCTGCGCGGCAACGCCCTCAGCTTTCTCGACAACACGTTCGAGCGCAACGATATCGGCGTCGACTGCGCCGAGGCCTCGACGCCCGGCTTCGCCGGAAACCGCTTCGGCGCGGGCGCCCAGGCGAACGGGACGGATTCGACTTGCCCCGATTTCGCGCCCTGAGCGCGGCGGTCGGCGCGACGACGCGTTTCGCCTTGCCCTCCCCGCTCCGCCGAGACTAGCTTGTCCCGCATGAAGACGAGCATCGAGCAACGCCTGCGCGACCTTCAACACTTCGGCGAAGAAGGCGGCGTCGTTCCCGTCATCGACGTCGCGGCGACCTCGACCTTCCTGAATCCCGAAGACATGGCGCGCACCTTCCAGGGCGAGTTGCCGGGTTGTTACCTCTACAGCCGCCACTCGAACCCGACGGTGAAGGCCTTCTCGGCCAAGATCGCCGCCCTCGAGGGGACCGAGGCCGCCCTCGGCGTCTCGAGCGGGATGGCCGCCATCACGGCGAGCCTGCTGCAGCTCCTTCGCCAAGGCGACCACCTCATCTCGTCGCGCGTCGTCTACGGCGGCACCTACGCGCTCTTCGAAAACCTGCTCCCGCGCTTCGGCATCGAAGTCAGCTTCGTCGATCTCGACGACGAAGCCGCCCTCGCCGCGGCCGTGCGCCCGGGCCGCACGAAGGTCCTCTACGCAGAGACGATGAGCAACCCGATGCTCACGATCTCGGACCTTCCGCGCCTGGCCCGCTTCAAGGAAAAGCACGGTCTCAAGCTCGTGATCGACAACACCTTCGCGCCGCTCATGGTCTCGCCCGCGCGCTTCGGCGCCGACGTCGTCGTGCACTCCGCGACGAAGTTCCTCTCGGGCGCGGCCGACATGATCGCGGGCGCCGTCGCGGGCCCGCGCGCCTTCGTCGACAGCCTCGTCGACGTGAACCACGGGGCCGTCATGCTGACGGGTCCCGTCATGGATCCGCGCACGGCGCACGAGCTCTACCTGCGCCTCGATCACTTGCCGCTGCGGGTGCGGGCCCACTCCGCGGCCGCGCTCGACTTCGCGAGCTTCGCCGAGAAGCTCGGCGTGCCGACGATCTACCCCGGCCTCGCGAGCCACCCCCACCACGCCCGTCTGCGCGAGATCGCGAACCCGGGCTTCGGCTTCGGCGGCATGGTCACGATCGACTGCGGCGATCCCAAGCGGGCGCTCGCCCTCGCGAAGCAATTGCAGGACGCCCGCTTCGGCCTCTACGCCGTCTCGCTCGGCTTCTCGCGCACGCTCATGAGTTGCCCGGCCGTGTCGACCTCGAGCGAGATCCCCGAAGACAAACGTCGCGCCATGAAGCTCCACGAAGGGCTGCTCCGGCTCAGCATCGGCTTCACCGGCCACGCGGAAGAGATGCACGAGCGCTTCGCGAAGGCCTGGAAGGCCCTTTAAGGCCCCGCCGACTTAGTTCGTTCCGACCGACACGTTTCTTCTCAGCTTTTGGGCGGCCGGACCGATAAAAACGCATGGGCTTTCGTGGCCGGACGTTTTCCATCGCGTTGTTTTCGCTGCTCGGATGCGCTTCGGCCGAGCGACACCCCGACGCCCTCGCGCGTCCGGAATCGATCGATAACGAAACGGAAACCACGAGCTTGGCCCGGGAAAAGTCGAGCCCCCTCAAGACGATCTGGCAGCTCGGGCGCAAAGGGCGGATCGTCTTTACCGTGCACGGGATCCGCGGCGCCCCCGCCGACCTCGACCCCATCCACGCCAAGGTCGCCGCCCGTTCCCGCGAGATTTCAACCTTTCTCTACGCGGACGAAGGCGTGGATCTCGACGAAGCGAGTGAAGTGCTCGGCCAGGAAATCGTGGAGCGGCTCGGCCAAAGCCCGGGTTCTCCCCCGGTCGAGATCTACGCACACTCCATGGGCGCCCGGCTCGCCGTCTCGGCCTTGATGCGACAGGCCGAGGCACTCAAGGGCTACTCCATCCGCCTGACCTTGATCGCGCCGATGCTCGGCGGCAGCGAACAGGCCGTCGGAGCCCAGTCGGCCTTCTGGCCGCTGAACGTGGTTCCCGCCGTTCAACTTGCGCAAGACATGGATCCCGCAGGGGATTTTCAGCGCGCGCTCGAGAACTTTAGGCCCTCGCCGAAGCTCCGCGCGGCGATACTCCGCGGGGGCCAAGACGAGATCGTGCCGCTGAACCGAGCCTACCGCCAAGTGGTGCGGGCTCTCAACGCCCCCGAACGGGTCCTTCCCGGCGCCGACCACGTCTCGATTATCGAGCAGTCCCTTCCCCACCTCGGTCTTTAGGGCCGCGGCGTTCCGGCGTTCCGAAATTGATGCGGCGAAGCCCTTCATTTTTTGGGACGGAGCTCCGATACCGAGGCCATGGCAGCGAAGACTCCGTCGTCCCTTTTCTTGTTGATTCCTTCCGTCTTGGCCCTCGCGCAATGCGCGAGTCCCCAACCCGCGCCGGCACGTGATCCGGCGGGGCTCCTCGGTCGCTTCAATCGGGAGAGCGCGGACGCCTGTTTGACGGCCCTGCGCGCCGTCGTGAACAAGGGCGGGTCCAAACTGCCGGTGGCCTTCAACGGCGATCGCGATGCGCTCTCGGCGGCTTGGCGCCAACTGGAAAACCGCCGCTACTGGCTGCGCTGGAACGACGACGCCTCCGACTTTCTTCGCTTCGTGCGCATGAAGGACCACGAAGCTTGGAAGAGTCCCATCATCCACGGCGTCGAGATGTACGGTCTCGAGAACTACCGGGCCTGGCGCCGCGGCGCCGACTTCCTCGACAATATCCCCAAGGGGAAATTCAAACCGAGCATCGCGCTCTTCTCTGAGCTCCACCGCATCGGCGCGGGCGAGCTGCAGCCCCTCCTCAAGCGCCTGGACCCCCTCATCCCGGACGGCTTCCTGCCCGACAAGGCCGGCGTGCTGAAGCGCCGCTGGTCGATCGGCAGGTTCTCCCCGGGTCGTAGTGGGTAGATAGGGCACGGGATCTTTATCTGTAAGAA